>Ga0075158_10003674_pt1 | contig 10735 bp, 8 predicted proteins | sample JI91814BDNA_FD_70968 | JGI IMG/M metagenome (GOLD analysis project Ga0075158, IMG submission 70968) | Wastewater effluent complex algal communities from Wisconsin, to seasonally profile nutrient transformation and Carbon sequestration -... | ecosystem: Engineered > WWTP > Effluent > Algae... | reverse complement strand
TAAGCCAACGCACAAAGACAGGACCTTAATTAAACTGTAAAATAAATATTCACATTCCGTTTTAAATTTATAAATAAAACTTATCCTATAATCTTTTATTTTTCTTAAATATCCTTTTTAATTAATAAAAACTCTATTAAATTATTACAATTTTTTAGATATTTATCTTGGTTTAAACAAAGGTATTTACAATTATTTTTGAAATTTTTATAAATAATAACAATAAATACCATAAGAAAGCGTAATGTACCACTTTTATAAACCAATTACTATACATTTTTATCAAAAATAACAAAAAACTTTAAAAATTTTATAGATTTTTGCCTATTTTCGTATGAAATACATGAAAAAAAGTCCAAAAAACGTATCTTCTCCTTATAATAGGATCCGTTTTAGATAACAAATTTGCCATTTTTTTATAAAAAAAATAAAAGACATACCTTGAATTCTCGACCAAAACATGTAATAAGCAAATCACTGTTTTCGTAAATTTCCAAAACTACTTTTCAGGTTTTATAAACAATCATTTGCTTTTTCATTAAATGTCGTATTAAAAATTATTTCTCTAACTTATTATTTTTTAACAAAATATCTTCCTTACTTCTATTGTTTTCTTCAAACAGAAAAACAATTAGACTTTACAGCTAAAAATTAACAACAACTTTTGCCAATTTTTGGCAGATTTAAACCAATTGTTCATTTTTTCATTAAATGTCGTATTAAAAATTATTTCTCTAACTTATTATTTTTTAACAAAATATCTTCCTTACTTTTATTGTTTTCTTCAAACAGAAAAACAATTGGCTTTACAGCTAAAAATTAACAACAACTTTTGCAAATTTTTTACAAATTTCATAACTTCTCAGAAAAAAATACACGAGGAAATAAGGACTCGAACCCTAATCTCAAGTTTTGGAAACACACATTTTGCCTATTAAACTATTTCCTTTTTACAAAATACATTAAAATTAAAAATACATTATATATTCACAATTTATTGTTTTAAATATACGGGGTCTTAGGACTTGAACCTAAACCTTCAGGGCATGAGCCTGACGAGCTACCTTTACTCCAAACCCAAACTGTCAATTAATTGCACACAAATAGTTTAGAACAAATTAAACAAGCAAAAATCAAATGCCAGAGATAGGAATCGAACCTATGCTGTAACAATACACTGGATTTACAGTCCAGCGCCTTACCACTCGGCCACTCTGACGTAATACAAATAATTGTTAAAAGTATTATATGGCCTCTGGGAGACTCGAACTCCCTTTTTTGCCTTGAAAGGGCAACGTTATACCCATCTACTAAGAGGCCTCTTTTGGGTTGGCTGTATCGAGGCTCGAACCCGAAACTTTTGGATTAAAAGTCCAACACTCTACCAATTGAGTTATACAGCCCCAAAACAACAAGGTAAACAACAGGATTTGAACCTGCGACTTCCGGAGCCACAGTCCGACACTCTACCAAACTGAGTTATGTTTACAATTTAAAAAATCAAAAATATCACAAAAAGGTCCTCCAACAACAGGTTCCCCTACCATTACCATGTTACGACTTCGCCCCAGTTGCTCGAGTATAGCTCTAAAACAATGGGAAGAAAGAGAACGTGGTATCAAAAACTTCTGAGTAATCTCAAAATAACCAAACTCCCGTGGCGTGACGGGCAGTGTGTACGAAGCCCGGGTACCGTTCACCGTCACTCGCTTGTTAACGATTACTAGCGATTCCACCTTCACACTTTTAAATTTCAAAAAATGATCTGAACTAAGGCCTATCATTCAAGATTGACTAAACTTCACAGCGACGTAACTTTTTGCGAAAATAACCTATGTAACATGTGTGTAGCCCCATCCGTAAAGGTCATACCGACTTGACGTCGTCCCAATCTAAATCAACTTTTCTTTGTTAATCGTGGCCGGGTATCAATTGTGCTCTCAGGGATTACGCTCGTTCCTGGAACGAACCAGACACCTCAAAGCACAAGCTGACGACAGCCATGCAACGCCTGTAAAAATCCAACCTTTATCTGTATAAATGATAAAAATAAAACTGAATTCGCTTAACGTATATTCTCTAAAAAATAACAAGGATTGGTAAGATTCTGCGAGTAATGTCGAATTAAACCACATATTCCACCGCTTGTACAAACCTCCGTCAATTCCTTTGAGTTTTAGACTTGCGACCGTAGGACCCAGGCGGAGCATTTAACGCGTATACTAAAAACTTTTATAAAATTTTCAACACTCATAGGTGACTGTGTGGACTACCTGGGTCTCTAATCCAGTTTGCTACCCACACCTTTGTACCTCAACGTCAATTTAAAGTAGAAAGTAGCTTTAGCCTTTAGAACGTCCCGTTAACCTGAACATTTTAACGAAAGAATAAGAGTACGACATAACTTCCAGAAAATTCAAGCCTAAATTCAAAAAGAAATTCCCCAGTTTTTAAGCTTTGGTCTTTGTAAAACACTAATTGAACAAAAAAAACAGTCTACATACCCTCTACGCCCAATCACGATGAATAACACTCGCCCTTCCCGTCTTACCGCGACTGCTGGCACGAGATTAGTCAGGACTAATTTTGCTGGCGTACCTTCCTTTATCTCCCCAACAGAAAAGTTTTACAATGGCAAGTTCCCTTCTTCACCCACGCAACATAACTGGATCGTCTGTTTAGACCTTGTCCAAAATTCCGCACTGCTGCCTCAAAAATCAAGGTAGGTCCCTATTCCAGTTCCTATGTGACTATTCTTCCTCTTAGAACAGCTAATAGTGTCCGGCTCGCAAAAACATTACTTTAACAACTACCTAAATATATCAAAGCAAGCCGATCATCAGAAGCAATTACTTTTCTCGATATATGTACTTAAAATTTAAATATAAAAAAAATTATTAAATTTTTACAAAATTAATAAAAATTCTCCTTAAATTTTTCTTTTAATATATTAAAATTATTCTATATAACTTACGAAGTTTTTAATCGTTAACCTACTTAAACATTACTCACCATGACGCTAATAATACAAAAAATCGTACATAAACAACTGGCATGTGTGACGTCTGTTACAAGCATTCACTCAGAGCTAGGATCAAACTCTCTAGCACGTATAATGCAGTTGCTGCAAACGTCACCATCCATTTTTACTTTGAATTCGATAGGATTCGAACCTATAACGCAACCGTTATGAGCAGTGCATTTTACCATTAAACTACGAATTCTATTATAAAATAGGCTGGAATTGGATTTGAACCAATACACTTTATTTTGCAAACAAAAACAATACCATTATGCTATCCAGCTTTTTAATTAAAATTTTAAATTTTTAACGAATTATTATAAAGACCTTGTAAAATTGAACTTCTAGTTAAAAAAGTTGTTTTAATGTTTTTAAACAAAAAAAATTTTCGAATAAAAACCATATGACAATAATTAAAATCAACTTCCAAATAAAGTGGAGGACCGTATAAAAAACGAAAAAAACGTAGTCTAAAAATAATAAATTTTTTTAATCTAAAAAAAAAAAAAGGTATAAACGAAATAAAATCTCAATTATTAACTAAAGCATTCGGAGCACGTATTCCAATTCCATTAATTAAAACATATCCTAAGCGTACAGCTTCTTTCGCATCATAAATATTAATGAAAAAACCGGATCTAAAGAGAATAGTTGAAATTCTTCGTTCAAAGTAAGAAAAAAAATGTAATTCGCCTCGACCTAAAGGATTTCCTTTCCCAAAAACTTTTTTTAAAAAACGAAATCAACGAGGTCAACTGTAATTGCCATAAAACGTTTTCAAACGAGATAGAACAAATTGTTTCTTTTTAAATTTACTTCCTTTACCTGGTTTCAGTAATCCACCGTGCGACCGAAATTTCAAATTACAAAGAACTTTAAAATAATCTGGACGTCGCTTAGAGCTAGCCGCAACACGTCTAATCTTAACACGAATTCCAAAAGATGGTTTCATATAAAAAGAAGAACGTGGAAAAACAACAGGAACAGATGCAAATAAATAATATAAACGACGTACGACCCTACAACGTTTACTACTACTATATAAAGTTCCCCATAAATCAGAATTCAGTTTTTTATACATCGCAAATTTAAAAACACGTTTATAAATTTGTTTTTTAAATCTCTTCCCCTTTTCTGCCTGTACTTGTTGTTGCTGTAAAATCAAATTATTTAAAAATTTTTATAAAAAACATATATTATTATATGTTTTACATTGCAAATAAAATTATAAATGCCATCATTAAACCAAACAAGGCAATTGCTTCTGTTAAAGCAAAACCTAATAAAGTATAAAAAAACAAAGATTCTAATAAACTAGGATTTCTAGAGTAACTAAGTAAAAAACCTGCAAACACAACACCAATACCAATACCAGCGCCTCCCATACATATTGTAGCTAATCCTGCACCAATCATTTTTGCACTTCTAGCAAGGTCAAATAAAGTGATTATCATTTCTTGCTCTTGCATTTCTGAAAATAAAAAAAAATACATAGGTTTATAAATACTTTAAAATAGTTTCTTTTGTTCAATTATTATACACATCTAATTTAAAAAATTTTGAACGAAAACGTTTTAAAACATATAATTGATATTTTATTGTAAAATCAAAAAAACTTAAACGATAACGCACCGGAAAAAAACCTAAAAAATAAATACTGTGCATATTAACAAAAAATTCTAAAGGTGTATTAAAAATTTGAACTCTAAATATAACACGAAATCGTGAATAAAATGATAACAAAATACCTCAAACATACAAACGTTTATATCGTTGACGTTTAAAAAAAATTTTAACACCTAAAGTTTTTTTATTAAACATAATATAATAAAACTGTTTGAAATTCATTAAAGGACGTCGTACATGTTTCATTTTTGTAGGTTGTTTAAAGATAATAAAAAAAAAATCACCTGGAAGCAACCTATCATATGGGTTTAAAAAAAAATTAAAAATAGAGTGTTTAAAATAAAAATTTTTAAAAAAAGTTAACATAAATTTAAAATACAAAAAAGCGCTACTACACTGAGTACTTTATACTTTATTTAATTATCCTATAAAATTTAACATAAAAACATAAAAATAGTATTTTTAGCTTAAACCAAAAAACCTACAATTTATAATCTATAATTTCTTTAAATTAAAAAAATTAAAGACAATCAATTTTGAAAAAGTTTCAAACTTTTATGAATTCAGAAATTAACTCGAGTATTACGTACGTAACTACCCAACTATGCTCAAAATTTTTTTATAAAAAAATTTAAAGTTTTTTATATGTAAAAAAATTTAAAAGAATTTTATATTTAAACTAAAATAAATACTATTTTAATTTAAAATTAATGCTTCTTGATAAATTATAAAAAACAAAAACATATTTTATTAAAAAGCAAAAACAATTGGTGCACCAGTGGTACCATAATTCCAGTCCTCTCGTACAAGGAGTTATTGTTTCTCAATTGTCTTTTAAACAAATTTGGTAGATAGGGACCGAACTGTCTCACGACGTTCTGAACCCAACTCACGTACCGCTTTAATTGGCGAACAGCCAAACCCTTGACACCGGATTCAGCGCCAGGATGCGATGAGTCGACATCGAGGTGCCAAGCAATCTCATTGATAAGGACTCGCAAAGATCATTAGCCTGTTATCCCTAGCGTACCTTTTATCCGATAAGCATTAACCTTTCCACACAGCAATAATGGATCACTATAACTAACTTTCGTCCTAGAAAGACATGTAAGTCCTACAATCAAATTCACATTTGCTATTACGCCTTTGTACACTTACAAAAAGAAAAAACAAAATATAGAACTCCTTCGTTACGCTTTAGAAGGAAACCGCCCCAGTTAAACTAGCACAAATACATGCTTGGTTAAATCCTTAAATTCCTGTATTACAAAAAACTGATATTACACTTACGTCTCCATTATCCCCTTTGACAAGGAAACTTCAAAAACTCACAGCTACACTTTATAGTTGAAACGAATGAAAATAATATAAAATTCAAGTGAAGGTGCATAGGGTCTTTCCGTCTAGCCATATTTATGTCGTATCTTCACGAAAATTACAATTTCACTTAGATACTACTGGAGACAGCAAGGAAGTCGTTGTACCATTCATGCACGTCGGAATTTACCCGACAAGGAATTTCGCTACCTTTGGACCGTCAGAGTTACAGCCGCCGTTAACTAGCCCTCTCTGATCAACGCAATAAAACATTTCCTGTTAGTAGCTTAGCAATGGGCAGATCTCAGATCCTTTACTTCATTTTGCAATTTTGCAGAATCTTATGTTTTTGTTAAACAGTCGCCCCCCTCGATTTTCATTAAATTTAAAAAAAAAAACAATAATCTTGAAATTACTAATTTAAGTTTTCTTTCTTTAAAACCTCCTTATCCAATGTTACAGAGCCAATTTGCCGAGTTCCTTCAATAGTATTCTCTCAACACCTCATTATTGTTAAAACATTCCACCTGTGTCGGATTAAGTACGGTTTTTTTGGTTTTTAAACTTTTCTTGTCTCCTATAAAATAAGTGCGTTATTTAAAACCTAAGGTACGAAATTCGAACACCACACATACTCATTTATAAACATTTTAAAGGAAATACAAATACATTTTGAACACCTCACGTTTTTGTATTGAAACGGTACTCTAATTTAGGATCGAGTCGTCGATTTACCAAATTATTTCATCGTATAGCTCATCATTATAAGAATAATCTTAAAAACTTAGAGACCGCCTAAATATATTCTTCTAATAATAAAAACATATAAAACCTGAGAATTTCGGTGTGAATTATTTTAAATTCAATATAGTTACTCATACTAGCATTCTTTTTTTTGATACTTCAAAAAATTTTAAACAAAATTTTTTTCAAAAATCTACAAAATATTCTACTACCAAAAATGAATGCAACATTTGTCCGCCGCATGCGTTTAAGGCTAAAATACCTCCACATTTTTGAAATAAAAAATATTTAAAACAACTTTATAAGTGAGCTTTGACGCTTTCTGAAAATGATGGCTGCTTTAAAGCCTACATCCCTATAAAAAAAAATTCATTTCTTTTTTTTGAGCAAGATGTCATGGACATTAACGCACGATGCGGGCTGTTTCCCTTTCAACAATAGAACCTTATCGCTCTAGGTTTGTCCAAAAAATTAAATTAACAACATTCTGAGTTTTTTTTGAGTTCAGTAAAGCCGTCAACCAGCCCCCCTAGCCCAGATAGTTACTTTACCTTTATTAATTTATTTAATTACACTACCCACATAGTTTTCGTAGAATACCAGCTATTTCTAAATTTGATAAGCCTTTCACCCCTAACCACAATTCGTCCCAGTATTTTGCCACATACACGAGTTCAGTCATTATTTACTCAAAAAATTCAACTTGATCATGGTTAGCTCATTTAGTTTCGGGTCAAATAAGCATAACTATCACTTCTTCAAGACGCCTTACATTTTTTAAGTTAAAACTTAAGCTCGCTATATATATTTACTCGCAAGTCCATGATGCAAAAGGTACAGTGTTATTCTAAAAAAAAAAAATCAAGAAAAAATATATTTAAATAATAAAAATATAAATATAGTATCTATGTATTTATTTATAAATAAAAGTTTTTTAATATATCAATTTAAATTTAAAACTAAGAATGCTAGGACACATAAAGGTTAAAGTTCTTATTTCACCTAGTAGAAGATATCTACTTCTTTTCAACATTCCCTCACGGTACTTTTTCACTATTGCTCTTTATAAAATACTAAATATTTGAAAGTGGATTTCCAATATTCAAACAAAATGTCCTCCGCCTTACTCTGTTAATTTAGTGTATATCTACAAACAATACTAAAAAACACTTATTTAAAATCTAAAAAATAGTTTATAACTAAGAATTAATCATTTTTCTAAAAAAAAACATTATGTAAAAAACTAAAGACCTCAAACCTTTAGGTAATCCAGGGTTAGTGGAGCCTAGTTAACACATGCATACCATCGTATTTTATCAACAGAAATTTCTTATTGAATTAATATATTTAATTATAATGATCCACAATCGCTCACCACTACTAACAGAGTCTCCATAAAAATTGATTTTTTTTCCGCAAATTACTAAGATGTTTCAATTCATTTGGTTAATTTTATTACAAAACCTAAAGACACACAGGGAGTTTATCGTTTGGATATCTTTAGATACACAACACTGCAACACGTGATTCGCTACTAAAAAGAATAACGTCAAACAAACTTAAACTTCTGCGGGAAAAACAAGATTCTCTAGCCGCATGCACCTTAAAGGCTTACTCCACGTCCATCTTTTTTTTTAAACAAGTCAACCAATTTATGCAAATTTTTTAAAAATATAAAAAATAAAAAATTAATAAAAACTACTTATCTTTTTTAGAATAAGAAGATCTCCTCTTATGTCTTTTACCTTTTTTTTTACGCAAAAATATTAACTTACTAGTTTTATTATCAAATAATTGTTTCTTTTCATGTTGTTCACTGTTATCAGACTCATAATCTGTGTTAGCTAATTTAATGCTAACAATAACAGTAAGACATAAAAGTATACTTAATAAAATTAAATCCACACACCAATAGTTAAATAAAAGAAAACAGAGTCTCTCCATCTTTAATAAGTGCAAAATTAAATGTATAACAACAATCAAAAAATAAACTGTAGCAAATAAAAACTCAAAAATTGTAATCAAATATAAAATAAAAATTAACACAATTTTCGTGGCAAAATATTCACATACAGCAAAAAATTCAAACTAATATTATAATTAATAATAAATCGAAATTTAATAAAAAAAAAAATGAAATATAATATAATAAAAATAACTGCATAATTTTTTATAATTTAAATGTATGCACTAACTCTAATATTTCAAAATTTTCTAAACGCTCATAAGTCCTAAACTTGTAAACTAATTTACGTGCAGTTGCACGATTTGTTTTCGTTCTTTGTCCTCTTAAAGGTAACCGAAAATTAATAAATCAATTTTTTAAAAGTTTAGCATTTTTAATTAGCATAAAATGAAACCTATTTGCATAATTTCTATAGTATAAAAACCGATAACGTAGATTGGAAAAAAAAAAGTATAATTGATAACGAAATTTAAATAAATGTCCATATTTTTTGAATAAAAAATCAACGTCTAATTTTGAAAAAAAAGAAAGATGAATACCAAAAATAACAGGAAAAAATCTCACAAAATGTTTACTAAATCCATAAATTTTGTTAAAACTTGTTACTTTAAATTTTTTTTTACTTAAAACAGTACTAACCTCTTTTTTATTATACTTTTTTTTTTTACTAAAGTTAAACCGTAAAGCATGTTCATCGAAATATTTTAAATATTTTCTTCTACTACAAATATAATAGTTAAAAAACAAATTATGTTATAAAATTAATTAACGACGTGAACGTTTACCTATTTTACGCTTTACTTTATATCTTGTTAACATAAATCCACGCCTTTTATAAGGCAAATGTTCTTGCAAATTTTTTAAATAATAACAAAAATTAAGCAAAAGTGCTCAATTAAAGCTAATAAATTTAAAAAATTTTTTTCGTAATTTTTTTAATTTAATATTTATAGGCAATCTTACAACTCATGACAAAGGAGCACCTAGGTATAACCTAATATATTTAGATCTAATACCTAAACGATGACGGTAATTATATCCTTTCATATACATACGTCTAACAAAAAAAGAAGGTTCTATTAAAAATGAATAAATATATTGTTTTAAAATACTTTTTCTTAGCATAAAAACACCATCTGTCATATTCAAAAAAACAACTCTACGTAAATATAAAAACAATATAATTATAAAGTATTTGTTGTATCTCTAAAAAATACAATTAAAAAGACTTCGCCACTGCATTTTTTTAAAAAACATTCTTCTAAAGGTAAAATACCATAAAGGGGTGAACGAACAAAATACATATCACGTATACCTGGAATAGTTGTTTGATTAAGAAAATCAAAATACCTTTGTGAAACACCTAACTTACGCTTCTTGCCGTGAAATAATTTCATACCAAAAGCTAATTTTTGGTTTTGATGTAAATATACGAATACGAACTCACCTTGATGAGAAAAACCTTGAATAATTTTTAATGGTAATAAATATTGTTGTAAAAATATAATAACATACTTATTATTTTTTATTTTAAAAAACCTTAAATTTTTACTAGCAGCTCAATTATAACCCGCAACAAAATCTCTTCAATATTTTCTTTCTTTTAAAAAAAACAAAAACTAAAAACTACTTTTTGAAAAACCTTCATAACGTCCAGATAAAAAACAACGACGGAGTTCTCACCGTGATAAACCAAAACGTATATTGTATACCTTGGAACTGTTAGTCAAAGGACATCTTATTTTCGCCTCTGTAAACCGATCATATCTTTTTACTGATTTCAAAAGAAGAGAAATTTGTTGACGTAAGGCATAAGGAAGTTGATAATTAAAAATAAAAAAATGATTTAATAAATATTTACGTTCATACTTAAATAGGCAAACAACACGTTTTCTTGTTTTTGGAATTAAATATGTAATTTTCAACTAACTTCGTTTTAATTTTTTTCTAATATACAATGTTATTAATTTATAACGACGACGACGCTTTAACCGTCGTAAAAATTTTCGATAAAAACGTGTCTTATGATTAAAATATCTACAAAAAAAAAAAAAATTAAA
>Ga0075158_10003673_pt1 | contig 10735 bp, 2 predicted proteins | sample JI91814BDNA_FD_70968 | JGI IMG/M metagenome (GOLD analysis project Ga0075158, IMG submission 70968) | Wastewater effluent complex algal communities from Wisconsin, to seasonally profile nutrient transformation and Carbon sequestration -... | ecosystem: Engineered > WWTP > Effluent > Algae... | reverse complement strand
CAGTCGCAGGCCGCCGGCAGCGCCCCCGGGCAGCCGCCGGCGCCGTCTCCGACCGAGCGGCTGCTGGCCCTGGCGCCGCCACGCCATGACGCCTATGCGGCGGTGCAGCTGTACCTGCTCAGCCGCGTACTGGAGAGCCCCGGCCCGGCCTCGCAGGCGGTCGTCGACCTGGTGCGCTGGTTCACCTCCGGTCAGCCGGGGTGGCACATGCTGCCCGAGCGCTCGCAGCGCGAGGCGGTGGTGATCTTCGAGCACTTCCTGCTCCTGCACCTGCCGCAGCTCGCCCGCGACGAGCCGCGCGCCACCCCCACCGGCCCGCTGCCGCTGCTCACGGTCAAGCAGATGCAGGGCCTGGCGCCGCTCGACTCGCCGCCGTGCGCCCTGCACGAGCCCGACACCCGGCTGCAGCTGGCCCGCACCGTCCTGGCCGAGCTCGTCGAGGTGTACCTGGGCGCGCCGCGCCTGGTCCGCCACCAGATCGACCGCATCTCGCGCCGGCTGTTCGAGCAGTACTGGCAGCACTCGCCCGCCAACGCCCTCGACTGCGATCTGCCGACCGTCGATCCCACCATCGACCAGCCGCCGCCCGAGCTCAAGCGCCTGCTCAACGTGCGCAGCCTGCGGGCGCGCGACTACGCGACCACGCTGACCGCCGAGGCGGCGGCGCGCCTGGCCCACATCGAAGGCGTGCCCGAGAGCGATCGGCCCAGGCTCGACGAGAACAACGAGGTGGTGATGCGGGTGCTGCGCGCCATCGGCCTCATCGAAGAGCTGCGCCTGGACCGGTTCTCGATGGAGCTGGAGCGCCTGGACCTGGTCGCCACCGCGATCGATCCGCTGGTGCCGAGCGGCGACGGCATCACCACCCCGGCGCTGGAGTGGCCGAGCCGCAGCTGGATCGTCGGCATCGGCCGCCGCGGGGCGCTGCGCGTCGAGCCGATCGAGCCCGCCCAGCACGGCGCGGGGCGCGTCGGCAGCTCCGGCGAGATCGACACCGGGCCGCCGCCGCTCGACTGGCCGTGGCAGCCCACCTCCGCCGGGCAGGACGTGCAGGTCCCGGGCACTGTGCGCTTCATCGAGGTCCGCCGCCTGTGGCAGCAGGGCGAGAGCTTCCTGCCGGCGGTGATCGTCGGCATCGACGAGGCGGGCGACACCAAGCTGCTCGTCTACAGCCTGCTCGGCAGCGGCCAGACCGTCCTGCGCGGCGAGGCGCGCTGCGGCGGCAGCGGTGCCGAGCCGATCGGGTTCGACCTGCACCTGAGCCCCAGCGACGACGCGGCCAGCCTGATTCCCCCGAGCTCCCCGGGCATCAGCGAGTCCGCCGAGTCGGCCCGGCGGCCCGCGCCGACCCGGGAGACGCTGATCCTGCGCGTCCCGGGCACCGGCGAGCGCGGCCGCCCGAGCGTCCTCGCCGTCGACACCCAAGGCGGCCACCTGCGGGTGCGGGCGCACGTGCTGCCGGCGGAGCTGCTCGCCGTCATCTCCAACAGCGCCGGCTCGCTGCACATCACCTCGGCGCGCGTCTCGCTGCGCCGGCCGGGGTGCAAGTCGCTCTCGGTGCCGGCGCCGGTGGCGACCAGCTGCGCCGCGCTCGCGGACGGCGCCACCCTGGCGGCCGTGGGCACCAGCACCGGCCAGGTCCAGGTCTTCGGCATCGAGGGTGAGTCGCTGCGCCTGATGTCGCAGCACCTGTTTCCCAAGGGCATCTCGGCGCTGTGCTTCATCCCCGAGGGGGTGTTCGGCGTGCCCTGCCTGGCGCTCGGCACCGAGGACGAGCAGGTGCACATCCTCGCCGTCGATTTCCGCCACGATGGGCAGGAGCTGGTGCGCCTGGCCGCCGGCGGCACCCCGCAGCGCATGATGTGCCGGCCGCTGGTTGAAGGGGGCTACCGGCTGCTCATCCTGCTGCAGGGGGGCGTGCTGACCAGCTGGGAGGCCCACCCGCAAGACGAGCACCTGCAGAGCATCGAGCGGCTGCTGGAGCTCGGCAGCCGCGCCGCCGGCTCGCGCGCCAACGTGCTGCGGGCGGCGATGCGCGGCCAGGGACCGCACATCCGCGCCGTCGCCCTGCGCGAGCTCCTGCGCTCGGCGCGCGAGGGGCGCATCGCCGGCTCGATTGTCACCCCGGGGATGACCTCGGCCGAGGTCAAGCCCGGCGCCTCGTCGCGGCCGCCGCCGGGGCGCACCCACACCCCGGTGGGCACGCCGCGCCCGACCGGCGAGCGCGGGACGCCGGCGGTGGCCAGCGTCCTGCACCTGACCAAGCTGCTGTTGCAGAGCGAGCCCCAGGTGAGCGCCGAGACCAGCGCCCGCTCCCCCTCCCGCTCCGACCTGTTCGACGTCGCCGCCTGGCCGCTGCCCCGCCCGCCGCGGGCGCGCATCCTGCTCCTGCCGCTGTTCGAGGCCCTGGTGCCGATCGCCCTGGGCGGCACCGGCAGCGGCGCCGATGTCCAGCAGGCCAAGCTCGGGCGCGAGCTGCTCTCGCGCCTGGTGCACGTCTGCGACGAGCCGCTGAGCATCCGCGGCGAGCTCCTGCAGTGCGTCGAGAACCACGTGCGACCCGAGCACATCGAGGAGCTGCCCACCTGGCTGCCGGCGATCATCCTGCACGACACCCGCTCGGCGGAGTGGCCGTTCGCCATCGACAGTGTCGCCGCCCTGTTCCTGCGCCACCTGCAGCGCCTGGATCGCGCCAAGCTCTTCGATCAGGCCGAGCCGGTCTTTTTCCGCAGCGTGGTCGCCGTGCTCGAGGCGGTGTCGCCGACGCAGCCGAGCCGGTTCCTGCTCACCAACATGGCGCTCCTTTTGCGGTCGGCGCTGTCGTGGGAGCGCGCCTTTCTGGCCGGCGACCTCGGGCGGGTGCGCCTGCACATGCCGCACGCGGTCATCGAGACCATGTGCCAGCCCGAGATCCTGCCCGACACCGAGGCGCGCTCGTTCCTCACCGGGGTCTCGCGGCGCTGGGGTCCGCGCCTGCCGACCATCGGGGCCGAGGACAACGACGACACCTTGAGCGGCGTCTCCAACACCCTGGAGGGGGAGATCGACTGGCTGTTCGAGGTCGCGATCGAGAACGGCTTCGACCAGATCTACTACGAGCGCCTGGCCGACGAGCTGGCGCGCTGCGCCCTGCCGGTCAGCTCCGACGGCGTCACCCCGGACTCGTGGGCGCTTCTGGAGATGGTGCAGGGGGTGCTGCGGCTGTTCGACATGACCAACCTCGCCGAGCTGCAGGCCTCGCTGCAGCCGGCGATGGTCGACAAGGCCCTGGCGGCGCTGCGCGCCCACCGCAGCCTCAGCGAGCAGCACCTGTCCTACCGCTACCGCGACGAGGCGTGGGCGTTCATCGACGAGACGACCTACCTGGCCGAGCAGCAGTTCCTGTCGCAGGCGCTGCAGGAGCTCGATCGCAAGACCAACAAGGCGCAGGTGGCCCACAGCCTCGACGAGCTGGCGGCGCAGCTCGATCAGCGGCGCAACGCCCTGCGGCTGCGCCTGCTCGACCGGCTGAGCGGCGCGACGCCGCTCGGGCACGCCGGGGCGTTCGTGTCGCGCATGCTGGTGGTGCGCCCGGTGGCCACCGTGGTCGCGCTGCTCACCGTCTGGTGGCAGGTCCTGGTCGAGGAGGCGACGCGGCTGCGCACCGAGCCCGACTTCGAGGTGCGGCTGATCTCCGACCTCGGGATCAGCGAGGGGCGGCGGGTGCTGCGCTACGCGGTGATGCTGGCCGCCGACGCCGCCCGCACCGCCCACGGGGTGGTGCTGAGCGTGCGCTCGGTCGAGCCCAAGGAGGTCCGGGCGCGGGCCCTGGACCCCGACGCCGTGGACCTGGAGCCCGGCCACGAGCTCGGGCTGGCGGTCGAGTGCCCGGCGCTGATGGCCGCCGACGGCCTGCGCTACCGCATCGAGATCGAGCTGTCGCATGACGGCGACAAGCGCACCGAGCGGGTCATCGAGGGCCAGTTCCGCCGCGAGTCGCGCCAGCTGGCGCGCGCCCTGTTCGACAGCTTCGCCGAGCGGCTGCCGACGCTGTTCCAGCAGCGCAAGGAGCAGCTCATGGACCTTCTGCGGCCGGCCCACTCCTCGGTCGCCATCGTCACCGCGTTCCCCGCCCACGCCTACGAGCTGCTGGCCGAGGCGGTGAACCTCGACTGGCCCGAGCGGCCGATCGACACCCTCGAAGGCTGGCGCATGGTCAACGTCGCGGCGCGCGCCGCCCCGGCGAGCTCGGCGGCGCCGCTGGCGAGCAGCCAGCGGACGCTCAACCCGACGCTGCGCGATCTGGTGCAGCAGGTCGGGGCGCGGATCGGCGGCGTGCTCGGGCTGCCCAACGCCGAGCGGCTCGACACCGTCGACGCCCTGGTGCGCGCGGTCGGCGAGGCGCCGCTGCCCACCTCGGGCGCGCAGGCGCGCGGCCTTATCATCCTGGGCCTGCCCGAGCTGTGCGAGAAGGCCCGGCTGGAAGAAAACGAGCAGCGGCAGATCCTCATCCTCGGCGCCCGGGTGAGCCTGGCCTACCGCGGTCGCTCGCTGCTCCTGCTCTCGCCGCAGGCGGCGGCGCTGTCGCTGCTGCTGCCGGCCATCGCCTCGCTGTCGAGCTCCCAGGCGGCCTCGGAGGCCGCGGCGCGGTCTTTGGAGCTGCTCGATCTGGACCACGTCGCCGATCCCTACAGCGTGCACCGCACCGACGAGCGGATGCGCACCGAGCTCGAGCAGGCGCTGACCAGCCTGCTGCTGTTGCGGGAAGGCGCCGGCGCGGCGATGCAGAGCGCGGCGCCGCCGGTGCCCACCGCCCACTCGGGGACGCAGACCGCGCTGCGGGCGCTCATGGACGTGACCGGCACCGACCTGCGCCTGGTCGCCGAGTGCATGCCGATCGTCGAGCAGGCGCTGCGCGAGCGCACCCGGGCGCCGCTGTCGGCGAGCGCCTTCGAGTCGCGCGTCGGCACCTACCTGTCCGTGGTGTGGAGCGCCCTGCCGCTGCCGCACCGGCTGTACCTGGCGGCGCTGTGCAGCGACTCGGTGGATCTGGACGTCGCCGACGTGCGGCCCGGCATGGTGGTCGACGCGCCGGTGTACTCGATCTCGGGCAAGGACCGCCTGCCGACGAGCAAGGTCGTGGCCTCGGCGGGGGTGCGCCTGGATCAGCGCACCATCGACGATCTGACCAAAGTCATGTGGCTCAAGAAGGTCCGCATTCGCGGCAGCCTGCAGGACAGCCGCACCGTGCTGTGGACCTACCTCAAGCAGACCCGCCCGCGGCTGCGCGGCCGCCCCGCCACCGAGGAGACGCCGACCCACAACGGGACGCGCGCCGGCGAGCGCTGGCTCGATCAGGCGGCGGCCGACCTCAAGCGGCTGGGCATCCTGCGGACCATGCGCCTGACCGGCGACCGCCTGTTCTGCGCCTTCACCAGCTCCGCGGTGCGCGAGTGGCTGCGCACCCTGCTCGGCGTCGCCGAGGGCGAGGCCGGCCTGCCCAACACCATCGACGGCCGAAACCTGGTCCGCCAGCTGCCGCTGTGGGACGCCGCGGCCGTGGATCGGGCGCTCGGCGGGAGCTCGGCGCCGCTGCGCACCGTGCTCGGCTGGAACCGGCCGGGCGTGCAGGCGCCGCAGGGGCGGTGGCAGGAGTTCCTCGATCTGTCGCGCGCCTGCCGCAAGTGGATGGACGGCCAGGACGAGCACCGGTTCATCGAGGCGATCGCCAAGTACTTCCGCCTGGATCTGGTCGAAGGCACCGGCCGCGACGAGCTGGCGGCGCGGGCCGGCGGTCAGATCCCGATGCGCAGCGTCCAGGTGCGCTTCCGCGAGAAGCGCCAGCTGCCGTGGCTCAAGCGGGTGGTCCTGTACCTGCCGGCGGGGCAGCCGGATCGGCCGACGCTGGAGCAGGTGCAGATCGACCTGCGCGGCCGGCTGCCGATCATGGTCGCCGGCGGCTCGGGGCCGCAGATCATGCCGCGCCCGGACGCGGGGTTTGCCGGCACCGAAGGGACGATCAGCGACACCTCGCTGTCGGCGATCGTCATCGTGCCGGAGCTCTTGGCCGATGTCCTGACCTGGAGCCGCAACCTGTTCCACGTCGCCGCGATCGACATCGCCGACCTGCAGCACGCGGCGCTGCACGATAACCCCGTCGAAGAGCTCATCCGGCGCCTCGCCGCCGCGGCCAGCTACGCGGCGCTGTCGCCGTTCCGCAGCAAGATGGGCCTGGCCAACCAGGAGCTCATCGAGGAGATGTTCTACGGCCGGCGCTCGCTGCTGGAGGAGATCCGCGGCCAGCGGCAGGAGAACTTCCTTATCGTCGGGCCGCGCAAGATCGGCAAGACCTCGCTGCTCCAGCGGGTGCGCTTCGAGCTGGAGCAGCAGGGCTACCGGGTCATCCCGCGCGGCATGGACTACACCACCGCGCCGACGAGCCGCGAGCTGCTAAAGGCCATGATCACCGAGCTGTATGAGGACATCGAGCCGCAGAAGGCCCAGCAGGGCTTCGCCCTGGGCGAGGTGCTGCCGCCGCTGCGCTCGGTCATCGATCAGTGGACGCGCCGCCACCCCGACCACAGCGTCGCCATCGTGCTCGACGAGATCGACACCATCCTGCGCACCGAGCGGCGGGCCTACCTGCTGGGCGAGTGGCGCGAGGCCTCGGCGCTCGGTCAGTCGCTGGCGACCCTGCTCGGGCCGGGCAGCCCGGTGGTCACCAAGGCGCAGGTCGCGGCGCTGCGCAGCGCCCTGCACCAGACCGGCTTCCCGCGCGATGTCATCGAGGGGGTGCTCGAGGGGCTGCAGACGCCGCCGGATCAGCGCCGCCAGTCGCCGCTGCTCGAGGAGCTGCGGTCGGCCTCGGCGCTGGTGCTCGCCGGCGGCGCGGTGTGCCGGGTCATCCTCGCCGGGCACGCCGAGCTGGTCGAGGCGCGCTGGGATCTGTTCGGGCCGCTTTTAAACTTCGCCAAGCTGCGCATGCTCGGCCCCCTGGACGAGACCAGCGCCGAGCGCATGGTGCGCGAGCCGTTCACCCGCCTTGGCCTGCGCTTCGAGTCGGCGGCGGTCGAGCAGGTGCTGCTGGAGAAGACCTTCCGCGTCCCGGCGTGGATCCAGCACTGCGGCGCCCTCATCATCCAGAGCATCGACGAGCGCCTGCGCAGCTCGCGCCGCGAGGAGCAGAAGATCACCGAGCGCGACGTGGTGATGGCCCTGGAGAAGGTCCACGCCGAGGAGCGCGCCGCCCTGCAGAGCGAGAACGGCCTTTACATGCTGGGCCCGGAGTGCAGCTTCGTCCTTCTGAGCCTGGTCGACGAGCCGTGGTTCACCATCGACAGCGCGGTCGACTACCTGCACGTGTTCTACCAGACGCTCGACCCCAAGGACCGCCAGAAGATCGCCCGTCGCGACGAGGACTACTTCGCCGCCTTCTCCGCCGAGGTGGTCCGCCGCATCGTCCGCGACCTGACCAATACCTTTTACCTCACCAGCGACGAGGCCGAGTACCTGACGACCGAGGGCCGCCCGAGCTACAGCTCACCGGGGTTCCTCGTCCCGGCGCTGGCCGCCTCGGCGAACTCGCCGGGCCCGCTCAACCTCGGGCATGGCGCCGGGACCGGCAGCCCGAGCTCGCCGGGCGTCCTGCGGCCCCAGGATCGCGACCGCCTGCGCCGCAGCTACAAGGTCAGCCGCGCCATCGTCAGCACCGTCTTCCACGACGAGCTGAGCGTGCAGAAGCGCATCGAGCTCGCCCGCCGGGCCATGCGCCTGTGGCAGGAAGGGCGCGGGGTCTGGGCGCGCACCGCCAGCAAGGCCTACTCCTGAGCCGCCGGCGCGGTCGACGGCGCGGCGGCAGGTCGCGGCCGACCTCTCAGATATAGATCGTTCCCTCCAGGTAGAGCACGGTGTGGCCGCCGATGGAGACCCGCTCGCCGCGGTCTTCGCAGTGAAGCTCGCCGCCGCGGGCGGACAGCTGGCGGGCGAGCAGGCCTATCTTGCCCAGCCGCCGCGACCAGTAGGGGATGAGCGTACAGTGCGCCGAGCCGGTGACCGGGTCCTCGGGGATCCCCATGGCGGGGGCGAAGAAGCGCGACACGAAGTCGCAGTCGTCGCCCGGCGCGGTGACGATGACGGCGGCGCGGTCGAGCGTCCCAAGGAGCGCGAAGTCGGGCTTGATGGCGCGGACCGCCTCGGCGCTGCGCAGCACGACGAAGTAGTCGCGGGAGCCAAGGACCTCGACCGGCTGCGCGCCCAGGGCGGTGGTCAGCGCCGCGGGCACCGGGCAGGGCAGGGGAGGCCGGGCGGGGAAGTCGAGCGCCAGGCGGTCGCCGTCGCGGCTGACCTCGAGCCAGCCGCTCTGGGTGGTGAAGCGGACGCGCTCGGCCTCCGGCTCGAAGCGGGCGAACAGCAGGTGCGCGGTGGCCAGGGTGGCGTGGCCGCACAGGTCGACCTCGACCGCCGGGGTGAACCAGCGCAGCGCGTAGTGGTCGCCCTGGCGCACGAAGAAAGCCGTCTCGGCCAGGTTGTTCTCGGCGGCGATCGCCTGCAGCACGTCGTCGGGCAGCCACTTGGTAAGCGGCACCACGGCGGCCGGGTTGCCGCCAAAGACGCGGCTGGTGAACGCATCGATCTGGAAGATGGGCAGTTCCATGGGCAGTCCGTTTATCACGCGCGAGCCGCCCTCACATGAAAAAACCCCCGCGATCCGGCCGAGGAAGCGCCGGATCGCGGGGGTCGCGAACCATGAACCTATTGCGAAGCTGTCAGGTGATGACGTCCGGGGCTTCCCGGCCGCAGCGCGCCCGCAGATCGAGCACCCGCAGCGCCGCCTCGGCCAGCGGACCCAGCACTTCCTTCATCGTCGCCTTGCCGGCGTCGTTGCGGTACCGCTCCAGGTACAGGCGCATCGTCGCCCCCGCGGTGCCGGTGCCCGACAGCCGCACGATGACTCGTGAGCCATCGGCAAGAAGGATCCGCAGCCCCTGACCCGAGCTGACGCTGCCGTCGATCGGGTCCTTGTAGCTGAAGTCGTCGGTCTTCTCCACCGTGCTGCCGGCGAACTCGCTGCCGACCAGCCCTGGCATCTGGGCGCGCAGGTGATCGACCATCTCCTTGGCGCCCTGCTGCGGCAGGCCCTCGTAGTCGTAGCGCTGGTAGTAGCTGCGCCCGAAGCGCTGCCAGTGATCGGACACGATCTCGGTCACTGGCTTTTTGGTCTTGGCCACGATCGACAGCCAGCACAGCACCGCCCACACCCCGTCCTTCTCGCGGATGTGGCTGGAGCCGGTGCCGAAGCTCTCCTCGCCGCAGATCGTGCACTTGCCGGCGTCCATCAGGTTACCGAAGAACTTCCACCCGGTGGGGGTCTCGTACAGCGGGACCCCGAGGGCGGCGGCCACCCGATCCGCCGCGGTGCTGGTCGGCATGGAGCGCGCCACGCCCGCCAGCCCGTCCTTGTAACCGGGGATGCACGCGGCGGCGTGCTCGGCGATGATCGCCAGCGAGTCCCCGGGGGTGACGAACAGGCCCTTGCCGAGGATGAGGTTTCTGTCCCCATCCCCGTCGCTGGCCGCCCCGAGGTCCGGCGCCTCGGGGGTGCCCATGCGCTCGACCAGCTTGTGGGCGTGGACCAGGTTCGGATCGGCGTGGCCGCCGCCGAAGTCGGGCAGCGGCACGCCGTTTACCACCGTGCCGGACGGAGCGCCGAGCCGCTCCTCGAAGAGGTAGTGCGCATACGGGCCGGTGACCCCGTGCATGGCGTCGAAGACCAGGCGAAAGCCGCCGTGGAAGAGCTTCTTCAGCGCCGCGAAGTCAAAGAGCTCCTCCATCACCGCGGCGTAGTCGGCGATGGGATCAAAGATCTCGACTTCCGTGTTCAGGATGCGCTGGGTGCCTTCCTTGTCCAGGTCGAGATCGGGGTGCTCCACCGTCCGGTACTCGCTGATGGTCAGCGTGTGCCGGTAGACAAGCTCGGTGACCTTTTCGGGGGCCGGGCCGCCGTTGCCGATGTTGTACTTGATCCCGAAGTCTTCCTCGATGCCGCCCGGGTTGTGGCTGGCCGACAGCACCAGCCCGCCCATCGCCTTGCGGCGCCGGATCACCGCCGACATCGCCGGCGTGCTCAGGATGCCGGCGCGGCCGACCAGGACCTTGCCAAAGCCGCTGGCCGCCGCCATGCGGACGATGAGCTGGATCGCCGGCCGGTTGTAGAACCGACCGTCGCCGCCGACCACCAGCGTCCGGTCGCCGAAGCCACCCGGACAGTCCTCGCGCACGGCGTCGAACACCGACTGCACGAAGTTCTCCAGGTAGCCCGGCTGCATGAAGACCCGGGTCTTCTTGCGCACCCCGGAGGTGCCCGGCCGCTGGTCGGCGAACGGGCTCGTCTTCACTGTCTGTATCTTCTCTGCAGTCATGCGCACCACTCCTTAATCAGCCCCCCGGGGGACGCACCGGCTTGAGACCCCAGATCTGCTCGGCGTACTCCTTGATCGTCCGATCCGTCGAGAACTTGCCCATGTTGGCGACGTTGAGGATGGACTTGCGGGTCCACGCTTTCTGATCGCGATAGGTCTCCGAGACGCGGCACTGGGCGTCAATATACGCGCGATAGTCCGCCAGGAGCATGTAGTTGTCCCCATCGTGCAGGAGCGAGCGGAAGATCGGCTGGAAGAGGTCCGGCTGACCCACGGGGCTGAAGGTGCCGCCGCCGATCTGATCGAGGACCTGCCGCAGCTCGGGATCCTTGTGGTAG
>Ga0075158_10003668_pt1 | contig 10746 bp, 8 predicted proteins | sample JI91814BDNA_FD_70968 | JGI IMG/M metagenome (GOLD analysis project Ga0075158, IMG submission 70968) | Wastewater effluent complex algal communities from Wisconsin, to seasonally profile nutrient transformation and Carbon sequestration -... | ecosystem: Engineered > WWTP > Effluent > Algae... | reverse complement strand
GAAGCGGCGAAAGCTCATCGTGCCCGGATACATGATGGAGTCGACGATGCCCATCACCGTCACCCGGCCGCCCTGGACAAAGCCATCGACGGTGACCTGCTGCCCGCGCAGCGGTCCCTCACCGATGAAGGCGTGCGCCGAGACCGGCTGCGAGAAGTAGGAGCGCAGCAGCTGGGAGAACGGCCGCAAAAGGACCCAGCGGCGCAGCTGCTCGCCCAGCGACAGGCTCAGCGCGCGGCGCAGCTCGGGCGGGCTGTGGACCATCTGGGCGCGAATCGACATCGTCCCTTTGATCGGCTTGACGAACAGCGGGAAGCCAAGGGCCGCCGCCGCTTCCGCGCTGCGCGCGTCCAGCACCCTGAAGGGCGGCGTCGCCTCGGGGACGAGCCGCTGCTGGAGCTCGCGGCTGTAGTATTTGTGGCTGAGTAGGACGATGTCGCGGGTCCGCGGGCCCGGCAGGCCGAGGCCTTCTGCTATATAGGCGCCGAAGATGCAGCCCGGATAATCGCCAGTGCCCAGGATGCCGGCGATGCCGCGGTCGCGGTGGGCGGCGCTGACGCCGTCCAGGTAGCGGTGGACGTTGAAGCGCAGCGCCCGGTGCAGGCCGAGGGAGTCATACAGCTCGTCGCAGCAGTGGATGAACTCGTACCGCCGCTGCAGGTCGGGGGCGGCCACGGCCGTGCGCTCCCAGTCGGTCGCGCAGACGACCAGGATGCGCTGCCGGGCCGCCGGCGCAGGGCCAGAGTCGGTATCCGCAACCGGGCCCGCAACCGAGCCCGCAACCGAGCCCGCAATAGAGCTTGAAGAAGAGCCGACGACCGAAGCACGCACAGTCATTGAATTCCCTGAAGTTGAGCGAGGGTCCCGAGCAGCGCCGCGAAGTAGCGCCGCTCCCCCGGGCCGAGCACCCTCTGGTGCTGATCCTGAAGGTCCGACTCGATGCAGGTGCCGCGGATGAGGTCCAGCGCGTACTTGCGCTCTCCCAGCAGCAGTCCCAGGCAGCTGCTGGTGCTGCGTGAAGGCTTGCCATCCCACAACAGGTGGCCGACCGGACTGCCGGAGCCGCCTTGAGGTGAGCCGGGGGTCCTGAAGATCGATCCCCCGAAGCCCGGCGCCACCGCCGGCACCCCGACCAGATCGAGCACGGTGGGCAGGACGTCGTAGTGGGTCGAGAGGTCAAGGCAGCGCGGAAGCAGGCGCGGGTGATGCAACAGCAGCGGGACGTTTATCTGCTCGGCGCTCACCGCGCTGGCGTGGGAGTAGTAGCCCTGCTCGCCGAAGGACTGACCATGGTCGGAGCTTATCAGAAGGAGCGGCGCCTCGTCCTCGCCGCGCTCGTGCGCCAGCGTGCGCAGCGCCGTCCACAGCTCGCCGAACAGGAAGTCGCACTCCTCCACTCCGTTCAGGAAGCGCCCGCGATCGTCTTCATGATCATGATGGGCAAACCGCGCGCGCTGCGAGACCCGATAAGGGACGTGGGTGTTGGCGGCGTGGACGTGCAAGAAAAACGGGGTGTCGTCCGCAGCGAGCAGCGCGCGCAGCCGCTGCAGCCCCGAGAGCAGCAGGGCCCGATCGGTGAGCTCGCCGCCGTCTTCCGGGTGCGGCGCCAGCCGCGGCGCGTCGATCACCTGCTGGAAGCCGGCGCGCTCCAGGATGTCCGCGAGCCCGTAGTGGCCGGCCACCGCGGTCGTCAAGTACAAGGTCTTGTAGCCGGCGCCGCGCAGCGCCGACAGGCCCCAGGGCGGCGGCGGGCCGGCGGGCCGGCTGGCGTACAGCGCGATGTGCGCGAGATTGGTGAGCGGCGCCGGGCAGAAGTGGTGCCGCGCGGTCACCGCAGCGCCGCGCAGCGAGTCGAGAAACGGCGTGCGGGCACGCGCCTGGGCGCCGGCGGGCCAGCCCTCAAGGTGCGCCGCGCCGAGCGACTCGAAGGTGAAAAGGACCACCGAGCTGCCGCGCAGGCTGCCGTGCACCGCGCTCGGCGATGGCAGCGCCGGTCGCTGCGCGAGCAGCGCCGCGTGCTCGGGCCGCGGGCGGAAGTCCGGCGGAATGTGCGGGCGGCGGGGCCGCACAAAGTCGTGCAGCAGCGCCCGGCGGTTTTCGCCGTCATCGCCCTCCTCGCGCTTCTGGCCCGCTGGCAGCCGCGCGGCCGCCGACCGCGGCACAAGCGACGGTCCGAGGTAGCCGAGCAGCGCCAGTGCGAGCGCGAGCTGGACGAGCGGTCGGCCGGGAAATAGGAGTCCCAGGTGCGCCAGAAGGACCGCGACCGGCAGCAGTGTGAAGCGGCGCTCGGCGCGGAAGAAATCGCGGGCGCGGCGGAGCTGCATCACCTCGCGATAAAGGTTGGACAGGACCGCGCCGCCGACGCCGCCGGCGCCGAGCTCGAAGGTGAAGATGCGGTAGAGCGCGGCGTCTAGCCACAGGAGGAAGCAGAGTAGCGAGGCCAGCGCGATGGCCAGCGCCGCCCCGATCGGGTGCAGCGCGGCGAGCCCGGTCGTGAGCAGCCCGCCAAGCGCCGCGCCCCCCCAGTCGCCCCAGGTGGTCGGCCGCGAGCGCGGCGCCTGCGCATACTTTACAAGCCGCAGCCGGAAAATGACCAGCCCGTAGCAAAGACCCAGCGCGCCGGCGCGCAGCCCCAGCCCCAGCACCGTGGTCACCGTGGTCACCGTGGTCACCGTGGTCACCGTGGTCAGGGCGATCACCGACCGTCACCCGAGCTCGGACCGGAGCCCCGGTCGGACTGCAGCCGCATGTCAGGTGACTGGCGGGGCCGCCGGGCGCGGTCGCAGGAAGTTGCGCCAGTAGCTGCGTACATAGCCGAGGTTGACCAGAAGCAGGACGGCCGCCGCCAGCCGGGAGACGCCCCGCCGGACGAGCCAGAGCGAGCAGCCGAGCACGAGCAGCGCCTCGAGCAGCGCGACCTGCTTGCCGTGGAAGCGCTCGTCCCAGTAGGAAAACGGACTGACGAATCTGTACTGGCTGAACGGCAAGAAGTGGCGATGGGCATCGATCGCGTGCACCGGAAAGTCGCCCAGCGCGTGCAGCATGACGCTGGCGAAGAACGCCGCGAGCGCCGGGAGCCCGACCAGCCACCCGAGTCCGGCGCCGATCAGCGACAGCGGAATCGAGTGCGCGCCGTGGATGATCGCCAGCCAGTAGCGGTTCTGGTAGCAGACCGCCCAGATCGTCTGCTCGGGAGTGCCACGCAGCCGCTCGAAGATGTACAGGATGACGATCGGCAGATCGGGGAGGATCGCGCCGGCCAGGACCGCGCCCTCATGTCCGACGATGCAGCCAAGGGTGGCCAGGTTTACGACCGCGTGTCCGGGAGTGTGCATGGAGGAGCTCAGCCGGCGCGGAGGAGGCTCTGGGCGAACGGCCACTCCGGATCGACCCACTGCTGCTCGCAGACAAAGCCGCTGCGCTGCGCCATGGCGACGATCTCAGAGAGCTCGTACTTGTAGGAATCCTCGGTCTTGATCGTCTCGCCGGCCTGGAAGCGGACGCGCAGCGCCGCCTTGGGAATGGTGACCTCCATCGCTTCGCGGGCGCGCAGGTGCATCTCGATCCGGCGGTCGGTGGTGTTCCAGCGCGCCACGTGGTCAAAGCGCTTGAGATCGAAGTCGCCGCCGAGCTCGCGGTTGATGCGGCACAGGACATTCTTGTTGAAGGCCGCGGTCACCCCGGCGGTGTCGTCGTACGCGCTGAGCAGCGCCGCCTCGGGCTTTACCAGATCGGCGGACAGGAACAGGTGATCGCCGGGGAGCAGGATCTGGCGGATGCCGCGCAGGAACGACTCTCCCTGCTGGCGATCGAAGTTGCCGATCGTGCTGCCGAGAAACAGGATGAGCAGGTGGTTGCCGGGCGGACGGCGGGCGGCGACCTCGCGCAGGCCGGCCAGGTACTCCATGTTCAGTCCGACGACCTGCATCGCGCCGAGCTCGGACAGCTCACCGAGCTCGCGCGCGCACTGGGCGAGCGCCGCGGCGGAGATGTCGATCGGGAAGTAGGCCGTGGACTGCCGCCGCCCGAGCGGCTCGAGGATGAGCCGGGTCTTCTTGCTCGTCCCGCTGCCGAGCTCCGCCACGGTCACCGGCGCCGGCAGGCGCTCGACCCACTGCGCCGCGTGCTGCTTGAGCAGGCGCGTATCGGCGCGCGTCAGGCCATACTCGGGCACCACGCAGATGACCTCGAAGAGGGCCGAGCCGACCTCGTCGTAGAGGTACTTGGAGGGGAGTTCTTTCTGTCCGGAGCGGGCAAGTCCGGCGTGCAGATCTTCTACGAAGTTTGGCTCTTCCATCTCCGGAACTTCTATCCTAACGGCCCAAGGCCTGGCGGCTCGCAACCGTCTCGGTGCTGGCGCCGGCGCCCGTGCCCGTACGAGTGTGGTGACTTGGCTTGCGGCAAAGCGGCCGCGACGCTGGTCTCTACCTGTGTCGAGCGGCGATTCTACGTCGAGTAAGGGCGCAAGGCAAGCGTTGTGGTCGCGGGCCCGGGCCGCCGCGCAGGCCGGGCGGTAAGCAGCTTGGTTTTCGCCGCGAGTTTCGCTAGCATGCGACTGATGGTTCTTATTGCCGGGGTCTCCAAGCGCTTTGCCGAGAAGCCGGTGCTGACCTCCGTGCAGCTGCAGCTTGCAACCGGTCGAACCCATGTGCTCCTTGGCGGCAGCGGCAGCGGCAAGACGACGCTCCTGCGCCTTATCGCCGGAACGCTCGCGCCGGACACCGGAACCATCACGGTCGACGGGGTGCAGATCGCGGTCCGCGATCCTTGTCTGCTCGCCGATCGGCTCGGTTACATGACCCAGGAAGGGGGCCTCTTCCCCCACTTGCGGGCCGCCGAGAACATTGGCCTCGTCGCTCGTGTGCGCGGCTGGAAGCCGGCGCGCCTCGCCGCGCGCCTCGCCGAGCTGACCGCGGTGGTGGGCCTTGAGGAGGGGCTCCTGCAGCGCTATCCGGCGCAGCTTAGCGGCGGTCAGCGGCAGCGGGTCTCGCTCATGCGGGCGCTGTTCCTGAATCCGCAGTACATACTCCTCGACGAGCCGCTCGGAGCCGTCGACCCGATCATCCGCCGCGAGCTGCAGGAGACCCTGAAGCGGGTCTTCAACGAACTCAACAGCACAGTCATCCTGGTCACCCACGACCTCGGCGAGGCGGCTTTCTTCGGCGACACGATCACGCTCCTTCACCAGGGGCTGGTCCTCCAGCACGGCAGCTTCACCGACCTCGCGCTGCGGCCCGCGCACCCCTACGTAAGCGAGTTCCTGATGGCCCAGCGGCCGATTCCGCAGCTCGGGATTCTCGGGTCATGACGCCGCGCTGGCGGCTCCTGCTGGGGGTGCTCGCGGCCGGGCTTCTGACCCTTACCGGCGGCGGCGGCGCGGCGGCCGCACCGGGTGGTCCCGCGGGCCGCATCCGCGTCGCCTCCAAGCCGTTCACCGAGAGCTACATCCTCTCGGAGATGGTCGCCCAGCTCATCGAGGACGTGGGCGAGGCGACCGCCGAGCGCCGCTTCGGGCTCGGCGGTCCGAACCTGGTCGTGGAGGCGCTGCGCAGCGGCGAGGTCGACGTCGACGTCAACTACACCGGCGCGCTCCTGCACCTGTTCCTCAAGGAGCGCAGCACCGCCACGCTGGAAGAGCTGCGCGCCGAGCTCCTGCACCAGGGACTGGCCCTTGGCGGCGCGCTCGGATTCAACAATACCTATGCGATCGCGGTGCGCCGCAAGACCAGCGAGGAGCTGCACCTGCGCAAGGTCAGCGACCTGCGCGGACACCCCGAGCTGCGCGGCGCCTTCACCGCCGATTTCCTCAACTTCGATGACGGCTTCTACAAGCTGCAGCAGGTCTACGGGGTCGCCCTCAGCTCGGTCAAGCCGATGCAGCACGCCCTGGCCTACCGCGCCCTGCAGAGCGGCGAGATCGATCTGACCGACGCCTACACCACCGACGGGACGCTGCCGCAGTTCGAGCTGACCCTTTTGGAAGACGACCGCGACTTCTTCCCCAAGTACTACGGGGTGATCGTCGCCCGCGCCGAGCTTGTGCAGCGCTGCCCGCGCAGCTGGGCGGCGCTGCGCCGGCTCGAGGGCCAGCTCGACGAGCAGACGATGATCGGCCTCAACGCCGGGGTCGACAACAAGCTGCGCTCGGTCGAAGAGACGGCGCGCACGTTCCTGCGCGCGCGGGGCCTGCTGCACAAGCCCGAGCCCGCGCTCGCGTCCGGCGTCGCCCGCTCGGTCCTTGACTCGGGACTGGCGGTCGCCACCTACGAGCACCTCACCCTGGTCGTCATCTCGCTGCTCCTGTCTTGTCTGCTCGGGGTCCCGCTCGGCATCATCGCCTTCCACTACCGCAAGCTCGGTCAGCTGCTGGTCGCCGCGACCGGGCTCTTACAGACCATTCCTTCGCTGGCGCTGCTCTGCTTCCTGATTCCGGTGCTCGGCATCGGGGCGCTGCCGACGATCTTCGCGCTGTTCATCTACGGACTTTTGCCGATCGCGCAGAGTACTATCTCGGGCCTGCAGTCGCTCGAGCCGCGCCTCCTTGAGACGGCGCGGATCCTCGGGCTCACCCGCCTGCAGCGGCTGCGCCTCATCGAGCTGCCGCTCGCCTCGATAAGCATCCTGGGAGGAATAAAGACCGCGGCGGTGATAAACGTCGCCACCGCGACCATCGCCGCGCTCATCGGGGCCGGTGGGTATGGCGGCTACATCACCCGCGGCCTCGCGATGAATGATATCCCGACCATCTTGAAGGGCGCGATTCCCACCGCGCTCATGGCGGTCGGCTTCCATGGCTTCTTCGAGATCCTGGACCGTCACCTTGTCCCCGAAGGCTTGCGCGCCTGACTGCGCGCCTGACTGCGCGCCTGATTCCGCGCCGTTTTCCTGCCCTTGGCAAGCGTTGCTCCCGTCGGAGTAATGGACAAACATTTACAAATTCCGTCTGGTAGCGCTTAATGATACGGTAAGAGGTCGTCTTGGTCGGCACGCAGATCGGTGTCTATAAGATCACGCACCTGCTCGGTGAAGGTGGGATGGGCACTGTCTACGAGGCAGTGCATGAGCAGCTCGGCAAGCGCGTTGCGATCAAGGTCTTGCGCAACGACATGGCGCGCAATTCCGAGGGGTTGACGCGGTTCTTCAACGAAGCGCGAGCGGTCAACCTGATCGAGCACCCGGGCCTCGTGCAGATCTTCGAGTTCGGCGAGCTGCCGAGCGGCAGCGCCTACCTGGTGATGGAGCACCTGCAGGGCGAGACTCTGAGCCAGCGGCTCAAGCGGCGCGGCCAGCTGCCCGAGCCCGAGGCGCTGTACCTGTGCTATCAGCTGGCCGCGATCCTGGCCGCAGTCCACGAGCGCGGCATCGTGCATCGGGAATTCACCGCGGAAAAAAGACCTGCGATTTCGCGCCGTTGGCCGGGCGGGGAAGAGGCGAGGAAAGCCCGCAGCCGGCCGGCTTTGCGCTACATTGATTCAGGTGACTGCTGATGCGCTCCGGTTTCCCACGCTGGCTGCCTACCTGCGCAGTCTCCCGGAGGGCCTGTCTTCGCACCCGAGCGCCCAGATCAAGGGGGCGGTGCTCCGCGATGTGAACCTCCCCCAGTCCCTGGCGGGCGCCCCGGGGCTCCCGCGGGAGGTCGGCGAGCTGCTGCTCCGCCCGCCGCCGGCCTCGATCTGGTTCCCCGAGGTGCACTTTCACGCCCTGCTCCACGCGGTGTACGATCACTCCTACGGCAGCACCCGCGCTGTCGAGTACCAGCAGTGGACGACCGCCGGAACCCGCGCGCTGCTTACCAGCCCGCTTTATCGTATCGCGTTCATGCTCATCACTCCCGCTCGGCTGATGCGCAGCCTGCAGAGCCGCTGGGAGCTGCTGCGGCGCGGCACCGAGCTCCAGCTGGACCACGGCGATGAGTCGTCCTGCCTGCTGCGCATCAAGCACCCGCTGGCGCTGTACTCGGACCTGCATCGACGCACCCGCGCCGCCACCCTGCGTACGGTGATCGAGTGCGCGGGCGGCAAGTCCGTCACCACCCGGATCGCCAGCGTGACCCTGCTGAGCTGGCAGGTCCTGTGCAAGTGGGAGCCCTAGAACTTCGCAGAGCTTCCCGGGACTTCCCAGCGCGCCGGCCCGCGCTCAGCGCAGACTCGGGGTCGCTCCCGGCGCCCGCCCGCGGCGGCGGCCCGCCCGGCCGGGGAAAGGGCCGCCGCCAGGCGGTGACGGAGCCGCGCGGCGCTGGCATCCTGCATCGGGATCTCAAGCCGAGTAGTGTCGCCCCCGAGAGGAGCCGGCGGCCAGGCGATCCGCAGCGGCGCGCGTGGCCGACGCCGGGTCGCGCTTAGAAGCGGAACAGTCCCACGAACGCCGGCGAGCCGACGCCCACGACCGGGCTGCCGACCGCGGTCAGCTTGCCCCCCGCATCGATCCGGAAGACCACAAGGTTGCCGAGGTTGGGAGTGGCCGCGGTGCGCTGGTTGGCGACCACCAGCAGGCTGCCCGCGTCGTCCAGGCCGAAGCTGCGCGGGACCTGGCCGCGCGTCGGCTCGTTGCCGAGAAGGGTCAGCACCCCGGTCGCTTGATCGAGGGCGAAGATGGCGATCGTGTCCAGGCCGCGGTTCGAGCCGTAGACGAAGCCGCCGCCCGGGTGGACGGCGACCTCGGCGCAGGTGTTCGCGGTGGTGTTGCCGGCGGGCAGGGTGGAGACGGTGGCCTGGGCGGTCAGCTTGCCGGCTGCGGCGTCGTAGGCGTAGCTCGTCATCGAGCTCGCGGTCTCGTTGATGCCGAAGGCCCACTTCTGGCTCGGGTGAAAGGCCAGGTGACGCGGCCCGGCCCCCGCCGGCGGGCTGACCGTGGCCGGGCTGCTTGCAGTGAGCCGGCCGCCGGCGAAGCTGTACTGGGCGATGAGGTTCGCGCCGAGGCAGGGGACAAAGGCGTAGGCGCCGCTTGGGCTGGTGAGCGCCTGGTGCGCCTTGGCTCCCGGCGACTTGGTGTCGCTGGCGGCGCCGAGCGAGCCGTCCCCCAGCACCGGGAAGACGGCGACCGAGCCGCCGCCGTAGTTGGCGACCAGCACCGAGCCGCCCCCCGGGCTCACCGAGACATGCGCCGGCCCCGCCCCGAGCGTCGAGGTCTTGCCGCGCGCGGTGAACCCGGCGGTCTGCGGATCGAAGCCGAACGCCAGCACCTCGGAGCTGTTCTCATCGACGGCGAACACGCGCGCGTTCTTGGTGTCGACGGCCAGAAAAGAAGGGTTCGCCCCCGCCGCGGTCGCGCCCTTCGGGGTGAGCGTCCCCGCCGCGACATCGACCAGGAAGGCGCGGATCTGCCCATCGCTCGAGCCGGTGAATGCGTACACCGGCCCGGGCGACGTCGCCGCGTCCACGGCCACCGCCCCGTCCCGCGCCCCGCCATCGGCTGGCGGCGGGCTGCCGCTATTAGTCTGCGAGCAGCCAGAGACCGCCCACAACACCCAGAGTACGACCGTGAGTCTCACCGGACCAGTCTACCCGAGCACCGAGCCGACCGCACCTTCCCGTCGCTGAAGACCGCGGACGAGGCAGACGACTACCGACCACGCCCGGTGGTTGCGGCCCGCCGCCAGCCGAGCCATGACCCTCTGGCCATGACCTGGGACCCGACGCAGTACCTGAAGTTTGCTGGCGAGCGGCTGCGCCCCGAAGTTCCCCGCCAGCTGATTCCCCGGCCGATCCGGTCCGCAATCAATCCCCCGCCCTCCGGCCCGCCGGTGCCGCCCCGGCCACTCTCGCGCCGTACCTCAAGCCGAGTGACATCGCGCTGCACCTGGCTCGTCGGTGAGGAATATATGTGGACGGGCTGCGGACATATTGCGGACGGGTCTGCGATGGCGCTTTTGTGTGCGCGATCCGGCTCCGGGGTAGGACCGGATGCGCGCCACCGTCCGAAGGATAACTCCTGAAGGGACAGCGCAGGGGTCTTGGTTGCAGAGCAGGATGCTCGGTCCGATCTGAGAACGGAGTTGGAACCGGCGGCCCGGCGCGCTGTCCAAGCAGGGATGCGATTATTCTTATTGGGTGTCGTCCTAACTGCCCTCTCTGGCTCGCTGGTCTTCGCCCAGGGGGCCCCCTCGGGGTTTGAGCTGGCGCTTCACGGCAGCACCAAGGTCTTGGCGGGCCGGTCCGCCCGCTTCCGCGGGGTTGCCTATAAGGTGCGCGGCCTTGCCGAGCTGCGCGTGCTGCCGCAAGGCCAGGTTCAAGCGCGCTACAAGAGCGCCCCGCACGCGGACGCGGGCACGCAGTGGCAGCGTGCGCAGGCCGATGTCCACGGATTCTTCCAGATCGATGTCCCCATCCCCGAGGTGACCGCACCGGCCCCGACCCTCGAGGTGTGTGTCGGGGACGGCAGCGCCGACCGCACCTTCACATTCCCGCTCACGGTGCAGAAGCCCTGGGTGCTGGAGCTGTTTACCGATCGCAACCTATATGAGCCGGGCGAGACCGTACATGTGTGGGGACGCCTGCGCGATCAGCAGTCGCGTCGTCCGCTTGTGCACAAGTCCGTGACGTTCAAAAGTGACACCACGATCCGCAGCGTGGCTACCGATGACAGCGGCGTGGCCTCGATCGCGATTCCGATTCCCAAGGAAGCGGCCGAAGGGACGTACTCTCTGACGGCCGCGATCGGAGCCGAGCAGGTGAGCACGTCCTACGGCATCGGGACCCGCACCGTGGCCCGTATATGGGGGGAAGTGGCGGTCACCCCCGCGACCGC
>Ga0075158_10003666_pt1 | contig 10750 bp, 10 predicted proteins | sample JI91814BDNA_FD_70968 | JGI IMG/M metagenome (GOLD analysis project Ga0075158, IMG submission 70968) | Wastewater effluent complex algal communities from Wisconsin, to seasonally profile nutrient transformation and Carbon sequestration -... | ecosystem: Engineered > WWTP > Effluent > Algae... | reverse complement strand
CGGTCGGCGTGCAGGGTCAGCTGACCCGGCCGGATTGCTTGGCGAGTACACGTCGCTGCGATCAGCTGCTCGGCCAGGGCGCTGCTCTCTCGCTCGGCTACCATCCACCCCACCACGTAGCGACTGAACACGTCGAGAATCACGTACAGGTGGTAGTAGGTCCACTTGGTGGGGCCCGGGAGCTTGGTGATGTCCCAGGACCACAGCTGATTGGGGCCGGTGGCCAGCAGCTCGGGGCGCTGGTAGCTGGGGTGGCGGAGCTGAGCGCGCCGCTCTCGAAGCTCGCCATGGCTGGCCAGCAGGCGGTACATCGTGCGTTCCGAGCACAGATACCTGTCCTCATCAAGCAGCGTAGCGACCACTTGTGCCGGCGCCTGGTCGACGAAGCGCTGGGAGTGCAGGGCGTCCAAGACCGCGCGCTGCTCTGTGGGCGCAAGGGCACGGGGGCTGTGCCGACGACGGTGCGGCCCATGCACGGGCGCTCGTTGCCGGTAGTAGGTGGCCGGGCAGAGCCCAACCGCACGACAGGCAGGAGCCACCCCGAGCGACCCACGATGCTCGGTGACCAGCGACATCAGCATACGTCGTCGCGCACTTCCAGCACCTCGGCCGCGAGCAGGCAGGCCGCTTTTTTTTGGAATTCCACCAGGGCCTCGGCCTTGACCGCACGAAGACGAAGGCGCTGGTTTTCCCGCTCCAGCTGCTCAATGCGTTGCTGCTGCTCATCGACAGCGGGCGGCAGGGGCTTGGGGGCGGCTATGGGCCCGCGATGCAGCCGGCCATAGCCCTGCAGGTCGCCTCGGAGGTGCTCTTTACGCCAGTCGGTCAGATGAGAGGAGTACAGACCGTGCTTGCGGAGCAAGGCGCCAATCTCGCCCGGCTCCGAGCAGGCGCCCGCCTGCTCGACGATCATCCGTTTGAACTCGATGGAAAAGCTACGCCGCTTGGCCTTGGGCTCGACCTGCGTCGGCGGGATAAGGGTTTCTGAGGTCTTGGACATCGCCATGATTGAGTCACCATCTCGCCCTGCTCGCTAATCTTTTTGCTGGGGCAGTGTCTCATTCACGTTGGCAGAGAGGGGACCTCGGAATGAAGCCGCGCCAGCTCGCTCCACGGACCCGCAGGTCCTTGGCCTGTGCGCTATTGGCTCACCGGGCTCTCGCGCGCATCACAGCTTGCGCCCACGCGCAGACTGCGGGCCCGCCTTCGGCGATCGCTCCGCCGCCTCGGCCAGCCCGCGGCCCGCGGTTCGCGCTGAGGTTGATTATTAGGGAGGTGAGGTGTCCGCCGCCAGCGCGGCAGGGACGGGGTCGCCGGTCAGCGTGCCCAGGAAGGCGATGAGATCCTGGATCTCGGCGGCGCTCAGGTTCAGCGGCTGGATGAGCTTGTCCTTCTTGCCGATGTAGCCGGACGCGTCGCCGCCCTTATTGTAGAAGTCGAGCACGTCCTTGAGGCTCGCCAGCTGCCCCGCGTGGGTGTAGGGAGCGGTCTCGGCGACCTCGCGCAGGCCCTTGGTGCGCCACACTCCCTCCCACTGCGGATCGTCCTTCCGCAGTCCGGCGAGGCGCTTCTGCCCTTCGGCGATGTCATCGCTGTAGGAAGAGTCGGTCCGGAACTCGATGTCCAGGAGGTTGTTCAGGCCATCGAGCCGGCCGCGCTCCAGGGGATTGGCGCGCTCGCCGGTCACGACCATTCCGGTGGTGTGGAACATGTTGTCGCTGAACAACGGCGTGTTGTGGCAGCCGATGCAGTTCGCCTTGCCGATGAACAGCTGCAGGCCGCGCTTGGCGGCCTTGCTGATCGCCGTGGTGTCGCCGGCGACGTAGCGATCAAACGGCGCGTTCAGGCTGACCAGCAGGCGCAGGTAGGCCTGCACCGCCTTGCCGAAGTTGGCGTAGATGCGGCGCGCCGCTTCCTGATCCGCCGGCGCCATCTTGTCCCACGGGCTCGTCGGATCGCTCGGCTTGGCGTCAGCGGGGAAGCGCGCCGCGTCGGCCGCCGCGGGGTCGAGCGCCGCGGGCAGCGGGTACTCCTTGAAGATCGAGTTGTACTCGGCCTTGTATTTGTTCCACAGCACATGTGCGATACGCAGGCGGCTGCCGTTCATCGAGCCCGGGTCCTCGGGATCGGTGAGGCTGTCGGACCACTGCGAGTCGCGCAGGCCGTCGTTCTCGAGCCAGGTGTAATAGCTGGCGTTGAGGATGCTCGAGGCGTTGCGCACGACCCAGTTCGCCCCGAGCGAGGTGGTGTTCGGATTGGAGCGCGTGTCGATCCACGCGTGGTTTGAGTCATGACAGCTGGCGCAGGCGATCTTGCCGGTCTCGCCGACCTGACCGTTGCCGCCGTTTATCCCATCGGAGCCGACGACGATCGGGCCGGCGAAGCGCTTGTCGTGAAACAGCGCCTGCCCGAGCTTGGCAGCGGCCGGATCGTCCGCGTACTTGTTGGTGGTATCCTTGGGCACCGCCGGCAGCGGCGACAGCGTCTTTATCTGCGTCCACTCCGCTTCGGTGAACATCCCATCGACTAGAGCGTCCCCGCCCCCGCAGCCCGTGGCTCCCAAGGCCATGAATGCCGCCAGCGTAAGTCCACGCGCTCGCTCCATCTTTCCTCCTGGGTCAATGACCCCCGGCCTTCCCGCCTGGTTACTCTGAGGGTACCACGACGCTGCGCGGCTCCAAGGACGAAATTTCTGCGCGCGGCCGCGCGGCGCTGTATGTTGATGGAAGCTTCAGGCTGCGGCCGGGCACCGTTCGGACGATAGCGGCCGCTGCCCCACCCATATAGCAGCGCGGCGCGGAGGTGTAAAAGTGTGGCCCAGGTGTAAGGTGGAGGAAAGTCAAGCGCGGCCCTTCAGACTGCCCGCAGCCAGTGGGTCCGCGCGCCGGGCAGTGCTCCGGGGGTTGTGGCTCCTCTGCTTGCTCGCCGCGCTCGCGCCGGCCGCGCACGCCGAGCCGCCGCCGCTCACCGGCGCGGCCGCCGCGGGGCGGGCAGAGTCCCCGGCCGCGCCCGGGGTCGCGCCGCCCGGCGAAGAGTCGTTTGTCCGCCAGCGCGACTTCGCAGAGCAGAACGAGCGCCTGACCCGCGAGCTCACCAAGCTGCGCGAGGAGCTCGCGACCCTGCGCGAGGATCACAACACGGTAAGCCAGCAGGTGGGCAGCCTGATGCCGCTCGGCAGCCGCATCGGCGGCTACGTCGACTTCGGGTTCTTCTATGTCGGCGGCGACGGCACCGGCCTCCGTCGTGACACCGGCTACGTGAACTTCCCCGAGTACCGCGATCAGGTCTCCGACGCCTGGCTGTTCATGGGCGATCCCCTGGCCACCGCCATCAACTCGCGCGGCGATCCGGCGAGCACCGGCGAGTCGCGCGCGGTCACCTTCAACCCGATCCACAGCGGCAACAAGCCGACGTTCATCCTCAACAACCTCAACCTGGCGCTGTTCACCGGGGTCACCGAGAATCTGCAGGTAAACGCCCTTATCGACTTTGTCCCGCGCGGGCGCAGCGTCTCAAACCCCGACGGACTATTTCTTGGGGACTACATCGACGTCAAGCTGGCGTACGTGGAGTACAATGTACCGACTCGGCTGCTGAGCCTCAGCTTGTCCGCCGGCAAGTTCGACTCCACTTTGGGCTACGAGTACCGCGTTCAGGAGTCGCCCGACCGCATCACGGTCACGCCTTCGCTCATCTGCCGCTACACCTGCGGCCGGCCGCTCGGGCTCAAGGCGCGGTTCAAGCTCTTGCAGAACCGCCTGAGCCTCAACCTCGCGCTGACCAACGGCAGCAACTTCATCGAGCAGTTCCCCATCTACGATGAGACCGACAGCAACTACTTCCAGACCGGCAGCGCCCGCATCGCCTACAAGTTTCCCGTCGGCGCCGGCCTGGAGATCGGCGCCTCGGGGGCGGTCGGGGTGCAGGACCAGCAGCCCGACAGCGATGTGCTGCAGTGGCACTACGGCTTTGATCTGCACCTGGACTGGCACGGCGTGGACGTGCAGGCGGAGTTCGTCCAGGGCCGCGCCACCGGCAAGACCTCGGCGGGCGGCCCGGCCTGCGATGAGGCGCAGTGCCTGGAGTACCGCGGCGCCTACGGCCTTGTCGCCTACCGGGTGACCAACTGGCTCATGCCGTACGTGCGGGTCGACTTCCGCGAGGCGCTGCACCAGAGCGGAGCGAGCTTCGTCTACATCTCCGACGTCGTCCGGGTGACCGGCGGGCTGCGGTTCGAGCTCGGCACCCACGTCATCATCAAGGGCGAGTACACCCACCTGCGCGAGGTCGGCCGGGTGCCCGAGTTCCCCGACGATGTCCTTACCACCTCGTTGGTCGTCAAGCTGTGAGCGAGAAGCGGATGCGAAACAGGATGCACCTGGCCTTGGCGCTCCTCGGGGCGCTGAGCCTGCCGCCGCGCGCGAGCCGGGCCGCCGCCACGTTCCCGGTGACCGGCACGGTGAGCGTGAGCAAGCCCGGGGGCAAGCCCGGCGATCCGAGCGGCGTCGTCGTCTACCTGGAGTCGGTGCCCGAGCCGCCGCCCAAGGCCGAGCCGGCAAGACCCGAGCCGCCCCACCCGCAGGTGCGCCAGCGCGACCTGCAGTTCGTCCCTTCGCTGACGGTGGTGGTCCAGGGCACCACGGTGGACTTTCCTAACGAAGACAAAGTGTTTCACAATGTGTTTTCGTTCTCCGAGGCGGCCAAGTTCGACCTCGGTCTGTACAAGAGCGGCACCAGCCGCTCGGTCACCTTCCGCCGTCCGGGTGTGGTCAATCTGTACTGCAACATTCACCCCGAGATGATCAGCAAGATCAAAGTGCTCCCTACGCACTACTACTCGGTCGTCGGCAAGGACGGGACCTTCCGCATCGACCACGTGCCGCCCGGCACCTACCCGCTGATCGCCTGGCAGTCCTACGGGCCCGAGTTCCACGGCCAGGTCACGGTGGGCAGCGCGGGTGCCCCGGCGGTGACGATCCAGCTGACGGCGGGGCAGCCGGAGCTTGCCCACCTGCGAAAGGACGGTACGCCATACGGGCGTTACAAGTAGCCGTGGCGGCGGCGCTTGCAGCGGCCTCGGGATGCCAGCGGACGCCCCCGCCGGCGGGCCGCGCCCAGCCGTCGACCGCTGTGGCGAGCCCCGATCTCGGCGGCGAGGCGGCCGCCTTGACCTCGGCGGCGCGCTGCGGCGAGTGCCACGGCAAGATGGAGGGTGAGTGGCGGCGCTCGGCGCACGCGCGGGCCGACGTCTCGCCGCTCTACCGCGCCATGCGCGCCGACGCCGGGACGCCGGGCTGCGATCGCTGCCACGCCCCGCTGCGGGCGCTGGCGCCGGGCGATAAGGTGGTCGCCGAGGGCGTGACCTGCGAGGTCTGCCACACCATCGCCAGCGTCCAGGTCGGCCGCCTGGGCGGCGCGGGGTTCCTGCTACACCTGGAAGATCGGGTCCGCTACGGGCCGCTGTGCGACGCCAAGCCGCAGTACTTTCACACCATGGGCTGCTCGCCGCTGCACGCCGAGGCAGAGTTCTGCGCCGCCTGCCACGACCTCAGCCGCGAGCTGCCGGGCGGCGGCTCGCTCGCCGTGTTCCCGGAGTACAGCGAGTGGCGGGACGAGCCGCCGACCGTCGTCGGGCTGTCGTGCCAGCACTGCCACATGCCCGCCGAGCGCGCCGAGGTGGCGGTGGGCTCGCCGGCGCGCCCGAGCGTGCGCAGCCACAGCTTCCAGCTGCGCGGCGAGCTGCGCGCCCGGGCGCTCAGCGGGCGCGCCCGCGTCAGCCTGGTCGCGGGGCGGCTGCGCGTCCTTCTATCGCTGAAGAACAGCGGCGCCGGCCACGCCGTGCCCACCGGCCTGCCCGAGCACCGGCTGCGCGTCGGGGTCGAGCTGCTCGACGAGGCGGGGCGCGTCCTCGCCCAGCTCGAGCACAGCTACGGGCGCATCCTGGTCGATGCCGCGGATCGCGAGGTCCCCTTCTACACCGCGGTCCGGCAGCGCGCCGACACCCGCATCCGCCCCGGCGAGATCCGCGATGACACCTTCGAGCTCGACAGCGCCGGCGCGAGCGGCCGACTGCGCATATTCGTCGAGTGGCGGTCGCTCGCGCCCGCGCTCGCCGCGATGCTCCGGGTCACCCCGCCGCCCGACGAGCCGATGCTCGCCGCCGTCCTGCCGCTGCCCCTGCCCGCGGCGGCCCGGCGGCCCGGGGAAGCGACGGTCGTGGAGCTCAAGCCATGAGGTTTCGGACCGCGATCGCGCTGCTGATCTCGCTGGTGCTGGCGGCGGCGCTGACGACCACCGGGGTGGTCATCTCAGTCGTGCTCGAGCGGGCGGCGCGGCGCGAGCTGGCCGCCGAGCTCGCCCGCGGCCGCGCCGTGTTCGAGGATCTGCTGGCCTACCGCAAGTCGCTGCACCGCGCCGAGAGCCGGCTCCTGGCCGACGAGCCGCGCCTCAAGGCCGTGGTCGCCACCGACGACGTGACCGCGGCGACGGTGCTCGGCGTGGTGGGCGACCTGCGGCGGGCCCTGCGCTGCGACCTGCTGCTGCTGACCGATCGCAGCGGCCGGGTGCTCGCCGACGCCGCGCACCCCGAGGACGTCGGGCAGGTGCTGGCCGAGAACCCGGCGATCGCCGAGGCCCTCCTGCGCGGGGAGTCAGAAGGGGTGTGGGTCGACGGCGAGCAGGTGTTCCAGGTGCACGGGCGGCGGCTCTCCTACGGCTCGATCACCATGGGCGCGGTAGTGCTCGGCTACCGGATGAGCGATGCGCTGGCCGAGTCGGTCGGGAGCTACCTGGGGGCCGGCGTGGTCGTGGAGCTCGACCGCCAGGTGATCGCCAGCTCGCGCTTCGAAGGCGCGCCGGCGCTCGCGCAAGGGGCGGCGACCAGGAGCGCGGTGGCCGCCGCCCTCGCCGCCCTGCCCCGCGACCCCGGGCCGCACCAGGTGCAGCTCGGCGGGGCGCGCTACCTCATGACCCAGGCGCCGCTGCCCGGCTACAGCGGCGACAAGAGTCTGCGCTACGCGGTGTTCCGCTCGCTCGACAGCGCGCTCGCGCCGGCCCGCCGGCTGGTGCGCGGCCTGCTGTTTATCACCGCGGCGGCGCTGGCGGCGGCGCTGTGGGCGGCGCTGTGGCTGGCCCGCCGGCTGACCCGTCCGGTGGACCGGCTGGTCGCCTTCACCCAGCAGATCGCCGCGGGCGAGCTGGCGCCGGCGACGATCACCGGCCTGCGCGAGGTGGAGGTGCTGGGCGCCGCGATGAACCGCATGGCCGGCGAGCTCGCCGCTTCACGCACCCAGATCGCCGAGCGGACCCGCCTGGCCAAGGAGCTGGAGATCGCCGAGCGCATCCAGACCTCGATCCTGCCCCGCACGCTCGCCGTGCCGGGGCTACAGCTGTGCGCCCAGATGGTACCGGCGAGCGAGGTCGGCGGCGACTACTACGACGTGCTGCCGCTGCCCGACGGCTGCTGGATCGGCATCGGCGACGTCGCCGGGCACGGGCTGCCGGCCGGGCTGGTGATGCTGATGGTGCAGAGCGGGTTCGCCGCGCTCCTGCGCGCCCGCCCGACCGCGCCGCCGCGCGAGCTGGTGGTGCTGCTCAACCAGCTGATCTTCGAAAACGTCCGCAACCGGCTGACGACCGACGAGCACGTCACCTTCTCGGCGCTCCGCTACTTCACCGATGGGCGCCTGGTGTTCGCCGGCGCGCACGAGTCGATCCTGGTGCTGCGCGCGGGCAGCGGCAAGTGCGAGCTCCACGACACCCCCGGCACCTGGCTCGGCGTCATCCCCGACATCGACCAGGCGACCGTGGACACGACTCTGCAGCTGGCTGAAGGCGACGTGGCAATCCTGTATTCTGATGGCGTGACCGAAGCAGTGAGCGAGCGGAAGGAACAGCTTGGGATGAGCCGCCTGTGCCGCGAGATCGAGCAGTGCGCCGGCCGCCCGGCGAGCGAGCTTCACGCCCACCTGATGGATGTCGTAAGGCGCTGGTCGCCAAAGCTGGCCGACGACGTTACGCTCCTGGTGCTGTGCTACGAGGGGGACCATGGGAAGTGAAGCTCAGCCGGTGGCCGACGATGCCCTCAGGTTCCACCTGGAGGTTTCGATGCGCGTGCATCACCTGACCGCCGTGCGCCGTTTCGTCGCCGAGCTGACCGACTCGGTGGTGCACGACAGCGACCTGGCCTCGCGGCTGGCTCTGGCGACCCACGAGCTGCTCGAGAACGCGGTGAAGTACTCGGTCGATCCGAGCCGGATGGTGACGCTGAAGCTGTGGGCGGACGCGGATCGGCGGATCCACGTGACGGTGCTCAACGTGTCCAGCGAGGCGCTGGTGGGGCCGCTGCGCGAGCTGTTGCGGCAGCTGAACGAGGCTCCGGATCCGGTCGCCAATTATCAGAAGATGATCGCGAGCAGCATGGAGCGCGACGCGGGCTCGGGGCTGGGGCTGGCCCGCATCCGCGCTGAGGGAGAGATGGAGCTGAGCTGTGAGTTCCGCGGCGATCAGCTGTCGGTCAGCGCGCAGGCAATGATGGGAGAGGGGCAATGAACATCAAGGAGCTGACGTTTTACCGCGATACCTTTGCGGTCGAGACCACCCGCCCGCAGTCGCGCCAGCTCATGGTCGCGCTCTCGGGCTGCGCCGACCTGCGGGTGCAGAGCGAGCTCGGTACGCTCATCCACAAGATCCACGAAGAGGCGCGCCTGATGAACGCGACCCTGGTGTCGGTGAACATGGACAAGCTGGAGTTTCTGAGCTCCGGCTGCTTCAAGGGGCTGTGTACCTGGGCCCGGCTGCTGCTCAGCCGCGAGGCGTCGTACAAGCTGCGCATCCTGTCCAACCCCAAGTATCACTGGCAGGTGCGCAGCCTCAACGCGCTGCAGCTCCTCGCGCCCGACTTTATCAGCATCGAAAAGGTCGAGCAGAGCTGAGGCGCCCGCGGGCCGGGCGCAGGCGGCGTCGGCTCAGAGCGGCTCGACGGCGAGGGTGGCGGCGATGGTGTGCCGCCCGCCGGGGGGGATCGTCACCGCGTGCTCGGCGGCGTTGGCGCTCTCGACGCAGAGCATGGTCTTGTGGACGCCCTCGCCCATGTCGCCCATCCCCTTGACCTTGTCGGCCCACGGGTTCCACACCACCGTGCACGCCGAGCCCGACTTGCCGACGCGGAGGCGCCGCTTGAGCAGCGGATCGGTGACCACGCACTCGCCGTGGGTGTCCAGGTAGACGCGGTCGGTCTCGCCGGCGAGCAGCACCTGGTGGCTCGCCTCGGACTTGCGCTTGCCGCCGTCGACCTTGTCGATGTAGCTGGTCCCCTGCAGCCCGGCGACCCCTGCCTGCTCGACCTCGCCGACGCGCAGGTAGGTGTGCAGCGCCTCGTTGATGGTCAGCGGCTGGGCTGCCGGGTTCACCGTCGTCAGCTCGACCCGCAGGGTCGTGCCGGCGGTGACCGTGTAGATGAGCTCGAAGTCGTGCGGCCACAGGGCGCGCGTCTCGTCGCTCGGGCGGAACGACAGCTGCGCGGTCACCGCGCCATCGGCGCCGGCGGTCACCTTGTCCAGGGTAAACAGGCGCGTGCGGACAAAGCCGTGCTGCGGCGCCTTGGCGTCGTCGGCCTTGGGACCAAACCACGGCCAGCAGATGGGGATGCCGCCGCGAATCGCCTTGCCCGGCTGGTAGGCGCTCTTGGGCGAGACCCACAGCACCGGCTCGCTGCCCCGGGGCTGGAAGGCGGTGACGCAGGCGCCGAGCAGGTAGATCTGGGCCTGACAGAGTGGCGTGTCGATAAAGAGGCAGTCCTGGCCACCCAGTCCCTTGTCGAGGCGGACGCCTTCAGGCAGCTGCTGGAGCATCGCTACTACATCCTTGCTAGGGGTTATCGGCTCGCCCGCGACGGTCGTCACCGAGCCGGGGCGCCGGGCGATCTTACACGGATCTGCGCCCCGGGTCGAGGACGCGCCGGCTGCCACCCGGCTCTGGGCCTTCGCGGCGGGTTCAGGTACCTTGGGGGGACCATGGAGCGCGATTACAAGGAGCACGAGGGGCTGATGCGGCTGGCCATCGCCCAGGGCGAGCTCGCCCGCGGGCGCACCGGCGACAACCCCTGGGTCGGGTGCGTCCTTGTCGGCGCCGACGGCGAGGTGCTCGCCCGCGGGTACACCCAGGGCCCGGGCGAGGATCACGCCGAGATCGCGGCGCTGGCGGCGGCCAAGGCGGCTGGCCTGACGGTGGCGGGGACGACCATGTACTCGACGCTCGAGCCGTGCTCGTTTCATGGGCGCACGCCGGCGTGCTCGCGGGTGCTGATCGAGCACCGGATCGCCCGCCTGGTCTTCGGCATGCGCGACCCCAACCCGCGCGTCGACGGCGAGGGAGCGCGCATCCTGCAGCGCGGCGGCGTCGAGACGCTGGAAGGGGTGTGCGAGGCGGAGATCCGCCGCCAGCTCGGCGAGTGGGTCCTGCAGTACCATCCGCACGAGCCGCGCCGCCGCGCCCGCGCCCTGCGCGCGACCTGCTCGCCGACGGAGCTCATCGAGCGGCTGGCGAGCGTGTATGCGGTCGCGCCGGCCCGGGTGGCCGAGCTCCTGCAGAGCGCGGACGGGGAGCCCTAGCCGACGGCGCCCACAAGCCGACGGCGCTCACAAGCCGGCGGCGGTCAGAAGGTGTTCTTCAGGCACTCGCCGCTCAGTCCGGCCGGCAGGACGAGCTTGTCGCCGGCGGGATAGGCCACGCGGGAGCCGCCCGCGGTGGC
>Ga0075158_10003661_pt1 | contig 10758 bp, 10 predicted proteins | sample JI91814BDNA_FD_70968 | JGI IMG/M metagenome (GOLD analysis project Ga0075158, IMG submission 70968) | Wastewater effluent complex algal communities from Wisconsin, to seasonally profile nutrient transformation and Carbon sequestration -... | ecosystem: Engineered > WWTP > Effluent > Algae... | reverse complement strand
TAATCATACAATCCGTCTGAGCAAAGTAATAACCGGTCGTTATTTTCAAAGCGGTGTTTGCATTTACCGGTATCTATCCGCATTTCCGGCTTGGTGCCCATGGCATTGGTAAGTATATTTCTTTTTGGATGTACCGCTGCTTCAGCAGCAGTAATATCGCCATTGTTCACCAGTTGCTGTACGTAAGTATGGTCTTCTGTTATCTGCATAATAGAGCTGTTCTTTTGTATGTAGGCACGGCTATCGCCTGCATGGGCATAATACACATCCTGGCCAATCACCACCAGCACCGTGCAGGTAGTGCCCATACCCTGGTAAGCGCTTTGTGATGATGCTTTTTCAAAAATCGTTTTATTGGCAACGGCTAATGCTTTTTCAAGGTTCTTTTCAACAGAACCACTTTTCTGATTGAAATATTCCCTGCAGATAATATCAGTTGCCATGCTGCTGGCTACTTCCCCGGCGTTGTGGCCCCCCATACCATCTGCCACGATGAGCATATATCCTTTTTCACGCAATGAATTTTCATCGGCAATTTTAAAGAACAGGCCCATGTCTTCGTTATTGGTGCGTATATTTCCAAGATCGGACATTACCACTGCTTTAATAGCAACGGGCTCTGCCGTACTGCTTTGATGATCTGTTGTTGTTTCCTGCTTGTTTTTCTTTCCAAACAAATTATTTATCCATCCCATGTTCTATTCTTTTATTTTTTCAAGATTATACTCATACGATTTTCGGCCAATGGTTATTGGTACTTCCACTGACTTTGATTCATATCCATCTGCCTGCAGCGTAAACTGAAAATTATCTCCTTCTTTACCACTGATAACATAAGGCAGTTTTTCGGTATTCCCATCCGGAAAAACAATGTAGGCATTGGTAGCATTGGGCACATCTATTGTTAATTGCTGCAGCTCGCTTGTTTGTTGTCCGCTGCTGTTATCAATATTTCCGTCATTCCCGGTTGGTTTTTTATCGCTTCCCCGGGGAATAAGGACCGCAATAAGAATTAAGATTAATACAGCAGCAGCTATAAGAATTGTTTTACTGTTGAACTTCTGCTGAAACTGCGATGTTGCTTTGCTTATGGAAGCGACGGGTATGTTTTGCCCATTCAGTAAAACTTCAACATCAGCTGCAGATAAGCGGTTTGCTGTATTTACCTGCAGGCATTTTTCAATTAACCTGCTAAGCTTATCCGATACGGATGGCACCAGCACACGGGGTTTTGCATAATCTCCCTTTTCAATTTTAAGCCGCATAGCCATGGCATTGTCGGCGTCAAAAGGCATGTGGCCGGTAACCAGTTCATAAGCCAGTACACCCAAACTCCAGGTATCCGATTTTTTTTCAACCTGCTGCCGGAATTGTTCTGGCGCCATATACTCGGTTGTGCCCACCATATAACCCTGCTGGGTTAGTTTTGGGGTGTACTTGTTTTTGGCAATACCAAAATCAAGCATGGTAACGGTTCCGTTGGGCTGCACTTTAAAATTCTGTGGTTTAATATCCCGGTGCAATATGTCTTTGCTGTGCAGATAAGCCAGTGCTGCAGCTATCTGTTTAATGATGTTTTCAGTTTCCTCACTGGAAAGTTTTCCTTTTCGGTGCAGGTAAACATCCAGCGAATCTCCATCAACAAATTCCATAATGATGCAGGCCGTTTCGCCGGTGACCAGGTATTCGTAAAGGCGGGCAATATAGGGATGGCTTACTGATGATTGGATATAGGCTTCGTTTCTGAACCGGTCTCCCATTTCTTTCTGGTGCAGAATTTTTATAGCTGCCGTTCTGTTCAATGCAGCATTATAAGCCTTATATACATCGCCCATACCGCCCGACCCCAGGCGTGTGGTCAGGCGGTATCCGGCAATTTCAGTAATATGGCCACTGTCATATCTCATGTGCAATCCTGGTCAGCAATCACGGTGGCTGCTTATTTATTCACTTTGGTAATACCCATTAATTCAAGGCCGTATTTTATAGGCACGGCAAAAGAAATTTTGGTTCCCTGTGCATCAGCTTTTCCTGCAAAGAATATCCCTATTACATTTCCCTTATCATCAAACATAGGGCCGCCGCTGTTGCCTGCACCTGTAGCATTGATTGTAAGCTGATATGCATCACCAAAGCTGCTGTAGGTAAGGTTCTTATCAGATGACTCCGGAATAATGCGGCCAATATTACCTGTTGTTACCGTGGTTGTTGGTACAGTAGTAACCTGGTTGCGCTGGTTAAATACATCCTTCGATTTTTTTACTACATATTGCTCAGGCGCAACACCGGGATAACCCATTACGGTTACTGTTTGCCCCGGTTTTACATCGGCATAATTATCCAGCATGGTAACCTTGGAAAGAGAGCGCACAGTATTTATTTTTATCAGGGCTACGTCGTGTTCCTGCGAAGGCTGAGGTTCACCGGCTATAGGGATACGCATACTTGTGTTTGAAAAAATAACATCCAGGTAGCTGTTTCTGCCTTTTATCTGGTTGGGGCTTACCTGCCTTCCATTAACCATCGACGCATTGGCAGGAACAAAGCCCTGCAGATCCTGCGGACCAACCTGTGTATTATAATCAACTGTTTCCTTTCCTCCTATCCATTTTACTAAAGCTCCCGGAAATGCATAGCTCTGAAACTGGTAGCCGGTAAGCCAGCAAGCAGCTACGTGCCTGTTGGTAAGTATAAACCCTTCAGGAGAAACAACAAAGCCCGAGCCCGTAGCACCCGAAAAACCAAGAGGAACACCACTTCCATTGCGTTTGTCCAATTCTGTTTTGGTAACTAAATACGGTTCAACCTGCCCGTTTGAGTTTTGAAAATACAGGGCCGTGTACGCTACTTCGCCCGTTGGCTGAACCCTGGCTGCATATTCATGCCATAATTCAACATCAGAACTTACATCCCTTAACTGCCAACCAAATTCTATTTGTACAACCCTGTCTTCGTTTTCTTTGGCTATCATTTCGGGTGTTTTAATATTGCTGACAACAGCCTTTTCTTTTTTGCCAAAAATATTATCCCTGAAAACATACCCCAGCACACCCAGTGCCACTACCAACAGGCCAATGAGGATGCCCATGGTACCATAAGATTTTTTTCTTTCAGCCACCAGCATTCTCTCTACTGTTTGTTTTCCCAATCCTGTTTTTACAGGCTCGGCTGCGGCATTTGCGGCGGGTGTAATTTCAGAAATAGTAGTGGCTTTAATTGATGTGGGAATATCCATGATCTTGGTTTCCATCATCATGTTTTGCGGCCTTGGATAAATATCAAAGGCAAATACCGGCCCATTACTTCCCAGCTGAACCTCATCGCCGGGGTTTAGTGTGGCAGAGCCTTTTACACGAACTTTATTTACAAAGATCCCGTTGCGGCTGTTATTATCATTAATCGAAAATTGTGGTGGATCGGAAGTTACTTTCACAATTTTTCCATGTTCCCGGCTTACAATAACCTCTTGTTCGGGATCATACTGAATATCGCTTCCGGCAGTGCGGCCAATAGAAAGCTCCTGCTTATTAAAATCAAATTCTTCTACCTGGTTGGCCTTAGTACCTGATATATGCCTGATGACATATCTTTCAATAGTTGTGCTCATGTTATTTGGTTTTGGTTATATAAATGAAATACTCAAGGGTTTGTGTTGCACACCAGGTTTTATACACAGGAAGAATGGAAAATCTGCTGAAACTGAACTGAATCGCTACTAAAACTGAATCCCTTACAAGTTTGAGGGCAGTTTATCAAAGGAGTGAATTAACAGTTTAAATATAGCAATAATCATTTTAAAAATGACAGTTCTGCCTGCTTTTTAATTAAGTTTACTGGTTTGTGTTAGCATTCCTTATTTGTTGATTTTTCTGATCGCCCGTAAAACCATAAATCTCTTGCTTTGCCTCAGATAATGAATAAGTAGTTGCCCCGGTAAAACTATCCTCCTGCGCCACAACTCCAAATAATCCAAATGGATTAGATTTTATGAATTGAGCGTTGAAATGCTTTGATTAAAAGCGTTTTATAAATTTGTTGCATTAACTAACACTTGTTAGTTTTTTGTATTAATTTTACTTCCAAAATTTTCCATTATGTCAGTGCAGGATCTTGAAAAAATATTCCAGGATAAGATTGATAATGAAATAAAGATTGAGCCAAAGGACTGGATGCCGGAAGCTTATCGCAAAACCAATATCCGCCAGATAAGCCAGCATGCACACAGCGAAGTAGTAGGCATGTTGCCCGAAGGCAACTGGATAAGCAGGGCTCCCTCTTTAAAACGTAAGGCCATCCTTATTGCAAAAGTACAGGACGAAGCCGGGCATGGTTTGTACCTGTATTCAGCAGCCGAAACCCTGGGAAGTTCTCGTGACGAAATGCTCGCCGATCTGCTCAGCGGAAAAGCAAAATATTCTTCCATCTTCAATTACCCTTCCTTAACCTGGGCCGATATGGGCGCCATTGGCTGGCTGGTAGATGGCGCAGCCATATTAAATCAGGTAATGCTTTGCCGCACCAGTTACGGACCTTATGCCAGGGCCATGGTACGTATTTGTAAGGAAGAAAGTTTTCACCAGCGCCAGGGATTTGAAAGCCTGCTGGTTTTAAGCAGGGGAACCGATGAACAAAAAGCCATGTGCCAGGATGCTATTAACCGCTGGTGGTGGCCAAGCCTGATGATGTTTGGGCCAAAAGACAGTGAAAGCACCAACAGCGACCAGAGTATGAAGTGGAAGATAAAAAGAAAGACCAATGATGAATTACGCCAGCAGTTTGTAGATATGATCGCTGAGCAGATAAAAGTATTGGGTATGAAATTGCCCGATGATAAACTACAATGGAACGATGAAAGAAAGCACTACGATTTTGGCGAGATAAACTGGGATGAATTCTGGAATGTGGTGAAAGGAAACGGCCCCTGCAATAAGCAACGCCTGGCAGCCAGGAACAAAGCACACAATGAGGGTGCCTGGGTAAGAGAAGCTGCGATTGCATATGCAGAAAAGAAGAAGCAAACTAAAACGCAGGCTGCATAATGATCAGAACATACTTCATTATGTTGGTGAGCATCGCTTTGGTAAGCTGTAATAATAACAGCACGAAAGTTGTTGAAGACAATAGAATTGCTTTATACACAGACACGCTGAATGTTGTGAAGCTTACTGACACACTTGTGATCTTCCAGGCTACTTGCCGTGGTTGTGAATATGAGAGATCTACAAATTTTGCAATAAGTGACAGTATGAATATTGTAAAACTGGAAGATGTAATTACGACCGATAACAGCCCAGATGATATGGACGGAGGAAGTGTCAGCAAGGATTTAATATTGGTTCCTTTAAAACCAGGAATTACAATTATGAAATTGTATAAATTCTGGACGATGGAAAAAACAGCGAAAGATTCTGTCAGATTTACCACTTATAAAATTGAAGTGAAACAATAACGCTTGATTCAAACAAAAACCGAATTATGAACAACTCTTTTTTTAGGAAATTTTATTATGGCGATATCCCCGAAGAAAGTGGAGGAGGCAATGCAGCAATTGCTAAATCCGAAAATGCACATGCGTGGCCACTTTGGGAAATTTTTGTGCGTAGCAAACAAGGGCTTGATCACAAACACGTGGGCAGCCTGCACGCAGCTGATGCGACCATGGCTATGGAGAACGCACGGGATGTGTACACCCGCCGCCAGGAAGGCGTAAGCATCTGGGTTGTGGAAAGCAAGTACATTACCGCTTCCAATCCGGAAGAAGCAGGCGAACTGTACGAGCCTGCTGCAGATAAAATTTACCGTCACCCTACATTTTATGAATTACCGGATGAAGTAGCGCACATGTAACGCCGCTTATCTGATTTAAAAGATTTTGCAGATGAATAGTTCACTGATTGATTATACATTACACCTGGCAGACAATGCATTGATCATTGCACAGCGCAATGCTGAATGGTGTGGCCACGGGCCTATACTGGAGCAGGATATTGCCATCACCAATATTTCGCTGGACCAGCTGGGTCAATCCAGGAATTTTTACCAGTATGCCGCAAAATTGATTGGCAATAATGCTACTGAAGATTCCCTTGCTTACCTGAGAACCGAAAGAGAATTTAAAAACAGCCTGTTGGCTGAGCAACCAAACGGCGATTGGGCACAAACTGTGTTGCGCCAGTTTTTTTTCAGCGCCTACCAGTTTTTACTGTATGAAAAATTACAGCATTCAAATGATGAACAACTTGCAGCCATCGCCGCCAAGGCTTTAAAAGAAGTTACCTATCACCAGCGCTGGAGCAGCGAATGGGTGATCAGGTTGGGTGACGGAACTGAAGAGAGCCGCCAACGCATGCTGAATGCTATTGACGAACTTTGGAGATATACCGGCGAGTTATTTGTAGCTGCCGGTTATGAAGCCGTTTCCGGCTTTGATATTGCTTTATTAAAAGAAGACTGGATGAAAAAAGTAAATGCAGTTTTTGAAGAAGCAACATTACCTATTCCTGAAAAAGTATTCATACAAACAGGAGGAAAAACAGGAACCCATACAGAGCACCTGGGTTATATTTTAACTGAACTTCAGTATTTACAAAGAACTTATCCGAATGCTGAATGGTAATTTACCTATGCAAAAGACTAAAGAAATATTGCTATCCCTGTTGGCTATCGCTTTTGTTGTTATAATTCCACATACAGGCCTTGTTCCCTTCCCTTTTGGCTATTGCATCCCTGTACTATTAGTTGCATGGCTGGTTTTAAAGCTCAATAAAGAAAATTTCAGTAACACCGGGTTTAAATTAAAAGATATTTCAATTAAAGCATTGCTGGCTGGGATTGTAATGGCCATAATACTGTTTGCGTTTTTAACTGAGGTATTCTTTCCCTTTATTCATAAACTTACTGATTTACCAGCGGTTGATTTAGGCGACATTGCAAATATTAAAGGGAATACCGGGTTTTATATTTTTTTGCTGGCAATGGGCTGGCTTGTAGGCGGTTTATATGAAGAGATCATTTTTCATGGATTTATATTTACCCGGCTGGAAAAATTATTTCCGTTAAAATATGCTATGCCTGCAGCATTCCTAATCTGCAACATCATCTTTGCTTTTTATCATTACCAGTTAGGTGCAGAAGGTGTTATTAATGCATTTATAGCAGGTTGTGTTTATCATGCTTTAATGCTCCATTATAAAAGAAATATGTGGTATGCAATTTTTTGTCATGCTGTTTACGATACCATTGCTTTAACTTATATCTATGCAGGATTTTGATAAAAATAAAATAGCTGAAGTTCTTGAGGGAGTTTCTGATCCTGAAATACCGGTATTAACCATCGCCGACCTGGGTATTATCCGGGATATAAAATTAAGCGATGGTGAGGTTGAGGTTATCATCACACCCACTTACACAGGCTGCCCGGCCATGGATATGATTGCCATGAATATAAAAATGGCATTGTTGGAAAACGGTTATTCAAAAGTAAAAGTTACTTCTGTGCTTTCCCCCGCCTGGACAACAGACTGGATGACAGAAACCGGAAAAGCCAAACTGAAGCAATATGGCATTGCTGCACCTGATAAAAGATTTATCATTCCTGAAGATGGCGTTGAATGCCCGCTTTGCAATTCAACCAATACCAGGCTCATCAGCGAATTTGGCAGCACTGCCTGCAAGTCATTATACCAGTGCAAGGATTGTAAAGAACCGTTCGATTTTTTTAAGTGCCACTAAAAACTTCCCGCCTTATTTAAGGCTGAACTTATATTTTCCTTTTACTTCACCCTTGCCTTTTTTATCCCAAACCCTGAACTGAACTTCAAAATTATTTACACCAGGATCTGCATTTGTAATAAGGGCAGAAAGACTTATCTGTTTTGTATCTGTGGCGTCAATTCCTTCCATTTCCTGGGTTTTAAAAATATCATCGGCACTCACCACTACCCTTCCTTCCGATGTCAGAATTCTTTCGCTGGCCCCGATAAATGATTTGCCATTTTCTTTTACCCAACCGGTATCCAATTTAATTACCAGGTAAATTTTTTCACCAACGCCAGCTTTATTCTGTGCAAGAGGTTTAAGATCAGCATCTGCCAGGTATGCTTCCTTAAGTTTTATTTCAGTTGCATCAAGGTCAATATCGTTTTTAATAATAGCACCATTAAGCGTGGTATTATCTTCAGAAGTAACCGGTTTTGTTTTTTCAGCAGATTTGGTATCGCCAATAGAGCATTTAAAATCGCAGCTGCAAAATACAATGCACCATATAAAAAGATAGGCCAGTTTTAATTTTCTCATTTGCTTTGGTTGTATAAGTGAGTATCAATGCTGGGGTAAAATACAAAAACTATTTATAACCCCAAACTGCCACTCTCGCTCTTCCTTTTCTAAACCCTTTTGTTTCGTACCAGAATTCAATGCGCTTGATATGACGCAATCCGCCATCCAGGTCAATCACCCTGCTTTCGCCGCCTTGTGGAATGTGAAAGCGAATAGAAACATCCTGCACATCACCATTGTCAAAATAAATTTTCATATCGTACATCTTTAACGGGCCATCGGTGACCCGCAGTTTTAACTTTCTAAAATCATCATTGCTATTGCCGGTGACAATCACATCATGATCAACACCAAATGCAACCATTTTATCAGCAATAAAACGCCAGCCACCCTGCGCATGTACAGATGTTGCAGCAAAAAGAAATACAAAAACGAATAGTGCGGTTATCTTTTTCATTGAATTTAATTTTTATAGTAAAAGTTAAAAATAATCATTGACAAACACAAGTTGCTTAAGATATATCATCGTATCCTAAACCAGTTAACACCATTGCTTTGTAATGTTATGGCGCTGTTGGCAGCAACAAATACAGATGTGCCCGAAAAATCGTTGTATGATGTTACCGCCTGGTTTGACACACTCCTGTTTACAATAACATATTCCCTTCTGTCCACAGTATTTGCAGCAGGTAATGTAATACTAACACTTCCTGCTGCCGGCCCAATAATTAAAGTATGGTCATCTACATCCAAAGTAGTTGAAACAGTAGTAACCCTGATGGCATTACCAAAACTACCAACCACGTCCAATCTGCTTGTTGGAGGGCCGGATGGATAAATACCTACATAACCCGCTGTATCAACCCTTACAATAGCGTTGGTGCCTGTTAGTGAATCGCCATAAGCAATTGTATAATTATCAAAAGCATTCATACCGGTTATCCAGGCACGGTTACCGGGTAAACCATCTGGCCCTGCATTCTTAAAAGCCAGTGTTGCCTGGCCGGTAACAGCAGCATTGTTATTTTGTATCATAACACCGTTGGACAAATTGCTGAGACCGCCCACACTGTTTGCAAGGTGAAGCCGGTAAGCTGGTATGCTGGTATTGATGCCTACATTGCCTGCACTGGAAACCACAAAATCATTCCCGTTTACCCCAACTGCGCCAGTATTTAACACCGTAAAAGCATTTGGCCTTGTTGGTGTGCTTATTAAAAAACCGCCGGTGCCGCTCAGACTGTGCGTTAAATTAAAATTACCATGGGTGATGGCAGTATTACTTACAAGGCTGCCTCCCAATGCTACATTACTCCCGGTAAGGGTTAAGCCATTGTTTGCTGTTGTTATACCTCCGCCGGATGCCCAGCTTACCGTACCTGCTCCATTGGTTTGTAAAACCTGGCCTGCTGTTCCATCTGTTGTAGGAAAAGAATAGGCATTGTTGATGTTAAGTGTACCATTTACCCGCAGCAGGTTGGTGGCAAAATCGCCATAAAGCAATGGCGATGCTGTGTTTGAATTATCGATGTATAATTTGTTGGATGTTGTTTCGTTGTACCCGGCAAAGTATCCTAAAAAAACATTTCCGCTGCCGGTATTCAGATAACCTGCCGAATTACCGATGGCTGTATTGGTGCCCCCGGTAATGTTGCTATACATACCCTGATATCCAACTACCGTATTGCCGGTGCCAATTGTATTATTCCACAGCGCTTTACTGCCAACGGCTACCAGGTTAGACACGGTGTTATTGTATCCGGCACTGTCGCCGATTGCTACATTATAGCTGCCAGCTACATTGTCAAATAAAGCAGCCTGTCCAATTCCAATATTGGTGCGGCCGGTACTGTTGGTACGCAAAGCGTAATACCCTAATCCAATATTTGCTAACCCGGTTGTATTTACCCATAAGGTTTGATGCCCGATACCGATATTGGCATTGCCCGATGACTGACTGAGTGCATCATTACCAATACCAATGTTATAAAAGCCGCTGTTATCCTGTAAAGTACCATAGCCAATGGCTACATTATAATTGGCAAACGGGGCATTGTTTTGCAGCGCAAGGCCGCCTATTGCTGTATTCTGAAAACCGGATGTACTCTCAGACATTGCATTGTATCCAACGGCAGTATTACTGCTTGCTGTATTTTTATTAAGGGCACTAAATCCCAATGCCGTATTTGATCCGCCGCTGATGTTTGAGTAGAGTGCATCATTTCCAAAAGCGGTATTGTTGCCACCTGTAGTGTTATTGTACAAAGCTTTATTTCCTATAGCCGCATTATCATCACCATCTGTATTTTTTCTTAAAGCCCCATTACCCAAAGCTGTATTAAAATTTCCAATTGTGTTACTGAATAAAGCTGAATCCCCAACAGCAGTGATTTCGGTTCCAGTTGTATTTGTGTACAATGCTTTACTGCCTACGGCCACCAGGTGCGAAACTGTAGCAGAGTTTGCAGCAGCGCTATCGCC
>Ga0075158_10003660_pt1 | contig 10760 bp, 12 predicted proteins | sample JI91814BDNA_FD_70968 | JGI IMG/M metagenome (GOLD analysis project Ga0075158, IMG submission 70968) | Wastewater effluent complex algal communities from Wisconsin, to seasonally profile nutrient transformation and Carbon sequestration -... | ecosystem: Engineered > WWTP > Effluent > Algae... | reverse complement strand
ACGCGCAGAGAGCGGTAGAGCAGCGCCCCCAGCTGGTCGAGCGTCGTCGCGCCACCCTGGAAAACACGACGGCTTCGCCGCCGCTCCATGACGTCCGCCAGCGGCGGGTCCGTATGCCGTGCGGTCGCCAAGTCCGGGACCGGCAGGTCGACCGGGCTGACCCCATCCGGCACCGGGCGGGCATACGGCAAGGGGTCGAAGTCGGCGGCAAGGTGGTAGGTGCCTCCGTAGCCGTCGGCGCCACGGGATTCGTTGTTCCGCCGGTGAAACCACAGATCGGCGGCGTGCCATTGGCGAACGCGCCGCGAACTCTGCTCCTCCTGCGTGAGCAGCAGCCGTGCGGTGCACAACATGGCGAGCACGGGCTCCGGCAACCGGGTCAGATCCCCGGTGGCCAGCGTTGCATAGAGGTCCGGACGGAGGATCACCTGCAAGTGCGAGGCGCCAGACTGGACGACGACCCCGCCGGCCGAGACGGTCGCCACGGCGTGCGGGCTCAGGCCGCGGGTCACGACGTCGGCCGGCAGCGGCAATAGGGCGACCGGCTGGGCCCCCTCCGTCGTCAGCGTCGCGATCGGGTCGCCGCCGGGCTCGAAGAGCACGTGCTCAAAGACTCCGAGTTGCTGAAGTCGTTTGATGGCGCGTTGGGCGACAACCGCGGCCGCCAGCTGACCCGACGCGATCATCGCTCGGCGCACGACCTCCTCGGCAGCGGCCGGTCCGTCCACGAGGTCGAGGATTGCCCGGACCACAGCCGGGTCAGGGACCTCGACCCGCTGTTGCCAGCTGGTGCCGCGGACCATCAGCCCGCCGTCGGTGCTCTCGAGTGCGACGCTCGCTCGGATTGCGAGAACGGTTGTGACAGTGAGTGTTTCGAGCATGGGACCGGACCCCCTTTGGTTCCTAGAAGAAGACGCCGATGGGATTGACATCCGACTCGGCAATGGCGTCGGCGCGCCATCCGAGCTGGACGGGAACGTCGTAGATCCGGCCCGGGCCCGTGCGCCGCCAGAAGTGACGCATGCCCGGGACGAACACCTTCGCGACCGCGAGGTCGATGTCCGCACGCGACTGGTTGACGACGATCGTCTCCATCCCGGCTGCGGCGAGGTCGTCGACGCAGTACTGCACGATGCCCCCCAAAGTCGCGGGAATCTCGCGCTCCATCTCCTCCAGGGTGCGCAACGCAGTGTTCGGGTCGGGGAGGATCCACGGCTCCGACGCACACGTCCGCGTCTTGCACCACTCCAAGGTCGCCGCATCATCGACCTGATAGATCGTGTTGCCTTCGGCATCCCGTCGCCGCACGAAGGGCAGGAACTGGTTGAGTTCGGTCAGCGCACGGAAGAAGGCGATGTGCGGGTCGGGGTGCGCGCCAAAACCGACCATGATGTCTTCGACGTCGTGGTCGCGTCGGCTAAAGGCAGCGAAGGTCGAGACGCCCAGGTCGTTGGAGAGATCGATCACCCACAGGTTGCGGTCCATGCTCGCGTAGAAGTCGCGCATCAATCCCACATACGGGTCGCTGACCGAGTCCAGGTCGATGCCCGGGCGGGCAATCCGGTTGAACCACCACAAGGCAACCGCATCGCGCTCGTAGACTTCGCAAAGTCCTTGCAGGACAGCCTCGTCCATGGTGTTGCCAGCAGCGCCACCATTCGAGTCGGTCATCGTGAAGATGTGGTCGCTCTGGCGCAGGTCCGGATGTCCGAACCAGATCATCGCCGACGGGACCAGAACTTCTTCGCCCGTCGTCAAGGAACGCGCCGGCGTGAAGTGGACCGGACGATCCTGATCGAAGCGATGCGGGATCTTCTGCAGGCGGTTGCGCGGATCGGCGTTCCAGGTCTCACGAATCGCGTACTGGTGATCGGAGAACCGCAGGTAGTCGGCCGGGTGCAGGGCGCGCTGGTCGAGGGCGTTCCACGTGGAGAGGATCTCGGGGACGTCCGGGCTCCACACGCCCGAGTAGCGCTCCAGCGCCTCGCAGATCCCCGAGACCTTGGCCTGGATCTCGGTGCGACCCTTGCCACCGGACTGGCCGCGCATGTTGTTGCGCAGCAGGTCCATATTGTCGCCCATCATCCCGAAGTTGTGCCCCGCAGCGAAGGAGTAGGTGATGCCCTCCTCATCGACGTCCAGCGGCGTCAAGCGCGAGACCGCGCCGAGGATGTGGCTGATGTGGTGCTCGAGGCGGTCGTAGGTCTCCTTGGGCGTGCAGACCCGGTAGCCGCCGTCCTCAAGGTGTTGTGCGGGCGCGTCGGTGAGCTGGACCTCGCTGGTCCGCCGCAGGCTGCTGGCATCCTCCACGGAGAACTGTGGCTGGTTGACCAGGGTGTGGCTACGCGTCTCATACGTCTTGACATCGAGCGAGCGCATCGCGCCCGCGAGCTCACCGGGCAAACCCGCTGCGAGAGCAATGATTTCGTTGGCGACGATGCCGGCTGCGATGCCCACGGCACCCGGTGCGAGGCCCGCTGGCTGGACCGCCGGATAGGACGCACCCGACTTGCCCGCCAAATAGCGTTCCACTTGCCGGTTGGCCGCAATGCGGTCCTCGACCGACTCCCAGCACCCGGTCTCCCCCGCGATGAAGCGGGGGCCGACCCACACTTCACGGCCGGCCGGCTTGACGAGAATCCACTGCACACCCTCGGACTTGAAGTGCTTGTTGATCTCGCGCAGCGGCGCCTGGAGGTAGTCCCTGACGGCGACCACGACCACGTCCGCCGCAGCGGCATCGAAGACCGTGGCCGCCGGCCGGACCGCGACCTGTCGATAGCTCGCGAGGGCGGCACCGAGCGCATCGGCCATGGCGAACTCGGTCAGGTCCATGACGGCCACGTCGTATGCCTGCGTCCGACCGTGGAAGGCGTCGGCACGCTTACCGAAGCTCTCGACATAGGCCCGCGCCGGCCCGGCATCCGCCGCAACCGGCAGCACGTGGCCGGCCTTTTGCAGTTTGGCCAGCTCCAGAAGGATCCGATCCGGCGACATGCTGGGCGCGAGCGCCGACATGATGTCGGACATCGAGCGTCGGCCGTCGATCAGCTTGGCAACCCGGGCCGTGTCGGGATTCTCGACGATGCTGGCCTGCTCGTCATTGAGCAGGAAGAGCAGCTTGTCATCGACAACTTCCACCCGCAGGCTCTCGCGGAAACGTAGCGCGCTCACACCTTTTCCTTTGTCTTGTGTCGTCAGGTCGTTGTGGGGTAAGGGTTTTCGTGCGAGCCGTCAGTAGGCGGGGCGGCGCATGAGCAACCAGCCGCTGACGAAGCCGACCATGCCCACCGCGCCGAACAAGACCGCCTTGGTGGAGTCGGCGGGCGTGCTCTGGAGGTTGGCGACGGCCAGGACAATGCCGACGACGCCCCAGATGAAGCAGAAGATGGCGAGGAAGGTCTTCAGGTTGGGGTTCATTTGCAAGGCTCCTTTGGTGACAGGGTCGGACGGTTCAGGGAGACACCGCATGCACGGTGTGGACATTGATCGAGATGAAGGCATCGGGGTCGCGCAGGAAGTTCTCCCAGGACCACCCGACGACGGCGAGTTGTTCGATGGTCAGCGCCCCGGATGAGACAAGGGGGACATAACGGTCCGGACCCATGTGGACGGCGAAGGCGCTGATCGGGTGATCGTCGGTGGTGACCGCCGAGGTGACGGGATCGACCTGCGTGAAGCCGGCCTCGACCAACTCGGCCGGGATCTTTTTCACGACATAGCGATCTCCGCCGTCGGCGGCCTGGAGCGTACGCAATTCGCTGAAGATGGCGACGAGGCCACGGACGACTTTGCCACTGCTGGTGCCGGCATCGCTGTCGTCCACGTCGATGACGTGCAGCCGCCCACCGGGGACCAGGACGCGCCGAATCTCGGCGAAGACCTCGGCGCGGACGCGCGGGGTCAAGTGCTGCGCGACGAAGCGCATGACGACATCGTCGACACTGTTGTCCGCCAATGGGATTCGTCCGTCGACGATAGGCAGGACGGGCGGTTCGACGCTCGCGAGCAACTCGTGGTCGACATCGCTGCCGTAGACAACGGAGTCGGGCAGAGCCGCGCGCAATCGCCGGGTGACCGCGCCATTGCCACTGCCCAGGTCGAGCACGATGCCGCCGTGACGCAAGCCGTGGGCAAACATCGCCTCGAACTCGCGCGGACAGCTCAGAGCGGCTTGGCGCTCGAGGCGGTCGTATTCGACACCGCGCGCGTAGCCGGTGCCGACGATGTAACTGCCGGAGATGGATGCGGTGGTCATGCAGCAACACAACCCGCGAACGACGACCGGCCTCAACCCCTGTGCGCCTCTTTACGCACCGCGGCCCGCGCTCCTGCGCACCCCTCGGCGGTGCCTACGCAGCGCTCGGCACTGACCGGTCGCCGAATTTACCTACCCCGGCAGTCCAGCCAGGTGATCGCCCGCCAGGCGATCCCATCGGGACCCGCAGATCTCGTTCGTCGTGACGCGCAGGTCCCTCACCGAGCCGGGGCCGTGGCGGGCACACTGAGTCGAGTCAATCGTAAAGTTTTGCCGAATTTCCGCATTCTGGTGGCGCGCCTAAGTGGAAGGGAGGACGCTTCACATTGCGCTCATCGAAGATATCGGCCTACTGCCGGATCGAGGGGCGTCAGAGAGGAAAATCATGAAGGTCCTACGCTCCCTCACCACGGCAGTTGCGGCCGGCGGGCTCGTGCTCGGCGCAAGCACCGCCGCTAGCGCCGCACCCGCGGGCGCCAGCACCGGCGCGGCGCCCGTTACCTGCAGGATCAAGGCCGGAGCGCCTTATCTCAGCGGCGGGTTGATCAAAGGCGACGGCCGGATCGACTGCACGTCGGCCGTGGCGGCCCTGCAGATGAAGGTCACCGTCCAGAAGAAGATGGGCACCCGTTGGGTCAATGTCGGCACCCCCGCCCAGGGCACCCGGTACGACGTCATCGCCGTCTGGGGCACGGCATACGTCGGCTTCAGCCACGGCGTCTACCGCACCAAGTCCACCGGCAAGGTGCTCTTCTATGGATCGTCCGTGTGGCGTCCGATCAGTGCGGTGAGCGGTCCCCGCTCGGCCTGATCCGGAACGAGATCACTCGAACGCCGGCGATACGCCGGGCGCGCGGTTTGCCGCCCGGCGTGTCCTCGGTCGTGTTACGAAACCACGGACGGACGGGGTCCCCGCGAAGTATTGGAGCTGGGTCCCACGCTCTGCGTGGGCCGAAGGAGCGAAAAACTTCGGGGGGTGTCCTAGGTGCGTGGCCTCAGGACAACGGGGCGTATGCCGTGCCCAACCGCCCGGCTCCACCGTCGATGGCAGTGAGCACCCAGATGCCGCCCGCATGGCAGGCCACAGTGTGCTCCCAATGGCTCGCTCGCGAGCGGTCCAGCGTGACGACGGTCCACTGGTCGGCCAACACCTCGTTGGCCTGGTCCCCCAATGTCACCATCGGCTCGATGGCCACCGTGCAGGCCGACTTGATGGTCGGGCCGCGTCCGGCGACGGCATAGTTGGGCACATTCGGCGACATGTGCATCTCGCGGCCGATGCCGTGACCGACGTAGTCCTCGACGATGCCGTAGGCGCGACCGTCGCGTTTTCCGGTCTCCAGGATCGAGCGTTCGACGGCTGCGCCGACCGCAAATAGATCGCGCCCGACTTTCAGCGCCGCGATCCCGGCCCAGAGCGATGCCTCGGTCGCGTCCATCAACGCCAGGTCCGCGGGCGCGCCGGCCGCCCGCCCGCCGACGATCAGCGAAATCGCCGCGTCCCCGTGCCAGCCGTCCACGATGGCGCCGCAGTCCACGGAGAGCAGATCGCCGTCGCACAGTACCCGCTCCCCCGGGATCCCGTGGACGATCTCCTCGTTCACCGACGTGCACAACGTATGCCGATACCCCGGGACCTCGGCGAAGGACGGCCGCCCACCGTGGTCGCGAATGAAACCCTCGGCCAGCGCGTCGAGATCACCGGTCGTCATGCCGCTGCGAACTGAGGCGCCGAGCATCTCCAGGCACTGCCCGACGAGCAGCCCAGCAGGACGCATCGCTCGCACCTGATCCAGGCTCTTGGTCTCCAGTCGCTCCCGGCCGAACATCGTCAGTGCTGCTTGACGTCCAGCGCGGCGAAGATCCGGTCGCTGACCTCGTCGACCTCGCCCAGACCATCGACCTGCACCAGCAAGCCCCGCTCGGCGTAGAGCGTCGCGAGCGGCGCGGTCTGGGCGTGGTAGATCGCCATCCGCTCGCGGATCACCTCTTCGGTGTCGTCGGCGCGGCCCTCGATCTCCGCCCGCCGAAGCAGCCGGCCCACAACCTCGTCCTCGTCAACGGTCAACTCCAGGACCGCGTCGAGTTCGCCGTCGTGCTCGGCCAGCACGGTGTCGAGCGCAACCACCTGATCGGAGGTGCGCGGGTAACCGTCCAGGAGGAACCCGGGCACGCAGTCCGCCTCGGCGAGGCGGTCGGCGACGATCGCATTGGTGATGTCGTCGCTGACATACCCGCCCGCGGCCAGGATCGACTTGACCTGCAGGCCCAGCGGGGTCTCGTTCTTGATGTTGGCGCGGAAGATGTCGCCGGTCGAGATCGCCGGGATCCCGTAGTGCTCGGCGATCCGGCTCGCCTGGGTCCCCTTGCCCGCACCGGGGGGGCCGAAGATGATCAAACGCATCATTGGGTGGTCACTCTTTCCGACTGGGGGCGGGTCAGCGCAGGAAGCCCTCGTAGTGGCGCTGATGCAACTGCGCCTCGATCTGCTTGACGGTCTCGAGACCGACGCCGACGATGATGATGATCGAGGTGCCACCGAACGGGAAGTTCTGGTTGGCGCCGATGGCGGCCACCGCGATCAACGGGATCAACGACACGGCCGCCAGGTAGATGGCGCCGACGACGGTGATCCGCGTCAGGACGTACTGGAGATACTCGGCCGTGGGTCGCCCGGCGCGGATACCTGGGATGAAGCCGCCATACCTTTTCATGTTGTCGGCGACCTCCTCCGGGTTGAAGGTAATCGAGACGTAGAAGAAGGTGAAGAAGAGGATCAAAAGTGTGTAGATCGCCATATAGATCGGGTGGTCGCCGCGCACGAGATGTCCGTCGATCCACTCCACCCAGCCGGCGCTGCGGCCGGTCGGGTTGCGGTTGAACTGGGCCACCATCATCGGCAGCGCGAGCAGTGAGCTGGCGAAGATGACCGGGATGACGTTGGCCATATTGACCTTGATCGGGATATAGGTCGAAGTTCCGCCGTACATCTGCCGGCCGACCATCCGCTTGGCGTACTGCACCGGGATCCGCCGCGTGCTCTGCTCGACGAAGACGACCAAGGCGATGATCACGAAGCCCATGGCGACGATCGCCAGGAAGGTGAACCAGCCCTTCTGCTGCTTGATCAGCCACAGCGCACCGGGGAAGGTCGAGGCGATCGAGGTGAAGATCAACAAGGACATGCCGTTGCCGATGCCCTTGTCGGTCATCAACTCACCGAGCCACATGATCAGACCCGTGCCTGCCGTCATCGTCAGCACCATCAAGGCGATGGTGAACAGCGAATCATCGACCATGATGTTGGTGCAGCCCTGCCACAAGGTGCCCGGGTTCTGCGCGAACGTCACCAGGGTGGCGCTTTGCAGGATGGCCAGCCCGATCGTCAGATAGCGCGTGTACTGCGTCATCTTGGCCTGACCGGTCTGGCCCTCCTTCTTGAGGGTCTCGAACCGCGGGATGACGACGGTGAGCAGCTGAACGATGATGCTCGCGGTGATATACGGCATGATGCCGAGCGCGAAGACCGACAGCTGCAGCAGCGCTCCACCGCTGAAGAGATTGGCCAGGCCGAGGAAGCCGGAGTTGGTGGGCGAGTTCTTGATGCACTGCTGCACCAGGGAGTAGCTGACCCCCGGCGTCGGGACGTGGGCGCCGAGCCGGTAGATCGCGATCATCGCGAGGGTGAACAGCAGCTTCTTGCGCAGGTCAGGCGTTTTGAACGCGCGACCGAAGGCCGTTAGCAATGTCGTGGTCCCCTTCTGGTGCGGCCCGGTGGGGCCGCGTCTGTGGTCGATCCGGTGGGCGGGGCGCCCGATGAAAGATACCCCGGGCGGACACGCGGACCGAACCCTGGCTGGTGGCTCAACGCCGTATGCCGTGAGGTGAGTTCCCGGGGGAGCTCGCCTCACGGCATACGTGCGTCATGCGTCGTGCGGCCACTGCGGCCGGTCAGGCCGAGGCGACCGATCCGCCGGCGGCCTCGATCTTGTCCTTGGCGCTCGCCGAGAACGCGTCGGCGGTCACGTGGACCGCGACGGTGATCTCGCCGGTGCCGAGCACCTTGACCAGTTCGCCGGAGCGCACCGCGCCCTTGGCGACCAGGTCCTCGACCGTCACCGCGCCACCCGAGGGGTAGAGCGCCGAGATCTTGTCGAGGTTGACGACCTGGTAGGTCGTGCGGAAGGGATTCTTGAAGCCGCGCAGCTTCGGCAGCCGCATGTGGATGGGCGTGGACCCACCCTCGAAGGCCGGCGAAACCTGGTAGCGGGCCTTGGTGCCCTTGGTGCCACGGCCCGCGGTCTTGCCCTTGGAGCCCTCACCGCGACCCACGCGGGTCTTGGCGGTCTTGGCTCCGGGAGCCGGACGCAGGTGGTGGACCTTCAGCGCGTGCGTCGACGCCGCGCCGGCACTCTTCTTGGCGTTGTCCGCCATACTCACTCGACCTCCTCGACGGCCACCAGGTGGCGGACCGTCCGGACCATACCCCGGATCTCGGGGCGGTCCTCCTTGACGACGACATCGCCGATGCGCTTGAGGCCCAGGGTGCGCAGGGTCTCCCGCGCGCTGTGCTTCTCGCCGACGATGCCCTTGAGCTGGGTCACCTTAAGGCGTGCCATCAGACACCAGCCCCAGCGGCCTGGGCCCGCAGCATGGCGGCCGGGGCGACCTCATCCAGGGGCAGGCCGCGGCGGGCCGCGACCTCTTCGGGACGCTCGAGGCCCTTGAGGGCCGCGACCGTCGCGTGGACGATGTTGATGGAGTTGTCCGAGCCGAGGCTCTTGGAGAGAACGTCGTGGATGCCGGCGCACTCGAGCACGGCGCGCACCGGGCCACCGGCGATGACACCGGTACCGGGAGCGGCCGGGCGCAGCATGACGACGCCGGCGGCGGCCTCACCCTGGACGGGATGCGGGATGGTGCCCTGGATCCGCGGGACCTTGAAAAAGGCCTTCTTGGCCTCTTCGACGCCCTTAGCGATCGCGGCGGGGACCTCACGGGCCTTGCCGTAGCCGACGCCGACAGTGCCGTCACCGTCGCCGACGACGACGAGGGCGGTGAAGCTGAAGCGACGCCCACCCTTGACGACCTTGGCAACGCGGTTGATGGTCACCACGCGCTCGAGATACTGGCTCTTCTCGGGGGCTTCGCGGCGGTTGTCGCGGCCACCGTCACGGCTGCCGCGACGCTCGCCGCGTTCGTTGGTCCGGTCGCCGCCGCGGTCGGCGCCGCCGGTGCCTCGACGCTGGGGTCCGGGCATCAGATGTTCCTCATCTCGAGAGTTGCGGTCTGCTGCAGCGAGGTCACAGTTCGAGACCTCCCTCGCGGGCGCCATCGGCGATGGCGGCGACGCGACCGTGGTACTTGTTGCCACCGCGGTCGAAGACGACCGCCTCGACGCCGGCCGCCTTGGCCCGCTCCGCGAGCAGTTTGCCGACCGATCTGGCCTTGGCGCTCTTGTCGCCCTCGAAGCTGCGCAGGTTGGCTTCCATGGTGGAGGCGCTGGCCAGCGTCTTGCCGACGGTGTCGTCGACGACCTGGACGAAGACGTGGCGGGCGCTGCGCGTGACGACCAGGCGCGGACGCGCGCTGGTGCCACTGACGTGCTTGCGGACGCGGTCGTGGCGACGGCCACGGGCGGCGGCCTTGCTCTTGCCGCGCTTGATGATCATTGCCATGACTACTTCTTTCCAGCCTTTCCGACCTTGCGGCGGATCTGCTCGCCGGCGTAACGAACGCCCTTGCCCTTGTACGGGTCGGGCTTGCGCAGCTTGCGGATGTTGGCGGCAGTCTCGCCGACCAACTGCTTGTCGATCCCCTGCACCGAGAACCGGGTCTGGTTCTCGACGGCGAAGGTGATGCCGGCCGGCGGCTCGACGGTGATCGAGTGGCTGTACCCGAGTGAGAACTCGAGGTTGGAACCGCGCGCCATGACGCGGTAACCGGTGCCGTAGATCTCCATCTTCTTCTCATAGCCGTCGGTGACCCCGAGGACCATGTTGTTGATGAGGGTGCGGGTCAGGCCGTGCAGCGAGCGCGAGAGGCGCTCGTCGTCGGGCCGGGAGACCTCGACGCCGCTCTCGCCCTGCGCGATCGTGATCGGCTCGGCGACGACGTGGGACAGCTCGCCCTTGGGGCCCTTGACGGTGACGGTCTGACCGTCGATCGCGACGGTGACCCCAGCGGGGACCGTGACCGGGAGACGTCCGATTCGAGACATCCGAATGCTCCTTACCAGATGTAGGCGAGGACTTCCCCACCCACACCCTTGCTGGCCGCCTGCTTGTCAGTGAGCAGGCCGGACGACGTGGAAATGATCGCGATCCCGAGACCACCCAAAACCTTGGGCAGGTTGGTCGACTTCGCGTAAACCCGCAGGCCAGGCTTGCTGACGCGGCGGATGCCGGCGATCGAGCGCTCCCGGTTGGGGCCGTACTTGAGGTTGATCGTCAAGGTCTTGCCGACCTCGGCGTCCTCGACCTTCCAGGAGGCGATATAGCCC
>Ga0075158_10003659_pt1 | contig 10760 bp, 8 predicted proteins | sample JI91814BDNA_FD_70968 | JGI IMG/M metagenome (GOLD analysis project Ga0075158, IMG submission 70968) | Wastewater effluent complex algal communities from Wisconsin, to seasonally profile nutrient transformation and Carbon sequestration -... | ecosystem: Engineered > WWTP > Effluent > Algae... | reverse complement strand
AGGATGCCACTGCCACTGGCCACCGCACCGAGAAAATGGACGGTACCGGTGTTCCAGTTGACCTGGCCGGCATTGTTTGCCCAGCCCGTGGTCAGCGTGCCGCCGTTCAGGTTCAAGACCCCGCTCTTGCCGATGAGCAGGCGGCCGGCGCTGCTGAGGCTGGCGCCACTGCCCAGGTTGACGATGGCGGCGCCGTCATTGCCCGCGATGACCAGATCGCCCCTGGCGCTCAGGCCAGCGCCCTCGCCGCTCAGGTTCACCAGCGCCGAGGCGTCGTCGGACTCTGCAAAAAGGACATCCTGGGCCGACACCTTGCCGCCATCTCGGATGTCCAGGCTGCCGCTCCGGACGCTCAAGTTTCCGCTGCTCTGCAGGCTCGAACTGGCGCCGCTGACCAGAATTCGGGACGTTCCTGGATCGCCGATCGCGCCCAGAAAGCTGTGCCGATTGCTGAGCCGGCCGCCTTGCTCGATGTAGAGCAAGCCCTCACCCAGATTGCCGATTTGCAGATCGCCGCTGAGCTCCCAGCTCGAACTGCTGCCGCTCACCTTGGCGGCACCAACGCTGCCAGCCAGATTGCCCAAGGTCGCGCTCACATTGCTGAGCTTGGCGCCGGCCTCGACCTGCAGGCTGCCCACGCCGGCCTCGCCGATGCTCATAGTGCCGGTGCTGACCCATGACGAACCCGTGCCAGTGAGTTTCACCAGGCCGTCGCCCCCCAGGGCCCTGCCGATGAAGCTGTTGCCGTTGCTCAGCACGCCGCCGTTTTGCACCGTCACGGTGCCGGTGCTGCTGCGGCCCACATCCAGGTCGGCGTTGAGCGTCAGCTTGGAAGCCGTACCGTCAATCAAGACCGTGCCCTGGCTGCCGTAATTGAAGCCAATGAAGGCTTGATAGGCGGTGGTCTGGCCTGCCGTGATGTTCAGGACGCCACTGCCGTCGCGGCCCACGTAGAGACTGCCGCCCAAGTTGAGCTGGGCGTCGGAGGCGCTCAGGTTCACCGTGCCGTCGCCTCCGTACTGCTCGCCGATGAGCAGCTCCGGGGCGGCGAGCTTGCTGTTGCCGCCGATGTTCAGCGTGCCCTTGCCGGTCGTGCCGACCTTGGTGCTGGTATTTTCATAGGAGATCAGATTGACGCTGTTCTTGAGGGTCAGCGCGTTGTTCAGCTCGCCAAAGTTCCTGAGCTGCAGACCGCCGTTGCCGCCATCCCATGTCTGGTCCGACCTGGGTTCGAAACGGAAGTTGAAGGTCTGCAGCTTGCTGCTGCTGTTCTTGATATTGCCCTTGAGGGCGAGCGCGCCGAAGGTGCCCGGATTGAAGGTGAAGGCGCCGGCATTGCTGCCAAAGGTGAAGTTGACCTCGATCAAGTTGCCGCTGGGCAGGCCGCTGATCGTCCTGTTGGCGTTGTTGTCATTGAAGAGCAGCTCGGACCCGGCGGGAAAGGGGCCGATGGTGGGTGAACCGTTCTCACCGATCGGAAAGCAGGTCCTCGGCTGGCCGTTGACGACGCAGGGAACGCTCCAGTTCATTCCGGTGGCCCACTGCCCGTCGACCTGGCCGGTCCAGGTGTAGGTGGTCGCCGCGGCAGGCGCCACGTGAACGAGGCTCAAAGCGGCAGCCAGCGCGATGCTGAGCGGCAAGCGCCGAGGTGCACCGGCGCCGCGGCGCTTGAGGGAGGGGGGGCCGCTGCGGGTGTGGCGGACATGGGAGGCAAGCTTGTTGTTCATGGGGAGTCCTGTAGGTTGGCTAGACAATGAAGCGCGCTTCAGTTCACCGGAACCGAGAATTTCGCCAGCTGGGTGGTGTAGCCCGCCGTGAGGGAAATCAGGTCAGTGCCCGTTCCTACGGACACGGCGATGCTGGTACTGGGAATGGCGTTTTGTGCGCCGCGCATGCCCTTGTAGAGACTCCAGTCGAAGGCGCCTTCGATGCCGGCATTGGGGGTCTCGACGCCTGAGGACAGGCCGATTTGCGGGCCCGGTGTCTGATCCACGCCGCGTGGTGACTCGGTCAGGCCCACCATGCCACCGACGTGCACGGCCGCGCCGACGCTGCCGCCTATGGTGCTGACGATCAGGATCTGCAGCTTGCCCTCGCTGTCCTTGTCGGCGTTGACGACGATGCCGAAGTTGGAATTGACGCCGGCGTAGTAGGCGCCGGCTGCGCCGGCATAGATGCCGTAAGAGCCGTTGTCGCCACCTGTGCCGCCTTGCGTCGGCACCTGCACCTGTTCTTGTGTTTGACTGCGACTCAGATCGGCGCTCGCTACGGCGGCCGTGGACGTGCCCTTGAACAGGCCCGTCTTGCGGCCGACGTTGATCATGGTGGTGGCAATGTCCTGCTGCTCTTCAGCGCTCAAGTTCGCCTTGCTCGCTGCCAGGACCAGGATGCGTCGCATGGCGTTCAAGGTGTCGGCGTCCAGCGCGGCAAAGGCGTCGGCGGACTGCCTGATCTTGTCGCCGGTGGGCGAGTCGTTGACGCGTTTGGCAGCCGCCTTGAAGAGCGCCAGCGTGACCGCATCGAAGCCCTTTTGCACCTCGGCCACGGCGGCCTCGTAGCCCTGTTTCATGGCCCCCAGTGAGCTGCCATAGGTGGCCTGCGACACGGAAGCCACCTGGTTGAAGGCTTGCGTGAAGTCCGGGCTGATGCCGGGCTCGCGGAAATAGGTCTTGCGGGTGATGTCCCACGCGCCCTTGTAGCTGCAGATGCCGCAGGCATCCATGCGGTAGTCGGCGCGGCAGTTTTCATAGAAGAGCAGGCCGCACTTGTGAGGGTGATTGCTCTTGCGTGTCAGATAGGGCGGCACGGTGTAGCTGGTCGAACCACGGTAATGGCAAAAGCCCGGCACGCTGGGCGCATAGCCGCTGCGGCAGTTCTCTGTGCAGGCCGGTCCAGTACAGCTGTAGCCGGCACGCGGCGGGTTGTAGCAAAGCCCGCCCTGCTCGACCTTGCCGCCGGGGCAAGACAAGGCCTGCGCCTCGCCCGCCATGCCGGCCAACACCACCATCGCGGCCACCACGAGGCAGGCCGAGCTTCCAAGTCGCCGCAGCGCGGCAAGCCAGTTTGTGTTCATGAGATTCCCTGGGTTGATGCCTGAATTGATCGGTGCGACAGCGCGCCATGTGCCCTTGCAGCAGCACTTGAGTGCAGGCCTGGGGCTGATGTGCGGGACCGCTGAATCAGGTGAGCCAGTGTCTGGACGCTGGCGTCCGCAGACAATCGGACCTTGGACCCAAGACCTGGTCTCGGGACCTACCCTGCCTCGGCGTCGGCTGCTAGAGTGCGTGCCATGAAACTACTGCTCGTCGATGACCACCCCTTGGTGCGTGCCGGCGTCGTCGCTGCGCTGCAAAGCCTGGCACCCGGGCTCCAAGGCGTGCCCGAGCTGATCCTGGAAGCCGACGACGGGATCGCCGCCATGGACTGCCTGGCTCGCCACCCCGATGTGGATGCCGTGCTGCTGGACCTGCGCATGGCCGGCATGGCCGGCATGGCCTTGCTGGAGCAGCTCAAGCGCCACCATCCGCTGCTACCCAGCCTGGTGCTGTCTTCCTCGGAAGACCCTGCCGATGTACGCCGTGTGCTCAAGGCCGGCGCCCGTGGCTACTGCCCCAAGTCGGCCAGCCCGGCCACCTTGCTGGCAGCGCTGACGCTGGTGCTCGGCGGTGAGATCTATGTGCCGCCGCTCATGGCCATGGCGCCTGACGCCGGCCCAGCCGAGCCCAGCCTGGACGGCTTGACGCCACGCCAACGCGAAGTCCTGCAGGAGCTGTGCAACAGCAAATCCAACAAGGAAATTGCGCGCGAGCTGGGCATGGAAGAGAAGACCGTCAAAGGCCATGTCTCAGCCATCTTCAAAGCCCTGGGCGTGGTGCACCGGCTGCAGGCTGTGGAGGCGGCCCGCGCGGCCGGCATGGTCAGCCAGGCACTGTCGTACTGAGGGTGTTGGCGGGCACCAAGGCCCGAGCCACCGCCGCACGCAACTGATCTTGTGTGAGTGGCTTTTGCAGGAGCGTGAGGCCTTGCTCATTCGCGTCGCGCCCGCGCTCATGGCCGGTGTCGCCGCTCAGCAGCAAGGCCGGAATGTCGCTGTTGAACAGCTCACGGAGCTTCGCGATCGCGTCGCCCCCCGTTTCGCCGGCCGCCAGTCGGTAATCACACAGCAGCACCCGCGGTGCGGCGCTCACGCCCATCAGCTGCGGCATCAGATCGCTCACGCTGGAAGCACCGACCACATCCAGGCCCCAGGCCGTCAGCAGCGCGCACATGGCGAGCCGCACCTCCGTGTTTTCATCGAGAACGATGACCAGCTCACCGCGCAGCTGCGGCTGAATCGCCGGGCCGGGCTCGGCGAACGGCAGCTCATCGTGAGGCTTCAGCAAGAGCGTGAACAAGCTGCCCCGGCCCGGCCGCGAGCGCAGCCGCTGCCCCATGTGCAGCAAGCTGGACAGACGCTGAACGATGGCCAGGCCCAGGCCGAGGCCCTGCCCGGATCCGTGCAGCTGCACGAACTCATCAAACACCTCGGCGCGGCGCTCCCGCGCGATGCCCACGCCGCTGTCCGCCACCAGCAGCTCGATGCGGTCCTGGCGCCTGCGGGCCCGCAAGAGCACACCGCCTTGCGGGGTGTAGCGCAGCGCGTTGGAGAGCAGATTGCGCAGCACGCGCTCCAGCAAGGCCGGGTCACTGCGCACCATCAGCAGGGTGGGAGCCGGCGGCACATCGCAAAGAAAGCGCAAGCCCTTGGCCTGAGCCTGCAGGCTGTGGTCCGCCTCCAGGCGGCCCAGCAGCTCGCGCAGGTTCACGGCCTGCCACTGGGGCTGCAGCTGTTCGGCGTCCAGCTTGGAGATGTCCAGCAAGGCATTGAACATCGCACCCATGGCATCCACAGCGCTGCTGACATGCTGCAATATTTGCGCCGATTGCGCCTCGCTGGGCTTGAGCTTGAGGGCGCCCACGAACAGCGAGAGCGCGTGCACGGGTTGGCGCAAATCATGGCTGGCGGCGGCCAGGAAGCGGCTGCGCGACTGGCTCAGTTTGACGGCCAGGTCCTTTTCCAGCTGCAAGCTTTCGCTCAAATGAGCGAGCTGGTGGGCTTGGCGCAGTGAGTCCCACAGCAGGCGCCGCAAAGAAACGGCAAAGTGAATGTAGAGCGTGGCGCCGAGCAGCAGCACGGCCAAGACGGCCCAAGTGTCAACCGCGCCATGCACCATCACGGCCAACAAGAGCCCAAGCAGGACCGGCCCCACCATGGCGAAATAGGCCGGCAAATAGGCATGCAGCGCATGCAGCGCAGCCGAACTGATGCCTATCATCCAAGCCCAGAGCAACATGCGCTGTGCATCGCTGCCGCCGGGCCAGAAAAGATGAATCGCCAGCAGCCACAGCAAGCCGTTGATGGCTGAGGTGCGCGTCACGCTGCGTAGCCAGATCGGAGCATTGGCCTGCGTCAGCGGGCGCCGCAACCAGCGCAGGCCCAGCCACAAATGAAAGCCCGTGCTGACGAACTGCAAGCCCAGCCAGCCGTTCACCCAAGCTGGTGGCGCAGCCTTGTACAGGCTGCCCGCAATCAGCAGCGCCAGCACAAAATTGCCCACGGTCAGGCTCAGATCATTGCTGCGCAGGCGCTGCGCCACGTCCATCCGGACCAGTGCCTGCAGACGCGACTCGTCAATCATGGATCAGCATGGGTGTATTGGCGAGCAGGGCATGGCGGCGATTGTGCACGCTAGGCCCTGGACGCCATTGCAATTCATCTCGCAACCGATCGCATTGACTGCCCAAATGTCAGCGCGAGGGAGAACTCTTCTATCCCTGCCAGAGTCTAGACACGCCTCCAACGAAGAAAAGTCTCTCAAGACTGGCGCTGAACTGCAAAGTCCCTCGGGAGTCCACGAGGCCGCCGCCTTCAGCAAGGCGCGGCAAACAGAGTCCGTCGATTTCAGCCTTCGCCGCAGCCGCCTGGGTCGGCCTTCTTGTTCGATGCGGACACTGAAGCAGTTCACTCGGAACGGTTCAAGTCCGGCATCACACAGGGCATGGACTTCGTCGCCCCCTGCATCCTCGCCCTGCGGGCCGCCACACCTTCAGTGATTTCGGGCTCAGAAGGCTCCGCCCCAGAAACCCAAGGGCTAACATCCTTGCAGGCTCAACTCAAAGCTGGACGGAGTACGCATGGCCCATTCAGAAGCCCAATCGAACGAACTGCAGAGGCTGCGCCAGGAGTTGGCGGCTCAACGTCAGGCCCTGCTGGCCAGCCTTTTGGTTTCAGCCTGGATGGTCGAAGCGCGAGATCCCTACACAGGCGGGCACCTCTGGCGTGTGGCGCGCATGGCGCACGTTTTGGCCCTGGAGTCCGGCAGTGCGCCGCGCGAAGCCAGCCGCATCGCAATGGCTGGATTTCTGCATGATCTGGGCAAGGTAGGCATTCCCGACGCCATCTTGCGCAAGCCGGGCAGGCTCTCCGACGAGGAGTTCGCGACGATCAAGACGCATCCACGGGTCGGGGCACGCATGTTGTCTGGCCACCCCTTGGCGGAGTTGGTCGTCAGCGTGATCCACCATCATCATGAAATGCCCAATGGTCTGGGCTACCCCATGGGTTTGGTGGGCGCCGAGATACCTCACGATGCCCGCCTGGTCGGCATCTGCGACGCTTTCGACGCCATGACGAGCACCCGCCCCTACCGTGCGGGCATGCCCATCGCCAAGGCACTCAGCATCATCGAGTCCGAACTCGGCAAGCAGTTCGACCCGGTGCTCGGAACAACGTTTGTGCGCCTGGGTCGCAGCGGCACCTTCGACGCCATCGTCGGGCACAGTGACGAGGGCATCCCTCTGCAACATTGCCCGGCATGCGGGCCAACGCTGGTCCGCACGCGCGCGGTGCGTGCCGGCGATCATTTGGGCTGCCCAGCCTGCTCGGCTCGCTTTGTGTGGACCCATGCGGAACAGGACTTGCTCGCTGTTCCGACCGGGGAGCGTGCGCTCGCGCAAGAACTGGAACCCGGCATGGATCGCGCCCAGATCGAGGCCATGGTGTTCGACTGGGCGGACGCGATTGCCGGCCCGGAGTGACTCAGGCACGGCTTGCGGGCTCGGCGGCCAGCCAGCCGTCCGTCGCCGCAATCGGCTCGCCTCAGCGCCCTTGCTCTGACTTGGCTTGGACCACAGGGAAGTCGATGTCCGTGGCCGCGACGTTGTTGACGTAGTTGGTCAAGACGTTCAAGGCCACATGGAGCACGATCTCCAGCACGCTGGCCTCATCGAAATCAGCGGCGCGCAGGGCGGCCAGGTCAGCGTCCGTGACGCGGCCCCGTTGCTCGGCCACTTGGCGGGCAAAGCGCAAAGCCGCAGCGCTGCGTGCATCCTCCGAGTGCCCATCACGGGCGGCACTGATTTCTGCAGCACTGATCTTGGCGACGTGGGTGCCGAGGTAGCTGTGCGCGGACAGGCAGTAGTCGCACGCATTGAATTCGGCAATCGTGAGTGCAATTCGTTCGCGCAGTTGCACACTCAGCTTGCCTTTGGCCAGGGCCGAGTTCAAAGACAGATAGCCTTCCAATGCAGCAGGGCTGTGGCCCAGGAGCTTCATCAGATTGGGCACCACGCCCAGTTGCTGCTGCACGGCGGCCAGCAGCGGTTTGGCGGCGTCGATCGAGGTTTCAAGGCTGGGAATGCTGAGACGGGACATGGTCTAACTCCGGTTTTGAGTGGCTTGGGATGAAAGGGGTGGGGATCGATTCGCTGTGTTTTCGGCGAATGGGTGAACTGTCCTTGAATCGCCCAGCATTTAGAATCACCCAAGAATCCAAGACACCATTGCGCAAGGAGAAACAGTGGACCGCTTGCACCTGATCAATGTCTTCGTCGCGGTGGTCGATGCGAATGGCTTCGCCGGCGCCGCGCGCAAGCTCAGCATCTCACCGCCCGCCGTGACCCGCGCCATCAGTGAGCTGGAAGCTCATCTGGGTGTGCGCCTGCTGACCCGGACAACCCGCGTGGTGCGTGTAACCGAGGCGGGGGCGCGTTATGTGGAGGACTGCCGTCGCATCCTGGCTGAGTTGGCCGAGGCGGATGAATCGGTGAGCGGCTTGCACGCCGCGCCACGCGGTCGCCTCACGCTGACCGCACCGGTGCTGTTTGGTGCGCTGTTCGTCACCCCGATCGTGACCGAGTATTTGCAGCGTTATCCAGAGGTGACGGCTTCTTGTTGGTTCCTCGACCGGGTGGTGAATATGGTCGACGAGGGCGTGGACATCGGGGTTCGCATCGGGGAACTGCCCGACTCTTCTTTGCAAGCGATCCGGGTGGGACGGGTGCGCCGCGTGATCTGTGCGGCGCCCAGCTATCTGAAGCGCCATGGTGCCCCGCAAACTCCGGACGAGTTGACAGCACACACGATCGTGTCAGCCAGCGGCGTCACCCCCACGCCGGAATGGCGTTTGGTGGAAAACGGCGCACCCAAGCTCGTCAAGCTGCAGCCGCGCATGACCACCACCACGAACGACTCGGCGGTGGCCGCAGCTGTCGCGGGATTCGGGCTGACCCGGCTGATGTCTTATCAGGTGGCCGAGCACGTGCGCGAAGGTCGGCTCCAACTCGTGCTGAGCGAGTTTGAAACGGCCCCTCTGCCCGTGCATCTGGTGCACCGCGAGGGCCGCCATGCCTCACAAAAGGCGCGCGCTTTCCTGGATCTGGCGATCGAGCGCCTGCGCGCCAGCAAGGCGCTGGACTGAAAACGGCCCCGCCGGGGAGGAGGCGCACGCCGCTGAGGGGTCAGGCCAGAGGCTCGGCTCCGAGATCCTGGTCGGCGCCTGCTGAAGAGGCCGCCTCGCGCAAGCGCTTCAACTCCTCGCGAGCTTGCAGCAGCTCGGCGCGCAGCGGCTCCACCGCCGCATTCACCTCGGCCTCGGTGAAACGGGGCGTGATGTGTTTGGGGCAGTTCCAGTCGTAGGCTTCGACCGTGATCAGCATGGCGCGCTCCACACGCGCCTCGTACTGCGGCAGGGCCAGCCGGGCCAGCAAGGCCGGGTCTTCATCGGCCGTCACCAGCCTCACGCGCCCCAAGATCTTCAGCCTGCGTTGATGGGCGTAGTCCATCAGGATGATGGAAACGCGGTCATTGCCCTGCAGATTGCCGACGCTGATGTACTGCACATTGCCGCGGAAGTCGGCATAGCCCAGGGTCTTGGCATCCAGCACCTGGAGGAAGCCAGCAGGCCCACCGCGGAACTGCACATAGGGCCAGCCGGTTTCGCCCACCGTGGCTTGATAGAAGCCATCGCGGGCATGAATGAATTCGGCCTCGCGTGCGGTGAGCGCATCACGGCGCTCGTCCGTGTGATCCAGGGCTTCGTAGGCGGAGCGGCTGCCCATGCGGGTTTGCATGGCCCTCACCGTGGGTGTGAACGCAAGGTCGGAATAGGCTCGGCTCATGATGATTCCTTTGGGCTTTCAGAGGCTTTGCTGGGGCGGCGTCCGCGGCTGCTACGCCGGCCGTCGCGGGCGACTCGGCAGTGTTTGACGGTGGCTTGTTTTGGAAGCGATGCAGGGCCGTGGCGACCCGTGAGTCATCAGGCCCGGCACCGGGTTCTCAATCGGCAAGCGCGTGTTCCAAGCCCTCATGCCAGTGCGCGGTCGACGAAGCGGCCCAAGTCACCCGAAGAGGCCGCGCCCAGGCGGCTAGCGAGGACTTCGCCGTTGCGCACCAGGAGCAAGGTCGGCACGCTGCGAATGCCCACCTCCCGCGCCAGATCGGGGCAGGCATCGATGTCGATCTTGAGCACACGCAATGAATCAGCGCGCGATTGGGCGAAAGACTCCAGCACGGGCGCAAGCCCCTGGCACGGCCCGCACCAGGCAGCTGCGAAATCCACCAAGGTGGGGCGATCGTCTTCCAGGGCCAGGACTTCGCGGGCGTGGCTGTCGCTGCGGGCTTCGAGGACTGATTTCATGAGCACGGCATCTGTGTCGTTGGAATGCCTGCATTACACGCGGCCGGCGCCGCAGCTTCAAGCGGGCCTGGCGAATCGGACCATTGCGCGCCGCGTACGGAATCCGCATTGCCGGCTTCCTTGGATCCAATTGTTCCGCCATGCGTAGCAGTGACTTCAGGGCCATGAGGGTTCACTTCTGGGCAAGACCTACGCACAGTGGGGGCCTTGCCGAGCGACTGGCGCTTGGCTGACACCCTCGCCCTCCGAAGGAATGCTGCATGCGTGAGCACCACGTTGACGTCGCCATCATCGGCAGCGGTACGGCCGGCATGTCCGCCTACCGCGCTGCCCTGGCACATACCCCCCGAGTGCTCGCCATCGAAGGCGGCCCCTACGGCACCACCTGCGCCCGTGTGGGCTGCATGCCCAGCAAGCTGCTGATCGCGGCCGCCGAGGCGGCCCACGCCGTGGCCGAGGCCGGGCGCTTTGGCGTGTACATCGACAGGCCTGCTCGTGTCGATGGCGCCGCCGTGATGGCCCGGGTGCGCAGCGAGCGCGATCGCTTTGTGGGCTTCGTCACCCAGGCAGTTCAAGACTGGGCGCCGGAGCACCGTCTGCAAGGCTGGGCGCGCTTCACGGCACCCCAGACGCTGGAAGTGAAAGGCCATGACGGCGAGCTGCATCGGGTGCATGCGGCGCGCATCGTCATCGCCACCGGCTCCGAGCCGCATATCGAGCCGGCCTGGTCGGCCGCGCTGGGTGACCGGCTGATCCGCAACGATGAACTGTTCGATTGGCAGACCCTGCCCCAAGCGGTGCTGG
>Ga0075158_10003658_pt1 | contig 10767 bp, 11 predicted proteins | sample JI91814BDNA_FD_70968 | JGI IMG/M metagenome (GOLD analysis project Ga0075158, IMG submission 70968) | Wastewater effluent complex algal communities from Wisconsin, to seasonally profile nutrient transformation and Carbon sequestration -... | ecosystem: Engineered > WWTP > Effluent > Algae... | reverse complement strand
CCGCCGGCGCCCAGCACCACCACGTCGTATTCAGCGTCCTGCTCGATCCGGGCCAGCGGGGTGGGGTAGGGCATGGGGAGTCCGCTTCTAGTTCGTTGGGGGCTGAAAGTGGAATTGCATTCCAGTGTGGGGCAGTGTACCAGCGTGGCCTGGCCTTTGTACCTTCTGGGTGTGGTGGCCTCGCTGGCGCTTCGGCGGGTGCGTGCCTGTATCGGGGCGGCCCAGGCGCGGGCGGCCGGGCAGACGCGGGCAGGTCTGCCCGCAGGAGGGTGGCGGCGGCCCCGCCACTGGGCGTGGTTGGGGGGTGTAGGTAGAGGGGGTGCTGATCGCGGACAACGCGTTCGCAGTGCTCTCTGGTTCTGCGCGGTGGGCGGTGCGCGGCGGCGGCAGGGGGAGCCACCCCCGCACACCGCGCGCCGCGCCGCGCTACTCCTGAGCTACGCGACGCACCCCCGCCATTGCCACGCTGCAATCGCGCGACCGAGACTTCACGCCCCCGTTCAGCCCCCGGACGCAACCACCGGCGGCACCGCCGGCAGCGCGCCGCCCAGCGCGGTCCAGCCGCCGTCGACCGCGAGCACGGTGCCGGTGATGTAGCTCGCGCGTGGTGAAGCCAGGAAGGCGATCGCGTCGGCGATCTCGTCCGGGCGGCCCATGCGGCCCATCGGCGTGCGGTTGTGGATCGACGTGGTGTTGAGCGCGCCCTTGGCTTCCAGCGCGTCGACCAGCGCGGTGCGCACGTAGCCCGGTGCCACCGCGTTGACGCGCACGCCGCGGTCGGCCCACTCGCAGGCCATCGACTTGGTCATCGCCACGATGCCGGCCTTGGCGGCGCCGTAGGCGTTGCGCATCGGGATGCCGAGCGACGACGCGATCGAGCCCAGGTTGACGATCGCGCCGTCGCGCTGCGCGAGCATCGTGCGGCCGACCTCGCGGCTCATCAGGAAGGTGCCGCGCAGGTGCACCGCGAGCACGCGATCGAACGCGTCCACGCGCTGCTGCTCGGTCACGGCCGCCTGGTCGCCGATGCCGGCGTTGTTGACCAGCACGTGCACCGCGCCACCGCTCCAGGCCAGCACCTGGCGCACCGCCTCGGCCACCGAGGCCTCGCTGCTCACGTCGCAGGCCAGGCCCAGGTGCTGCGGCCCGAGCGCGGCGGCGCGCTCGCGCGCGGCGTCGCCGGCCAGGTCGGCGATGGCCACGCGCAGGCCGTCGTCGGCCAGACGCCGGGCCGTGGCCCAGCCGATGCCGCTGGCACCCCCGGTGACCACGGCCACGCGCGGTGGCGCGCTGCCCGGCGCGCTCATCGCCGCGTCTCCACGCTGGGCAGCGGCATGCGACGGATCAGGCGCGTTTCCTGCGCCACGATCAGGTGGGCCGACGCCGACAGGTAGGCCGGAAAGTCCGGATGCCTGTCGCGCGCCTGGCAGCGCTGTTCGTAGTCGGCCAGGCTGTCGTAGCCCCACAGGTGGACGAACTGGTTCTGCGGCCCGACCAGGCTGGTCCAGAAGCCCAGCGGCGTGCCCAGCGTGCCCAGCAGGATCGGCATCGCGAGGCGGTCGAACACCTCCACGAATTCACCCATGCGGCGCGGCACGATGGTGTAGACGCGGTGGTCCACCAGCGCCTTGGTCAGCGACGGTTCAAGCGGCATGGCGTTGCTCCCCGGACGCGGCGGCCTGCGCGGCGATGGCACGGCCGGCGATCCAGCCGAAGGTCATGTTGGGGCCGAGCGTGATGCCCGCGCCGGGGTAGTTGCCGCCCATCATCGACGCGCGGTCGTTTCCGGTCGCCCACAGGCCCTCGATCGGCGTGCCGCGCGTGTCGAGCACGCGGCCGTCCGGCATGGTGGACAGGCCGTCGAAGGTGCCCAGGTCGCCCATGTACACCTTGACGGCGTAGTAGGGGCCGGCACCGATGGGCGCCACGCAGGGGTTGGGCCGCTGCGCCGGGTCGGCCAGGTAGCGGTTGAAGCTGGTGCGGCCGCGGCCGAACTGCCGGTCCTCGCCGTGCACCGCGCCTTCGTTGTACTCGGCCACCGTGCGCTCGAGCTGCGCGCCGTCGATACCGCAGGCCGCACCCAGTTCGGCCAGCGTGCGGCCCTTCATCAGGTAGCCGTTGCGCAGGAAGCGGCCCACCGGCATCGGCGACGGCTTGACGTAGCCCAGGCCGTACTTCGACAGCGCCGCCTGGTCGCACACCAGCCACATCGCGGTCTCGCGCTCGCCGGCGCAGGCCTCGATCATCGCGGCGCCCACGTCGTGATAGCTCTCGCTCTCGTTGCAGAAGCGCCTGCCGTGCCGGGTGACGCCGATGACGCCGGGCTTGTAGCGGTCCAGCAGGTGCGGGAACACGCCCATGCGGCCGTCGCCCATCGGCACGCGCGACACCGGCATCCATGCCGACGTGGACGCGAGGCGGATGTCGAAGCGCGCCCCGGCGGCCTCGGCCAGCGCAATGCCGTCGCCGGTGTTGCCCTCCGGCACCGGCGAGTGATGTTCGCCGCCGCGTGCCAGGTGCGGATACGCGCGGCCGATGCGCGCGCGGTCGTGCGGGAAGCCGCCGCAGGCCAGCACCACCGCATGGCGCGCGCGCACGATGACGGTCTTGCCGTCGCGCTGCAGCTCGGCACCGCGGACCGCGCCGCGTTCGGTGACCAGCCGCCTGGCGGGCGAGCCGGTCCAGAGGGGCACGCCGAGGTCGAGCGCGGACTTGGCCAGGCGCGCCGCCAGCGCATTGCCGCTGGTCACCTGGATGCCGCGCCGGTACAGCGCCAGTTCCTTCAGGTGGGTCACCAGGCGCTTGCACACGTACCAGGCCGACGCCAACGACTTGGTGGCGTTGAAGAAGTGCTTCAGGTCGGCGTTGCTCGAGTTGAACATCATCCCGATGAAGGTGATGGTGGCCAGCGGCGGACGCAGTCGCGCCATGTCGGCGCCCAGCTCGCGGATGTCGAAGGGCGCGGCGAGGATCGAGCGGCCGATGTCCACGCCGCCCGGCGCCGTGGGGTGGTAGTCGGGGTAGAGCGTCGGAACGAACTTGACGCTGGTCTCGCGCTCGAACCACTCCACCATCGCCGGCGCGTGGTCGAGGAACGCGTCCACCGCGGCGGCATCGAAGAAGGCACCGCACTCGTGGCGCAGGTACTCGCGCGCGGCCTCGCGGTTGTCGGCTGCGTTCTGCCTGCGGCCGTGCGGCGAGCCCGGGATCCACAGCACGCCGCCAGAAAACGCCGTGGTGCCGCCGAACACGGGCTCCTTCTCGGCCACGATGACGTCGAGCCCGGCCTTGCGCGCGGTGATCGCGGTGGCCAGGCCACCGGCGCCGGAGCCGATGACCAGCACGTCGCATTCGATGGACTCGTTCATGCCTGGGCTCCCTTGGCGGTGGTCGTGGGGGTGGTGGTCTGGTTGAAGCCGGGGCGCGGCACCATGTCCATGAGCATGCATTGCAGGCCGCCGTCGACGAGCAGCTCGGTGCCGTTGACATACGACGAGCGCTCGGACAGCAGGAACAGCACCGGCTCGGCGATGTCCTGCGGCTCGCCGACACGGCGGCTGGCAGTGACGGCGGCGCGTGCGGCCTCGAAGCCGGGCACCTCGTAGAACTTCGCCGACAGCGCGGTGCGGATCATGCCGGGACAAACCGCGTTGCTGCGCACGCCGCGCGGCCCCCACTCGGCGGCGAGCTGCTTGTTCAGCAGCAGCACGCCGGCCTTGCTTGCACTGTAGGCGCCGCTGCGCGTCTGCGGATGCAGCGCCGAGATCGAAGACACATGGACGATGGCGCCGCGGCCCGCTTGCAGCATGTCGCGGCCGAACTCGCGCGCGCACAGCCACTGCCCGGTGAGATTGGCCGCCAGCACCGCGTTCCAGTCGTCGAGGCTGCCGTCGTCGAGCGCCCCGGAGCGCAGGAAGCCGGCGTTGTTGACGAGGCCGTACACCGGCCCCAGCGCCTCGCGCACGCGCAACGCGGCGGCACGCACCGCGGACTCGTCGGCCACGTCGCAGCCCACGCCCACGGTCGGCACGCCGTGCGCCGCACCGATCGTGCGGGCCACGTCATTTGCCATCTCGGCCTGGCGGTCGATCACGGCCACCGCGGCGCCGGCCGCGGCCAGGGCCTGGACGGTGGCCAGTCCGATGCCGCTGGCCGCGCCCGTGACGGCGCAGACGCGTCCGGCCAGCCCCAGCCAATGTGTTTCTGCCTGGCTCATGCCTGTGGGTCTCCTTGGTGACGCATCGTCGTCGCGCCGGCCCTGCGGGGCAATCGACAGTTGCGGCGAATGACCGGACAATTCGTGCATCGCCGCGCCAGTGCGGCCGGGCCCCGCCGATGCGAAGCATTCCCCATGTGTCACTCTACGGCGACCCGTCGCCGGCCGGCGGCGTCGACCTGGTCCACTGCGAGCGCATCCCGGAGCGATCGAGCCTGTTCAACTGGGAGATCGAGCCGCACGTCCACGACGCGATGCTGCAGGTGCTCTACGTCGAGAAGGGCGGCGGCGAGGCCGTGATCGGCGACCGGCGGTGGGTGCTGGAGCCGCCCTGTCTGGTGGTGGTGCCGGCCCTGTGCGTGCACGGATTCCGCTTTCGCCGCGACATCGACGGGCCGGTCGTCACCGCGGCCCAGCGACCGCTGGAGACCCTGCTCGACGCGCTGGCGCCCGAACTGCGGCGCCATGTGCGCGAGCCGGCCGTGCTGTCGGTGGACCGGCGCGGCCGGCACCGCGCCGCGCTGGTGCCGCTGTTCGACGCCATCGCGCGCGAGATGCGTACCAGCGGCGTTGGCCAGGCGGCGGCCGGCGTGGCGCTGCTGGCGGCGCTGGTGGTGCAGATCGCCCGCGTGGCCGCCAGCGGCGTCGGCGTGGCCGGCGAGCTGCGCTCGCGCAAGGCCGCGCATGTGGAGCGCTTCCGTGCGCTGCTCGACGCGCACTTCCGCGACCGCTGGCCGGTGGCGCGCTATGCGGGCGAGATCGGCGTCACGCCCGGGCAGCTGGGGCGCCTGTGCCGCGACGGCATGGGCTGTTCGCCGCTGGACGCCATCAACGCGCGCGTGCTGCAGGAGGCGCAGCGCTCGCTGGTGTACTCCACGCTCGGCATCAAGCAGGTGGCGGCCGAGCTGGGCTTCGACGACGAGGCCTATTTCGGCCGCTTCTTCCGCAAGCAGGCCGGCATGAGGCCGACCGAGTACCGCGTGGCGGGGCGGCGGCGCCTGGCCGGCCAGGGTCTGTCGGGGCGTTGACGGCGCAGGGCGGTGACGGCGAAGGGCGGTGACGGCGAAGGGCGGGGGGGCACGCGCCGCCCGCACCGGGTCAGGCGGCGGCCGGTGCCGGCGCGTGGGCGCCGCCCAGGAAAAGCCGCTCGATGTTCGGGTCGGCCAGCAGTTCGTCGGCGGCCCGGTGAAGCACGAGGCGCCCCGACTCCAGCGCGATCGCATCGTCGGCCATCTTCAGCGCGCTCTTCACGTTCTGCTCGACCATGAGCACGGTCACGCCCTGCTCGTCGGCCAGCCGGCGCAGCAGGCGGAACACGTCGGCCACCACCAGCGGCGACAGACCGATGCTCGGCTCGTCGATCAGCAGCACCTTGGGCCGCAGCAGCAGCGCTCGGCCCACCTCCAGCTGCTTCTGCTCGCCGCCGGACAGCGACGAGGCGGCGCTGTGCAGCCGCTCCTTGACGCGCGGGAACAGGTCCAGCACTTCGGGGATGCGCTCGCGGGTGGTCTTCATGCCCAGCGTGATGCCACCGAGTTCCAGGTTCTCGTGGACGGTGAGCTGGCCGAACAGGTTGCGGCCCTGCGGCACGAAGGCCACGCCGTGCTCGGTGAGCAATTGCTTGGCGCTGGAACCGGTGATGTCCTTGCCCTCGAGCCTGACGCGGCCCTGGCGCACCTTGAGCAGGCCGAACAGGGTCTTGAGCACGGTGCTCTTGCCGGCGCCGTTGGGGCCCAGCAGCAGCGTGATCTTGCCGCGCTGCGCCTTGAAACTCAGGTTGTTCAGGATCATGAACTCGCCGTAGCCGGCCAGCACGTCCTCGAACTCGATCGCGGTGGTGTCGGTCATGGCCATCAGTTCCCGAGGTAGGCGTCGAGCACCTGCTTGTTGGCGCGGATCTCGGCTGGCGTGCCGACCGCCAGCACCTTGCCTTCCACCATCACCAGGATGCGGTGGCACAGGTCCATCACGAAGTCCATGTTGTGCTCGATCACGACGAAGCTGCCCTTGCGGGTCTGGTTCAGCTCCTTCAGCAGCGTGCTGATGCCGCCCACCAGGCTCGGGTTCACGCCGGCGCAGGGCTCGTCGAGCAGCACCAGGTCGGGGTCGCTCATGAAGGCCATGGCGATGTCCACCAGCTTCTGCTGGCCGTAGCTCAGTTCGCCGGCCTTCTTGTGCGCCACGTGGCCGATGCGGAACTGCGCGATCAGCGCGTCGGCCTTGTCGCCCAGGCCCGAGTCGCCGGGCGCGAACATGCGGCTCCACATGGAGCCGTGATGCTCCTGCGCGGCCACCAGCAGGTTGTCGCGCACGGTCATCTTGCCGAACACCTGCAGCGTCTGGAACGTGCGGCCGACGCCGCGCTGGTTGAGCTGCTGCGGGCTCAGGCCGGTGATGTCCTTGCCGTTGAGCTCGATGCGGCCCTCGTCGGGGTCGATCTGGCCCAGCACCGAATTGAACATCGTGGTCTTGCCCGAGCCGTTGGGGCCGATCACTCCGAAGATCTCGCCGGGCATCACTTCGAAGCTGACGCCGTCCACCGCCTTGATGGCGCCGTAGGCCTTCTTCAGGCCGCTGACCTTGAGCACGGGGCCGGTCATGGCTGGGCTCCGATCTTGGCGGCGGCCGCAGCGCGGGCGTCCGAGGCCTCGCGCGCCATGCGCCGGGCGCGCAGCTTGTCGGGGATCGACAGCAGACCGTCGGGCAGCCACAGCATCAGCAGCACCACCGCGGTGCCGAACACGAACAGGTACCAGCCCTGGGCGAAGCGCAGCCACTCCGGCAGGATCACGCCGACCGCCGAGCCGAGCAGCGGCCCGAAGAAGTAGCCGGCGCCACCGACGACGACGATGAGGTACATCATGATCGACGCGCCCACGGTGAAGGGCGCGGGCTCGATGAACTCCACCAGCGGCGCGAACAGCGCGCCGGCCACGCCGGCATACACCGCGCCGATGGCAAAGGACAGCAGCGTGTAGGCCTGGATGTTGATGCCCAGGCTCTCGGCGCGGATCGGGTTGTCGCGCAGCGACGTGAACGCCTTGCCCCAGGGCGACGACAGCAGCTTCCACAGCAGCGCGCACATGATCACCGCCACGCCGAGGACGAAGTAGTAGTACGACAGGTTGCTGTTCAGGCTCAGGCCGAACAGCTCCGGGCGCGCGATGTTGTTGATGCCGAAGGTGCCGCCGGTGAGCCACTCCTCGTTGCGCATCACCAGCCACAGCGCGGTGTTGAAGCCCAGCGTGGCAAAGGCCAGATAGATCGTCTGCACCCGCAGCGCCGGGAAGCCCAGCCCCAGGCCGACGATGAAGCAGCCCAGCATGGCCAGCGGCAGTCCGATCCAGAAGCTGATGCCGGCCTTGAGCAGGATGGCCACCGTGTACGCGCCGATGCCGAAGAACGCGGCATGTCCCAGGCTCTTCTGGCCGGCGTAGCCGATGGTGAGGTTCAGGCCCATCGTCGCGATGACGAACACGATCCAGTAGCTGAACAGGTAGATGCCGTAGTTCTTGAGGAACGGCGGCACGAACAGCAGGACGGCGGCGAGCACGAGGCCGACCACGAGATGCAGTTTGTTCATCGGGGAGCCTTCCAGCAGGCGCCGCGGATCCGGCTCGGCCGGGCCGCTGGCGACACCCCCTCGAGGGGGTGCGGCGAAGCCGCAACGGGGGTAGTCATACCTTCCTCTCCACCTTCTTGCCCAGCAGGCCCTGCGGCTTGAACAGGATCACGACCATGAAGATGATGAGCGCCACCGCGTCCTTGTAGGCCGGCGAGATGTAGGCCGCCGCCAGGTTCTCGCTCACGCCGACGATGATGCCGCCCAGCAGCGCGCCGCGGCTGTTGTTGAAGCCGCCGATGATGGCGGCGAAGAACGCCTTGGTGCCCAGCGACTCGCCCATGTCGAACTTGGCCAGGTAGGTGGGCGTGACCAGAAGCGCCGCGGCGCAGGCCAGCAGCGCGTTGATCGCGAAGGTGTAGAAGATCATGCGCGGCACGTTGATGCCCAGCACCGTGGCGCTCTCGGTGTTCTGCGCCACCGCCTGCATCGCGCGGCCGGTGACCGTGCGCGCGAGGAAGGCCTGGGTGGCCAGCACCAGCGCCAGCGCCAGGATCAGCGTGCCGATGTCGGCCAGCGTGACGTTGATGCCTGCCACCTGGAACAGCTTGTCGGCGAACATCGACGGGAACGGGTGCGCTTCGGCCGAGTAGCCGGCACGGACACCGTTGCGCGCCGCGATCGCCAGGCCGATGGTGGCCACCACGATGGGCATCAGGCCGTAGCGCAGCAGCGGGTCGGCGATGCCGCGCTTGAAGGCCCAGCCCAGCACGACCACCGCCACGCAGCAGGTGGCCAGGAAGGCCATCGGCAGCGGGAAGCCCATGGCGCCGAACGCGAGCATCATGAACGCCGGCAGCATCACGAACTCGCCCTGGGCGAAGTTGATCGTGCCGCTGGCCTGCCACAGCAGCGTGAAGCCCAGTGCGGCCAGCGCGTAGATCGATCCGGTGGCCATGCCGGAGATCGTCAACTGGAAGAAGTCGGTCATGTCGGCGAGGGCGACGGCGCGGGGGGGATGAGGGGCATGGGGCGGTACTCCTGCGTCGGACGCGGAGCGCGACGATAGAAAGCCGGGGCGCCACTGGCAAGGCGTATCCACCCTGAACGCGCGATAATCGCGCACCTTGCGCGATAACCGTTCGCTTCACGGGTAAGTCCTTATGCCGCAACGATCTTCCCGCGCGCCCCTGGCGCCTGTCGACAAGCGCGATCTGGTCGAAGGCCTGGGCAAGGGCCTGCGCCTGATCGAGGCCTTCGACGAGGACCATCCGCAGCTCAACGCGAGCGAGGCGGCCGAGCGTGCCGGGCTCACGCGCACGGCGGCGCGGCGATACCTGCTCAGCCTGGTGCACTACGGCTATGCCGCCACCGACGGGCGCCAGTTCTGGCTGTCACCGCGGGTGCTGCGCCTGGGCGAGAGCTATCTGGGCACGGCGCGCCTGCCGCGCATCGTGCAGCCGTTCATCCAGCGCGTGTCGGCGCAGATCGGCCACACCGTCAACGTCAGCGTGCTCGACGGTCACGAGATCGTCTACGTGGCGCGCTCGAGTCCGCCGCGCTGGGTGACCATCGGCTACAACGTGGGCGTGCGCATTCCGGCGCATGTGGTCACGCCGGGCTACATCGCACTGTCGCGGCTGGACGACGCCGCACTCGATGCCTGGATCGCCGAGCACGACTTCGTGCGCTTCACGCCCTGGACGACGATCGATCCGGTCGAGTTCCGGGCCCAGGTGCAGCAGGCCCGCCTGCTCGAGTACTGGCACACCGAGTCGTCGCTCGACCCGGGCCTGCGCGGCATGTCCGTGGCCCTGCTCGACCGCAAGGGACGTTGCGTCGGCGCCGTCGGCTCCACGATGCCGATGACGGCCTACCGCGACGGCGCGCACATGCTGGAAGTGGTGCTGCAGCCGCTGCAGGAGGCCGCGCGCTCGATTCGGCCGCTGCTCTGACTTGGAGCTTGAGGCGCCTCAAGCGCCGCGCGGCTGCCGCGGCCTAGAGTGGCTGCAAGCCATGCAACGAGGAGCGTCCATGATCAAGAACCTGCTGGTGCCGCTGGACGGCACCGAACTGTCCGAGCGCGCCATGACCGAGAGCATCGGCCTGGCACGGCAGCTCGGTGCGTCGATCGTCGGCTTCATCGCCGAGCCCGAGATGCCGCTGCCGGACATGAGCACCAACCTGCGCAACTACCAGCGCCGCTCGGTGCGCCACGAGGTGGTCACCGACACCCATGCGCACGACCTGCTGGCGACCTTTGGCGAGCGTGCCCAGAACGCGGGCGTCACGTTCTCCGGCCGGCACCAGCGCACCGACCGCATCGACGCGGCGATCGCCGACCTGGCCGACGAGCTCGACGCCGGCATGATCGTGATGGTGACGCACGGCCGCGGCGCCTTCGGCGGCCTGCTGTTCGGGTCGCACACGCGCAACGTGCTGGCGCGCACCAAGGTGCCGGTGCTGGTGCTGCACTGATCCTTGCGTGGCTCTGCGCGTGCGGCGCGCCTGCCGCCGCGGTGATCAGCCGCGCGCCGCTTCCACCGCCGACACCGCCGCGCGCAGCGCCAGCAGGTAGCTGTCGACGCCGAAGCCGCAGATCTGGCCCTTGACGATCTCGGCGAACACCGACACGTGGCGGAACGGCTCGCGCGCGTGGATGTTGCTCATGTGCAGTTCCACGACCGGGCAGGTCAGGATCGCCAGCGCGTCGCGGATGCCGTAGCTGTAGTGGGTCCAGGCGCCGGCGTTGATCAGCACCGCGTCCTTGCCCTCGGTGTAGGCCTGATGGATGCGACGGCACATGTCGCCTTCGCCGTCGGTCTGGAAGCTTTCCACGTCGGCGCCCAGCTCGCGCCCGAGCGCCTGCAGCTGCGCGTCGATCTGCGCCAGCGTGATGGTGCCGTACTGCTTCGGGTCGCGCTTGCCGAACATGCCGTGGTTGATGCCGTGCAGCATCAGGATCTTGTGTGCCATCTCGGGCTCCGGG
>Ga0075158_10003657_pt1 | contig 10768 bp, 12 predicted proteins | sample JI91814BDNA_FD_70968 | JGI IMG/M metagenome (GOLD analysis project Ga0075158, IMG submission 70968) | Wastewater effluent complex algal communities from Wisconsin, to seasonally profile nutrient transformation and Carbon sequestration -... | ecosystem: Engineered > WWTP > Effluent > Algae... | reverse complement strand
ACCCCAAACCCCAAACCCCAAACCCCAAACCCCTTTTTTTAGTGTCATAATTTAAAAATAAATATTCTCTCATAATTATAAACATTTTATTCATAGTTTTATTAATATCTATTTATTTTCCTACAATTATTTGAATTGTAAAGTATTTATTTTATTTACTGGATTTTCTTACCAAATAATGTTTCTTCACATTTATCTCACCATTTTTTGTAAAGCAAATAATATATTTTATTCAAAAAATTTAATCATATCATAACCACTTGATGAAAACGACGTAATAAATCATGGTTATGGTTTTAAGTAAATAATATTATGTCTGAATATTTTCAATCATTTTCCATATTGAAAAATATCACTATAAGATAATAAATTAAAATTGAATAGAGAACTTAATGAATCATAGAATTAATTTTACTACATATGAGTAAATTCTTTGATGTAATATTTTAGGGTTTGTCTTTCATTTATATCATCAGTATTTATTTCCACACCTGTAAATAAATATAGAGATACAAAGAAAAAGTTATAGTTAAAAAAACAAAATTTCGTAAAACTTTCTTATTCAACACACCAACTCAAGAACCGATTCAAAAATAATGATGGTTTTATTTTGTAATATATGATTGGCATTAAAAACAATTTTTTGTTAAAAAATATTGTGAATTTAAACAAAACTGAAAATATTTGCTCAGGAGTCATTTTATTTCTAAGTGTGTGGTTTATTTCCTAATTATTATCTCTTCAAGTAGAATATTATTTTTTTTTTAAACAATTCAAAGAGAAAATAATTCTTGTTGAAGTCAGATTTTATAAAATTAGTTAACAAAACACAAAACATAAAAATATTAACTTTACTTGAATTTCAAAACAAGTTCATAATCGTTAAGAATTAAATTCCAATTTATAAATAAATAGGTTGTGAAATAAAAAACAGGATATTTAAAAGCCTTTTTTTCTTTTTTAATTGTCATAAATTATAAATGAAATTATTAATCTTACTCCTATCTGCGACATCTGCAATAAAATTCGACATTTTTGTGACTGTTATTGAAACAGGAAAAAGAGCCAAAACTGAAAGTATTCTTTAAATTTAGAGCATAGAAAACGAGGAGTTTCAATAAGATTTCGCAGATCTTATAAAAAAATTAAATGATCACTTAGGAACAAATGTTGTCATTGAATTTAAGTCTCCAGAATCTACTTTTTTCTCATATTTGGAACTTTCAGAAGTGAATTTGATTCAAAATCTATCTGTCGATGTAAATATATCTGATAATGATGAAATTATCAGTTTATTCGTAAAAAAAAGGAATTAGTAAGATAACTTTATTAAAATAGTAAGAAATATAGAAACTTAAAATCAAGCCAAACAAAATTTGAACATTAAAATGCCTTCTCCTCCAGTTGATTTGGGTTAAGGGGATTCGATTCCATTTATTCAACAAAATTAATAACATATGAATAATCCACAACTAGAGCCTGAAAAAACATTTTTCTAAAAATATTTTTGGTATCTAATGATCGGAGGATTCATAGTAATGCAATTGTTTTCTGTGGACAAAGAAAAAATTAATCAAGCATACCAATAAGCCCAACAACAAACTCAATAGAGAACTTAATAGAGAAATAATCAAAGAAGATGACCTTAATAATGAATTCAATTATTTATATTTTATCATTAAATTCTATTAATCCGACTTGGTTTAACACTCATGAAATTTTATCCTCCAAATCTTTATTTTTGAATTTTAAAGTGAATTCTTCAAAATTACTTTCATCGAATTCATTTTCATTTTCGAACTCGTTTTCGAATGACTGAAATTTATTTAAATAAAGTTCGAGTTACTTTTCGACAGTTTCATCTTATGTTATTTTTAAACCGAGATTATCATAAGAATCGTTTCCATATTTCATGTAAAGTGGTTCTAAATAATCCTCCATTTTTTTAATTTTAGGAGAGTAATTTGATAATTTATCTTCATAAAGATAATAAAAAATCGCGTTTCTAAAGTTCAATGCACTTATTTTTTTGGCTGCTCTTGAAGTACTCGAAAGAATAGAAAAATTGTAGTAATGACATAAAGTTCTAATTATTCTGAAGTTTTCCCACACGTTTTCTCTTTTTAAATTACAATTTGTCTTTGTAAACATTTTCATATTTACTTATCAAAAAAATGGCTTCAAAAATGTGCCTTTATGAATTGTTACTAAATTAATAGATGTTTCGTTTTGTTTCATTTATTTTATCAAGGGTTTCAGATTTAAGGGATTCTTCAATAATTTTTAATCCTGAGAAGTAAAGATGGAATTTTTTTTTCATTTCCAAATAATTGAGTCTTTGGGGCTCATACTCAAACAAAAATATAAATAAAGAATTAGAGAAGAAATTGTCTGGTAAAATTTAACTTTGTATGAAAAATTTAAATCGTTCAAGGCTGATTGAATAAATTTGGGCTATCTTGATTTCATTTAAATATACCAACTATAAACTCTCATAACCAATAATGGTTCACTAACTATTTAGCGTTTTGTCAATGAGTGTTCCGATAGTTTCTAAAATGCTTTCTCAGTCTTCTCCTATAATTATAATGTTTTTTGGATTGTTTTCCTCTAAAAATCATTACATTATTAATTTGACTCAATTGACAAAAAAATCTTTTTTTAATAAATATTCAATATTGAGGATGATTATAAAATGAAATTTTTTTTCTTCTATCAATTCAATGAGTAATTTTAGAATTATTTCTACTAAAGAATTAGTCTTAAACTTCTATTTTAACTATATTATGGATATTTATGAAATAATGAATGTATCTTTGAATTATAAAAGAAATAAATAAATTAAAATAAATTAAATTTCACTGGCTAATTGTATTAGATTCATTGAGTCTAAGTTGTAATAAAAATTAACCCAGCTGAATTTTTCAAGTCACTTGTTTAATTCCTTTAAATAGGGAAATCTTTTTTCACTTAATATAGAAAGTTTGACGCAATGCATGCACAAATAATACTACCTTTTTCTATCGTTCAAACTTAATTGGGCATTATTTACGAAATTCTTCAAATTTTCATAGCTTCTTTTTAGTTTTTCATTTATTTCTTCAATGGTAGGGTTTGAGTGATTCAGGAGAGCTTAATAATTGAAAACGAAACCTTTTTTGGTGGATCTATGAACCAAAAAGTTTAGATATCCGTTTATATTGCTTTTATCTCCTTTAAATATTTTTTTAATGCTATCATAGGCTAAAGATTACTTGATTTGATTGAAATATTATTGATTGAGATGAAACACATTATAACCTTGGTCTAAAGCTATTTCTTATCTAGTGTTTAATGTTTTAACCTTCAACATTAGTAAAATGGAACAATTGAAAAGTTCACGATGCATTGGCTCAAAATACTATTTTTTAATGTATCCCTGAATTTTTTTCACTGTGAAAATGATGAAATAAATTACATTTTTTTCATGATTATATCGATACATAATCTGTTGAAAAATAAGATCTTGCAAAATTCCCTGTTTGGTTACTTCATCAAGAGGTTATTCTTCAATTTACATGGCATCAAATTTGTTATTCTTTCCATATTCAATCAAACGTTATTGATCCATGAAATCAATCTCTCCATTTTCTTGATTATCAAGTTAATTTTTTTAAAATTCACTGTCTATAAAATCTGCATCGTTTTACATCAATGTTTATCCAAGTTGTGTATATAAGTCATTTAAATTAGATTATCCAAGAAACTTTTTGAACAATTTATGATTAAAAAAATCATGCCAATCGATTCTTTCTTTTGGGTTAGTTTTTAAAAGTCTTCTAATTAAATCTTTACTTTCATCAGAAATTTCTTTAGGAAATTCTAAATGATCGATTTTGCTTTTGATATCTTTGATTAATTCTTGCATAGAAAATCCGAAAAAAGGAGTCTATCCGAACAACATTTAATAATATACTATTCCGACACTCCATAAATCAGCTTTTGAATTGTATACAGCGTTTTCAGTATTTGCAGTTAATATTTCATAGGCCATAGTCAAAGGGGTACCTAATTTAGTTTCAGCCATTTCTTAACCACTTTTAGCGAATCCAAAATCACCAATGATCAAAGTATCATTATGGATGAATAAATTCGCCAGTTTAAAATCTCTATGAAGTATTTTATGTTTTCTTAATTCCTTAAATCCATTCATAATTTGTTTTAGAAAAAAAACAGCTTTTTCTTCATCAAGAAATCAAATATTATTAGTTTTCAAATAATTTTCAAAATCTCCTCCTTCGCAATAATCTATTACCAAATAGTAGTTATTCTTGCTCTCTAAGTGATCATGTAAGTGAAGAATGTTTCAATGTTTTATTTCATTCATAATGGAAACTTCAGTTTGAAGAAGTCTTTTCAAAATTGGATTTGAATCTATTTTAGATCGATCGATTTATTTGACCGCAAAAACTTCTTTAGTCTTTATATGCTGAGCCTTCCAAACTTTACCGAACTAACCTTTTCCTAAAAACCTCTGTAATAAATAATTTCCTACTTTTTTCCCATCTACTGTAATTTGACTTTTATTCGAATCCATTATAATAATTAATTAATTGATTATCCATCTAATAAATTTTCATCTAATTGAATTTGATCTAACTAAATTTCTTCATCTACTAATATTTTTTACTTATTCTGATAAAATGACTTCGTTTGAGTTTCTTAACCTCTACTCTTAATTGATTCACTCGACTTTTTTATTACTATTGATAATTCTTTTAAGAAATCTTCAAAATTTAATGTTTCTATTTACTTAAAATCATTGCAAAATGATTTCTATATCCAACTATTAATTGTATCAGCTTGATATTCATCACTTGAAAACCACCAAAGATCCTCATTTCCACACACATAATAATATTATTTTTATTCGGAATCTTTTAATTCATAAGCTAAAGAATTCTTAAATACCACCAGCTATAAGGATACATTGATATTTTTGAAGTGAAATTGTAAGATGTTATTAAACCTATCGATCTGGGCTTGATGTCTTAAACATATAGTTACATCATATTTATTGATGTGATAAATCTTATGATTTAAAATTATTTCATCAAAGAAATAATTTAAAAAGAAAAACTTCCTAAAATGTAATCAATTGATTTTTGGTGGAACACTGAATCGGTGCATTCCTAGTTAATTCATAACTGGATGATCTAGTAGGAATTTGAACTGTTTATATACTATTTAAGAATCCATAAATTTGAAACTATAATCATAAGTTGGAAAAAAATCTGTGAAGGAATATAATTTGTTCCATTGATCATTTTTGAATGCATTTTAAAAGTCATAATAATCTTAATCAACTATTAATTATTTGGCTTTCTAATGAATAATTTTAAAATACTCTGTCAACTATTGTTAAGTTTATTCATCCCAGCACTCTTTCTAAGCCAGGAAATTAAATAAAAACTGAAGGAGACTTTCTTTTTTAAGACTTTTATCTTCGAGATGGTTAATAAAGAATTTCATTTCCTAGTTTAAAAATTTAAACGGAATATCTAATTCATATATTTTGTTGAAGATTTCTGGTTCTTTGTTTATAAGCTCAGTAATATTATCAAAAACAGAATTCATTATTATTTCATTAAAATATTTTTACTTTAATGAATAATCGAATAATACAGATAATATATTCAGGTCATTTAAATTTTGCTACGATATTTTATTTTCTAAATTCATTTACAAAGCGTACTACACAGGAACATCAAGCAGCTAATTCAAAGTTAAGTGAATATTTTACTCTGAAGTATTTTTGACTAAAAATTCATAAAAAAATCCTATGTGGAATTATGAAATTACACTGATTAATTTAATGCAATCCAAGAGCAAATTAGGATTTTTGTTTTCTTCAAAGCAATTTATTGACAATAAACAAAGAGTTATAGCAATAATTGGATCATCTGTTTAGTAATTACATTTTTACAATAATGAAAAAAATTATTCTACTGAAAAGCTATAGTTTTTGAAAAATTGAAATTATTTGATTTATTCAATTTATTGGGATGAAACATCAAATGAAGTAAAAAGATTTTTCAGGGATAGATCTAAAAATTCTTTATCAAGATTTACGTTTGAAAGGCTCATTATATTTTGCACTAATCTGTTTCCTTTTAACTGAGAAATCACTTCAATAATTTGAGTTCTGTTTGAATCATAAAATTTCTAATCAATTTATATTCCTATTTTTTGAAAGACCAATGGTTCAAGCATTTTGGGGTTATCAAACTTTAATTCCAATAAATTTTTATCAGAATCAAATTTAATATTTTAAATATAGTTTACTAATTCTATTTTTATTTTTTCAAAGAGGATATTATCTTATTTGACAGAATCTTAAATAAATGCAGTTATTTTTTGGTCTAAAGTAAATTCAGGCCAATTTTATATGATATAGAATTAGCTTTCTTAATTTTAATTATATTACAGCTTATTTATATGTTCTTCCGAACTTTTGTTTGTTTAATAAATGGTTTCAATTTTATCTTGTAAATTTTGATTGTCATAGAAAATGTCTTTTAAAAATAAATAATTTTGATGAGAAAGTAGCAGATTCTCACTTTCTTGAATGATAGAAGTGCAAATCAATTTGATTAAATCCAGTATAAGAATCATATTGTCATCTTCTTCAGTGTAACTCATAACATATTGGGAATAGAATACATTAGTTAAGTATTGAACATTATTGTTGAGAAAATTATATTAAAAAATATCCAAGAGTTGATTTGACGAATAGAGGAATTATTTTTTCTTTATAAGTTAATTTAACAAATGAATCAAAAGCTCTGTGTTATTGGATTGAAAAATTCAGATTTGTTTTAAGAGGAAAATTAAGGTTTCGTTGTTTAAAAAATCTGAAAAAAGTCTATGTTTTTATCAAAAGTTTTGAATTTTGAATTCATCTTTCTCACCCAAAAACATCATTCGAATGGAATGAAAATCATCTATTTGATTGTTAAAAGGATCCTCCAACTCCAATTCAGAGAGATATTTATAATAGGATCCCTGATAAATATTTTTAGAAAATAAGAACATACCAGGTGTCTTCAAAAATTTCTTTATAAAATCCCTCCACCAACCTTCATTACCAAAATTTAAAAATCCAGTTTTGAAAAATTCCATTATATCTTCGATTTGAGGTTTGCTCAGTTTAGTTACCATAATTTGGTTTAATTTCTTGGTAATGTCTTTATTTTAAATAAAATTGATCATGAATTTATTTATTAAATTCATTTCCGATAATTGGATTTGTTCCCTTTCATCCACTATCTATTAAATCATTCTCAAAATTTCACTTTTTATTTGTTATGAAATTTTGAAATTTTTATCTAATTTTTTTAGATTATTTAATATATAAGACATATTCAAAACGTCTTTATTTTAGGTCCAAATTTATTGAATATCTATTTCACTGAGTTTCAAGGTGGTAGATCTTTTCTGACATAGTGTAAGAATATACTGAATATTAGCATCTTACAAGATTTCATTTGAATTTTATAGTCAATCAAATTCTGCAAAAGATCCCTAATTTGTCTCCAATTATTTTTTCAAATAAATGAATTTTTTTTTGTCATTTAATTCCAAAAATTCATCGAGTTTATTTTCTAATCAAATAGTGTAGCTGAATTGAATTTATTTGGCTCTAAACACGAATTCATCAAAAAGATTTTTGTCTTCTTAAAACGGAGACAAATTTAATAAGAATTAAAGGTCAGTTCGAGTTATGTCAGTTGGTAGCATCTCCATAATTTTGGGCAAAAGAGTTCCAGAATATTGGTGAACGTAATTGGCCTGAAATATATTTAAAGATTTTTTAATCGAATTCATTTATAATTAAAAATCTTGGTCAACTATATATCCTTTTAATTTCACTTAAAACCTATAGTATCTTTTTAGAAAATTAATATATTCCTCAGTCATATTTCTTTAAAATAAATTCTTGACAGAAAACCAAATGATTTTTCATCTTTAATACTTTTCAAAACTCTTTCAGATTAAATTGGAAAGAATTAAATTTAATTCAAAAAGAAAAAATAATCAGTTATTATTCTATAAGTCTGTAATTAAATGGAAAATAAATGTAAAATTATCATTAATTATCACGTAATTCCCTGTGATTCTATGGTGCTTAAGATTAAATATATTTTTATTTGGTTTCCTTATTATTGTTTCTTTTTGTGGGAATTTCAGAAAAGTAATGATTTTCATGTTATTATTGTCTTATTATTCTAGGGAAAACCAATTCTAGTTATTTTAAAGTTTATTCATCGTTTTCATTTTGGAATGGTTCTTTTTGAATATATTTTCCTTCTTCAATGATGATGGAATTCTCCAACAAAGGTTCCTCAGCAATTGTTTCCAGATTTTTGTTTTTTGTTATGTTCTCTAAATTTTATTAAGTTTATTCTTAAGCTATAAGTTTTATTTCATGTTAAAGGGCATAGAAATTGATTTTATTTTCAATCAGATTCTCATATTTTTCATCAATAAATGGGTTAAAATTTTGACAAATTTTAAAATTTTCTTCAGGGGAGTAATATTCTGATGTAGTAAAATCATATAAGGAAGCCAGAACATTTTTCTAAAATTCTTTTTTTTTCGAAGCTTTTAAGTATCCAATGTCTATTAATCTTTAAATGAAGGCTTTTCTTTGAGTTACTGGATTCATTCTATCATAGTCAGAAAAAAAATCTTTGTAAATATCACTGTAAACAACAGTTAATAAATTTGAATTTTTCTTATAAGTTTATTTTAAAATTTTTTTCAATACAATATCTAAAAAAACCATCATAAACATAAGATATGTTTATTTGGAAATTGAATCAAGGAAAAAAATATCAGAAAACAAATACCCCAAACAGAATGATAACATGATCAGATCTACTGCATGTCTTACTCCTTAGCTAAAAATTCAGTCCATTTCAATTGGTATGCTTGATCTATAAATAAATTTATATTTCCAAAGCCAATAATTAAAAATCATTTGAAGAAGAACCAATAGTGGTGCATATGGAATCATTGCTTAATAAAATAAAGAGGTCGCCAATGTTTTTATACCCATGCAATATACTTCTTATAATACAAAATTAGGTTATGTATAGGCATCAACCACTTCGTATTAAAATATTTTTCTTCGGGAGTGATTTATTCTGTATTTTACCTTCCATCTTTTAAGAACTTAATATAGATAGAAAACATCAAAAAATATAAACAAAGGGTTAATTATCAATTGGGTAAGAAACAAAAACACAATATTCCAACAAACACCATTTTTTTCAAAACAAGAATTAGTATTCTTACTTATTTTTTAAGCAAGTAAAATTAATATCACTTCGTTGAGAAAAGAAAACAAAGTCAATTTACTTAAAATAGAAAGATGCAATAAACTATAACTGTGTCTATACTCCCATTAACTAGTGTATACCAACATAAATTTCAGCAAAATATTTATTATGGTTATCATTGTAGTGATAAATAAAGGAAATAAAATGTTGTTATCATCCTTTTCATCTATATTATAAACTGTTACTAACAATACTATTAAAAATCCTATCATAATCATTAAAATGGCGAGCAAGTAAGAAATGATCCTCCAAATGATTTTAGTTCATTTAGGTATCCCAAAATTGGCCCATCGTATATCTGAAGGGTTCGTTGGTTTTCTCAAAGTGAAATTCTATTTATTTAATTTTTATAAATCTATATTTTTCTCATAAGCATTTTTTCTTTCTAAATGTTTTTCAAACTAAATGAATGCTTATCCAGTAAACAATTCTTCAATCTTGTTATTATTTTTAAAATCATTTTTTAAACTATGCAATTTTTAGTGTCACTTTAAAATGTCCTAATTGATCTAATTTAATAAATCTTCATAATTGTTATCTAAAATGGCCTTTTCTTAAATAATCCTTTGTTTTCTTTGTAGTTTTGTAAACTCTTCAAGTTAATGAATATAAAAATGTATATTGTAAATTTTATTTACTTTAATAATAGAATAATTCTATTGGTGAGTTTTTATGATTTGCTCAATTATTTATCATTCATTGAGGTTTTTTTGCAAATTTTCTATCATAAGAGTGAATTATTGAGGTCCATATACATTCAATCTATTTACATGAACAAATTCATATTCTCTTCAGTATAAAATGTATTTCAATAAAAGTATTATAAAGATGAACAAAAATCCAATTAAATGGTTTAGATCTGCAGATTCCTAAAATTGATCCTCAAACTCATATTTTGAACATGATTGAAACAAACAAGTGATCACAGATGGATTTTTGTAGGTCATCCAAATTCCAACGATCAAAAAGTTAAGCAACAAAATTAAAATAAAAAACTTGATAAATCTGAAGAAGGTGTAATAGACATGTCCAACTACTATGAATTTGTCGATACTATCGGAAAGAGAAAATTTCTGAACATCGAAATTGTTTCCGCAACAAGCACAAATGTATTTTGTATTTGATTTATAAGAACCTTTATTCACACTGTTGGCCTTCATATGGTTTTCACCAAACTCTATCCTTCCTATATCAAACGGATCATAATATGGAATTTCTTAAGAATTCTGGTTGCGATTCATATGAAAATTATTAAACATAATAAGAGACAAGAGATAAAATGAATTAATTTTTATTTAACAAATTATAATTGATTTTTCGATGATTTATTGTCAAAACGGGGTTTGGGGTTTGGGGTTTGGGGTTTGGGGTTTGGGGTTTGGGGT
>Ga0075158_10003656_pt1 | contig 10774 bp, 12 predicted proteins | sample JI91814BDNA_FD_70968 | JGI IMG/M metagenome (GOLD analysis project Ga0075158, IMG submission 70968) | Wastewater effluent complex algal communities from Wisconsin, to seasonally profile nutrient transformation and Carbon sequestration -... | ecosystem: Engineered > WWTP > Effluent > Algae... | reverse complement strand
GTACCGGATCCGGACGGCTTCGATAGATGCGCGATCCCACGCCCGTCGTTCCCGCCAGCGTAGTCTGCACCTGTGCCATGATCTGTTCGCGTTTGCTCGTCATTTACTCAAATATGCCTGATACAATTTACCGTCGCCAATCGCCTGAACGTGGTTCACACGGTAGGACGATCCGTTGACTGTGATTGTCGAGTTGTTTTGCAGGTTCGGATATTGGCCCGCAGGGTACGTGATGACATACTCCGCAGAGACGATACCATCCCCTATAATTTGGTCTGGGTAATCGAAAAGAACTGACCCCGTGTAAGCCCCGAAAGTCGCGGTTACAGCAAAGTCGGAAAAAAACGGGGTCAGATCTTCGGTGAACATATTAGCTAGGATACTTTGCAGCGGAAATTGCAACTACAGCGTAGGTGAAGGACGGAGTTGTCCCACCAATTGTAGAAACCGAGCGGACATAACGTTTCAGGTTATCCACTACAGCCACAACCTTCTGGCGGCTCGCCGAAGTTGTATACTGTGCGAACGTATAACCGGAGTCCACCCAAGTTGAGTTATCATCCGAGTGCTGGATTTTCACAGTGTTGGTCGGGGATGTACCAGTTCCGGCAGCAGCTTCCAGAAGGAAAGCCACTTGACCGCAATACTGGGCCATATCAACTCCGGTTCCGTTTGTCGATGCGGTTTCAGCACCAACAGCCTTCAAAGACAGAGCGGTGATTGCATCACCAATGTTATTTGCATAGGACATTATTTTTTACCTTTCTTCGGTTTTGCGTCAACCTCTTCGGCCTCCGCGTCAGTTTCAGTTTCGAAGCCATCCAGCGGATCGGCCTCTTGTTCAGGTTCTGCGACAACGTCAACAGGTTCGACGTAATCACGCGCCAAGCCGAAGGATTTCAGCGTTCTGGCGGATGTATCTGCGACCTCTGCGACTTCGCCTTCTTTCAAGACGATGCCGTCGGCCATTGTGTCAAATAGGATTTCGAGCTTCATTCTGCGTGTTGGGGGGAGAGAACTCCCCCCACTCCCTTATCACTAAGCGCCACGGCAGAAGGAAACAGGGTGACGTACCGCAACATCGCAATCTTGGAAGATATTGATACGGACAGTTCCCTTGTTCGATCCGGTGTATGGGTCGACAGTCAAGTCAACGCCAGACCAGAAGCCCAACAGCAACTCGGACCAGTTACCGAACCACACTTCACCAGAAGCGATCTGGTTAGAAGCAAACGCGCGGTATCCGTTGACTTCGTTGTTTTCCCACAGGTAGATCGGCTGCGCGGAAACCTTCGGAGTCGACTTCATGTTTCCACGAATGGTCGCGTTTGTGATGTAGGCCATGTTTCCGATGTCGGCGTTCTGGGCCGCGATCTTCGTTTCCATTGCCACAACTTCCGCGAAGGTCGGATTTGATCCGGATGCGAAAGACTGGGTCGTGATGCCGGTAGTGTTCTTCAGACCGAGAGGCTGGGAAGCCGAACCAGTACCGTAGAACGAGACGCGATCAACTTCCAAGGCCAGAACTTTGGCCAAGTCAGAACGAACCATGTTTTCAACGTCAACCGACGATTGGATCATCAACTTACGACCGATATCGGTATAAGCCGCCACAGTCTTCGGATTCATGGTCACTTGATCAACAGACTGCTGGCTTGCAGAAGGCGCGGCGTCCTCACCAATCCAGTAAGCGGTTGCAGCACCGTTCTGACGTGGGATTGCAATGTTTCCGACCAAGCCGTTCAGTGTGGTTGCACCAAGCTGGGCAACAGCCAAACGGTTACGCAGGATTTCGATAAACGAACCAGCGACCAAGTCAGTCTGAACAGTGTGACCACCAGCCGAACCAGTACCGGACACCAAAGTACGTTTCGCGCCCATTGGAGCGGCGAGAACGTCATACGGAACGGTAATCCCACGGGATTCACGGCCCATTTTCTTGGCGGCCTCGCTAGAGCATTCAAACTCGAAAGAAGCTGCACGCTGTGCGGCTATATCGGTTGGGTTTGCCAGAGCGTGCATTACGCGGAGCATAGAATACTTGCCCAAGTCGCGTTCGCTCATACCAATTTCGCCAGTCTCAACAGGCTTCATGGTTCCAGCGCGTTCCAAAATCGCAGAGTTCAGAGCATCGACGGACTTGCCTTCTGAAATGTACTGGCGTGCGAGATCTTCACCGCCGAATTTGGCGAACTTCTGACCAACAGCGGTCAGGTCGGCCATGCGCTTAACTTCAGCAGCACGAACCTCATTTTCAATTGCGCGAACGTCAACAGCAGGCGCAACTGGGGCGGCGGGGGCCGCGATAGTTTCAACATTCATGTTAGATTCCTTTTTGGTTTCAATGGATTTGGTGTCAGATTCGAGCGAACGCCCAACCCCGACTGTGTTATCAGCCGGAATTGATACAATGGAGATTTCGAAAGGTTCGAAATCGGTCACACGATACGCGTCTGTGTCGTTCGTGCGAGATTCCAAAACCATCTCATGCACCATGTACCCGAACGATACCTTTTGGCGGATACCGTCCAGAACGTCCTGAAATACTTCATCAGCGTGTTCGCCTTTCCCAAAGCGAACGACTGCCCGCGCAACGCGATCAGCCCCGATGGATACGGATTCCACGACCCCGATCTGACAATCTGGATCATGATTCCACAACAGTGGCGCACCGTCTCGGAGCCGACCAAGGCGCATAGACTGTTCCGTCACGTTGAGAATTTCATAACCGAAATACCGTTCGTATGGAATTTCGGAGGCAAACGCCAATTCAACCGTACGGGAATCAGCGTTTATATATTTCTTTTCTACTTTGAAACTGCGGAATTCCTTCCCACCAGCCTCAATCGGGTTTTTCTTTTCTGTCATTTCAACTCAAATTCTTTAACTTATACAGAGTGCGAAGATAAATATCATGAAGCTCGTCAAGTAGATTCTGCAATCCGGAAACGCCCTGCGTAATGCTATCCCGATTCGCTTCGATGAAATCAACATCCGACTGCAACAGTGAAACAATATTCGTGTCTTCAACATCATAGTCTGGAATTGCCCCAATGAGGCCAAAGCGGCCTTGGTACGATTCCACCAAGTCATCAATTGCCCCGATAATATCTTCGTAGAAGCTGCCAAGAGCCATGTGTGTGGCGTAGCTTCCGACGCCAGTTGTTCGCCAGTGCATGGTATGTGCAGCGTTTCTTGTAAAAAACACTCTAGCGACCAATTGCTCAATCATTCGTCTGGTAGCTCCTCGAATTCGTCGGCGCGGATACTGCAAACGCTGCCATATCCTTCGAAGTCGATATTAAAATACACGACGCCGTCGCTGACATATTGACTAACTAGATATCCCGTCTGTCCGCTCAAAATATTGACAAGCTTGTGTTTCGACGAGGTTTTAAAACGATACATTCAGGACTCCTTATACATACGTGAGGTTTACAATAACGTCACCCGCAGCAACGGCAGTAGTATCGTTATCAGCATACGCCCCCGTGATTGCATAACCAATCCCAGCGGTGAAGTAATACCCATACTGTCCCAGAATTTCTAAAAGCGGCAAGTTGGAGGTCGGCAATACCTGCAAAGTAAACACAGGAGTGTCCGTTCCAACAGTCGGCGCAGTCGCTTTATTATAAATTTTAAAATATCTCACAGTAGCAGAGTTGTTGCAAATAAGACCCGTTGCCATACGACCACCAGACGATTTCACAAGAGTCGAGTTTGTAGTAGCAGCAGAGATCAACTTGTGAGGGGTTAGAGAAACCCCCGAACCAACGGTTGCTGACACTGCCGGATAGTTCAGCCATACACCAGATTGAGAGGTAGCGAGTGTTCCGCCTTGAACAGCAACAGGAGCGGCGGACGCGAGGTCGGAAGCTGGACGGTTCAATGTTTCGACACGTAAACGGTCAAAATCATAAACACGAACGTAAGAGATCCGCATATCGGCGCGTTTTATAATCGCCCCACCGCATCCGGTAGCACCGAAGTTTGCAGGCGGAACGGTCGAGCCAATCGGTTCCAATTCCAGAATGGTAGTCGCCACACTGCGGACTTTCCACGAACCATCACATCCGAGGTCGCCGCCGTTGGTGTTGTTCCGAAGGCCGTGCACGTTCACGTAGTCGCCAATCAGCAATCCAGCCCATGTGGTGTTCCCCGTGAGGGTCAAGGCCTGCTTTCCGTCGGCAGCGGTTGCTAATGTGGCAGACACAGCGACAACGGCGTTATAGCCGAGCGCAGATCCAAGGTTTCCACCGTTTACACGGGCAACAAGGCCACCGTATCCGGTAGCTGTGACAGCCGCGCCCCAGACGATTGTGAACGTGTACGGGTCCACAACAGAAGCCACAGACGTGGCGACTGTCAAGTTGGCAAAGTTGGTTTGATCGCTAGACCCGTACATCACGACCAAATCGGCCAGCCCAAGCCCGTGAGGGACGTTAGTCACAACAGTTGCCGTCGTTGTGCCTGTCTTCGTAGCTGAAATGATACGGCCAACAGGAACAGACAGGGCGCGGCTATTCATGCCACGAAATCGGACGGTGTATTTCTTCCCGTTGTTCGGGATAAGCTGTGAACGGGTTAACCTATGGCTTGACTGGGCCGTTGTATCCAGAAGCGAGTCCGTCCATTGAACCCGATCGCTAAAAAGAGTCATCCGATACTCGGTTGTCGGCGTGAATGCGTAGTTATATGCCGAGTTCACCGCCTGAACAGAAGCGGTGCTTGCAATCGTTAGAGAATGGTTGGAACTCAATCCGCCAGATGGATATTCGGAACCAGCGTCAGCACGGATATAGAACGACGCGTTTGTTGCAGTCGTGTTTTCGAAAATTTGGGAAATACCAGACTTCGCATAACCAAGGCGCGAACGCTTAGCCACAAAACCGGAGGTATAAGGCCCCATTGTGAGGGACGTAATCGCTCCCATTGGGCCAGCGGTGACAGTGAATTGGGTTGGAGTTGGTGTAGATGCGACTACAACAGCGGGGTAGTTGCAACGGCTGTCAGAAACACCGTAAATCTGGATCGAGTCACCAACGTTCAGGCCGTGCTCGGTTGCGGTTGTCACGGTCAAAGTGGTTGTAACTTGCGAAATCGACGCGATTGCTACGGCCTGATAGGTTGGGAGTGGATCGTCGGTGCTGACGACTTCCATAGAAAACTCTGTGCCCACCGAGTTACGGCTGAGGTGAATCCCAGCGCAAACTTCCGCGGGTACCCCCATATAATTATTACAAGTTACGTTTGTCTGCGTCCCCTGCGACAAAGGATCTTTTGAAATGACAATATAAGAACAGCCAGCGGCGTTTCCGTCCTGAACTACAAAGTCACCAGCACCAACATCCACGGACCAATTACCATTCGGCCACGTGTCGAAACCTTCGCGCATCGTCTTATTAAATGTCATTTTATCTTACCTCGTGTTGTATTTTGTCACAGTGGTTAAATCAATATCAAGCGTTATTTTGCGGATCTTCCGTTTCTTGATCCGCTGATTTTGAATCCGCAGAATTCGCGTCCGGATGATTCGGATTCGCGGCCTGCAAATCAAGGTCCAGTTCTTCAATCATGGCCTCTTCTTCGGCCAACTTCATAAATACGTCTTCAATATCTTGGCCCTGCTCCGCGATTACGTCAGTGCGAGACTTAAATCCATTATTGACGGCCTGAATGTTCGCCTGAATATCCTTCACAGGGTCAACCCACTGCCAACGACGTCCCTTCCATGTGGCCTGATTGAACTTGTCGAATTTGGTGACGGGCAAAGTCGATCCGTTTGGCAACGTAATCGCGCCAGACAGTAACGCCCATTTCAGCCATGTTTCATAAACATCATCCATGAAATGTTCGATCAGCCAGTTTTGCAGGCCCATCCACACTTCGCGCTCTTCCAAGACGCCAGCCCGAATACTTGAAAAGTTCACGCCCTCTAGGTCGTTGGCCAGCCCGTTGTATGAAACACCAAGTCCCGACGCGATCCCACGAAGCGCAGCTTTAACAAATTCCGCGTACATCGCATGTGGATAATCCGGATTAAACGGCGTGAAGTCATACCCTTGCGGCAAAACGCCGAACACACCAGCGTCGGCCTCCGTCATCAGGTTCCCGTTGTCATCCACTTCCGTGGACAACGCGCTTCCGTCTCCATCCGGAGCCGTAAAGAAGCCCATTTTCGCGGCCCCTACACGGGCGGCAATGATTGCGGCCTCTTCGTATCCGCCAAGGTTCCCAAGCTGCACCATAGCGGCGTGCATCCAAGGGATCCCCCGATTCTGTTCAGGGCGATCAGCAATAAACAGGTGGTACACGTCTTCGACTGGGATGCGCTCCCGTGTCGAATAAGACGCCGTGTAATACTGGACGTCAGAAGGGTGTTTCGTCAGTACGTGATAGGCCAAAACCTTCCCGTATTTGTTGATTTCAACGCCCATCTTGATAGCAACGCCGTCGTCACCAGCGGGGACGTTCAGCATCCAGTCCAAGCGATCAACATCAAGAATCTGCAACTGAAAGCCGTACTTCCCGTATCCCTTGCCGTACAGCTTGCGAATCAAACATTCCCCATCACGGGCCAAGGCCTTGACAGCAAGATTTTGAATTTCAAAGAAGGAATGCGTGCCTGTCACGTCGCAGTTTTTGCGCTTAGACCAATCAGTAAACGCCTTTTCGATAGCATCGTTGGCCATCCCGTCGACTTTCGTCTTTCCCTTGGCGTCCTTTTCTTGAACGCGCACGACAAGAGACATTCCAGACGGGCCAATGATATTCGTGGCGCACATGTTCATGAACTTGCGGCCATAGGGGTTGTTGACAGAGAAGTGACGCGAACGGACTCGCAATCGGTAAAGACCGATTCGCAAATCCCAGTCCATAGACTGCGTTGTGGTCGGCAAGCTAGAGAATAAGCGGCCAACAGCAGCAGCGTCGAATGAACGCTTTTTCGATTGTGTCTGTTCGGGAGGCTTGTTTCTCTTAAACGGATTCCACATTAAAATCTCACGTAAACTCTATTATTTGTTGGCAAACCTTGCGCGATTCGTTCCGCCCGTTCTTCCGACAAAACGATTGCCTTGTATTTATCCCGCAGAACAAGAAGGTCCGCCAATGGCGTCCTTACAAGTTTACGGCCCTGAATTTCGTATGACTGCTGATCCAAAGAAGCGCGATTCAGAATAATGGCTTCGATAGCGTCAAGTGTTTTCTTCGCGTCAGAGCGGTTGTCAAGTGTCGTCGCAGCGGCAAGGTTCGGCAGCACTTTGATCGTGCCCTTGCCGACCATATAACGTTCCGCGCCCTTGGTTACATAACCCTGCCAAGAGTAAGTCCCAGCCGTATAAGGCGCGGTCGTCGCAGCGGCCACTGAAATCAAATGATCGTCGTTCGATGCGGAACCCGTGATCGAAATCTTGGCCGTCGCATTGATCAGCGTATAGGTAAGCACCCAACCAGCCGAAGCCTTGTGGTCCGAATCGACAATCGTCCAAGTCCACGTATCGCCTGCGGTTACTTCAGAGGGAACAACATAATCGGTCAAAACATCACCAGTTCTTTACAAATCCGCCCTTTCGGGGACGCGAAACTGCCGGATTCCGCCGTATAGGAGGCAACGGCTCGTCCTCAATGGTCGGAGGTGCGGTCTCAACTTCCATGACAGTTTTCGCGTCAATCGTAAGTTTATCTAAAACTTTTTGCGCTTGCAACCATATATTTGCCCTGTTCACACGTGTGTAAAAGTATTGTAGGGCCGCGTATGAATACACTTCGCAGTCAAGGGCCTCGTTTCGGTCCCCGTCTTTCTTCCACCAGACGCGCTTTGGAAACCCGCCGACATATTTCGTGATTTGTTTCTCGGATGTCAGTTGTTTGAAATAGTCATCAGTAAGCCCAATTGGGAAGTGGTACACGCCAGCCCAGTTTGCGTCCGTCTGGCCGTCTGGGTGCCCCTTTTTCAGCCTCCCGTATATGGTGGCCTTGATCGTGTCTGTCCCGACCATCCACAAATCGACGCCCGATTTGATCGTCTGATTTCGGAAATTTACATCCTGCTTTGACGGCTTGCCCAGCGCGGGCCGGTTCGGCGTGTTGGAACCCTTTACCGCGATAACGTGGCGTTTCTTGCGTGCACGGCAGAACATATACGCTTCATGCGTAAAGTGCCCGCCCGTATCCACCGCCGCCGCATGGATTTTCATTTTTGCGCCGTTATCGTGCAAGAATTCTTGTGACAGTAAGGAATCCACTTGCGCCCATGGCCCCGTCTGGGTGAGGTCTGCCGGATCCCCATAAATTTCCATCCAGTTGATCAGCCAAGACTCCTCGTCAACGCCCCAGCCCTTCACCGCAACAGCTAGTCGGTTGTCCTGAACGTCAATCCCAGCCGTCAGTAGCAGCACGCCGTCCGGACACGTGTTCAAGCGGTATTCTTCGCAGCGTTCCTGTAGGGCTTCCGCGCCGATCTTCGCGCTGTATTCCTCTTCCCACGTCTCCGCGAGAACGGTGTTCACCCATTCCTTGAGTCGCGGCGGGTCATTCTTGGCGTCAACGAATTCCGCAACGATTTCGCCCCACGACTTCCAACCTAGCGGGGAGTACAGCGACGACAGGTGAAACGATTGCGTCTTCCCATCGCTTTCCGCAGTTGCACGCCATTCCCCACGTGTCAGCATGTCCGTTTTATGGTGCTCCGGAATCAGACACCCACACGATTCGCACAGCAAACGCGCCGACTTAGGGTCGCCGTTGTCCCATTTGATATTAGCCCAGCGCATCCAATCCATGTGGCCACATTCAGGGCATGGGACGTAATACCTCTGCTGATCCCCCGCTAGATATTCGCGTTCAATCCGCGACTGATCTTTGATTGTTGGGGTGGAAACCAGATAGATTTTACGCCGCGCAAACGTCGTCGTGCGCCGTTCGGCAAGCTTTACAGGGTCGCCCTCCCCGTCTACATCCGACGGATATGCGTCAACTTCATCGCAAAACAGATACCGAATCGGCATAGAGCGCAGGCCAACCGCGCTATTTGCCCCCGTAAGCATAACAATCCCGCCCCTGAATTCCTTGGTCATCTGGGTGTTACCCGAATCACGTGACCGCGACTCGGCAATAATTTCCCGAAGCGCGGGCGTTTCTTCGATCATTGGCGCGATACGCTGCTTTGAAACCTTCTTTGCCAGTTCAACAGTCGGCTGGACAATCAACATAGGCGCGGGGCTATGGTGCGCCGCATACCCAAACCAATTAAGGCCCGTTTCAGTCTTTCCGATCTGCGCCCCAGCCATAAAGACAACGCGCTGTGTCGGATCCGACGACGACAAGGCGTCCAGAATCTTCCGCAGGTACGGAGTGCGGCTCGTGCGCCACTTGCCAGCCTCGGCAGAGGCCTTTTGTGACAAGACTCGGTACTCGTCAGCCCATTCGGACACCGAAAGAACGGAGTCCGGTTTCAGCCCTTCGAAGAACCCAGCGCGGAAGATGTCAGATCCTGTGGTCATGCCGCCCGCCCACTAAAGACCGTGGCACAAGTGTCCGCACCGAACAGATACCAGCAGCAGTTATCCATCCCGCTTGTGCCGTTTTCCATCCAAGACACGCGGCCAACGGTTACGATTCGCTGGCAGTACGGGAGGTATGGCGCAGCCTTCGCCGTGTGCATCCAGTCGGCATCAAACAGAAGCCATGTCGGTGCCTGAACCCTCAAAGCGTCAATCATTGCGTGAAGAGTTTCACGCTCCCAAGGCGGGTTCGTAATAATCATTTCCGTTTCAGGGAGGCGATTTCCGAAAAACAGGATATCCCGCGTATCTATCCCATCCGCTTGCGGTTCAATATCGCAGGCATAGCCGCAACGATGCCCAAATTTTTCCAAATGCCTGACTAACCGGCCATCCCCAGCGCACGGCTCAATGAAATGCGTTTCGGGCGGTAAATATGGCAACAGCGGAATTACTGCGGCCTCCGGTGTAGGGTAATAATCCCGTGGGTTCCTATCGAAATTTGAACGCTTTCCCAATTAATCCTCCTAAATTATTGAAATACCTACGCAGTAAATAAGACCGCACCAGCGAAACCGCCGTCAAAATCAGGCCAAGCTCAAACTGCCCAGCCGTTGAAATCTGAATATTGTTCCACCAATACCAGAGCGCAGCGGTTCCAGTTGCGATCAAATACCCAATCAGAACGTTTGCGCCCGCCTCAATTGCGGACATGGTGCGCGACTGGCGGTTACTCATTCTGCCCCCCAGCCAATGCCTCCAAAGCTTGGCGCAATTCTGCGGTGAGTTTTGCGTGAACCTCTGCCGCATCAGACAGCCCAGCCAGTTCAGCAGCCAATCGGTCCGGTATGTTCATAATGTTATCGCGGACCGTGCGGCCAACCTTGAACGCCTCGTTTTTCACGTCAGCCGATTCGACGTACTTTCCAGACTCGATTTCAAATTTAAGCTTGGTTCGTTCGGCGGTGTAGGTCTCTTTCATCAAGATAGCTTCGGCCAACGTCCGCTTGGCGTCGTCCGGTTGTTCATCAGGACGTGGAACATCTGGCTTGATAAACGGCTGTGGCCTCGGTTCGGGTTTGCGAATATCAGAGCCCGTGCGTCGCTGCTCGTGCTGGGTGTTTCGTTCCCATTCTTGCATTGCAACAATAGGATCAATCTTCGGGCATTTGCCAGCCGCGTTGTATTTCACCGAATTGACTAATCGACCAGATTTGATGGCCTTCTGCACCGCAGTCGGTGAGACTCCCTTGATACCCGCAAACTCTTTT
>Ga0075158_10003653_pt1 | contig 10787 bp, 10 predicted proteins | sample JI91814BDNA_FD_70968 | JGI IMG/M metagenome (GOLD analysis project Ga0075158, IMG submission 70968) | Wastewater effluent complex algal communities from Wisconsin, to seasonally profile nutrient transformation and Carbon sequestration -... | ecosystem: Engineered > WWTP > Effluent > Algae... | reverse complement strand
GTGCAGGTGCAGGAAGCGGACCTGCGGCCGGCCTTCGCGCAGCACGTCGCGATAGACGCGCCGCAGCGCCGAGCAGGTCACCACGGCGCTCTCCCCCGCGGCCAGCGTCTGGCTGATCCAGGCGCCGATTAGTTCCAGCCACGGCCAGCGGTCCTCGTCGGTCAGGGGTATGCCGCTGTGCATCTTGGCGACATTGGCCTCGGGATGGAAGGCATCGCCCTCGGCGAAGGTCCATCCCATCAGCGTCGAAATCCCCTTGGCCACGGTCGACTTTCCGGTCCCCGCGACCCCCATGACGACCACGATGTCGGGCTGCGCGACGCTCTCGGGCTGCATGGAGCATCAGGCTAGTCCTTCTCCCTCCCCCACCCGCCCACCGTCGAAAGGACACTCTGACCCCGTCGAGAGGGCACTCTGGGGTCGTCGAAAGGACACTCTGGGGTCGTCGAAAGGACACTCTGGGGTCATCGAAAGGACAAATTGGGGTCGCTTAGGTCCCGCGCACAGCGCGGGAGGGGCAGGTTATCCACAGGTATCCCCGACACCGGTGGACCCGGCGGGCTGGGGCGCGCAGCATACGGGGGTATGACGCACCTCGATGACACCGACTCGCCCCTCGCCTCGCCCACCTACGAGCCTCCCCCGCCCGACAATGTCGACGCGCTGCGGGAGGTGGCGCGGTCGATCCGCTGGCCCTTCGCCTTCAGTCACAGCACCGCCGCGCAGTTGCTGGGGTGGCCCGTCCCGTGGTCGCCGCGGGCGGTCGGGGACGTGCACATCATGACCGAGACCGCGGCCGGCCGGATCCGCTCGCCCGGTTTCGTCGGCCACCGGGGCCTTGAGCTGCGGGAGGTGGTGCTGCTGCACGACCTGCCGGTCATCTCACCGGCGCAAACGTGGGCTGACCTCGGAGAGCTGGTGGGCCGGGGCTTGCCCTATTCGTTCGAGGACCTCATCGGCGCCGGCGATCAAGCCCTCAACGCCGGCTGCACACGCGCCCAATTGCGCGCGGTGGTGGAGAGCCGCGTCCGGCCGAGGGGCAAGCGCACGTTGCTGCCAGCCCTGGGGTGGATGCGGCCTGGGTCGGAGTCGATGCTCGAAACCCGCTGGCGCTTGTGTTGCCATCGCGCTGGACTCCCGCTGCCCGCGCTCAATGTCATGGTGTATGACGCGCGGGGCCACTTCCTCTTCCGACCGGACCAGACGTGGCGCGCCAAGCGCGTGGCCGTCGAGTGCCAGGGGTCGGAGTTTCACGACACCCCCGACGCCGTGGCCTTTGATGCCGCCCGCTTCGCGCGCGGCGAACGATCCGGCTGGCAGTTCTTCGAGATTCGGTCCAAACAGGTCTGGGAAGAGGACGAGCGGGGTAGGGCGTTGCGCGCCCTCGCGGATGAGCTCGACTTCCCGCAGCAACGGCTGGATCTCGTTGCCGCAGAACCACAATCCCACTCACCCGAAGCGGCGGCGACGCTCGCAGAGAATCTCGAACGTCGCCGCCGCAGGAGTCGGGCGCGCCATCTGGCCACCTATGCCCCGGGCTGGGGATAGTCGCTCTGACCCATCTGGGGAACAGCGCGGCAACCCGGCGCGCCCACCGAGGGTTGTCCTCTCCCGCCCTGCGCGCAGGACCCAGGCGACCCGAGACTTGCCCATTCGGCAAACCTAGAGTGCCCTCTCCCGCGCTTCGCGCAGGACCCATACGGGGTCAGAGTGCCCTTTCGACGGGGTCAGAGTGCCCTTTCGACGGGGTCAGAGTGCCCTTTCGACGGTTATTCGGCGTCGGCGATGACCAGGGGCAGGTCGATGGCGCGGGCGTGCGGGGCACCGGTGAAGGTGAAGGCCTCGGCCTTGCCCTCCCCTTCGGTGCCGACCGCGACGATCTCGCCGGCCTTCAACTCGCCATAGAGGATCTTCTCGGACAGCACATCCTCGATCTCGCGCTGGATGGTGCGGCGCAGCGGCCGGGCACCGAGCACGGGGTCATAGCCCTTCTTGGCCAGCAAGTCCTTGGCCGCGGGCGTCAACTCGATGCCCATGTCCTTGTCCTTGAGGCGCTTGTCGAGCTTGGCGATCTCGAGGTCGACGATCGCGACGATCTCCTCGCGCGTGAGCTGCGGGAAGACGACGATGTCATCGACACGGTTCAAGAACTCGGGGCGGAAGTGCTGCTTCAGCTCGTCCTGGACCTTGTTCTTCATCCGCTCATAGCTGCTGCGCGAGTCCGGCCCGGCGGAGAAGCCGAGCGAGACGCCCTTGGCGATATCGCGCGTGCCGAGGTTGGTCGTCATGATGATGACCGTGTTCTTGAAGTCGACCATCCGGCCCTGGGAGTCGGTCAGGCGGCCATCTTCGAGCACCTGCAACAGCGAGTTGAAGATCTCCGGGTGAGCCTTCTCGACCTCGTCGAAGAGCACGACGGAGAACGGCCGGCGGCGCACCTTCTCGGTGAGCTGGCCACCCTCTTCATACCCGACATAGCCGGGAGGACTGCCGAAGAGCCTCGAGACGGTGTGCTTCTCGCTGTATTCGGACATGTCGAGCTGAATCAGCGCATCCTCGTCACCGAAGAGGAACTCCGCGAGGGCCTTAGCCAGCTCGGTCTTGCCGACACCGGTCGGGCCGGCGAAGATGAACGACCCACCGGGGCGGCGCGGGTCCTTCAGGCCGGCGCGGGTGCGCCGGATCGCCTGCGAGAGCGCCTTGATCGCATCGTCCATGCCGACGATGCGCTTGTGGATCTCGGCCTCCATGTTGAGCAGGCGCGAGGACTCCTCCTCGGTCAGCTTGAAGACCGGGATGCCGGTCGAGGCGGCGAGCACCTCCGCGATCAGTTCCTCATCGACCTCAGCGACGACATCGAGGTCGCCGGCCTTCCACTCCGACTCACGCCGGGCCTTCTCACCGAGCAACTTCTTCTCGTCATCGCGCAGTCGCGCGGCCTTCTCGAAGTCCTGCCCGTCGATGGCCGATTCCTTCTCCAGGCGCACCTGGGCGATCTTGTCGTCGAACTCGCGCAGGTCCGGTGGTGCGGTCATCCGGCGGATCCGCAAGCGTGCACCAGCCTCGTCGATCAGGTCGATCGCCTTGTCCGGCAGGAAGCGGTCGTTGACATAGCGATCCGCCAACGTCGCGGCCGAGACCAAAGCGGCGTCGGTGATCGTCACCCGGTGGTGCGCTTCATAGCGGTCGCGCAGTCCCTTGAGGATCTCGATGGTGTGAGCCAGCGTCGGTTCGGCCACCTGGATCGGCTGGAAGCGACGCTCCAGCGCCGAGTCCTTCTCGATGTACTTGCGGTACTCATCCAGCGTGGTCGCACCGATCGTCTGCAACTCACCGCGCGCGAGCATCGGCTTCAGGATCGAGGCCGCGTCGATCGCGCCCTCGGCGGCACCCGCCCCGACCAGCGTGTGGATCTCGTCGATGAAGAGGATGATGTCGCCGCGAGTGCGGATTTCCTTGAGAACCTTCTTGAGGCGCTCCTCAAAGTCACCGCGATAGCGCGACCCAGCCACGAGCGACCCGAGGTCGAGGGTATAGAGCTGCTTGTCCTTGAGGGTCTCGGGCACATCGCCACGCACGATGTCCTGCGCGAGGCCCTCGACGACGGCCGTCTTGCCGACACCGGGCTCGCCGATCAGGACGGGATTGTTCTTGGTGCGCCGCGAGAGCACCTGCATGACGCGCTCGATCTCGGAGCCGCGCCCGATGACGGGGTCGAGCTTGGACTCGCGCGCCGCTTGGGTCAGGTTGCGGCCGAACTGGTCGAGGACCAGCGAACCGGCGGGCGTGCCTTCCTGCTGCTGGCTCGCGGGGCCGACGCCGGCGCCCTGCGCCTCCTTGCCGGAATAGCCGGAGATCAATTGAATGACCTGCTGGCGGACCTTGTTGAGGTCCGCACCGAGCTTGACGAGGACCTGAGCGGCCACGCCCTCGCCCTCGCGGATGAGCCCGAGCAGGATGTGCTCGGTGCCGATGTAGTTGTGGCCCAATTGCAGAGCCTCTCGCAGGGAGAGCTCGAGAACCTTCTTGGCCCGCGGGGTGAAGGGGATGTGCCCGGACGGTGCCTGCTGGCCCTGCCCGATGATCTCCTGCACCTGCTCGCGGACATTGTCGAGTTCGATCCCGAGGCTCTCCAAGGCCTTGGACGCGACGCCATCACCCTCGTGGATCAGGCCGAGCAAGATGTGCTCGGTCCCGATGTAGTTGTGATTGAGCATCCGCGCTTCTTCTTGCGCGAGCACGACCACGCGTCGGGCCCGGTCGGTGAACCGTTCGAACATAAATGCGCTCCTCGCTGATCGAGTCAGCTTCGATGGTATCTGCGCACCCTGACACCCGCCCGGGTGTTTCGGAGTGCGGCACTGACGTCAACAACTTCCCGGGGGTCTCGGATGTTCCATTCGCCCGTATGCCGCCCGCTCCCGTTCGCTGTCAGCGCACCCCGCGCGCGACAACTAGCTGGCCAAGCCAGCCCTCCAGCCCCTGGCGCGCGGCGCCATAACCAGGGACGATGGGGGGACCACAGCCAGGGGAGGTGCGATGGAGAGCGACTTCACGGCATACCTGGAGCGCGTGCGGTCCCACCGCGGCGAGTTGGGTGAGGCCATGGCGGCCCTCACGGCGGCCCTCGAAGCGCCGGCCGATAGCACGCACTGGCGGCGTCGGGTCCGCGCGGCCCTGACCGAACTCGCGCACGATGTCCGCACGCATGTCGAGCTGACCGAGGCCCCCGGCGGCCTCTATGACGAGATGCGGGCCCGAGAGCCCCGCCTCGCCGGCGGCATCGCCGGGCAGCTCACCGATCACGCGCACCTGCTCGCAGAGGTCGACCGGCTCCTCGACGATCGCGACGGCGGCCAAGCCGCCCTCGACGCGGAAGGCCACCGGGAGGCCGTGACCGCCTTGCTCACGCGGCTGGTGCGGCACCGCGCCCGCGGCGCGCGACTGGTCCATGAGGCGTATGACGTGGACCTCGGCGGCTCCGGCTGAGCCCAGGCCGGTGGCGACCCGGCCCGATCGTCACGTCTAGCCCGATCGTCACGTCAGGGCAGACTTGATCTCGGTCTTGAGCACCTTGCCGACCTTGGAGCGAGGCAGGTCGGGCCAGATCTCGATCTGCTTCGGCGCCTTGACCGACCCGATCCGCTCCTTGACAAAGGCGATGACCTCATCGCCCGCAGGCATGCGTGACGCCGTGCTCGGGGATCAGCGCGAGGAAGCGATGCACGTCCGGGGTCCGCATGATCACGACCTCGCCGCCGAGCGCGAGGACCGGGAAACAGAGAACACCCGCGGCATGGGTCAGCGGCGCGAGCGCGAGATAGACCGGCCGGCCCTCGAAGGGATAGCCCATCAGGGTCAAGGCGGTCATCGTCTCGAGATTTGTGCCGGTGAGCATGACGCCCTTCGGGCGACCCGTGGTCCCGCCGGTGCCGACGATCGCGGCGAGGTCGCCGGCGTATGCCGCGTCGATGAGCGAATCTTGTCCCGCCGCAAGGAAATCCGTCCAGGACGTCGCGTCTGCGACCTCCTCGTCCAGGCATACCCAGGTATGAACGCGCGGCAGGTCTGCGCGGATGCGGGCAACGAGCGGTGCGAAGGCAGCCTGGAAGATCACCACCTCGCAGTCGAAGAGGTCGAGCAGCTCACGATTCTCGGCGGCCTCGTTGCGAGGGTTGATCGGGCACCATACGGCCCCGGCCCGGGAGAGACCGAAGAGGCAACTGAAGGCAATGGGGTCGTTGGCGGACAGGATGGCCACCTTGTCGCCCGGGGTCACGCCCCGGGCAACCAGGGCGGCCGCGATGCCGAAGGACAGGTCGACGACTTCGCCATAGGACAGCGACGCACCGTCGGTGGTCAGGCAGGGGCGATCGGCGCCGAGGGAGGCGCCCTTGTCGAGGTAGTCGACCAGTCTCATCGGCTCAGTCCGTGATCGTCAGCACCGGCTTGGCCACCAGCCCGAAGGCCCGCAGCACGCCGAGCGGCTCGCGGTGTCCGAAGGCCTGGCAGCCGGAGGCGAACCCGACGCGCAGGGGCGGCTGCTGGAGGAGGTGCGCCGCGGCATACGCCTGCAGCAGACCGGTCTGCTTGTAGTTGCTATTGCCGTGGATGACGCAGTGCGCGCGCCCAAGGGGGCCCGAGGCGTGCACGGAGTCGAGGGACTTGTTGACGCGCGGGTTTTCGCGCGGCGGCATCACATTCATCACCTGGGCGGCCGTGGCCGTCAGCGCCTCGTCGCGCTCCTGCGCGCTCATGTCCTTGGTGGCCTCCAAGGCGCCGGCGACGATTTGCGGGACGCCGTGCATCAGTGCGGCATTGAAGACGCCACCTTGGGCCTTGCAGTTCGCCACGCGCGGGTCGCGCCGGAACCAGACCGGGTGGCTGGTGCCGCCCCACGGCAGGGACTGGGCCAACTCGTGCTGGCCGGGGACCACCAGCGGCACGAGGCCCTGGTTGGGGTCGAACTCGACATACGCATTCTGTTGCAGATAGTGCGCCTTGGAGGTCGCCGCGTTGACCAGGATCGTGCGGGTGGAGGCGATCGTCGGGCTGCCGCCCCAGAAGACCGCGATGTCCAGGGTGTCCAAACCCGGTGTCTCCAAACACAATTGGGCAGCGATCTCGCCAGTGGTGTACATCTGCGCGATGCCCGGCGCGAGCAGCAGGCCCTTGGCGGCAAAGTCGTCGCCATACTTCTCGTCGCAGGTGATCAGCCAATCCTGCTCGCCGGTGGTGTCGGTGTAGTGCGCACCGACCGCGAGGCACGCCTCGACAACCTCGGGGCCGTATTGGCTGAACGGACCCACCGTGTTCAAGACGACGGTGGCCCCGGTGAACAACTCGGTCAGGGCCTCCAGCGTGTGCTCGACGGCGCGCACCTCATAATCCGCGGTTTCGATGCCGGGGACATTCTTTTCCATCGAGGAGGTGAGCTTCTCCTCGCTGCGACCGGCGGCGATGAAGGGGATGTTGTATTCGCGCAGGTATTCACAGATCAGTCGGCCGGTATAGCCGCAGGCGCCATAGACGACGACCTTCTTGTCACTCATATGTCCGTTCCGTTCTTGGAGAGTCTTCAGAGAGGCGTGTGGGGGTCACATGCCCATGCCGCCATCGACCGGCAGGCCGATGCCGTTGATGAACCTGGCGGCGTCGGAGGCGAGGAAGACCACGGCATCGGCAATGTCCTCGACCGTGCCGAGCCGCCCCGACGGCGTCATCTCGATGACGGCACCGACGGCCGCTTCCGGGCTCTCGAATAGGCCGAGTTCGGCGCAGTCGACCGCGAGGCCCTGGCCCATGGCCGTGGGCACCAGACCGGGATAGACACAGTTGACGCGCACGCCGTAGCCGAGCTTGCCGGACTCCGCGGCGGCGACCCGAGTGAGCCGGTCGACCGCCGACTTGGTCGCCGAATAGACAGAGATGGCGGGGAAGGCGATGGTCGTGGCGACCGAGGCGACGTTGATGATCGTGCCGCCCTGGCCGGCCGCGCCGCCGGGGCGCATCGCGCGCAGGCCGTGCTTGACCCCGAGGGTCGTGCCGAGGATGTTGACGTCGAGCATCTTGCGGATGTCTTCGACCTTGACCTCGGTGATCAAGGCGGTGATCTCGATGCCGGCATTGTTGACCACGATGTCGAGACCGCCGAGGTGGTCGACGGTGGCGGCAATCGCCGCCTCCCAGCCGGCCTCGTCGGTGACATCGAGGTGGACGAAGCCGTGCCCGGCGCCGAGGGCGGCGGCGCTCTGCTCGCCCGATGGCTGCAGATCGGCGATCATCACGGTGGCACCGGCCGCGGCCAGCGCCTTGGCCATTCCTTCACCCAGGCCTTGGGCGCCGCCGGTCACCAGAGCCTTGCGACCGGTCAAGTCGATGGACGTCCTACATCCTGCTTTCGCTTTGCCGGCGCGCGGCACTCCGTTGTGCCACACGCTCGCCCTGGCAACTCTCTTGACACTGTCAAGAGCTGTCGCTCGGTGCGGGGAAGCCCTACCCTGAACCTATGACAGCCGCCGCCAATGTGGTGCGGCCCCGCGACCGGAAATCGGCGCTGCGCCGCGATCAGCTGGCCGAGTCCGCCCTGCAGACCCTCGGCGAGTTGGGCTATGCCCGCACCAGCCTGCGCGATATCGCAGCGAACTCCGAGTTCAGCCATGGTGTCGTGCACTATTACTTCACCGACAAGACCGAGCTCATCACCTATTGCGTGCGGCATTACAAGGCGCGGTGCGTGACCCGGTATGACGATCTGGTCGAGTCCTCGCAGAGCGCCGCCGAACTCGCCGAGCGGTTCGGCGACAAGCTGTGCGAAACCCTCGTCGACGACGCCCCCATGCACCGGCTTTGGTATGACCTGCGCACCCAGGCGATGTTCGATGAGGTGCTACGCCCCGATGTGCTGATGATCGACGCCACCTTGGAGGACATGATCCGGCGGGTGCTCTCGCGATATGCCGAGTTGTCCGGCTTCCCACTCGTCGCCGACTCCCCCACGGCCTACGCGATGCTGGACGGCGTTTTCGAGCGGGCCCTGCTGCGCCACCTGTCCGGCGACAGCACCGCCGTCCCAACCTTGCGCGCGACGGCGATTGACCTGCTGCCCAAGCTGCTCGCGCACTGATCGCGCCGGCCTCGCAGCGACCCGTGCTGGGTCAATGGCGGCGCTGACAGCGGCCGCACCAAAAGAGATTGCGGCCGGCGACGACGCGGGTGCGGATCTTCGAGCCGCAGACCAAACAGGCCTGGCCGTCGCGCTTGTAGACGTGATACTCGCGCTCGAAGGGTGCCATCGGGGCGCCGCGCACGAAGCCGCCTCGCTCCCCCGGCATCACGCCGCCCCAGCTCGGGTCGTATGCCGAGGGGTCCCGCCCATCGAGGAGGTGCCGGGCCTCCTCGAGCTGGCTCTCGAGCGTGATGATCTGGCCGAAGGCCACCCCATAGGGCAGCAGCGTGACCAGGTCGTCCCACATCGCGAGCCAGGACGTCGGCTTGAGTTTGTTGCCGGGGACAAAGGGGTCGATGCGATGCCGGAAGAGCACCTCGGCGCGATAGACATTGCCGACGCCGGCGATGATCGACTGATCCATCAGGCACTCGGCCACGCTGCGTGAAGTGCGCGCCAGGCGGGCGAGGGAGCGGGTCGGATCATTGCCCGGTGTCCCGACCCGCAACGGATCCGGCCCGAGCCGGGCGATCGTGACGTCGACCTGCTCCGGGGAGATCATCTGCACAAGGGTTGCGCCGTGCAGATCGGCATACATCTGCGGGCCGACCAGGCGCAGGCGGACCGCGCCGACGGGGTCCGGCGGGGCGCCGACGTGCGCCAAGACGTCGAAGGACCCGATCAGCCCGAGATGGACGTTGAGGACACGATCGCCGTCAGCGTGGACGAAGAGGTGCTTGCCGTAGGCCTCGGCGCGCTCGATGACGCGGCCGTTGAGTTGGGCCGCACCGTCCTCGAATCGCCCTTGCGGGCTGGTGGCGAGCACGCGCTGGCCGGCAAATGCGTGGTGCAGCGCGCCGGCCAGCCGGTGCAGCGTATGTCCTTCGGGCACATCCGAGAGCCTATGTGGCGACCGGTTGAAGGTCGGACCCCAGGCGTCAGCCGGCCTTCTTCTTGGCGGCCGTCCTCTTGACCGGCTTCGCGGGCTCGGGGGCTTCGCCGCGGGCGGCCTTGGCCTTCTCGACCGACTTGGCCAGGGCCGCGAGCAGGTCGACCACCTCGCCGGACTCCTCGGCGGGCTTGGGGATGTCCTTGATTTCCCCACCCTCGACCTTGGCCTTGACCAGGGCATCGAGGGCGATGGCGTAATCGTCTTCATACTCGTCGGGGTTGTAGTCCCCCGCGAGTTGTTCGACCAGCAGGTGCGCCATGGCGAGTTCCTTCTCGCTGGCCTCGGTCTCCTCCCCGATCGAGGCGAAATCGGGGCTGCGGACCTCATCGGGCCACAACATCGTCTGCATCACGATGACGCCATCGCGCACGCGCAGCACCGCCATCGTCATCCGCGTCCGGATCGAGACGGTCACCAGCGCCATGCGCTTCTCGGTGACGAGAGCATCCCGCAGCAATGCATAGGGCTTGGCCGCCGCCTTGTCCGGCTCGAGGTAATAGCACTTGTCCAGCAACATCGGGTCGATCTGGTCCGCGGGCACGAACTTCTCGACGGCGATCTCCTTGGAGGACTTCGTCGGCAGGTCGGCGAAGTCCTCGTCGGTGAGGATCACCATGTCGCCATCGGGGGTCTCATAGCCCTTGGCGATGTCGTCGAAGGAGACCTGTTCCCCGTCGATCGAGCACACCCGCTGGTATTTGATCCGGCCGCCATCGGTGCGGTGCACCTGCCGGAACTGCACATCGTGGTTCTCGGTCGCGGCATACAGGCGGACCGGCACGTTGACCAGACCGAAGGAGACCGCGCCCTTCCAGATCGCTCGCATGCCCCTGAGTCTGACAGAGATCACCAGCCGGTCGCCGCGCCGGGACAGGGTTGAATACCCCCATGCTGCCCATGCTCGCGACCGCGACCAGTGCCCCGCCACCGGGGCCGGACTGGGCGCACGAGATCAAATGGGACGGGATGCGGGTGCTTGCCCGGATCCGCGGCACCCAGGTCACCTTGACCTCCCGCAATGGCAATGACGTCACGGCAAGCTATCCCGAACTCGCCACCCTCGCCGGGCCGTATGACGATCTGCTCCTCGACGGAGAGGTCGTCGCCTTCGATCAGGGCCGGCCGAGCTTCGCCGCGCTCGCCGAGCGCATGCATGTCAAGGACGCG
>Ga0075158_10003650_pt1 | contig 10790 bp, 6 predicted proteins | sample JI91814BDNA_FD_70968 | JGI IMG/M metagenome (GOLD analysis project Ga0075158, IMG submission 70968) | Wastewater effluent complex algal communities from Wisconsin, to seasonally profile nutrient transformation and Carbon sequestration -... | ecosystem: Engineered > WWTP > Effluent > Algae... | reverse complement strand
CCAGCGGGTTCTTCAGCGGCGTGGAGTCGCTGACGCAGAACGTGCTGGCGCTGCCGCTCGCGTTCGCCCCGGGCGGGCAGGGCGCTGCGTTGACGATGATGTCGGCCAGCACCGGCGGCAACAGCTACCAGGACGCGCGCCAGAAAGGCCTCGCCATGTCGCTGGCGCTGCCGTTCGCGGCATCGCAGGCGGCCATCGAGTACGCCACCGAGAAGCTGCCGCTGACCCGTCTGCTGGGTGACGTGAAGGCTGGCACGCCGATCCTCCAGACGCTGGCCCGGCAGGTGGCCGCAGAGATTCCCGGCGAGCAGGTGGCTACCGTCCTGCAAGACCTGAACGAGTGGGCGGTGCTGAACCCCGACAAGCCGTTCACGAGCTACCTGGAGGAACGCCCGAGCGCTGCCGCGCAGACGCTGGTGGCTACCATCGTGGGGGCCGGCGGCAACGTGGCCGTGGCCAAGGCCATCGAGTCGGTGGCCAACCTTGCCGTGCGCCGCGACGCGGAAATCGCCAAGGGCGATGCCGATGCGCGCCGACTGGAGGCGTTGGCGAAGCTGGCCGCCGAGAGCAGGCTGCGCGAGCGCGCCCCCGAGACGTTCGCCGAGTTCGTCCAGCAGGCCGCGGAGAACACCGAGGGCGCGCCCACCGCCGTCTACGTGGACGCGCGAGCGCTCACCGACGCGCTGAACCAGGTCGGCATCAGCGACGACCAGCTGGCGCAGCTCCTGCCCAGCGTGCCGGCGCAAATCGCCGAGGCGTTCGAGTCCGGCGGCACGGTGGAAATCCCCATTGGCGAGGCAATGGCCGCCGCGCCCGGCACGCCGCTTGAGCAGGTGCTGCTGCAGAACGCACGCACCGACCCGGACGGCCTGAGCCGGCTGGAGGTGGACGAGGCCGCCAAGCAGGCCAAGCAGTTCGTGAAGGCCGAGGCCGACCGCATCATGCAGTCGGCGCAGCAGCGTGCCGAGATTGAAGAGAGCGCCGGCCAGGTCAAGCAGACCGTGCTGGACCAGCTCAACGCCACCGGCCGGTTCCGGCCCGAGGCCAACGACGCCTACGCCACGATGGTCGGCGCGTTCTACGCGACGATGGCCCAGCGCACCGGCATGACGCCGGCCGACCTGTACGCGCGCTACCCGCTGCGCGTCACGGGCGAGATGCAGACGGGGGCGGCGCTGGAGCAGGGCGGCGAGCCGGCGGTGCGCGCCGAATTGCTGCGAGACAGGAGCCCGGTGACCGGTAAGCCGGAGTTCGCGCTGTACGACGCGGCTGGCAATCACGTTGGCATCTACCGCAGCGCGACCAGCGCCGCCGAGGCGGTGGCCAACTTCAACAACCGCCGGACGGTGCAGTCGCAACCAGAGCCCCAAGTGCGCGTGGATGCACCGCAGGCGGCGGGGGCGAATGAACCGCGCAGCAACTGGAAGATCGTCCGGGGGCAGAAGTTCACCAATTTGGACGAGGACGACGGCTACCTGTACCACGTCACCAGCAGTCGCGCCGCCACGGGCATCATCCGCAGCGGGCTGGTTCCGAATAGCCCGCGCACGTTCGGGAACGCCTACGCCGGCCATTCTGCGAACCGCGTTTTTCTGACGGAGCGCAGCGGCGTCAGCTATTGGCAAGAGAAGGTCGAGCAGAACCTGCAAAGCCTGTACGACCGACCGCCCGCTGTGACCGTGGTCCGCATCCCCAAGGCGAAGATCACAGCGCAGCTTCAGCCTGACAAAATCGGCAGCGCTGACGCGCGCAGCCCGGCGTACTACGCGGAAGGCGAGGTGTTGTCCCAGACGGACGGCAAATTCAAGCCCGTCAACCAGCAAACCCGCGCCACTTTTAGCCCCAGCCAGATGCTGATTGCGCTGGGACCGAACGCGGACTATTCCAGCTTCCTGCACGAAACCGGCCACTTCTGGCTGGAGGTGCTGGCCGACATCGCCAGCCAGCCCGGCGCGCCGCAGCAGGTGGCGGACGACTTCAACACCACGATGCAGTGGTTCGGCGTGACGCCCGAACAGTGGGCCGGCATGACGCTGGACGAGAAGCGCCCACATCATGAGCGTTGGGCTGAGAGCGTCGAGCAATACTTCTTTGAGGGCCGCGCACCCAGCGTCGAGCTGCGCGGCGTGTTCGACCGCTTCCGCACCTGGCTTACGTCCGTCTACAAGTCGCTCAAGCAGTTTCTGGCGATGCGTTCGGCCTCGCCGGGCGGGCGGGCGGGGCAGGGCGAGCTGGCGCAGAGTGCAGCGTCGTCGCTTGCCGACGTTCGCGCGCAGTGGGACGCAGCAGGGATCAAGAACGCAGTCAGCGAGCGCGACGGTGCGATCACCCTGTCGCAGATCATCGTTCCGAAGGACGAACGTAGCAGCGGCAAGGGCACCGCTGCGATGCAGGCGCTGGTTGACTACGCTGACGCCACAGGGCAGCGCGTCGTGCTCACGCCGTCGTCCGACTTTGGCGGCAGCAAGTCGCGGCTGGTGCAGTTCTACAAGCGGTTCGGGTTCGTGGAGAACAAGGGGCGCAACAAGGACTACACCACGATGGAAGGGATGTACCGAGAGGCGCAGACCCTCGCCCAGTCCGATAACACCGCCGGCCCCCTCGGCCTGTCCGACGAAATCCGCGCAGTGATGGACCGCCTGCTAGCGACCGACGAGCAGATAGCCGAGGCTGAGCGCGTGCGCCAGTACGGTCTGCTGTTCAAGTCGCCGGAAGAGGCAGGCATGACGCCCGAGCAGTGGGCGGCCTACACCAGCGAGGACGAGAAGGCGCACGCCGCCGCGCTGGCCGAACTGACCAAGCGCAACCTGCGCGACTTGGGCATCGTGATGCGCAAGCGCATGCGCGCGCTGCGCGACGTGCAGCGCGACATGGCCGAGAAGCGCAAGGCTGTGGAGCAGGAGGCCGCCGCGCAGGTCGCGCAGGAGCCCGTCTACCGCGCGATGCGCTGGCTGAAGAAGGGCGAGATGACCACGCCAGACGGCGAGGACATCAAGGCCACGGACGGCTTCAAGCTGGACCGCGCGAGCGTGGATGCGCTGTTCCCCGAGAGCATGCCAGGCCGGCCCGACATGGCGAAGCTGCGCGGCATGACGGTGAAGACCGGCGGTCTGTCGCCCGACATCGTGGCCGAGATGTTCGGCTTCCGCGACGGCGCGCACCTGGTCGCGTCCATTACCGAGGCGTTCCCGCAGCAGGACCAGGTGGACGGCCTGACCGACCAGATGATGCTGGAGCGCTATGGTGACCTGACCACCGCACGTGGACAGGAGCGCGCCGCCGACGAGGCTGTGCACAACGAGAACCGGGCCCGGGTGCTGGCCGCCGAGATGGCCGCGGTCAGCGCTGCCAACAACGCCCGCGCGCCGGGCACCGGCGGGCGCACCGTCAACGCGATGGTGGCCGCCGCCAAGCAGTTCGCCAGCAGGCTGGTCGAGAGCAAGCGCATCAAAGACCTGAAGCCCCAGCAGCACACCGCCGCGGAAACGCGCGCCGCCCGCGCTGCCGAGAAGGCGCTGGCCGCCGGCAAGACCGAGGAAGTCATCCAAGCCAAGCGCGACCAGCTGCTGAACTTCCACGCGGCCAAGGCCACGAACGACGCACGCACCGAGGCGCTGAAGACACTGGCTTGGTTCAAGCGCGTGGCCGAGGCCAAGGACGACACCGCCGGCAAGTCGCGTGACCTGGACGTAGTGAAGGCCATGCAGTCCATCCTCGCCGCCTACGGCGTGGGCGCGAAGCGCAACAAGACCGCGGCCGAGTACATGGAGCTGGTGCGCGCCAACGACCCGGCGATGTTCGCCGCGCTGGAGCCCAGCATCACCGCGGCGATGGCGAACGCCAAACCGGTGGGCGAGCTGGCCGTGGCCGAGCTGCGCGTGCTGGACGAGGAACTGCGCGCGATGTGGCACCTGGCCAAGCGCTCGCGGCAAATGGAGGTAGACGGCAACCTGCTGGACATCGAGGACGCCGCGGACCAGCTCAAGGGCCGCATGCAGGCCATCGGCATTCCGGACAGCGTTCCGGGCGACACCAGCGCCATCACGCCGGCCGAGCAGCGCGCGCTGAAGCTCAAGGGCTTCCTGGCCGCTGCGCGCCGCGTGGAGAGCTGGGCGCAGGCCAAGGATGGCGCCGGGCGAGGACCGTTCCGCAGCCTGGTGTGGGAGCCGGTGCGCGAGGCCGCCGACCGCTACCGCGTGGAGAAGGCCAAGCAGCTCAAGGCGTTCAAGGCCCTGCTGGAACCCATCGCCCCGACGCTGACCAAGCGCAAGATCGTCGCGCCCGAGCTGGGCTACACCTTCGGCGAGGACACGGACGGCGTGGCGCTGGCGGAAATCCTGCACGCCGTGCTGCACACCGGCAACGAGAGCAACAAGCGCAAGCTGCTGCTGGGCCGCAAGTGGGCGACCGAGAACGCGGACGGCACGCTGGACACCAGCCGCTGGGATGCGTTCATTCAGCGCATGGTCGCCGAGGGCGTGCTGCGCCGCGAGCACTTCGACTTCGCGCAAGGCGTGTGGGACTTGCTGGAGGGCATGAAGCCGCTGGCGCAGAAGGCCCACCGCGACGCGTTCGGCCGCTACTTCAACGAGGTGACGGCCGACGAGTTCGTGGACCCGTTCGGCATCCGCCGCCGTGGCGGCTACGTGCCGGCGCAGGCCGACGCGCGCATCGTCAGCGACCAGGCCACGAAGCGCCTGATGGAGGACGAGAACGCCAGCATGCAGTTCGCATTCCCGTCCACGGCCCGGGGCTTCACCAAGTCCCGCACCGAGTACAACCGGCCGCTGCTACTGGACCTGCGCAGCTTGAGCCAGCATATCGACAAGGTGCTGCTTTTCTCGCACATGGAGAACCCGGTGCGCGACGTGCGCAAGCTGCTGACCAACAAGGGCGTGGCCTACGGGTTGAACCGCCTGGACCCGGTGGCGTTTGACAGCATCCTGACCCCGTGGCTGAACCGTGCCGCCAAGCAGCAGGTGGAGACGCCCGTGGCTGGCGACGCCGGGCTCATGCGGTTCTTCAGCGCGCTGCGCCGTCGCGCCGGCATGGCTGCGATGTTCGCCAACGTGGCCAACGCCGCGCAGCAGCTGGCCGGCTTCAGCATGGCCGCCGTGCGCGTGAAGCCCAGCTACCTGGCCGGCGCGATGGCGCAATACGTGGCTGCGCCGCGCCTGACCGCCGAGATGGTGGCCAGCAAGTCCCAGTACATGGAGACGCGGATGGCCAATGAGGTGGCGAACATGACCGACGCCATCAATGACATCCTGCTGGACCCGAGCACCTACGAGAAAACCAAGGCGTTCCTGACCAAGCACAGCTACTTCCTGCAGTCGGCCGTGGACAACGTGATGTCGCCGGTCATTTGGACGGGCGCCTACAACCAGGCGCTGGCCGAGGGCGCAGAGGACAAGGACGCCGTGCGTGCCGCGGACTCGGCCGTGCGCGAGACGCAGGGCAGCACGGCGCCGGAGGACATCAGCCGCATCGAGTCGGGCAACGCCTTCGTGCGCCTGTTCACCCAGTTCGCCGGCTACTTCAACATGCAGGCCAACCTGCTGGGCACCGAGTTCAACACCGTCGTGCGCGACCTGGGGCTGCGCAAGGGCCTGGGCCGCGGGCTCTACGTGCTGCTGTTCGGGTTCCTGGTCAACGCATGGGCGGCCGAGGCCATCATGCAGTTGTTCAAGGGCGGCCCGGACGACGAAGACAAGGACGGCGACTACCTGGACGACTGGCTGGCCCAGGTGTTCGGCTGGTCGCTGGTGCGCAACACCACGGCGATGATGCCCGTGGCCGGCCAGATCGCCACCACGCTGGTGAACACCGCGAACAGCAAGCCCTACGATGACCGCATCAGCACCAGCCCAGCCATCAGCATGATCGAGTCGGCGGTGCGCGTGCCCAGCGACGTGTACAAGATCGTGGAGGGCAAGGACGTGAAGCCCAGCAAGGTCATCCGCGACGTGGCCACGCTGACCAGCCTGGTGACCGGCATCCCGGCCAACGCCTTCGCCAAGCCCATCGGCTACCTGGCCGACGTGGAGGCTGGCAAGGTTGAGCCGACCAGCGCTACCGACGCCGTGCGGGGCACCGTCACGGGCGTGGCGAGTCCCGAGAGCAAGCAGTAAAGGCGTACCCGTGCGGGCTGCGACAGCCCGCACAATGCCCCAAAACTCGGGGCTTGCCCATGACCGTACCCGCCACCACGCGACGCGTCGGCCCGTTCCTGGGGAACGGGTCGGCCACGTCGTTTCCGTTCTACTTCCAGTGCTTTACGGTTGACGACTTCGCGCTGACGATCACCGCCCCGGACGGGATCGACAGCGCGCTGACCCGCGGCGTGGACTACAACGTCACGCTGAACCCGGACCAGGACGACGACCCGGGCGGCACGATCACCTACCCCATCAGCGGCTCGCCGATGGCGGCCGGCTACACGCTGTCTGGCGTGGGGGCGCTGGCCTACGACCAGACCAGCAGCTTCCCGGCCGGCGGCAGCTACCGCGCGCAGACCCACGAACGCGCGTTCGACCGCACGGTGTTCCAGATTCAGCAGCTCGCCGAGGAACTGGGCCGGGCGCTGCGCTTGCCGGCGTCCGCTACGGGCGGCGTCAGTACGGAATTGCCGGCACCACAGGCGCAGCACGTCATCGGCTGGGACGAGGCGGCCAGCGCGCTGGTCAACTACTCGCCGACCGACCTCGCAACCGTCGTCATCGCCGGCACCAGCTTCTTCGCCGCCTTCGACGGTGACGACGTTGAAACCGTTTTCGTGCTGCCGGCCGATCCGGGCAGTGTCAACGCGCTCGACGTGTTCATCGGTGGCGTGGCTCAGCGCAACGGCATCGACTTTACAGTCAGCGGCTCGACGCTGACGTTCACCACGCCGCCCGTGACCGGAACGCAGAACATCGGCGTGCGCTTCACGCAGGCGATGCCGCAGGGCGAAACCAGCGGCGACCAGCTGCAGGAGGATCTGGCGAACACCAGCGATTTGTCGCGCGGTGACGCACTCGTCGGCGTCAAGCAGCCGGTCACTGGGTCCGTCGCACGGACTCAGCACTACAAAAACGCCGAAGTTATCAGCCTGCTCGACCTGGGCGTCACTGAAGACGAAGCCGCGGATCAGCGCCTCAACGTCATTGACGCGTTCGAGAAGGCTGTCGCCGCCGGTGTGACGGTGTTCGCGCCCGCGCGCACCTACCTGTGCAGCGACTGGATCCCGCTGCCCTCGGGTTTGAAACTGTTCTGCGAGCCGGGTGCCGTGTTCAGGCTCACGGCAGACACAGGCCCGATCGGCGGGTTCTTCATCGGCGGCTACGACATCGACCTGACGCCACGAGCATTCGCCGACGTTGACATCCACAACCTGCACCTGGATTGCAACAGCATCCCGGGCGAGAACGGGTTCAGCGCAGCAGCCGGCAACAACGTGCGGCTGTACAACCCGATCATCCGCAACACGGTCTACGGTGATCTGTCGGCGAGCGCACGCCTCGGCGGCCGTGCCTTCCAGTTCGAGGGCGGCCTGATCCTGGGCGTAAACGTCTTCAACCCCACCATCATCGACTGCAGCATCGGCATCAACAGCCAGGGCGATGCAAACGCGGGTGCCGCGCGGCCTGCCGGCGTGAGCTATTTCAACGTCACGATGCGCAACGTTGACGTGCCGTTCAACGTGGACGGCCAGTACCTGAACCCGGAGAACGTGAACCCGGAGAACTTCAGCACCAACGTGGAGGGCTATACGCTCTGGAACTGCGGCCGCGCGCAGTGGCCTGGCGCCTCCAGCCCGCTGGTCGGCGCCATCGTTGCCGGCGATCGCGGGTCTGGTCTGCGCCTGCGCGGCGGGCGCCTCATCAACGAAGTGGCCTATGGGGCGATCAACAGCATCCTGCGCGGCTACATCTACGGCATCGACATCGAGCTGGACTACGACGTGCCCTCGATGGCGTGCGTCTTCGACTTCAACATGACCGGGTTCGGTGCGCCGTCGGCCTCGGCCACGTTCGCGTGGGCCGTCGGCAGGACGCGCGGCAAGGGGAATCTCGACTACATCGTCAAAGGGTCCGGCAACGGCATCGGCGCGGCCCGGCTCGACTGCACGGTGGCAGGCGCTGCCGCCTCCCTGACGGGATTGATTGACTCTCTCGCAGCGTCCCAGTCCCCGAGCGCACTGTTCAAGTTCACAAACTCCGATGACGGCGTGACCACGGGGCTGATGCCAGCCATCGACATCAGCCGGCAGGGGAACGCTTTTTCGGTGTGGCGCCGGCAGCCGGCCACCGGCTTCGTGGAGGTGCAGCACACCAAGAGCGCCACGGATGAGAACTTCGTGCAGCTGTTCTCCGTGAACATCCCCAACGACGGGCGCCTGTCGATTCAGTACCTGGTGACGGTGAACTACCCGGGCAGCGTTGACAGCGCCGTGTTGGCGCTGTCGGGGCTTGTGGTGGGCATCAAGGACAGCGGCGGGGCGTTCACGACCGCAGTGGGAAGCAACATCCAGTCGGCGCTCGCCCTGGACGGCGTGGTCAGCCAGACGGCAACCGTCTCGATGACGACCGGCGGCGCGTTCCAGGTGCTTCTGGACAACGAGCCCGCAGACGCCACCACTCTGGTGACCGTGTGGGCGCGCGTCGTGCTGGTGGTCGGGGCCACCCCCCAGCAGCCGGCCATCACCTACCTGTGACGCCCATGCCTGACAACACCCGCCAACAGCTCGACTACCTGGCCCAAGAACTTACGCGACTGGAATACCGCATGATCGACCCCGTGGACTTTGGTGAACTGAAAGGCGAAGTCGCCGCGCTCAAGGCGCGCGTCGACAACATGGCCGGCAAGGTTGACCAGCTGCTCGAGATGGCCAATCAGGGCAAAGGCGGCTTGTGGATGTTCCGCACCGCCTACGTCGCCGCGGGCGGCATGGCCGTGTGGCTTGCCGAGCATTTCATCACGAAAGCAATCAAATGAACCTACCCAGCCTGCCGGCCGACAAGGCCAACCACTTCGTCTATGGTGCCGCGCTCGCAGGTGTCGGTGCGCTGCACTCGGCACTGGCCGGCGCCGTGCTGTGTTGGGTGTTCGCTATCGGCAAAGAGGTCTATGACCGCGTGAGCAAGCGCGGTACCCCCGACCGGTGGGACGCCGTGGCGACTGCCGCCGGGGCGGTGCCGGTGCTGCTGCCCTTGGTGCTGTGGCGCGCGGGGGTGTTGGCGTGAACTTCGACCAGGCGTTCGACAAGCTGCTGGGCCACGAGGGTGGCTACAGCGACCATGACGACGACCCGGGCGGCAAGACCCGCTATGGCGTCACCGAGGCGGTGGCGCGCGAGGTGGGCTACAAGGGCGACATGCGCGACCTGCCGCTGGACCTGGCCAAGCGCATCTACCTGGAGCGCTACTGGAAGCCCATCCGCGCCGACGAGCTGCCGGCCGACATCCGCTATGCCGTGTTCGACGCTGCCGTGAACAGCGGCCCCGTGCAGGCCGTCAAGTGGCTGCAGCGCGCGTGCTCGGCCACGCCGGACGGCGTCATCGGTCCGCAGACGCTGCTGGCGGTGAAGGCGTCCGACCCCACCCGCGTCGAGGCGCGCATGCTGGGTCACCGGCTCGACATGATGAACGACCTGAAGAACTGGCCCAGCTTCAGCCGCGGCTGGGCGCAGCGCATCGCTGAACTGCTGATGGAGGTGTGACGATGAATCCTCTACTGCTCGCACCCCTGCTGGAGTTCGGCAAGGACATGATCGGACGCTTCTTCCCCGACGAGGAAGAGCGCCGCAAAGCTGAGGCCGATTTCCTCAAGCTGGCCATGGACGGCGAACTCAAGCAGGTTATCGCCCAGCTGCAGATCAACGCGCAAGAGGCCGCGCACCCCAGCATTTGGGTCGCCGGCTGGCGGCCGTTCTTCGGCTGGGCCGGCGGTGCGGGCTTCGTGTACGCCACAATCGCGCAGCCACTGCTGGCGTGGGTCGCTGCCGTCAAGGGCTGGCCGGCGCCGCCCGTGCTGAACCTTGATCTGCTGTGGGTCGTTGTGACCGGCATGTTGGGCATTGGCGGCATGAGGACGTTTGAGCGCGTCCGCGGCGCCACACCGCCCGGGCGCTGACGAGTCAAGGGAGTAGAAAAATGACCACGCAAGTCCCGAACACCATGCTAGAGCCCAGCGCGCGGTTTTCCAACACGCGCGTACTCGACGGGTCGTCCGTGGCGTCCTCGCAGCAGCCCTCAGCGCTGGACACCCCGCTGCAGGTCGAATTCGGGCCCGCAGTCGGTAGCGGCGCGACCGACGTGGCGCTGTCCGTGGCCGGGGCGCTCACCGTCAACGTGGCCGGCGTCTACCGGATCGAAATCTCCCTGCAGTTTGGCCGAACCGGCGGCTCTGCGGTATCCAAGCTGATGTTCCGCGCAAAGGTCAACGGGGCGCAGGCAGGGGCGACGATCATGGCGCACGTCGATGCCGCCGCGGTGCTGACGCCGTTTAACGAGAAGTCCACCCTCAACTTGCCGGCGGGCGCTGTTCTGACGTGGGAAATCGCCAGGTCATCGGCCGGCAGCGGGAACAACAGCGGCGGGCTGTTCGCCGGTGATGTCGCAGGAGGCCGGAACGCAGCCCCCTGCGCGCGCATTCGGGTTGACCGGCTGCGCTAGGTTTTCGTCTCTGCCTCAATCAGCAGATCGAGAAAGTGGCGGGCTTTCTTCAGGTCTTCCACGCCGTTCTTGGCCCGCCAGCGGCTGACGTACTTGACCACGCAGCCCTCGGCGAACCCCAGGCCGTTGGCGTGG
>Ga0075158_10003648_pt1 | contig 10792 bp, 6 predicted proteins | sample JI91814BDNA_FD_70968 | JGI IMG/M metagenome (GOLD analysis project Ga0075158, IMG submission 70968) | Wastewater effluent complex algal communities from Wisconsin, to seasonally profile nutrient transformation and Carbon sequestration -... | ecosystem: Engineered > WWTP > Effluent > Algae... | reverse complement strand
AGAGCCTGCACGCGGTGGTCGGCAGTGAGTCCGGCGAAGTCTGGGCCGCCGGCGAGCAGGGCACGCTGCTGCACTTTGACGGCCAGAGCTTCCAGCCGCTGGCGAGCGGCACGTCGGCGACCCTGCGCGCGCTGTTTGCGGCGCCGGGCGGCGTCCTGTGGGCGGCGGGGGCGCAGGGCACGCTGCTGCGCGGCGAGGGTCAGCGGCTCGCGCGGGTGCCGACTCCGACAGCGGCCGAGCTGACAGCCCTGCACGGCTTCTCCGCCACCGAGGTGTGGGCCGCGGGAGCCCAGGGCGCGCTCGTCCACTTTGACGGAACGGCGGCGCGCCTGGTGCCGAGCGGCAGCAAGGCCGACCTCCGCGGCGTGTTCGGCGCCACCCCGGGTGAGCTGTGGGCGGTCGGCGACGGCGGCACCCTCCTGCGCGGCGACCGCAGCGGCCTGCGCCCGACGCCGGTCCTGACCCCCGAGCCCCTCCTTTCGATCGCCGGCAGCGGGGCGCGCGACATCTGGGCGGTGGGCGGCGGCGGAGTCATCCTGCGCTACAGCGGCGCCGGCTGGACCAAGGTCGTGAGCGGCACGACCATGGCTCTGTACGGTCTGTCGGTCCACCCGCGCGGCGAGGTGTGGGCGGTGGGCCAGTGGGGCACCACGCTCCACTATTAGGAACCGTCACCATCCGGTCCGCCTTGATTCCCCGCGCGCCCACCCAAGTCCGCGGCAGCACTCCCGGAAGAGTCTGCGGAAGATTATGTGACGTGACCCGGAGGCGGCGGTAGAAATCTTAACGTCCGTTCCTCGTCGCGGCCGGCCGGGCAGGGCCTGGTGTGACGGGGGCGGCGTGCGGAACGCGGCTTGCTTTGCTGGCTCTGCGTGCAAGCAGGCTGTCTGTGGTGAAGGAGGAACCCGCCATGATGAGACCAAGATAGTGGCGGCGCCCGAGCTGCGCGAAAAGGCGGTGCGTCGCGCTGGCAACTCCCAGGCCGACAGTCGCATACTCGGGTTGCTCATGATCGAACGCCGCCCGAACCCGCTCACCCTGCTGCTGCTGTTCGCCTCCCTGGTCTCGATCATTGCCCTGGGGGCGGTGTGCGGGGTGGCCGTGGTGTCGCTGCAGCAGCTGTCCGAGGTCAGCGACACCGCGCTCCAGCGCCAGGTGAGCCTGCTCAAGGAGGCGACGGCGCTCCAGTCGCTGCTGTATCAAAAAGGGTTTGGTGCCTACTACATGCTGACCAGCGACCGGACCTGGCTGGGTGAGCTCGATCGCAGCCGGGCGATCTTCGCGCAGTGGCTGCAGCACGCTCAGGAGCAGTGCGAAGATGCAGAGGCCTGCCAGCAGCTGCAGAGCATCGCCAACCAGTACCGGGAATACGACCAGAACCGCCAGGAATCGATCACCGCGTTTGAAGCGGGTCGGCAGGAGGTCGCGCAGGCGGGACTGCAGCGCGGCCAGCAGAACATGCAGACGCTGCTCGGCATGTGCCAGCGCTTCGTCGAGCTCGGGCAGCGCCAGGCCAAGCAGGAGCTCGAGCGCGAGCACCGGTCGCTGCGCAACCACACCTGGCTCCTCCTTCTGGCCAGCATCGCCGGGACCGCGGCCAGCCTGGCGATGGGGTTCCTGCTGGCGCGGCGGGTCGGCAAGCCCATCTACGAGCTGCAGCTGCAGGTCGAGTCGGCCGTACAAAAGACGCGGATCTCGGTCCCCGAAGGTCGTCGCGGGCTGCTTGCCATTGGGGATCACATGGCCGCGCTGCTGCGCAAGCTGGAAGAGACCGATGCCGCGATCCTGGAGCAGCGCCGCCGCCTCATCCAGAGCGAGAAGCTGTCGGCCATCGGCGAGGTCGCGGCCAAGCTGGCGCACGAGATCCTGAACCCGCTGGCCGGCATGAAGGCGGCGGTGCAGCTGCAGTTCCGGACCGCGCAGGGAGCGCAGCTGTCGCCGGGCGAGATCCGCGAGACCGCGCTCGCCCTCGATCAGGAGATAACGCGCGTCGAGCTGCTGCTGCGGCGGCTCCTGCACTACGCGCGACCGCTATCGCCGCGCCTGGAGGAGGTCCGCATCCAGCGCCTGCTCGAATCCGCCACCGAGGCGGCGCGCTCGGAGCTTGTGCGGGCTCAGGCCTCGCTGGTGGTGGAGAAGCCGCCCGAGGCGGCGCCGCTGGAGGTCGATCCGCTGCTCATCACCCAGGCGCTCGCCAACCTGCTCATCAACGCGGCGCAGGTCTCGCCGCCCGGCGGGCGGGTCACCTTGTCGGTGAACCAGACCGTGCACCTGGGCAAGCCCTACCTCGCCTTCACGGTCCGCGACGAGGGTCGCGGCATCGCGCCCGAACACCGCGAGCAGCTGTTTCATCCCTTTTTCACCACCAAGTCGCAAGGGCATGGACTGGGGCTCGCGGTCACGCAGAATATCATCATGGAGCACGGGGGGCAGATCACCGCCGCCAACCGCGACAGCGGCGGGGCGGAGTTCTGCATCCTGCTGCCGCTGCTCAAGTAGTCAGGACGTAGGGCTCACGCAGGAGGAACGTATTGGCCGCTCACATCCTAGTCGCTGATGACGAAGCGCTGATCCGGCAGTCGCTGCGCAGCGCGCTCACCCAGGAGGGCTTCGAGGTCTCGGTCGCGGCCTCGGGCGAGCAGGCGTGGGAGCTTTACCAGAGCGCGCGGCCGGACGTCGTCCTGCTCGATCTGGTGCTCGGCGATATCGACGGGCTGGATATCCTGCGGCGGATAAAGCAGGACGCCCCGGAGGCCAAGGTCCTGCTCATGAGCGCGTATGGCTCGATCGAGAGCGCGGTCCAGGCGATGAAGCTCGGCGGCTACGACTTCATCAAGAAGCCCTTCGATCTGGAGGAGATCGTCGTCGCCGTGCGCAACGCGGTGCGCACCAGCAGCCTGGAGAGCCGCATCGAGTACCTGGCCCAGAAGGAGCGCAGCCGCAACGATCCGGCCGGCTTTGTCTACAAGTCGAGCGCGATGCAGACCGTGATGACCGAGGTCCGGCTCATCGCCCAGAGCCCGGTCGCCACCGTGCTCGTCTACGGCGAGAGCGGCGTCGGCAAGCAGCACGTCGCCCGCACCCTGCATGATCTGTCCGGCCGCGCCGCGGGGCCGTTCGTCGAGCTGAACTGCTCGGCGGTACCCGAGAACCTCGTCGAGAGCGAGTTCTTCGGACACGAGCGCGGCGCCTTCTCCGACGCCCGCGACCGCAAGCTCGGCCTCGTCGAGGTCGCCGACGGCGGGACCCTGTTCCTCGATGAGGTCGGGGACCTGGGGGCCGCCGCGCAGGCCAAGCTGCTGACGTTCCTGGAGCAGCGGACCTTCCGGCGCGTCGGCGCCACCGCGATGCGCCGCGTCGACACCCGCATCGTCGCCGCCACCAACCGCGATCTGTCGGCGATGGTGGCGGAGCGCAGCTTCCGCGCCGACCTGTGGTATCGCCTGAACTCCATGACCATCACCGTGCCGCCGCTGCGCGTCCGCCAGGGCGACATCGTGCCGCTGGTCGAGCACTTCCTGCGCATCGCCAACCGCGAGTTCCGGCGCTCGTGGACCGGGGTCAGCGCCGAGGCGGCCAGGCTCCTGTGCGGCTACGCCTGGCCCGGCAACGTGCGCGAGCTGCGCGCGGTCGTGCAGCGGGCGGCGCTCTTGCACGATGAGCACGAGCTGCGACCCGACCACCTGCCGAGCGAGCTGCGCGCCGCTCCCGCCCCGCGCGCCACGGCCGACGAGGACAAGCCGTCGTCGAGCGACGGCCCCGACCAGCCCATACGCACGCTCGCCGCGGTCGAGCTGGAGCACATCCGGCGGGTGCTCGACCGCTGCCACGGCAACCGGACGCTGGCGGCGCAGCACCTGGGGATCACCCGCCAGACCCTCACCAAGAAGGTCGACACCGCGGGAGACGAGCCCTAGTTTACCGTCAGCGTCGTCGAGTCGCCCTTCCCGCTCAGGCTGGCCAGGATGATCGTCGAGCCGATGGCCGCGCTGGTCACAAGACCGCGCGAGTCGGCGGCATTGGAAGCCGTCGCCACCGCCAGCGCCGAGGACGACCAGGTCGCCGCGCCGGTCAGGTCCTGCGTCGAGCCATCGGAGAACGTCCCCAGCGCGACGAACTGCCGCGCGCTGCCCAGCGCCAGCGTCGCCGCCCGCGGCGAGATCGCCAGCCCGACCAGCGTGGCGCTGGTGACCGACAGGTTGGCGGTGCCGCTGACCCCGGCGCTCACCGCGGTGACGGTCGTGGTTCCCTTGCCCAATGCGGTGAGCTGGCCCTGGCTGCCGACGACGTTGGAGAGCTGCGCCACGCTCCCGTCATCCGTCGCCCAGCTGACCGCTGCGGTCAGGTCCTGCACGCTGCCATCGGAGTAGGTGCCGGTCGCGGTGAGCTGCATGCTGGTGCCGGCGGCCAGGGTGACCACCGGCGGGGAGACGGCGAGCGACTGGAGGGTGGCGTCACTCACGGCGAAGGCCGCGCCGCCGCCGATCGCGCCAAAGGCGGCACTGACCCTCACCGTCCCCCTGGCCAGGCCCGTCGCCAGTCCGGGCGAGTCGTCGGCGTTCGAGATGGCGAGCACCCCGGGGTCGCTGGCCGACCAGGTGACCTCGCGGGTCAGGTCGTGCGCGCTGCCATCCGAGTAGGTGCCGGTCGCGACGAACTGCTGCGTCGTCCCCTTGGCGATGGCGGCGGTGTCGGGGACGACGTCGATGGCGACGAGCGCCGCATCGGCGACGACCAGCCGGGCGGCGCCGTTTTTGCCGCCGAGCGTGGCGATGATCAAGCTGCTGCCGCGGGCGAGCGCCGCGGCCAGACCCTCGCTGCCGGCGGTGGTGGCGACGCGGACGACGTCGCGGTTGCTCGACTCCCAGCTGACCGCGGTCGTAATATCCTGGGTGGTCCCATCCGAGTACGTGCCGGTGGCGACAAACTGCTGCCGGGTGTCCTTGGCGATCTCGACGCGGCTCGGCGTCACCCCGATGGCGACCAGGCTGGCGTCGGTGACGGTGAGCGTGGTCGCGCCGCTGACCCCGGCAAAGGTCGCGGTCACCGCTGCGGTGCCCTTGAGCCCGGCCGAGCACAGCCCGTGCACGCCGGTGTTCGCCACCGCGGCCACCGCGTCGTCGGAGCTGCTCCAGCTCACCAGGTGACTCAGGTCCTGCGTGGTCTTGTCCGAAAACGTCCCGGTGGCGCTCAGCTGCCGCCGGGTCCCGCTGGCCAGCGTCGGACTCACCGGGCTGATGCTCAGCGCCGTGAGTACGGCGTCCTTGACCCCCAGGATCACCGTCCCGGAGGCTCCGGCGAGGCTCGCCGTGAGCACCGCCGTGCCTGGCGCCCTCGCCGTGACCAGACCGCGGCGCTCGCTGCCGTCCAGGAAGGTCGCGACCTCGGGCGACAGCGAAGACCAGCTCGCCTGCGCCGTCACGTCGCGGGTCGTGCCGTCTGACAGCGTCGCGGTCGCGCGCAGCGCCGCGCTGGTGCCGCTCGCCAGGCTCGGGGTCGCGGGCGTGATCGCGAGCGCGGTGACCAGCGGCTCGGTGACCTCGATGACGGCGACCGCCTGCTGGTCGCCGGCGCGGGCGGTGACCTGGGCGCGGCCGGTGCCGAGCGCCACGACCAGCCCCTTGCGGTCGCCCTGATCCGAGACCGCGACCACGCCGGGCTTGTCCGAAGCCCAGGCGACAACGGTGGTGACGTCTTGCCGGCTCCCATCGGTGTAGCTGCCAAAGGCGCGCAGCTGGGCGGTGGTGCCCTTGGCGAGCGGCGGCGCCGCCCTCAGCTCGAGGCCGCTGAGCTTCTTATCGCAGCCCGCGCCCAGGCTGGCCAGGGCTAGCAGGACGAGGGCGGCAGGCAGGTTGGGGAACGATGGACTGCGGGTGCGGGAGTCGGCGCGCATGGGACGCCGCCGAATATAGTCCTACTGCTCGGGGCGGCGCAGCAAGACTCTGCTGGCTGATGAAAAGGAGGTCTGCGCAGCCGGGCGCGCGCGCCGAGCTACTGCGCCGGCTTGGGCGCCTCTTTCGCCTCGCCGCCGGGGGCGGCCTTGCCCGTCTCGGGCGACGGCGCGGGGTTTGCCGCCGCCGGGGCTGCCGGAGCCGCCGCCCCCGTGGGCGCCGCCGCTTCGGGCGCCACGGCGGTGACCGGTGCCGGCGCGGCAGCAGGCGGCGCGCCCTTGCCTTCCTCTTTGGATTCCTGCGGACAGCCAGTCAGTCCGAGAACCGTCAGAAGGGCCAGGGCGGACAGCGAGTAGATCGAGCTCTGTAGACGCTTCATTGGGACTCCTCCGTGCTCACTCAAGAGCGGGTCTGATAGTTCTTAGGATGGCGACTTCAGCGACGGAGAGCCAGTAATACAGTGTGTAAGATTGCACGTCCCGCCAGCAGCCCGGTCAGAGGCTGGAGATACTTGTAAAAAGGACGCGACAATCCTTCGCGGTTTGTGACAGTCAGCGACTATTGCCGGGGAAAATTTGCTCCTCGAAGCGCGGGCGATTTCGTTCTATCCTGCCGGCGATTCAATGCGCGATGTAAGTCCGACAGCCAGCCCGCGGTCCCGCCGCCGGACAGCCGCGCCGTCGCCGGCGATGCGCCCGCCCCCGGGGCTGGCTCCGTTCCCGCGGCCGTCGCCGCTGTTCCTTGGTCGGCAGGACGAGCTGGCGCGCTGCCTGCGGCTCGTTGAGCACTCCCCGCTCTTGCTCGCCTATGGGGTGCCGGGCATCGGCAAGACCGAGTTTATCTATCGGCTGGTCGCCGACCTGCGCGCGACCCGGCGCTGGCAACGGGCGCAGCCGATCCTCTTGCGCGCGCAGGCAGGACAGCGGATAGAGCAGGTGGTGGCGCAGCTCGGCTGCCTGCTGTCAGGGCGGGCCGCGGCCGGCGATGCGGCGCGACCGACCGGCGAGCTGCACGACGAGCTGGCCGCCGTGGCCCGCTGCCTGGATCGGACCGCGCGGCTGATCTTTGTGGATGATGTGCACCACCTGGAGCCGGCGGAGGTGGGCGCGGCGGCGAGCTACCTGGCCCGCTGCTGCGGCGGCAGCCGGCTGTTTATCGCCTCACGCCGCGAGCTGCCCCTGCTCACCGACAGCGCGCCGCCCGCCGTCGTGCGGCTGCCGCCGCTCAGCGCCGCGGAGGCGACCGCGCTGGCGCACCGCCTGGCCGAGCTGCAGGGCATAAGCTCCCCCGATGCGCAGGCGGTGTTCAGTCGTACCGGCGGCAGCCCGCGCCTGCTGCACCGCCTGGTGTACAAGTCCACCGAGGCCCAAGGGGGCGACGAGGAGGCCCTGGCGCAGACGCTGCAGGCGCTGCGGCCGGCCGCGCGCCGGCTGCTGGTGCTGGCCCGCATCCTCGCCGGCAAGCTGCCAGCCTCCGAGTGGCTGCTGGCGGCCGGCGGGCTGATGGCCGAGCAGCGCGAGCTGGCGACGCTGACCCACTACCACCTGGTCGACCCCACGCGCTGGACGGTCCCCGACCCGGTCTGGAACACCCTCCTCACTCTGGTCGGGGCGCGCGAGCTGAAGAGCGCGCACCGGCTGGCCGCGCAGCTGCACCTGCGGCGCTGCGCCGGGGCGCAGGTCGGCTCGGCGGCGGCCGCGGCGGCGCTGTCGGCGGTCCAGCACCAGGTCGCCGCCGGCGAGCCGCTCGCCGCCTGGGCCACCTTTCAGCTCTGGGCCTATACCTTCTGCGCGACCGGGCTTGGGGGCTCGGCGCTGGCGCTGTTGCCGACGCTGCGCGCCGAGCTGCCGGGGCAGCGGCTGGCGATTGATCTGCTGGCGATCCGGCTCCTGCTCAGTCAGGGGCAGCTGGAGCCGGCGCAGGCGCTGCTGGCAGAGAGCGGGAGCGCCGCCGGGCCGGTCGAGGCGGTGCGCTGGCAGCTCCTGGCCGGGCAGGTCGCCCAGCGCGCCGGCCAGCTGTCGCGCGCCGGCGAGCACTTCCGCCTCGCGCAGGCGGCCGCCGCCTCGCCGCACGAGCGCTTCCTGGCCGCAGTCCACCGCGCCGAGCTGGCGGCGCTGCGCGGGTCCGCCGCGGAGGCCGGGAGCCTCCTTTCGGCCATCCCCGACGATTCGCGGGGCCCGGTCGAGCTATCGCCCGCGGAGCAGCTGCGGCTCGGCTGCGCCACCGCGCGGAGCCTGCTGCTGCTCGGGCAGCCCGCCGCCGCCGTGCAGGCCGTGGCCGCGGTCCGCCGCACCGACGCCCGGCGACCTGCGCTGCCCGCGCCGGCGCCCCGCCCGCCGGACGATCCAGAGGTCACGCTCGGCGTCCTTGCCACGCTGGCCCACAGCGGCTGCGGCGATCCGGTCGCGGCCAGGCGGGCCCTGGAGCAGGTCCGCTTCTTCGCCACCGCGACCGGCGCGCCCGCCGCGCACGTCATCGCGTACTGCAGCGGCGTGATCCAGCTGACCGCGGGCCAGCTGCCGGCCGCCCAGCCGCCGCTGCAGCACGCGCACGGCGTTTTTGTCGCCCAGCTCGACTTCGTGCCGGCCGCCGCGGCGGCGATCGCGCTGGGCAGCTGCGCGCTGGCGATGGGCGAGTTCACGTCGGCGGCGCGCCAGCTCGGGGGAGCGCTGCGCCAGCTGACCCGCGCCGGCTGCGCACCGCTGCAGCGGCTGGCCAGCGCGCTGCGGGCGAGCGCGTTTCTGGCCGCCGGCCAGACCGAGCCGGCGCTGGCCCTGTGCACCGCCGTGCTGGCCGACGCCGAGGCCCCGCCGCGGGCCCGGGCGCTGGCGCGGTCGGTGCGCTGGCGCGCCTACGCGCTGGCCGGTGATGCAGCGGGCGCCAGTCACGAGCTTGCCACCGCCACCGCCGAAGTGGAGCGCACCGAGCAAGAATTCCTGCGCCTGTCGCAAGCGCTGGAGCACGCCGAGTTCGCGGCCGCCTACGGCTGCCCGCGCGCCGCCATCGCCCACGCCGAGCGCGCGCAGCAGTTCTTCGGCGAGCGCGGCATGCAGCACGAGGTCGCCCGCGCCCACCTGGCGCTGGCCCTGGCGCGGGCCAGCCGCCGCGAGCCCGCCGATCTGGCCCTGTGCCAGGAGTCTCTGGCCGTGGTCGGCGCGCTGGCGGCGCGCTACAGCTACGGACCACTGCTCCTCGGGGCGGCGCTGGTCGAGGCCGCGCTTTCCCACCAGCGCGGCGACGCCCCGGCCGCCCGCGACCAGCTGGAGCAGGCGCTGGCGGACAACCCCACGGCCGCGCACGGCCTGGCCGCGCAGCCCCTGCGCGCCGCGCTGTCGGGACCTGACGAAAGCGGCTGGGCGGGCACCACCGCGCTGCTCACCCGCCTCGGATTTCCGCCGAGCGGCGAGCTCACCGGCCTGCCCACCGCGCAGCTCGCGCTGCGCAGCCCGCGCGGCCGCCGCCTCCTGCCACGCCCGGCCACCGGCGCCGAGCACGCCCGCTTCGAGCTGACCATCGACCTGGAGCGCAGCGAGCTCCGGGTCGACGCGACCGGCCGCCGGGTGAGCGGCCGCCCGCTCATGTGCTCCCTGCTCGCCCACCTGGCCGCCGCCGGCCCGCTCGGCACCGATGCCGAGCGCCTGTTCCGCGAGGTCTGGCGCGGGACCGAGTACCATCCTCTGCGCCACCGCAACACCATCCACGTCGCCCTGACCCGCCTGCGCCAGCTCCTGCGCGAGCTCCTCCCCAAGCGCGAGCTCCTGGAGACCACCGCGACCGGCTGGCGGCTCGCGCCGGAGAGCAGCGTGTGCACGCTCGGCGCCGCGTGCCGCTGATACGCTGCCGGTAGCTCCCGCGCGAGCTCGCGCGCTGCCCGCTCACCCGCCTACTGCGCGGTCCACCCACCATCGAGCGTGTAGGAAGCGCCGGTAATCTGCGCCGCCGCGTCCGAGCACAGAAACACCGCCAGGGCCCCTATCTGCTCCGGCGTGACAAACTGTCGGGACGGCTGCTTCTCGGCCAGCAGATCCTCGGAGGCCTGCGCGTTGTTCAGTCCCTTTTTGGCCGCCAGCTGATCGATCTGCTTCTGCACCAGCGGCGTCAGCACCCACCCCGGACAGATCGAGTTGCAGGTCACGCCGCTGCCCGCGGTCTCCAGGGCGACCACCTTGGTCATTCCGATCACCCCGTGCTTGGCCGCGACATAGGCGATCTTCTGCGCGCTCGCCACCAGCCCGTGCACCGACGCCGTGTTGATGATGCGCCCCCACCCGCGGCGCCGCATCAGCGGCACCGCCCGCCGCATGCCGTAAAACGCCGACGACATGTTGGTGGCGATCACCGCGTCCCACTTCTCCAGCGGGAACTGCTCGACCGGCGCCACGTGCTGGATGCCGGCGTTGTTCACCAGGATATCCAGCGAGCCGAACGCGCTGACCGCCGCCTCGACCATCGCGTCGACCTGCTCGGGGCGGGTGACGTCACAAGGGTGGTACTCGACCTGTACGCCGAGCGCGCCGAGCTCACGCTTGAGCGCCTGCACCGTCTCTTCATCGGTGAAGCCGTTGAGCATGACGCTGACGCCCTGCCGGGCCAGCGCCTGCGCGATCCCAAGACCAATCCCGCTCGTCGAGCCGGTGATGACGGCCGCTCTTCCCTTCAGCATGTCTTACCCCCTTAGAAAAATAGAAATCCGCTCATCTGGAACGCATCGTTTATGGCGTGCACTCCATCGGCGTACTGGTCATCGAAGCGGGCGTAGTCGAAGCCGACGCGGATCGCCTCGGTGATGTCGACGTAGAAGCCCCCGTTGTAGAAGATCTCGTTGTCCCGCACCCGGGCCGGATTCGCGTACAGCTGGGAGTCATGGAGCTGGCTCCGCGACACGTTGGCGAACAGGCCGA
>Ga0075158_10003646_pt1 | contig 10797 bp, 7 predicted proteins | sample JI91814BDNA_FD_70968 | JGI IMG/M metagenome (GOLD analysis project Ga0075158, IMG submission 70968) | Wastewater effluent complex algal communities from Wisconsin, to seasonally profile nutrient transformation and Carbon sequestration -... | ecosystem: Engineered > WWTP > Effluent > Algae... | reverse complement strand
CGCACTCCCAGAACCCAATCGCGCCAAAAACGACGCCTTGCGGTAAAAATAATCATCGGTCATTTCAGGAAACAGCGCTCTTTCGAGGCTCATGATGTTCACCGCCAAAGCCGCCATGCCAGAAGCCGACGACGCGATGCCCGAACTGTGCGGAAACGTATTTCGCGTATCGATTGTAAAATGATACTGTTTCAGGTACGGGCAGTATTGGGCTATCCGCTCAAAGAACTTTTGGATTTTGGGTCTGAAATCTGGTTTGGGCTGGCCTTCAAAAAGCAAATCGAAGGAGAAGTTTCTGTTGGCTTGCTTTGCAGTAAAACCAAGTGTGGTGATGGTTTTACAGCGGTTCAGCGTCAAACTGATTGACGGATTTGCCGGAAGTTGTGGCTCTTGCTTGCCCCAATATTTAACCAACGCAATGTTGCTCGGTGCGCTCCAACAGAATTGCCCATCGGCGATGGTTTTCGAGGTTGTTGGCGCGATAAAATCATTTGCTGTAATCATGGCACAAATTTACACGAAATACTTTTTGTTTTTATTAGCATTTGGTTATTTGATGCCGCGGGTAAAATAGTTACTTTTAAGGCCATAATTTCCCTAAACATCCACCCGAATCCATCGATTGTTCGATGCCTTGCGCCATCATAAAAAATTGCCATGAACAAATACCTTAAAATTGCCGTATGCGTGGCCACCTGCCTCGCCGTGGGTTACCTCTCAGGAATCGCCACCCAAAGTAGTGTACAGACTTGGTTCCCGACACTAGAAAAACCAGTTTTCAATCCGCCGTCATGGGTATTCATGCCCGTCTGGACAATGCTCTATATACTCATGGGTATTGCCGCCGGGCTCGTCTGGGATAAAATGGAGAACGACAAGCACGAAGTCAGAAACGCCTTGTTGTTCTTTCTCATGCAACTCGCACTCAATGCGCTGTGGTCGATATTGTTTTTTGGGCTTCAAAATCCATTGCTCGCCCTAATCGAAATTGTCATACTCTGGTTCATGATATACGAAACCTGGTACCGATTCAAGACAATCGATAAAACAGCAAGTCATTTGTTGGTGCCTTATCTTGCCTGGGTGGCTTTTGCGGCCATACTCAATGCAAGCATCTGGTGGCTCAACCGAGGATAGCCTTTGCTAAAATATAGCCGCTGGTCCAGGCATTCTGGAAGTTGAATCCGCCGGTGATGGCATCTATGTTTACGATTTCTCCCGCAAAATACAAATCGGGTAGGATTTTGCTTTGCATCGTCTTGAAGTCGATTTCCTTAAGGTCGATGCCGCCCGCAGTTACGAATTCTTCTTTGAAAGTGCTTTTGCCATTGACCTGAAACTGTGCATTGGTCAATTGATTCGACAAGTCGATAAGATGTTTTTTAGACAAATCGGCCCATTTGGTTTCGGCCGAAATGCCCGAGGCCAAAACGAGTTTTTCCCAAAGCCGGTTAGGAAAGTCAAAAGGGGATTTCTTGATCACTACCTTTTTTGAATGTTCGAGCTTAAGTTCCTTGAGGTGCGTTTCGGTTTCCCCAACACTCCAATCGTTGAGCCAGTTGACCTCAATCACGAATTGGTAATTGCGCTCGGCGAGTTCGCGCGCACCCCAGGCAGACAATCGCAAAATCCCCGGACCGCTCATGCCCCAGTGCGTTATCAATAATGGGCCTGTTGCTTTGAGTTTGGAATTTTTGACCTTGACCGAAGCCAGTGCCGAAACGCCCATAAGTTCCTTAATCCGGTTGTCCTTGATATTAAAGGTGAACAACGACGGCACCGGATCGACAATCGAATGCCCTAAATTCTTAAGCATTTCCCATATTTTCGGGTTGCTTCCGGTAGTCATGATGAGTTTGGAACAGTTGAATTGGGCATGGTTGGTTTCGACTTTCCAAGTTTTTTCGGTCTTGAAAATTGATTGGACGCTTTGCCCTGTCAAGATTTCGATTTTATATTTTTTAGCGAGCGACAAAAAGCAGTCGATGATGGTCTGCGACGAATCCGACACCGGGAACATCCGCCCGTCTTCCTCAATCTTGAGTTCCACGCCGCGTTTCTCAAACCACTCAATGGTATCGCCCGAACAAAATTGGTGAAAAGGCCCGCGCAATTCCTTTTCGCCCCGCGGATAGAACTTCACAAGTTCATTCGGGACAAAACACGCATGGGTTACATTACAGCGACCACCGCCCGAAACACGCACTTTGGTAAGCAATTCCTGCCCGCGCTCGAGTATGGCTATTTTGAGTTTCGGCTGGTTCTCGGCGATGTTGATGGCGGTAAAAAAACCCGCAGCGCCGCCGCCAACAACCAATATATCATAATGTGTTGTCATAGTTTGTCGGGAAAGTCGGTGATGATACCGTCTGGGTTGAATGATTTTATTTTGGCGAGGTCTTGGGTTTCATTGACGGTCCAGGCGAATACCTTAAGCCCTTTTTTCTGCATCTGCCTCGTGTTTTCGGACGTTAGCAAATGGTAATACGGATGGATGGCATAAGCGCCGAAGTGTTCCGCAAAAGCGATGGCCAAATCCAAATCGGTAGCCGTAAGCACGCCAATCGGGATTTTTGGATTGAGGTCGCGGATTTCCTGGAGCATTTTCCAGTCGAAGCTTGACACGATGAAATCGGAATATTGCCAGTTTTTTTCTGCGATGTATTTTTCAATCAAACTGGTTACCGGTTCTGCTGTTGCATTGCCCTTGAGTTCAACGTTAACGAAACATCGCCGGTCGATCAGGTCTAAGACTTCTTGCAAAGAGGGAATCGAATGTTCATTGTCTATGCTGAAAGTGCGGAGCGTTTTCATTGTCAGCGCGTTCACCAGCCCTTTCCCGTTGGTGGTTCGGTCGAGCGTTTCATCATGAATCACGACGATTTTACCGTCGAGGCTCAAATGTACGTCTAGTTCAATGCCGTCAACACCCAGATCTAAAGCTTTCTGAAACGAAGCCAGCGTATTTTCGGGTGTATGTCCCTTGGCGCCGCGGTGTCCGATATTTAAGATTTTGGTCATGGTTCAAAGGCAGATTGCACAAATTTCCACAAATTATCTGTGCAAATCTGTGCAATCGGTCTTTAATTTTTATTTTCCTATTTCTTAATCTCCAGCAAAACAATATCAAACTCCGTATCCAAATTCACTTTCCCATTGGCCACAATCGCGGTTTTTCCCGAATAGGTGTCGCGAACAGCAGTTCCGTTTTTGAACGCGGTTCCTACCGATATTTGTTTGGCGCCTTTGGCCAAATCCAAACCTATCACGACGCGATCCGAGTAATTGCCTCTGGTATAACTGCGCTCGCACACGTACGGATTTTTACTGACTTCCTTGTTTACACCCGCGCCAACAGCCGGATGGTTTTTGCGGAACTGCCCGAGTTTCTGCCAATGTGCCAGCGTCTGTTGCGTATCCGGATTGTTTTTTACATCGTCCCAATTCATAAACGACCGAAGCGTGGCATCGCCTTGGGTGCCTTCTATCACCAGTGAACGCCCTGTTTCGTCGCCGTAATAGGTCTGCGAAACGCCAGGAGAAAGCAGGAGTTTGATGGCACTCTCGATGCTTTTGGTGCGGTTGGCGTCAAATGGTTTGCCGTCGTCATGCGAGGAAACATAGTTCAAGACACTGCACCCTTTGAGGTCAGTGTTAAGTTTGTCGGAGTATTTAGAAAACAGGAAACTGTAGTCCTTTTGTGCATCCCATTTGAATTCAAAATTGATCATATTATTAAACCCATGCGTGTAATAATCGACTTTCTTATCGCCAAAATCAAACAGTCTGCCGCCCGAAATGCCGTAATTGTACACTTCTGCAATCGTGTAAAATTTGTTGCTGTCGAGTACTTTCTTGGGGTTGTTTTTCTTCCACTCGGCAAAAGCGTAGTCGCACTGGGTCTTGAAATCGGCCCAAACGGTTTCGTCGGTGTGTTTGACGGTGTCGGCGCGGTAGCCATCGATACCAAATTCGGCAATGTAATCGGTGAGCCATTTGATGATGTAATAACGTGGCGCACGCGGATAACCGGTCCTTTTAAAGAACGCATCGAGCGACGCCATCTCTTTTTCATATTTGCCTTGCGCTTTCCATTTGGCGATGAGAAATCCGGGTAATTCAACAGCTTGGTCGCTCTCTGTCTTTACGTCGGGTAGGTTGGCCACGAGCGTACACTCGGTGGTTCCCTGAAAAGTTTTGTAGTCGCATTGCGGTGAAGTGCGCACCCAACCTTCTGGCCAGACTGTGTCTATTTTGGTGACTGGGCCGGTGTGGTTGATGACACCGTCGAGCAAAATGCGGATGCCTTTGGCGTGTGCTTTTTCAACGAGTTCGGCGAGGTCTTTTTTGGTGCCGAAATTGGGGTCGAGACTCGTCCAATCGCGCGCCCAATACCCGTGAAAACCATAACTCAAGCCAGTGCCTTCATCCACACCATCGTGGATTTGCTCTACAATCGGCGTGATCCAAATGGCATTCGTACCGAGTTTATCAAAGTAACCTTCGTCGATTTTCTGGATGATGCCGCGCAGGTTGCCACCTTCAAAGCCGCGCAGTTTGCCCGTTTCTTTGTTGCGACCCAAATAGACGGTTTTCGTGGGTTTGCCGTTGTTGAATCGATCGACGAGCAAAAAATAAAGGTTGGCACCTTCCCAGACAAACGGGGTTGGCGCAGCGGCGGTGACGGGCTTTTTCTTCACGGTATTTTTTTTAGCTACGTTTGGTTCGGCGTTGCCTCGGTTGGCTTGTGCCGAACAAATCGATGTGGTCAATAACAAGGCAATTAAAAGCAATAGTGGTTTTCTCATCTTAATATTGAATTTTTATGGATGCGTTTTTCTGCAACAAAACCGGAATCTCGATGGTGGTCCCGTTCTGTTTAAAGGTAGTATTTTTTCCGTTTACTGAAATTTGGATTTTTTTCGAATCGAGGTTGTGTACTTGGAGTGATACGTTTTTATCGCCCGAAACAAAAGACTTTCCGGTTTTGGTCTGTAGCACCAACGTCAATTCACGAGGGGCAACACTGCTATTGAATTGCAACAATTCGTAGGTGCCTTTTTCAAAAGCATTTGGCGTCTGGCCATCATCGTTGTACAATTGTCCCGAGCTTTTGGAGGTTTTCTCATCGAAATAAAAATGCAGGTCAAACGAACTTAAAGAATATTTTGAGGTGTTTTGTATGGTTTGGATCATCGGAACAAAAGCACCGCCGCGCGCAAAAACCGGGATGTGATCTTCACTTACAGGAACGGGTTGCGTGGTTCCGCCCTCGTATTTTTTATCGTTAAAGAAGTCAAACCACGAACTGTTTTTAGGAAAGTACATCGAAGCAGATTTTACGCCCGGTTTGGTAATGGGGTGTACCAACAATTCATTTCCCCACAAATACGATTCGCTGCTGCCCAAGAGGAGGTTGTTGTTTGGTTCTTCAAAGAACAAGGGGCGCATCAGCGGTGTTCCTTTTTGGTTGTTCTCAAAGGCAATAGTGTAATTGTATGGCAACATCTGGTAACGCAACTCAACGAGTTTTTTGGCTTTGGCTTTGGTCACGATGTCTTTGTAGACGGGTTCTGCCGCCACGGCTTCATGTGCATGCGGGCGAAAAATCGGTTGGAAAACGCCGTATTGCAACCAACGCAGGTATAGTTCGTTGTCAAAATAATCACCCGCAAATCCACCCAAATCCGAGTGCATGTAACCAATGCCCTGCATACCCATCTGGAGCGAAATCTCGGGCTGCGACTGCAAGCCTTTCCAACTGCGCGACACATCGCCAGACCACGGAACAATACCATAACGCTGCGAGCCCGAGTAACCCGAACGCATCAAAATAAACGGGCGCTCATTAGGAAAATCCTTCTGGTAACCTTCAAAAACGAGTTTCGCCCAGTTGTGACCGTAAACATTGTGCACTTCATCGGCTTTGCCTTTTGCGGTCATACATTTAGAATCGAAGGCTTCGGGTTCGCCCAAATCGCCCCACCAACCACCAACGCCTTGTTTGACGAGGTTTTTGTAGATATTCCAGAACCAATCCGCGCCTTCGGGTTTGAACACATCGACGATTCCGGTGTGGCCAAAGTAAAAATCAAACTCGGCAGCCTTGCCGGTTTTGTCGGTGGCCAATACTTTCTGTTCGACAGCTTCTGGCCATTTTTTGGTGCCCTTGATGATGAACGGCTCGGTAATCAAAATGGTTTTGACGCCCTTGGTTTTGAGGTCGGCCATCATTTTTTCGGGTTTTGGGAACGTTTCCTTGTCCCAGTCGAGGTTGCCCAGCGTACCCTGTATGCTCTTGCCAAACCAGTACAAATCGATGATGATCGCATCTACGGGAATGGTATCGGTTTCAAATCTCTGGATGGTTTTTTCGACTTCGTCCTGGTCGTGGTAACCAAATCGGCTAGAGAAATTGCCGAGTGTCCAGCGCGCAGGCATGGGTTGTTTTCCAGTCAAATCGGTGTAATTGGAAATCAAATCCTCCCAGGAATCACCCACGATTACTTGGTAAGTTTTGCGTCCGGAGACGGTTTCATAGGCCAAAGTATTGTCTTTTTTACTGTCGAGGTCAAGGTAACCTATGGGCGCATTGTCAAAATGCACGGCGTAAATCTTAGACGACATCACCAGCGGAAGACAAAAGTTAAGGAGTTCGGCATAATCAGAATAGCCGTAATGCGCGCGGTTGTACAACTGCAAACGTTTGCCGCGTCGGTTCATGCCTACAGCGCGTGATCCGCCGCCGTAAAGCGATTCTGTTTTGTCGAGATTGAAATCGATGATTTCTGTAGAATCTTTTTTGGTGTAGCCGCTCTTCTCCGACAGTATCTCCGTGTCGTTCTTAAAATAGCTGATTTGAAAGGGCGATTCGGTAACCCTTACGTTGAGCTCTGGAGAAGTCAAAAGCAAAGTCCCGTTTTTTGCCGAAAACTTCAATTTTCCTGATGGTTTCAGGACTACAGCTTCAGAATTTGGGTCGAATGTTTCGCCATTGGGAACAAATGAAGTTTCGATGATTTTGTTTGAATAGGCTTTAATCAGGTACGTTCCATCCGAAACTTTGATTTCAAGGACGTTGTTTTTAAACGCATGCGAAACGTATTTTCTGTTTGGGTTCTGCGCAAAAGAAAGCGCGGTGACAAAAAGTAAAAAGAGTATTTTTTTCATGGATTATTGCAATTCAAGGATCAGTACCGATTTTGGTGCTATGGTCATTTCATTTTGAAGATTGATGGATTTCCCGTCGAGCACATCTTTCCCCATTTTATAATTGCCGATGCTTTCGCCAAAACGCGCCGTCTTGAATGTCTGAGGCTTGCCCGAGTTGTTGATCACCACCATCACCGATTGTTTGTCGTTGTAACGGAAATAAACATATACGTTGTTTTCAGGGATGTAATGTTTCATCTTCCCAAAGTGCACCACATCGTTGGTTTTACGCCATTGCAACAATTTTGATGTAAAGTCGAAGAATTTGGACTGCTCGGGTGTTCTGCCCGAAGCCGTGAAAGCGTTGTTGGCATCGCCGTTCCAGCCGCCCGGGAAATCATGGCGGATGTCGCCGTCTCCTTTGCCTTTGTCGCCCATCATGCCGATTTCGGATCCGTAGTAAAGCTGAGGAATCCCGCGGATGGTGGCAATCATGGTGAGTCCCATGCGGTATTTGCTGAAATCACCTTTGTAGGTTTCGTTGAAACGCGCGGTGTCGTGATTTTCTATAAACGTGAGGATGCTGTTGGGATTTGGGTACAGGAAGTCGTTCGTGAAATTATCGTATGCCTTGATCATGCCTTTGTCCCATTGGGCTTCGTCTTCGTTGAAGATTGACCCGAAGGCGTCGTGCAGCGTGAAATCCATCACGGTTGGCAAATAAGAATTGTAGCTGTCAATGGCACCTATTTTACTGTCCTTTTGCCAATAGGCCATTTGCGCCTGGTCGTGCATCCAGACTTCGCCCGCGATGTTGAAATACGGATATTCATCGGTGATGGCTTTGGTCCATTTGGCGATCCCGATTTTGTCGTTATACGAATAAGTGTCGACACGGAAGCCGTCGAGGTCGGCGTATTCAATCCACCAGATGGCGTTTTGGATGAGGTAGTTTAAGACCAACGGATTGGATTGGTTCAAATCGGGCATCGACGGTACAAACCAACCATCAACACAATTTTTGCGATCAATATCTGAAGCGTTCGGGTCAAACTGCGTGGTCATGCGGTAATTGGATTGCGAGTAACCCGGAAACTGGTGCACCCAATCGTAAGTGGGCAAATCCTTGTACATCCAATGCTGCCAACCCCAGTGGTTGGTGACGTAGTCGAGGATATTTTTCATGCCGCGCTTGTGGAGTTCGGCAGATAATTTCAAATAATCCTCATTTGTTCCGTATCGCGAATCAATCTTGTAAACGTCGGATTGGCCGTAGCCGTGGTACGAACCGCGCGCATCGTTGTCTTCGCAAAGCGGTGTAGCCCAAATGGCGGTTGCACCTAGCTGCTGGATATAATCCAGGTTTTTGAGAATCCCTGCGATGTCGCCGCCATGTCGTCCGGATGGATTGGAACGGTCTGCTTTTTCTGTGGTGTCGGGCGTGCTGTCGTTGTTGGGATTGCCGTTGGCGAAACGGTCGGGCATGAGCAAGTAAATCACATCCGAAGCGTCATAACTCTTGCGCTGAGACGAATTGGCCCTGCGGTTTTTGAGGCTGTAATTTTTGGTGAAACTGACTTTTTTGCCTTTGTAAAAAGTAAAGACCAAATCTTGCGCCGCTACATTTTTGGTGTCGATGGTGACGAAGAGGTAGTTGGGGTTTTCGGTTTTTTGGACGTTGGTAATGACGATTTTGTTGGAAACGGTTACCGCATTCTCGGCGATGTTTTTGCCGTAGAATAGGATTTGGAGTTCGGGGTTTTTCATTCCGGCGTACCAGAATGGGGGTTCAACTCTTTGCAGCTGCGCTGCGGCGGTGATGGTAACGAGTGTTACGAGAAGGAATAGTTTTTTCATTGTTGTTGTTTTATTTCTTCTTTTGTCTTGATACAAAAGAAGCAAAAAATCAAGGCTTTGCTAATAAAAAGCTAAAAGCTACTTCAAAAATCGGGCGTGCGCTAAGCCGTTCGCTTTGCAAGCTCACTTTTCACGCTCCCGCTGCCGATTTTTTCATTGCTTTTCACGCTTTTTCTCCGAAGGCCTTATAAGAGGAAGTATTTATTTTATTTTTGCTTCGCCAGTTCGGCTAAAGCCTCGGGTCGTTTGCTGGCGCCGCACGAAAAATCCTCCTAAGAAAGTTCTTTAATCAAAGGATGAATCATCCGGTTTAGAATTTTCGGCGCAGCGGGCAAGCCGAAAATCAATAAACACTTCAGAATTGGCGCGGCAGTCATAGAATTTGCGTTAAGAAAATCAATGCCAAAAGCCGTTAAGAACGAAAAGCTGTTTGAGCCGCAGGCGAGTTTTTTTCGTTTAGGTTTTTGGCATTGATTTTTAGCAAATTTTATGTGCCGACTGCCTTTTTGTAACTTTTGTGGCAAGACAATAGTTAAGAAAAACGATTAAAGACCGAAATCTCCCGGTGATACCAAATCGCGCCAGGGATGGCAGCGGCATCCTTTTTTGTTTGCAAAACAAAAAAGATAAAGCGAACAGCCCGCTCGTGGCGCCAAAGAACTAAACCGTAACCAAACTATTCGGCTCTACGAGCACCGCATTCCCATTTACATAAACCGTGAGTTCCTTATCACCATCGATCGAGAACTTCGTCTCATTCTGGTGCACAGCCACTTTTAATATTTGATTCCTGAAATTGATCTTGAACGAATACCCTTCCCATTGCTTTGGGATTTTGGGCGCGAAATGCAAGGCATTTTCCTTGACGCGCATGCCGCCGAACCCTTCCACGATACTCATCCAGGTGCCTGCCATTGAGGTGATGTGGCAACCTTCTTCGACTTCCTTGTTGTAGTCATCCAAATCTAAACGCGAAGTGCGCAAATAGAAGGTGTAGGCCATGTCCATCTTGTCCAGAACGGCAGCCTGAATAGAGTGTACGCACGGCGAAAGCGAACTTTCGTGTACGGTAAAGGATTCGTAAAATTCAAAATTGCGGCGCAGCTCTTCTTTGGTGAAATGGTCCTCGAAGAAATAAAATCCTTGTAAAACGTCGGCTTGTTTGATGTAAGGCGAACGTAAAATCCTATCCCAAGACCATTTTTGGTTGATGGGGCGCTGGCTTCTGTCAAGGTCGGCGACGCGGACGAGTTCTTTGTCGAGGAAACCGTCTTGTTGCAAATAGACATTATATTGTTCCGAAAACGGGAAATACATTTGGTCTGCGACTTTCTTCCAGCTTTGCAATTCAGTATCGGTAATGTTGGTTTTTTGGGCGATGCGGTTGTAATCGGAAGCGTATTCAGAAGCTACTTTCGCAATCTGTTCGAGTGTATAATCGATACACCATTTGGCGATGTAATTCGTGTAGAAATTGTTGTTGACGTTGTTCTCGTATTCGTTGGGGCCGGTCACGCCGAGGATGACATATTTGTTTTTATCGGCTGAGAAATTGGCGCGTTGCTGCCAGAATCTTGCTATTCCGATTAAGACTTCGAGTCCTTTTTCGGGAATGTACGAGTAGTCGCCGGTGAATCGGAAATAGTTGTAAATGGCAAACGCAATCGCGCCGTTGCGGTGGATTTCCTCGAAGGTGATTTCCCATTCGTTGTGGCATTCTTCGCCGTTCATGGTGACCATTGGATAGAGCGCCGCGCCGTTTTTAAAGCCTAGTTTCTGGGCGTTTTC
>Ga0075158_10003644_pt1 | contig 10799 bp, 6 predicted proteins | sample JI91814BDNA_FD_70968 | JGI IMG/M metagenome (GOLD analysis project Ga0075158, IMG submission 70968) | Wastewater effluent complex algal communities from Wisconsin, to seasonally profile nutrient transformation and Carbon sequestration -... | ecosystem: Engineered > WWTP > Effluent > Algae... | reverse complement strand
GGCTCGCTCGACCGTTTCAACACGCTGATGAAGCGCTATGCCAAGGTTCGCGCGGGACTGGACCGTGATGCAGCGCAGGCGGGCGTACAGGCGGCGCCGGAACCCGAGGCGGCACCAGCAGCACAGGAAGCGCCGGCAGCCGTCCCTGAGCGCGTCAAGCGCATGGTGGAGGGTGAGACCTGGGCCTCGCTCTGGAAGCGTGTGCAACGGTTCTCCGGACGCGAGGACGCCGCTCAGCGCTATGACGACGCGGCTGAGGATGCTGCCGTCAAGATCGCCACCATGTCGCCGCGCACAGCTGAGGAAACCCTGTCCGATGCACGCCAGCTGGGCGGCCCGGCAGAGAAGGCAGCGGTGGACGATATTCGTCAGCGTGTCGAGCGGATTCGTGCCGCAGCGGATGTGAAGTTCTCTCGGAACGACGATCGCGCAAGCGACACAATCACGACGTCGGACTTCGACTACGCGGTAGAGGAATTCAAAACCGAGTGGGAAAAAAGCTCCCCGATTGTCGAACAGTTGGCGCGACAGTCGAACTCCGCAGCAAGCGTTTCAGAGCCAATTCAGGCTATCAACGATCTTCTGAAAGAAGCTACTTCCGCGCCTCGCCAAATGCTCGAAGCTATGGAGCAGGCGGATCGCATTGCAGACGCTTTTGAAGATCCATTCGACCAAGACAGTCCGTCGGCAAAACTCGCGGATGAAGCGCTGGACATTCTTCGAGACATCGCATCTCTCAATTTGATTGATGGAAGCCCATCCGATGCTGCGTTGGAGTCGGCCAATCTCAACGCGCTTCTGGATCGCTTGTCGGCGGTTCATTCATCGCTCGCAGGCTTCAACGAGTCTGACGTTCTTCAAACGGTTGAAGACGAAGACGGCGCCACCGAACCCATGTTCGGAGCCGCCTTCATCGACGAATACCGGCAGCGGCTAAATGAGATTAAGTCATTGGCAGAGGCCCCGCGTCTTAGCCCAGAGAAGATTGGCCAAGATTACCAAACAATCGCCGCGAAAATGCGCCGTAACGTCGATGAGCTTTGGGATGCTGTCGTACAGACGTTGCGCACTAATGAGGCCGATGGATCGTCACCAGAGGCGCAAGCTCTCCGTGACATCATGGATGCGTTTGACTCACAACTTCGAGTGTTCTCCCGCCCTCGCAACGTCCTGTTCTCCGGCGCCGGCGCATCCAAGCGCAAACCCGTCGCTGACCCAGAGAAGAACCGGAAGCGCCTCGACGCCCGCGCCTATCGCGACTGGGGCCAGAACTATCTCGACCTCGTGCAAAAGGGACTCGTCTCCTATGCGAGCGCTGAAGAGATTGCATCGTTCGGACTTGGCGCGTCTGGGCAAGAGAACGCTTTGTTCATCCCGATTGAGGGCGGCAAAGGGTTCGAGGTCGTCATCAATACCAGCATCGTTCGCCCCGAGCACATTGAGGGCGTCCTTCTCCACGAGGTAGGCGTGCACGGAGGGCTTCAAGCCCTGATGGGCAAGGACCGCATGGAGGAGGTGCTGACCTCTCTCGACCGCCTTGTCGATTCGTTTGCGCTGAAGATGCAGCAAGGTCTGAAGCCGACCCGTGCAGAGATGGCCGCCAAACAGGCTCGCCTCAAGGCTGAACGCAATTCGGCGCAGCCCAAGCATGTCCGCGAGGAAACGCTGGCGTACATCGTCGAGGATCACGTCACCAACTCGGTCGTGCCGCCCTTCCTGACGCAGTTGAAGGTCGCCATCGGCCGGCGCTTCCCCGGCATCATCGACCGTCTCGGCTGGGGCTCTGCCGAGTATGCCCAGCTCGCTCTGGTGTCGATGCGCCGGTTCATCATCAAGGAGATCAGGCACGTCCCGAACGACCGGGGCCAGCCTGGCTATCGTTCCCCGCGCGCCCCGTTCCTCCTGCAGGTGACCTACCCGGAAGGATTCCGGAAGCTCGCCCGTTCGCAGGGCTCTGCCACCACGCCGCAGGGCTGGGCTCGCCGTCTGATGACGCTGGGCCAGAAGCAGATGTGGAACGTCATCCGCACGCTGGACCTGCGCAACGTCGACACGTTCCCGCAGCAGCTCAAGGATCTCGACAAGGACCTGCACTCCCCGGAAGTGTTCGACGCGCTGATGCACCTCGACCCGGACTTCAATGTCGGGACGTACCTGCAGCTCTATGACGATGCGATGGCCGGAGATCCGAACGCGGCCTATGAACTATACGACATCCTGGCCCCGCTGAAGGGACTCGATGTCCCGGTGGACGTGCGCTATTCGAAAGGCTTCTGGCCCCGCAAGCACGCCGACGGAACGCAGATCGAGTTCAGTCAGGTGGGCAATACCGTCCGCGTGCAGAGTGAGCATGGCGATATCTCCGGCCACATCCGTAACGGGGCGATGATCGTTTCCTCGTCGTTCGTGAACCCTGACCAGCGCGGCAAGGGCTACGGCACCGACCTCTACGAAGCGATGGCGATCGAGGCAGCCAACCGCGGCCTGATCATGTTCTCTGATCGCAATGTCAGCCTGAGTGCGGCGCGGGCCTGGCGCTCCCTGTCGAAACGGGGCTTCACCGTGATCGAGAACTTCGTGCCGGCCACAGATGAGGTCGGCGCTGGTGGCGCGTCTCCGATGGGCATGAACCCGTTCATCGCCCTGCCGCCGGGCATCGACATGAGTTTCGCAGAAGCCCATGCGACGATGTTCCCTCCGTCGATGCGCGGCCAGATTCTCGAAATGGCCGAGGACATGAACAAGGGTGCCGTGACGCACAAGGCCAACTTTGAACACTACAAAGAACCACCGCAAATCTCGGATGCGCCTATCAACGACATGGCGAATGGCGGCCGTGTGCGATCGGCCGAGGAATTGCGGTCCATTCGGGCCGAAGGCAAGAAACAGCAGGAAGACCTCAGCGCCATCAATCGCGCAGTCCGCATGTTTAGCGACATCGAAACCGGAGACCGAGACCTCATCATTTCCACCATGTCGGAAGTGATGACGGACCTTCCTTTGGCGTCCGAATTGAATTCCGAATATTATTACCCAAACACGTTCACGAACCTTGCGCTGGCCGTCATGTATAAGGCGGCCAATCAGCTAGGCCCGGAGTTCGGAGAAGTGGCCGCACAGGCTATGCGTGCCTATGGAAGCCGGTTCTCTGGCGACGATAAGACGTTTATGACGCAATCGGTCGAAGACTATCTCCGCGCCGTCGCAGGCAAAAAGCAGGCGGCCGGGCCTAACCTTGAAGTCATGTTCTCCGCCGACTTCGCCGATCCGGAGCCGCCGATGGACCCGGTGATGGAGGAGGCTTATTCGAAGTTCTTCAACTTCATGCGAAATGGACTCCCTCCGGAAAACAAAGGCAAAGGCTTCATCCTTGCCGCCATGAGCGATCCGGAAGTGCTGGCGCGCAAAGGTCAGCGCATCACGTTGGCTGAGACGCGCCTTAAGGCTAACAACGCTGATGCAATTGACGCTCTCATGCGGAGCCGCAAAGGTGAACGCCTGCCTGAGAGCGACGTAACCGCTATCCGTGATTTTGCGGAAACCTCGCTCGTTCGAATGCTTGAACTCGCTGCCGAATTGGTAGACCGCCCCTCCGACACCGTGACCCTCGCTGCCTATCAGATGGCGGTGAAAGTCCACCAGGTTGTGCTCGCTGAAGCGCAAAATCAAATGGCAGCCGCCTCTCGGATTATGAACTCCGGTCGTATTGTTGCCCAGACAAATGCGGGTGTGGCGGCTGCGCTTCGCGTGGACCTGAACGACCCGACCGCCGCCGGCCGCCTCGTGCAACTAGCAGCGGAGATGACCAAGCTTGACCCGACCCGTCCGGGCAATATCCGGAAGATCAACCGCGCTGTCGAAATCTCGACGTGGGACGCATGGAAGCAACTCGGCGCCGCAACGATTCGTTTCATGTTCCTGTCGTGGCCCCCGACCCATTTCGTGAACGCGCTGGGCAACACGCTTGTTATGATCGGCGGCATCAGCGATCACTACATTGCGGGATTGAAGCCGGGGCAGCAGGATCTCATGGAGGAGGCCAGCATCCGCTGGACCGCTATGCTCCAAGCCATGAAGCATCAGGTCGAATACATGAAGGCCAACTCGCAGTTCAATCCACTGAAGCCAGACTTCTCGCTTCAGTTTGATCCGGTCGAGGTATCCGGCACGAACAAGTGGGGTGAAGACCAAGCCCGCGCTCTATCCGCAGAACGCATCGGGAAGCTGACGGGCGGGCTGTATAAGCCGACCTCAGACGATCCGATCGGCGCCTTGGCCGACTTTCTGGGGTATGGACTCTCCGCGCCGTCCGACGCCCTTGGCGTGGCTGACGATCTATTCAAAGGCGTCAACTACACCATCGCTCTGCACGGCCTGGCATTCCGCGAAGCTCGCGAAGCGCGCCGTGCTGGCAAGATCACGGCCCAGCAGGAGCGTGAACATGCTCAAAAGTTGATCGAGTTCCCGCCCGACCATATCGTCAAAGGCGCTATCGCCGAGGCCCAGGAGAACACATTCACGCGGCCGGTAGGGCAGATCACGCAGCTTGCCCTCAAGGGTCGCGGCATGGCCGACAACCTAGCCATGTTTGGCACGCTGAAGATGCCGTTCATCATCACGCCATCGAACCTGTTCTCGTTCCAGTTCCGCCGGATGCCGACCGGCCCGCTGTTCCCCGAGTGGCGCCGTAACTATGCGGCCGGCGGCAAGAAGCGCGCTCTGGCAGAGGCCCAGTTCGCTATGGGCTCAATGATGCTCATGGCCGGTTGGGCGGCATGGTCGATGGGTCTGCTGACGGGCGCTGGCCCGGAAGACCCGGAGAAGCGCAAGGCGCTGATGGACACCGGCTGGCAACCATTCGCAGGGTTCACTGGCGGCGCCTATGTGCAGACCAACCGTCTCGACCCGACGATGATGCCGTTCCACATCGGCGCTCTGTTCGCAGAGACGGCCGCAAACGATGGCTGGAATGCAAAGCCCGATGCTGACTGGCATGAACTCTGGGGCCTCAGCGCCATCAAGTTCGGCCAGATGATGCTGGACAAGTCGTACCTGTCAGGCGTGGCGTCGTTCATCGAAGCGCTGGGCAGCGATGGGAATGCCGCCGAACGTCTCGGCCGTGATTATCAGAACTCGTTGGTGTCGGCGACGACTCCGGCATTCCTTGCCGGCATCCGTCGAATCGAAGATCCCCACAAACGTCTCGTGGACGACGTGTTCAGCAAGTACCGCAACCGCATCCCGGTATTCTCGAATGAAGTTCCGCCGGGCTATGACATCTTTGGCGCACCGGTGACCTATCAGACTGGTCTCGCCCGCGTGGCGCAGATCATCAACCCCTTTGCGATCTCGTCGGCAAAGGACGGCGCGGTCTATGACGAAATCGAGAGGCTGAAGTATATCCCCTCGATCATGGACAAGAGCATCAGCTTCCCTTGGGCCGGCAAGACATACGACATCCCCCTTGACGAACGTATGGACATCTACTCCGAGATGACCGGCGCATTCGGAGGCAACGAGGAATTGGGCATTCCAAACTTCCGGGATCGCCTGAACACGATGCTCGAGTCCGATGACTACAAGGCGCTGTCGGACATCAACGATCCTCGCATTGAGGGATCGAAGGCTAAGTTCATCAGCGACTATGTGGAAAATGCCCGGACGGTCATCAAGAAGCGCATCCGGTTCAAACACCACGACTTCCTGAAGACAGAGGCGATGAAGCAACTTGCCGGCGAAGTTGGGCTGGCCAAAATGAAGGAAGCCGAAGCCACGGAGTCCTTGGCCACGCAGGCCTACGAACAGCTTCTTCAGGATGCCAAATAGTTGACGACCCGGTAATTATCGGATACGTCGATATTTAGAGGTGAGGGCCGTCTCAGCCTGTTGAAACCTCCATTGGGGCCCGGTGCGTTTCTAGGACGCGCCGGGTTTTCCATTTTTGGCCACAGAGATTCCCCGCCCGCCGAGGAGACCCTGATGGCCGATCTCAAGAAGTATTTCGCCCCTGTGATTGCCGCCCTGTCGCTGGGCACCTGTGGCGGATGCGCCGGCACGCAGTTGCTCGAATCGCAGAAGCCGACCGCGGAACTGTTCGCCGCCGCCGAGACCATCGACCAGAAAGCCTGGGTGACGATCGGCCTCTACTACGACACCATCGACACTGCTGCCGAAGTCTGCGCCGAACCGACGACGCCGATCACCGCCTGTGCTGCGCTGGAAGTCGCAATCGATCAGACGGCTGAACGTGTGGCGACCGCCGCCGACGCCTTCGCCTCCGTCATCGCCTACCGCGAAATCTACGGGAACATCGAAGGCGCCGAGTCGTTTCCCGAGAAAGCCGCGGAAGCCAAGGCGATCCTCGACCAGGCCCTGAAAGACTGGGCCACGCTCAAACCGAAAGTCGAGAACGCCATCCGCCTCGGCCGCCAGATCGACCCGGCTTACGAGCTGGCCGGCGGCCCGACCGAGTAAGGAGAACGACCATGCTGCAGGACGCAATCAAATGGCTGGCGCTGGCCGACATGGCGCTGAAGTTCGTCCGCCCGCTGCTGGACATGCAGGCGAAAGCCAAGGGCGATGCGCCCGAATGGCTGGATGATGTGTTCGACCTGTTCGACCAGATCACCGAGAACGCAAAGGCGGGTGTGGCCTTCGACAATGCCTTGGCTGCCCGCATCCAGAAGCGTCTGCAGGCGATCCCCGCAAAGCCGACCAAGGCGGATTTCGAATCCCTCGGCGCTGCGATCCGCGAGTCCTATGCGGACTTCAAGCGCGTGATGGCCGCCCGCCGGCAACGCTGAGGCGAGTGTGCCATGTCGAAGGGCTTCTACATGACAGAACCTAACGTTCCGGACTTCTGGGTCGAGGTCCAGAAAGCCATGCCCGGTTTCTTCGGAGCGCTGGGTGCAGTCCTGCTCGTGCAGCGCCCCCAGAACTGGTTCGAGATGACGGCCGCCATGATCGGCGGGACGGCGACCGCCTATTTCATCGCCCCGTTTGCGGCGCACTGGATGGGCTGGGCTTCGGCAGAAGGCGTCTCGGCCATGGGATTCGGTGTCGGCATGTGCGGCGTAGCCCTGATGCCCGGCCTCGTCCGCCGGGTCCAGCGCCTGATCGGCCTCTGGAATGGCGCATGGCCGCCATCCTTCCCGCCGGAAACCAAGGACAAGTCCGATGAATCTTGAAGTCGAGATCGACAATCGCAACGCCGAACTGGCCGTCTATGCCGACGAGCGCGTCCGGATGGTCCGCCAGCTTGAGGAATGGGACGCCTGGGGTGAGACCGTCCGCGCGAAGAAGGCGGCGCTCGAAGCCCAGTTCGAAGCCTCGAAACTGCCCACCGCCGTCATCACGCCTGTCGATGACTCCACCGCATTCGGCGTGATTGCCGTCAGCGAAGAAGAACCCGAGTAGGGAGATCCCCATGCTGAAGAAGATGATCGCCGCGGCAGTCCTGTCAGCGGCCAGCCTGTTTGCGCCCGCAACTGCCCAGACCGATCCTGCGATTGCCTCCCTGGTTGAGAGCCTGCGTGAGAGCGTGCTGGCGATCGAGCCGGACGCGGCAGAGGTCGAGACCCTGAAAGTCCGGGAAGCGGCGCTCCTGTCCGAACTGGACTCCGTTCGTCTTCAGCTCGCCGCACTGGAAACCGGGAAGGCAGACCGCCTTGCGGAAGCGCAGCGCCTGTGGCGCCAGCTGGGCACCTACCTGATGGTGACTCCGGACGTGCCTCCGCCGGCTGAAACGGCCCTGACGCTGTTCTCGACGACGCCGGTCGTCTACCAGAACTACAATCAGGTCTATCACCCGATCGAGGGCGCCCAGCCCGGCAAGATGGCTGATGGGACGGCCTTCGCCTTCGATGCTCTCATTCCTCAGCCGGACGGTTCGCTGATCCACCGCCTCACGGAAACCAAGGGCGCGGCGATCAAGTGGGAAGGTGAGAAGCGCCTGGCAAAGACTCAGGGTCATTACCTGACCGAGGCCACGTTCTCCCGCATCGTTCCGGGCGTCGTCTACAATCCGCTCTGGCTCTATTCCGAAGGATCGGCCGAAGGCGGTCACGAGTTCGACTTCGAATACATGCAGGGCCGCCTCGAGTATAACCTGCACAATGGCAGCGGCGGCTTTCGCATGAAGGCGGTCAACAAGGATCTCGCGGGTCATCGTGTCCGCTGGGAGATTGATCGCAAGCCAGACCTCGTGACGATGAAGGTGACGTCCCTGACCGACGGCTGGACCGACTCGCTGGAAATCACGCCGGCCAAGGTGAGCGAGTGGGCGGCGCAGCCCGGCGCTCCGGCGAACCTCCGCTTTCCGCCGAACACGATCCCGATGTTCCCTGTGACCGAGCTGTGGCGCTGCCGCTGGCCGGACTGGTGCGGCACCTGGGCCCCGCAGGCCACGCCCGTCGACATGACGATCCACGGCTACCGCTTCAATTAAGTTCACCAACGGAAGGAGCCTTCCATGACTAACCTCAACCCCGGACGTTCCCGCACGCTGACCGCCTCGTTCTTCGCGGCTGATGGCAAGCCGGCGCGCGTCGATGGCGATCCCGTGTGGGACGTCTCCGACTCGTCGGTTGCTGTCCTCGAAGACACGTCGAGCGCTTTCACCAAGCGGATTCGCGCGGTCGGCCCCGGCACCTGCGAGGTCTATTGCACGGCCGATGCGGATCTCGGCGAAGGCGTTCGCCCCCTGACCCTCAACGCCGTCTTCGTCGTGCCTGAGCCGGAAGCCCAGGGCGGCACGCTGAACGTCAGCGAGGAAGAAGTCCCCCCGGCGCCTGAGCCTGACCCGATCATCGAGCCGGCGCCTGAACCCACGCCGGAGCCCGTGGTCGTGGACGCCGCTCCTGAGCCTGTTGCCGAAGCCGTCCCTGAGACGCCGGCACCGGCCGCCGAGGAAGCCCCAGTTGATCCGCCGGGTGATCCAGCGCCCCCGATCGACGACCGACCTACCGAGTAGGTCCGATTCCAAAGGGCGGGTTCAGCCTGCCCGTGCGGCGCTCCCTGAGAAATCAGGGGGCGCTTCGCATTTCAGGGGCGCTTCGCATTTCAGGGGTGCGTTCGAAAGGGGGTGCCCAGACCGGACATTGCAGGCTCCGAAAACAGGACTCCGGGGCCCATGACGACGCTTTCGATCATCACCGAAGACAACGAAGTCACGTACACGAACTACACCGGTTCGGGCCCTCTGGCGTTCACCTTCCCGTATTTCCAGAAGGAAGACCTGAACATCGATGTGGACGGTGTGACGATTGCCCAGAGCGCCTGGGACGACACGCCGAACCCGGTCGATGGCGGCAATGATGGCGGTTCGATCCTGCTCAATACGGCGGTGACGGGCGCTGATGTCCGAATCTGGAGGGATACCGTTCGTCTGCGCTCCTCGCAGTTCGGTGTCGGTGGCGCGCAACCCCGACAGATCGACACCGAGTTCAACCGTGTCGTAACGATGATTCAGGACCGGGCGCGCAATGCGGACGAGTTGAGCTACACTCAGGGCGAAGTGAACGTCCTTCTTTCCGAAAAGCTGACGGCACCGCAGTACGCGACATACGCCGCCGCGCGCCTGGGCACAGGTCTGGCGACGGGATCGCTCGCAAGGGTCCAAGGCCGCACTTCAGCCGGGGATGGCGGTGAGGGCTGGTTCAGGGTTGCTGCAGGTGGCACCGACCGGGACGGCATCACGCTTGTCATGGCGGACGGGAAGGCGCTCATCCGCGACGACGTACAGGAAAGCGTGGACGCGGACTGGTTCGGCATCATCCCCGGCGCGGTGACGGTTGCTGACTACAACACCATGGTTGCAACCGTCGCGGCGCAAAACACCCGCACGACAGAATTTCGCGGCGGCATCTTTACTTTCTCCAGCGCGCCTTCTGCCATGCAAACCATCATGCGGCTGAGGGGGCAGGGCTCCTCCATCACCACGCTTGAGCGCAACTATTCCGAAGGCGGCGGGGACACGGTTGCGTTCCTTGAGTTCCGCAACGCGCTGGCCTCCAACTCCGGCCTTGAAGACCTGCAAATCCGCCCCGCATCTGGAACGACTGGCGGGACGATGCTGAAGATATATGCCGAGGCAGATGAAATCACATCCTGGATGGACATGCGCAATTGCGTCATTACGCCGGCCTCCGGCAACTACATCTGGGGCCTGATCGTTGACGGCATCCTGAACGATGTTTCCGGCTCGCAAGGCGTGCGAAATTTCCGCACCGAGAACTGCTTCATCTTTGCGGGGTCTACGGACAAGTGCGCCGCGTTCTACAACTCGACCAACGGGCATCATTCAGGCCTGTGGTGTAACGGTGACATCCTGATTTCTGGCGGCGGCTCTGCGCTGACGAACACAACCAACTGCCGCATGACGGGGCTTGTCTGCCTTGGCGAACTGACGCTGGAGAACTGCACCGAAGTTCACATCACCGGCACGATGGAAGACATCGTGATTGCGGCGACGGCGACGAACGTGACCATTGTGGGCGACTGCGGTAACCTGACGATTGCGGCAGGGGCAACCGGCGTGGCTGTTGTTTCCGCACGGGGCACGGTGACAAACAACGCGCCGTCCACGTTCCGCGTGATCCAGCAAGACCCGAAGACATGGCAGAAGGTAGCAGCTTCGGCGGCGGCGCTTTCGCACACCGGCAATACGTCCGAAACGACGCTGGCAACCGTATCCATCCCGGCAGGCATGATCGGACCCAACGGGTTCCTGAAGGTCACGACGCTCTGGACCTATACGAACAGCGCGAACAACAAGACCCCTCGCATCAAGTATGGCGGCA
>Ga0075158_10003642_pt1 | contig 10801 bp, 12 predicted proteins | sample JI91814BDNA_FD_70968 | JGI IMG/M metagenome (GOLD analysis project Ga0075158, IMG submission 70968) | Wastewater effluent complex algal communities from Wisconsin, to seasonally profile nutrient transformation and Carbon sequestration -... | ecosystem: Engineered > WWTP > Effluent > Algae... | reverse complement strand
GGCCGGCACGCGCGAGTCCGAGCAGCCGATCCACAGGTACTTGGGCGCCTGCTGCTGAGACAGGCGCCGGAAGAACTGCGGGTCCTCGGCGCGCATGGCGTCGGCCCAGGCCTTGTTGCGGTCCAGCAGTTCCTTCAGCGGCATGCTTATCCCAGGTCGATGGTGACGTTCTTGGCTTCGGTGAAGAAGCGCATCGCTTCCCAGCCGCCCTCGCGGCCCAGGCCCGACTGCTTCACGCCGCCGAAGGGCGTGCGCAGGTCGCGGTTCATCCAGGTGTTCACCCACACCACGCCGGCTTCCAGTCGCTCGGCCAGGCGGTGGGCGCGCGACAGGTCGGCGGTCCAGACGCTGGCCGACAGGCCGTAGGGCGTGGCGTTGGCCAGCGCGAGGGCTTCTTCGTCGGTGTCGAAGGCCTGCAGCGTGACCACTGGGCCGAAGATTTCCTCGGTGTTGGTGCGGCACGACGGGCCCAGGCCTTCGATCACGGTGGGCGCGATGAACCAGCCGTCGCGGCAGCGGCCCTCGGGCTGCACCGCTTCGCCGCCGCACAGCACGCGTCCGCCTTCTTCGCGGGCCAGCGCCAGGCAGGCCATCACCTTGTCGAAGTGCGCCTTCGACACCACCGGGCCGAGGTTAGTGGCCGGGTCGGTCGGGTCGCCGGCCACCATGGCTTTCGCGCGGGCGACCAGGGCGTCGCGGAACGCTTCGTAGTATTCGCGCTGCACCAGCAGGCGCGACCCGCACAGGCAGATCTGCCCGGAGTTGAGGAAGGCCGAGCGCAGCACGGTGTCGAGCAGCTTCGCGCGCGGCGCGTCGGCGAACACCAGGGTGGCGTTCTTGCCGCCCAGCTCCAGCGAGGTCTTCTTGAGCGAGCGCGCGCAGCTTTCGGCGATCCGCACGCCCACGGCGGTACTGCCGGTGAAGCTGATGGCCTTCACCCGCGGGTGGTCCACCAGCGCCTGGCCCACCACCGCGCCGCGGCCCTGCACGATGTTGAACACGCCGGGCGGGAAACCGATCTCGCGCGCCAGCTCGCCCAGCATCCACGCCGTCACCGGCGTCACGTCCGAGGGCTTGCCCACCACGCAGTTGCCCGCGGCCAGCGCCGGCGCGAACTTCCAGGTGAACAGGTACAGCGGCAGGTTCCAGGGGCTGATGACGCCCACCACGCCCAGCGGCTGGCGCAGCGTGTAGTTCACGACGCCGGGCGCGCCGTGCGATTCGCTGGCGAACTGGGTGGCGGCGGCGGCGAAGAAGCGCAGGTTGCTGACGGCGCGCGGGATGTCGAGGTTGCGGGCCAGCGCCAGCGGCTTGCCCACGTCGCGCGATTCGGCGGCGGCGAAGGCGTCCACCCGCGCTTCCAGCGCATCGGCCAGGCGTTCGATCCAGGCGGCGCGGTCGGCGGCGGGCAGGGCGGACCAGGCGGGGAAGGCGCGTTCGGCCGCGGACACGGCGGCGGCGACGTCGTCGGCGGTGCCGTCCGGGCAGTGGCCGTAAGCCTGGCCCGTGGCCGGTTCGAACACGTCCAGCCATGCGCCGTTGCCCGCGCTGCGGGCCTGGCCGTCGATCAGATGGGAAAGCCGCAGTTCCATGCCCGCCAGCTTACCCGCGCAGCCACGGATTCTGTAGGAGGGCCTTCAGGCCCGACGCATTCTGGCGAAGGGCATCGGGCCTGAAGGCCCTCCCACACGGAGGGATCAGGACTGGCAGACCTTGCACCAGTACAGGCGGCGGCCGCCCAGCTCATGGCGCACCACCACGTCGCCGCACTGGCGGCAGGTCTCGCCCTCGCGGTCGAACACCTCGAAGCGGAAGCCACGCGGCGTGTCGGTGAGGTAGTCGGCGCTCATGCCCGCGGCGCGGCGGATGCCGCGGGTGGCGTAGCTGCGGCGCGGCACGTCCAGCAGGGCCTCGGCCAGCTTCTGCAGTTCGTCCTCGTCCAGGTCCTTCGGCGCGCGGTTGGGCGCGATGCCGGCCATGAACAGCACTTCCGAGCGCAGGTAGTTGCCCATGCCCGCCAGGAAGGCCTGGTCGAGCAGCAGCGCCACCAGCGACCGGCCGGCGAAGCGCTTGCTGCGCAGGCGTTCGGCCACGCTGGCGGCGGTCAGCTGCAGGTCCAGCACGTCCGGGCCGAGCTTGGCCAGGAAGGGGTGCCGCGGCAGCTCGGCGGTCTTCCACATCTCCACTTCCGAGGCCGAGTACAGCAGGATGGCCTTCTTCCCGGTCTCCAGCGCCACCCGCAGCTGGCGCGTGGTGTCGGGGCGTTCGCCGGCCTTGGCCACTTTCCACACGCCGTACAGCTGGTTGTGCGAGTACAGCGTCAGCCCGTGGTCGAAGTGGGTGAGCAGGGCCTTGCCGTGCGGTTCGATGGCGCGGATGCGGTGGTCCACCAGGCTGCGCTGGTATTTCTTCAGCTCGGGGAAGGCGAAGAATGCGGACGTGAGCGGCTGGCCGACCACGGCCTTGGCGAGCTGGTCGGCGGCGCGGCGGATTTCAGGACCTTCAGGCATGGCGGCAGCTTGCCGGCGGGCGCGTGCAGGCCGCGTGTGGGCTCAGGCCCGCACCGGCGGCACCGCCTGCGGTTCGTGGTATTCGAAGCCGAGCGAGCCGTTTTCCACGCGGGCCACGCGGGCGTCCACCACCACCGCCGGGCCCGGCTGGACCTCGTCGAAGAACACCAGCCGCACGATCTCGGCCACTTCCAGCGTGCATTCGGCGGGGCGGAAAAGGCCGCAGCCGCCCTCGGACAGGTCGGTGACCTCGCACAGCCAGGCCCGCTCGTCGCGCAGCACCATCACCTTGGCGGCGAAGGGGACCCGGTCGGACCAGCGTTCGTTGGCGTCCATGGCCTGGCCTCAGAGCGAACGGGTGCGACCGCCGTCCACCGGCAGGTTGATCCCGTTGACGTAAGCGGCCGAAGGCGAGGCCAGGAAGGCGATGGCCGCCGCCACTTCGGCCGGCTCGGCGAAGCGGCCCGCGGGCACGGTGGCCAGCATGCCGCGGGCAATCTCGTCGGCGGGCTTGCCGGTGGCGGCGGCGCGTTCGGCCAGGATCTGGTCCAGGCGCTGGGTGCGGGTGTAGCCCGGCAGCACGTTGTTCACCGTGATGCCGAAGCCGCCCAGTTCGCTGGCCAGGGTCTTGGCCCAGGCCGCCACGGCGCCGCGGATGGTGTTGGACACGCCCAGGTTGGCGATGGGTTCCTTCACCGACGTGGAGATGACGTTGACGATGCGGCCCCAGGCCGCGGCCTGCATGCCCGGCAGCACGGCCTGCACCAGCACCTGGTTGGCCAGCAGGTGCTGGCGGAACACGGCGTCGTAGGTTTCCGGCGCGGCGGCGTGGGCCGGGCCGCCCGGCGGGCCGGCGGTGTTGTTCACCAGCACGTGCACGGGGTGCTCGGCGCAAAGCGCGGCCACGGCGGCGGCCAGGCCGGCGGTGTCGGAGGCGTCGGCGGCCAGGTGGCGATGGCGCTGGGCCTCGTGCACGCGGGGCAGGGCGGCGGCCACTTCGGCCAGGCGCCCGGGGCGGCGGGCCAGCACGGTGACGTCGGCGCCCATCGCGGCCAGCGCCTGCGCAGCGGCCTGGCCGATGCCTTCCGAGCCGCCGCAGACCAGGGCGTGGCGGCCCTGCAGCAGCGCGCTCACCAGTCCTTGCCCGACAGCGGGGTCTTGAGCGGCTGCATCATCAGTTCGCGCAGCGACTCGTCGTCCTCGGCCTGGGGCGGTTCGATCTCCTCCAGGTCCAGGCCCCAGGCTTCGGCGTCGTCGGCGTCCATGCCGCCCAGTTCGCGGAAGTCGGCGTCCAGCAGCTGCGAGCGGGCGATGTCCTCGCTTTCGTAGATATTGACCCGGCCGTCGCAGTCGAACACTTCGGCCACGCCGCTCTCGAGCACGCGCAGGCGCGACCAGACCAGCATGCGCGGCAGCACCGCTATCCACCATTGGTCGCCGGTGGTGTCGCGCGGATCGTAGCCGTCGTTCTCGGGGGTGCCCATGGGTCGCTCCTTACTGCAGTGCCATCTGGATCAACAGGCCGGTCGCCCCGATCAGGGTGAGCCAGCCGCTGCCGGCGGTGATGCCGGCGAAGAAGTTCAGGTTCTGGTCGCGGGCGGTGCGGTGTTTCCAGCGCATCAGCCACCAGCTGTAGCCCCAGCCGCCGTCCTCGGTGCCGGGCGCGAAAGCGATCTTGCGGTCCAGCTGGTGCCGGTAGGCCAGCACCCGGAAGCCGAAGTGTGCCGGGGCCGCCGAACCGGCCAGCCCCAGGAACAGGAAGATCAGCAGCGAACCAGCGCCCATCCGCGCCTCAGAACGTCGCCAGGCCCGGCGCGCGCGGGTAGGGGATGGCGTCGCGGATGTTGCTCAGGCCGCACACGTAAACCACCAGGCGTTCGAAGCCCAGGCCAAAGCCGGCGTGCGGCACGGTGCCGTAGCGGCGGAAATCGCGGTACCAGCCGTAGTGCGCCGGGTCCAGGCCGAAGTGCGCCATGCGCGCGTCCAGCACGTCCAGGCGCTCCTCGCGCTGGCTGCCGCCGATGATCTCGCCGATGCCCGGAGCCAGCACGTCCATCGCCGCGCAGGTCTTGCCGTCGTCGTTCAGGCGCATGTAGAAGGCCTTGATCTGCTCGGGGTAGTTCATCACCACCACCGGGCGGCCGATGTGCACCTCGGTCAGCCAGCGCTCGTGTTCGGTCTGCAGGTCCAGGCCCCATTCCACGGGGAAGTCGAACTTGTGGCCGGACTTCTGCAGCAGGCTTACGGCCTCGGTGTAGTCGATGCGTTCGAACGGGGAATCAATGATGCCCTCGAGCTTGCTGATGGCGGTCCTGTCCACGCGCTCGGCGATGAAGGCCAGGTCGTCGCCGCGCTCGGCCAGCACGGCCTTGAACAGGTACTTCAGGAAGGCCTCGGCCAGGTTCGCGTCGTCGTTGAGGTCGGCGAAGGCGATTTCCGGCTCGATCATCCAGAACTCGGCCAGGTGGCGGGTGGTGTTGGAGTTCTCGGCGCGGAAGGTCGGGCCGAAGGTGTACACCTTGCTCAGGGCCAGGCAGTAGGCCTCGACGTTGAGCTGGCCGGACACGGTGAGGAAGGTTTCCTTGCCGAAGAAATCCTTGCCGAAGTCCACGTTGCCCTTGGCGTCGCGCGGCAGGCGCTGCATGTCCAGGGTGGAGACGCGGAACATCTGGCCAGCGCCTTCGGCGTCGGAGGTGGTGATGATGGGCGTGGAGATCCAGTAGAAGCCGTTCTCGTGGAAGAAGCGGTGCACGGCCTGGGCCAGGCAGTGGCGGATGCGGGTGACCGCGCCGAACAGGTTGGTGCGCGGGCGCAGGTGGGCCACGTCGCGCAGGAACTCGAGCGAATGGGCCTTGGGCTGGATGGGGTAGGTTTCCGGGTCTTCGACCCAGCCCACCACTTCAATGCCGGTGGCCTGGATCTCGAAGCCCTGGCCCTGGCCCTGCGAGGCCACCAGCACGCCGTGGGCGACCACCGAGCAGCCGGCGGTCAGGCGCTTGATCTCGTCTTCGTAGTTGGACAGTTCGGCAGGGGCCACTACCTGGATGGCGGCGAAGCAGGAGCCGTCGCTGACGTTGACGAAGCTCAGGCCCGCCTTGGAATCGCGCCGGGTGCGGACCCAGCCGCGGACGGTGACTTCACTGCCGGGGGCGGTTGCCCCGGACAGCGCCTGCTGGACGCTGACCACTGCCATGTTCTTGAATCCCGGCCGCTGGGGCCCATCTGGGTGAGGTCTGCAAGGATAACCGCAGGCGTGCATTCACGCAGCGGCCGTATACTTTCCGCATCGCTTCCGAGGTAGTCCGCCATGGCCGTCACCCTGACCCCCGCCGCCGTCGCCCGCATCCGCACCTACCTGGCCGACACGCCCGGCGGCACCGGCCTGCGCTTCGGGGTCCGCAAGTCCGGCTGCTCGGGCTTTGCCTACGTGGTGGACATCGCCAAGGCCGCCGGCCCCGACGACACCGTGTTCGAGACCGACGGCGTGGCCGTGCAGGTGGACGCCGAAAGCCTGCCTCAGGTGGACGGCACGGTGATCGACTTCGTCAGCCAGGGCCTGAACCAGCAGTTCGTCTTCCGCAACCCCCGGGTCTCGGCCGAGTGCGGCTGCGGCGAGTCCTTCACCACCTCGGCCCGACCCCTGTAGGAGGGCCTTCAGGCCCGATGCTTCACGGCGAAGGGCATCGGGCCTGAAGGCCCTCCTACAGAAAATCCCATTTCAGACATGGGCTTGCGGGGAATCTGCCGGTTCGGGCATAATTGCCGGCTCCCCGTCCTGGGGAGACCCTTGCTCCACGGCGATCACGGCCGGGGGCTGCCAGGCCATCCCGGCCGCATCCACAAGGAAACAAAACCATGCGTCACTATGAAATCGTTTTCATGGTCCATCCGGACCAGAGCGAGCAGGTGCCGGCCATGATCGAGCGCTACAAGGCGCTGATCGAGGGCGACAACGGCAAGATCCACCGCCTGGAAGACTGGGGCCGCCGCCAGCTGGCGTACTCCATCGACAACCTCGTCAAGGCCCACTACGTGCTGATGAACGTCGAAGTCGGCCAGAAGATCCTGACCGAGCTCGTCGACGGCTTCCGCTTCAACGACGCCGTGCTGCGCCACATGGTCATTGCCCGTGACGAAGCCGTCACCGAGCAGTCCCTGATCATGAAGAGCAAGGACGAGAAGAGCGAGCGCCGCCCGCGCCGCGACGAAGATGAATCCAGCGTGGGCATCGCCCCGTCCGACGACGCCTGAGACCGGAGACCCCTATGAGCAAGTTCTTCCGCCGCCGCAAGTTCTGCAAGTTCTCCGCCGAGGGCGTCAAGGAGATCGATTACAAGGATCTCAATACCCTGCGCCAGTACCTGACCGAGAACGGCAAGATCGTTCCCAGCCGCATCACCGGCACCAAGGCCAAGTACCAGCGCCAGCTGCAGGCCGCCATCAAGCGCGCCCGCGAGCTCGCCCTGATCCCGTACACCGACAACCACCAGAACTGAGCCGCGGCCCCCGGGCCGCGTCTTCACCCGTCCCAACGGACAGCCAACAGTTGCGGGGCCACGCGCCCCGCTAACGTGACGGAGCTTTATCCATGAAACTGATCCTCCTGCAGAAAGTCGTGAACCTCGGTGGCCTGGGCGACCTGGTCGATGTGAAGCCGGGCTACGGCCGCAACTTCCTGGTGCCGTTCGGCAAGGCCGTGCCGGCCACCGCCGCCAACATCGCCAGCTTCGAAGCCAAGCGCGCCGAGTACGAAGCCAAGGCCGACGCCGTCCTGGCCGGTGCCCAGGCCCGCAAGGAAAAGATGGAAGGCGCGTCGGTCACCATCGCCGCGAACGCTTCCACCGAAGGCAAGCTGTTCGGTTCGGTCGGTCCGCGCGACGTCGCCGAAGCCTTCACCAAGGCCGGCTACAAGCTCGACAAGAGCGAAGTGGTCATGTCGGAAGGCGCCCTGCGCCGCACCGGCGAGTTCGAGATCGAAGTCCGCCTGCACGCCGACGTCCACACCACCGTCAAGGTGCTGGTCGAAGCCGAAGCCTGATCTTCGCGCTCCACGCTGTCCCCGAAGGGCGCCCACCAGGGCGCCCTTCGTCTTTTCGCAAAGGAAAATGTACCAGGTACATTTTCATTGGGCGTCCCGGCCAAACCCGGGCGCTGCATGAAAATGTACCTGGTACATTTTCCTTTGCCTGTCGCAGGATGTGAGAGGGGGGCGGGGGAAGCTGTGCACCGGTTATGCACAGGCTTATCCCTCACGCAGGGGCGGCCGGGCGGCTACCATGGCTGACCCGGCGGCGGGTGTATTTCCGACCCGCGCCCATCCGAATGCCAAGGCCACCATGCCCGTACGCTCCGAATCCTTCCGCACCGAAGCCCGCATTGACGCCCTTCGCGTGCCGCCCCAGTCGGTCGAGGCCGAGCAGGCCGTCATCGGCGGCCTCATGCTGGCCCCCGATTCCCTGGACCGCGTGGGCGACTTCCTCACCGAACACGACTTCTACCGCCGCGACCACCGCCTCATCTACCGCGCCATCCGCGAGCTGAGCGAGAAGAACAAACCCTTCGACGCCGTCACCCTGGGCGAATGGTTCGAAACCAACGCCCTGTCCGAACAGATCGGCGGCACCGGCTACCTCATCGAGCTGGCCTCCAGCACCCCCTCGGCCGCCAACATCCGCGCCTACGCCGAGATCGTGCGCGAGAAGGCCGTGATGCGGCAGCTGATCGAGGCCGGCACCGAGATCGTCAACGACGGCTTCCAGCCCGAGGGGCGCGACAGCCAGGAAGTGCTGTCGGCGGCCGAGATGAAGGTGTTCAAGATCGCCGAACAGGGCCGCCGCGGCCGCGCCGATTTCGTACCCCTGCGCGAGGCGATGAAGGACGCCTTCGGCATCCTGCAGGAGCGCTACGAAAACCAGGGCAGCGTCACCGGCCTGCCCACCGGCTTCCACGACCTCGATGAGATGACCGCCGGCCTGCAGCCGTCCGACCTCATCATCCTGGCCGCGCGTCCGGCCATGGGCAAATGCCTGAGCGCCGATGCGGAAATCGTGCTCGAGGACGGCAGCGTCGCCACCATCGAACAGGTCTGCCGCAGCCGCGGCGGCGTCATCGGCACGCTCACCGACGACCTGCGCCTGGCCAGCGCCACGCCCTCGGATTTCGTGGACGACGGCATCAAGCCCACCTTCGAAGTCACCACGCGCCTGGGCCGCCGGGTCGAATCCACCGCGCCGCACCCCTTCCTGACGCTGGACGGCTGGAAGCCGCTGATGGAGCTGAACGTGGGCGACTACGTGGCCGTGCCGCGCCGCCTGCCGGTGTTTGGCCACCAGCCGATGCGCGACTGCGAAGTCAGCCTGCTGGCCTACCTGATCGGCGACGGCGGCCTGACCGGCAGCTGCCCGCGCTTCACCAGCAGCAACCCGGAAATCACCGCCGAGTTCACGGCATGCGTCGAGGCCTTCGGCGGCACCGTGGCCACCCAGGTCGAGCGGCGCAGCGGCTTTGCGCCCAGCTGGCGACTGTCGGCGGATGCCGAAGCGGTGCCCGCCCGCCGGCAGCGTTTCGCCAGCGCGCTGTCGCAGCAGGTGCGGCGTTCGGGCCAGCCGGCGCGTGCGCTGGCCGCCCGGCTGGGCGTCAGCCCGGCCACCGTGTCGAACTGGCAGCGCGGCAAGACCGTGCCCGCCGAACCGATGATCGAAGGCCTGTGCCGCGTGCTGGAGGTGTCGCCGGCCTCGCTGGGCCTGGCCGACGGTGAGTCCGCGCGCCGCAACGTCGCCAACCCGCTCACGCTGTGGCTGCGCGAACTGGGCTTGATGGGCAAGGACGCCCACGCCAAGCAGGTGCCGGCCCCGGTGTTCCGCCTGCCGCGCACGCAGCTGGCGCAGTTCATCAACCGCCTGTTCGCCACCGACGGCTGGGCCACGGTGCTAGCCTCGGGCCAGTCGCAGCTGGGCTACGCGTCGGTGTCCGAGCGCCTTGCGCGCCAGGTGCAGCACCTGCTGCTGCGCTTCGGCGTCATCGCCAAGCTGCGCCAGCGCTGGGTGAAATACGGCCCGTCGCGGCGCGTGTCGTGGCAGCTCGACATCACCGACGCCACGTCCATCCGCAGCTTCATCGCCGACATCGGCATCCACGGCAAGCAGGCCGCGGTGGACGCGGTCAGCCGCGCGCTGGCCCAGCGCCAGCCGCACGGCAACGTCGACCACGTGCCGCGCGAGGCCTGGGGCCTGGTTGAACAGGCCAAGGGTGCGATGTCCTGGGCCGAGCTGGCGCGCCGCACTGGCCACAGCGATTCCAACAGCCATGTCGGCCAGCGCGCGCTGTCGCGCGAGCGCCTGGCGCGCATCGCCATGGTGCTGCAGGACGCACGCCTGGCCGCCCTGGCCAGCAGCGACGTGGTCTGGGACCGCATCGAATCCATCGTTTCCACCGGCCAGCAGCAGGTGTACGACCTCACGGTGCCGGGCACGCACAACTTCATCGCCAACGACATCTGCGTGCACAACACCACCCTGGCCCTGAACATCGCCGAGTTCGGCGCGCTCAAGACCAAGAAAGCGGTGGCGGTGTTCTCGATGGAAATGTCGGCCTCGCAGCTGGCGTTCCGCCTGATTTCCTCCATCGGCCGCGTCAACGCCACGCGCCTGCGCACCGGCCAGCTCGAGGACGAGGACTGGTCGCGCGTGAACATGGCCATCAAGATGCTGTCGGACGTGAAGGTGTTCATTGACGACACGCCGGCGCTGTCGCCCGACGTGCTGCGCTCCAAGGCCCGCCGCATCAAGCGCGAACACGACCTGGGCCTGATCGTGGTGGACTACCTGCAGCTGATGCAGGTGCCGGGCTCGGCCGAGAACCGCACCAACGAAATCTCCGAGATCTCGCGCTCGCTGAAGGCTTTGGCCATGGAGCTCAAGGTGCCGGTGATCGCGCTGTCCCAGCTCAACCGCGGCCTGGAGTCGCGCACCGACAAGCGCCCGGTCATGTCCGACCTGCGCGAATCCGGCGCCATCGAGCAGGACGCCGACATCATCATGTTCATCTACCGCGACGACTACTACAACAAGGACTCGCCCGACAAAGGCCTGGCCGAAGTGATCATCGCCAAGCAGCGTAACGGCCCCACGGGCATGGCCAAGCTGAAGTTCTTCGGCGAATACACCCGCTTCGACAACCTGGCCCGCGACAGCGTCGGCAGCTTCGAATGAGCCAGCGGCCCACCCGCGTGCGCGTGGACCTGGACGCGCTGAGCCACAACCTGCGCGCCCTGCGCGCCCACGCCGGCGTGC
>Ga0075158_10003641_pt1 | contig 10801 bp, 10 predicted proteins | sample JI91814BDNA_FD_70968 | JGI IMG/M metagenome (GOLD analysis project Ga0075158, IMG submission 70968) | Wastewater effluent complex algal communities from Wisconsin, to seasonally profile nutrient transformation and Carbon sequestration -... | ecosystem: Engineered > WWTP > Effluent > Algae... | reverse complement strand
TCAACCGATGTCGTTGTCAAAGCCGCTGGTGTATTTTTATTGGGATCATCCATGATGCCACTAACAGAACCGATTTGCTCGCTTTAGCCAAGATCAGTTTCAACAGGCTGAATAGTTACCCAGTTATTGCCGGATAGAGTATTCGACACGAGATGCTCTCAATCGCAACTCGAAGTTAGCCCGTACCGCGATGAAGCTTCTGAGAACTCACGATTGCCCGCATCTTGGTTGTGAATCCCTAGCGATTCAAATAGTACCTAATCGGCCTGCAAACCCCAAAACACTCCAAAGCGGAGCCATTGTTGACGAAAGAACAATGACTCTAGAGAGATCAAGTATGAATTATCTAGCGACATATCTTAGCGAGACAATCGGTTTCGTTTGGCTGACAGGATGTTTACTAAGGACAAGAACGCAAATAGCCCCGATTGGCCGCAGATCTGTTACCAAAAACGAGCCCAATTCCTGCATACTCTTTAACCGGTTACTGATGCACAGTAGGGGCGGGAAATGATGTCGAAGTTTAGTTAACACGCATCGGTGAGTCCAGCTAAAACCCGCCTAGCCTTCGGCGTACGGGTTAAACGATGCCGGTCTGCACTTCGTTCCCGTCGGTGGCTGCCGTTCTTCAACAACCAAGTCGCACAACGCGCGTCAATCCACCATCCCTTCGATGGACAACTGGGCTTCGTAAACCGTTCACTACCACTAAATCTTTGAACCTAATAGCACTACCAAAGATCACAACCCAAAAATCTCTAAGATGGAACAAGAATTAGCGACCGAACGAGAATTGTGTTTTAAGGAGTCGAACTTCCAAAGTCAACAAAATTGACAAGCGTTTCGATGATGTCTCAACTGAACCCAACCGGCACCTCCCTTACAGACGATGGTCAACAGCCCGGTTCGGCTGCGCAATAATATCCATCTCGCTTCGTTGATTTCAATACTTTCTTAGCTCTGATCTTGTACAACGAGAAGACTCTGCCTTCTGATCGAACGACATCTACTGACAGAGTTCCTGAAATCTCTAATGGAGCATTGATTACAAAATCAGTAACCAAACCATCGTCCATCTCAACAATGATGATCTTATGAAGAGGAAGTTGTTGCCATAAATTCTGGTTGATCGGTTTCTCTTTCGATTCCGCCCAGATAGCGAACTTCCCAATGCCCTTCGTCTGATAAACACTCGATACCATCATGTAGCCACGAATCACAATTGATTCGCCGTCGAACGATCTGACGGCTGCAGGAATGTCCGAATCTGTAAATGTCTGTCGATTATTGTTTTCAACCGCGAGCTTGCTCCAGTCCAATGGCTCTGTGGCCAGACTAGCGTGTGCAGATGCAAGTATGCTTAACATCATCAAGAAGAGTTTGAGCATATTAGATTCTCCGACGAACTGCCATGCTGACCCATCCCCCGCCAATCCCGCGCTAAAACCAAAACGACAAATACCACCAATGCCGCAGCCGCTAAAGCTAATGTAACCGCACATCCGACGGCCAAAAACCTGGAAGCTTCTTTTGTCTGAGCATATTCGATGCGAAACTCGAACTCAAACGGAGCGAAGAGCTCCTTCCAATTCATTGCCTCGGTAAGCCCCATTGTTTGCTTCACCTCTTCCAATTCGGCAGGCCACGGCTCTTCCCAAGTGAAGAATAGATCTCCTGGTTCCTGCTTGATAAGCGACTGCGTCCCATCCTCAAAAATAATACGATCTCCAATCGCCCAGTCTTCACCATCGAAGTTGCTGTGCCCCAGGATCTCGGCGAGAAGCTCCACGCCAGCAATGTACTGCACGGACCTGGACTTTGAGATGACTAACGGCATAAACCAACTCCACACACCACCGAGTCGCGGTGGCCAGTGCATTGCTATAACGCTATGACTGCGACTTCGGTACAGTTATTTTTTCGTTGCGATTTGTGTGACGAACGATTCTAATGCGCCGCCTAGGCTCCGCTCGACGGTATTAAGTCCTCAGGAGTAAGACCACACTCGCCTAAGGCATTTCGAACGACGAGCGCAAGCTCCCGAACATCAACTCCTCGGATGTAGGGTGTGTGCCGCGGTCATGAGCTATTAACTTCGCACCATCGCATAATCCAATGACGCATGGAACGCTCATCAATCGCTGGATCGACCGCAAAACACACCGTGGAGTTGACGTGCCGCAGCTTCGACCATGCGCTGCTCATATCGCTCCCTCAACCAACGAGCACAAGCTCCCGAACATCAACTCCTCGGATGTAGGGTGTGTGCCGCGGTCATGAGCTATTAACTTCGCACCATCGCATGATCCAATGACGCATGGAACGCTCATCATTCGCTGGATCGACCGCAAAACACACCGTGGAGTTGACGTGCCGCAGCTTCGATCATGCGCTGCTCATATCGCTCTATCAACCCACGAGCACAAGCTCCCGAACATCAACTCCTCGGTGTGTTCCGCAAGTCAAATTTTCCAAAATGGAAAACGCTTCACGATTCTTTATCGTTACAAGAAAACGAGGCCCGACGTTGTGACTTGCAGCACACACCCTACATCCTACATTCACTCCGACCAGGGCCATATCTCATCCACGCGTTGGCCACAGGCAGGACAGTTTGGCCCGTTATAGGCACGCTGATCCAGCATCCCAGTCAAGACGGCACCCAAAGTGCAAATCGAAGAAAGCACACAGAAAACTACCACCGCAATTCCGATCATCGAACCTTGGACCGCAAAGTAGGCAGCAATGCACCCCACTGCAACGAACAGTCCCAGTAAACGAAGAAAGCCCCCCGGTGGATCAGACGATCCCATCCCGCTGGCCTGAAGCTGCCAATTGTGTCCGCACTTTTTACATTGCATGGGTTGGTGCCACAGATTTTAACGATCAAAGATTGGCTGTGAAATTATTTGCGATTTGCCAATCCCTGTCCAGGAAATTATGACAGGATTTAATTTCCGTTAACCATCACCTCTCGCGTCGGGTCGTCGTAGCTCCTACGTCGTACTTCGTAATTCGTCGTCGTAATTAGTCGTGATCGTAATCGTGCTCGTGATCGACGATTCGACGATTCGACGACGAATGACGAATGACGAAGTAAGAGCTACGAAAGGGAAACCCAACACAAAGTCATCCCACGACCCCCTCAATTTCATCCGCCAGCCGCCGCGAAAGCTCCTTCGCGACTCGATTCATTTTCCACAGCCAGCGAGTTGCTTGGCGATGCGTTGCCATCGAGACCAAAGCTCTCTGAATCATCTGCCGCGAAGTCTTAGCTTCAAACAATCCCACGACCCAATCGGGCAAATCCTCTCGGCCATCGTCGCTGATCGCCCGACAACAACTCAACTTCCGGCCATGCGTTTGGAGTTCTCGCGCAATCCAGTACGCTTCCATATCAACCGCATCCGCTTGCGTCCTCGCGTGCAATTCAAGCCGCTCTCGCTGCTGAGCCACAATCGTGGTTGAGGTTAATAACCTTCCCTGCCGCGGTCGTGAAAAACCCTTTGCCTCCGTACTAAGCACAGGTTCATTCAAACAATGCATTTCTTCAAACCAACAAAGATCACCTTGTTGCAGTTCACGGGCCAATGCACCCGCGAACCCAAACAAGCCAATATTGATTTCCGCTGAAGGCCTCACGGTCCGCAAGCCGCTCCACTCGCTCCAATTTCGAAAGGCGTCGACCACTCGATGCGCCGATCCGCCTACCAAAACATCGCAGCGATATCGCGAATGCTCGAGCCGATAACAACTTCCATTTTTCCAACGAGCAACACGGCGGGCCTTGAAACGCTTCAACGTCGCTGAGGCTTCAATTTGCAACGGAAAGAGAAAAAGATAATCCGTATTTCGGAATTGCATATCTAGCGCAGATCACGCAAGGCCACAAAAGGGAGCGACGGTTCGAGCGACGCTGGCGCAAGAGGTTCATGCTTAGGCCGAGCAGGGCGACGTGGTCCCAACACTGTCCTGACCGTAGACCAAAATCCACTCATACTACCTAGTGTCGCTTCTACGGCGGTCGGCTCAAAACCACAATGCATCAAACAGTTCGCGCACTTCGCATTCCCACTCGCGTGCCCATACGAGGACCAATCCGTACTCTCCAAAAGCTCTTTGTAAGAGCACACATACCCTTCGTCCATCAAATAACAAGGCTTCTGCCAACCGAAGACGTTATAAGTTGGACTACCCCAAGCCGTGCAATCCAATTTGTAGTTGCCCCGCAAGAATTCTAAATAGAGTGGCGATTGATTGAATCTCCAACGCTTTGAGCGCGGGTCGCCAAGAATCTGATCGAACAACGCATGCGAATTCTCTCGCCCCATGAATCCCTGTTGATCGGGAGCTTTGGAATAAGCGTATCCTGGCGCAATCATCATCCCTTCGACGCCCATCCCCATGAGTCGATCGAAGAGTTCGGCCAAATCTTCTAAGCTCGAATGATTAAAGATCGTCGTATTGGTCGTGATGCGAAAACCTTTGGCGCGGGCTGCTTGAATAGCATCGATGGCAATATCGAAAATACCCTGCCTATTTACCGAAGCGTCATGGGTCGCTTGCATACCATCCATGTGCACGGAGAACGCGAGGTAGCGAGAAGGTTTGAACTTGTGCAATGATTCTTTTAATTTGATCGCGTTGGTGCAAAGGTAGACATATTTTTTGCGTGCCACCAAACCATCGACGATACTGTCGATTTGCGGATGTAGCAGAGGTTCGCCACCTGGTATGGCAACCACTGGGGCTTCGCATTCTTCAATGGCTTTGAAACATTGCTCAGGCGAAACGTTGCGCCGCAACACTTCTGCCGGGTGCTGAATCTTTCCACATCCCACACAGGCCAAGTTGCAGCGCATGAGAGGTTCAAGCATCAGCACGAGAGCGTAGCGTTTATTGCCGCGCCAGCGATTACGGAAAACGTGACGCAAGACGGCCACACTTTGTTGCCAAGGTACTGTCATTGTCTATTCTCCTTCTCGCTGCTGTAGCCACTGTTGGTACTTACCGATCGCCATCATGGGGAAGTAGTGCGAATACATCCAATAACGCAAATAAAAGACTCTGGGAAAACCGGTTCCCGTCATCTCACTTTCATCCCACGTTCCGGTTGCATTGCGATTGTTGAGCAACCATTGTAAGCCTTTTTGGATAGCCGCATGTTCCATAGGAAGAACGGCCATCAATCCCAGAAGAGCCCAAGCCGTTTGTGATGCGGTTACTGGACCACGTCCGCGCCATTCGGGATCTTCATAGCTGCGCGGTGATTCGCCCCAGCCACCATCAGACTGCTGTTTGGAGAGCAACCACTCTGCGCCGCGCTGCAGCATTGGGTCATGGCCATCAACACCCGCAGCCCGCAGGCCTACCAAGACTTGCCACGTGCCGTAGATGTAATTGACACCCCAGCGTCCATACCAACTGCCGTCACTCTCTTGATGCTTACGCACATATTCGATAGCTCGCTGAACGACCGAGTGCTCGCGACTATATCCCCAGGCTGCCAGAGACTCGACAATACGGGCAGTAATATCGGGTGTACTTGGATCGATCATCGCATTGTGATCGGCGAATGGGACATAACATAAGAACTCGGCGTTATTGTTCTTATCGAATGCACCCCAGCCACCATCCTTGTTTTGCATCGCAATGAGCCAAGCTAAGGAACGTTCTGCGGCCGAATGAATGTCGGCCCAACGCTGCACATGTTTTTTGGCCAAGGACACCGTAGCTTTGGTACCGCGAGCTTGCAGAACCTCATCGCCCAAGAAATCTCGCAATGCAATAAGCACCATCGAAGTATCATCGGTGTCGGGATAAAATTCATTGTGATACTCGAAGTACCAACCGGCCGGTTCCGCTTTGACATTCACTTGCCAATCACCGGGCTGTGTTACTTGCTTCGAGAGGAGCCAATCGATCGCTCGCTCGACTTCCGCATTCTTTACTGTGTAACCTGCCGCCGCCAAACCGCGCAGCGAAATCGCTGTATCCCAAACGGGCGACTTACAAGGTTCTAGCCGAAGCTGATCGCCTGCCTCGTCTGGTCGAATAAGCATCTCGAGTTGCTCATCACAATAGCGAACCTCGGCAGAATCTTCCGCGTAGCCTAGTGCTTTGAGAACAATGCGACTCCAAACAATGGGTGGAAAGATTGCCCCGAGTCCATCGCTATCGACAAATCGATCGAGCATCCATTTTTGGCAGCGTTGGATCGCCAGTTTGCGCAGAGGTCGTACACGATACGCTTCCAATCTCTTTAGCCAACGATCACAGCCATAGAAAAATTTCTCCCAGGAGAAGAACTGCTGAGCATCGGGGAGACCAGGCGCTCGGAGCGGTTTCCATTTTTCTGGTGGTTGCAGAAACAATTCATCGATTCGCAAATGTTCTGATAGTTGCTTTACGGGTCTGAATGCCCAGACCAACGCGAGCGGGATCAACATCGTCCGCGACCAAGCACTGATACGATAGATGTTGATCGGAAACCACGAGGGCAAAAAAATCGCTTCGGGTGGGACCGCTGGACAATATTTGTAGTCGAGTTGCCCCAGTAGCGCGAGATAGAAACGGGTGAAGCTGTTGACGGCGTCGGCTCCTCCAGCGCAACGAATGGCGTCACAAGCCTTCTTCATCGGTGCCGACTTAGGATCATAGCCCATCAACTTCAATGCCCAATAAGCTTTCACGCTGGCACTGACTTCAAGATCGCCACCGGGATATTGTGACCAGCCACCATGTTCTTGTTGTTGAGCGGCTAAGCCTCGGGCCAAGCGACGACAGATATCGGTTTGTTCGCGTCCCAGAAACACCTGCAGCAGCAAGTATTCGCTTTCCAGAATCGAGTCACCTTCGAGGTAACCGCACCACGATCCGTCAGGAGCTTGCCGATCGAGAAGCCAACGCCGGGAGTCGGCGAGCAAGTCCTTCTGCCCCTCTAGTGATGGTTCGAATGTGCCGGTTAGAGAAGCCCGGCGGGAATCGGGGCTTCCCGATTGTATTTGAGTCGACCGTATATCTAAGCTCATGGCGCCTCCCTGCCCTCTGCTCGTCCAATTCGGGCTGGCGGATCTCCACCCCCCGTAATGAGCAGATTAGCGGTTCAAGCTGACACACTCAACCCCCAATTTACTACCTTTGAGGAAAACCGACCCAAATCGAATTGCAATTTTCACAGCTGTAGTTGAAGAAACCTCATTTTCTTGGCGCCACGAATCGAATATACTTCAGAGACGCAGTTGAAACTGAGTCTCAATTTCACGGGACCATCCTTCGATGATCAGCCTGCCAGAAAACTCCGCTATCCTTCCAATCCATATTCTTCGCAGCAACGAACGTGCTCGGATCGTTGACCTGTTCGGTGACACTACCACCCTGCATCGTCTCGATGAGATGGGCTTAAGTGTCGGTACCGAAGTTCAAATGATTCGCCCCGGTACACCTTGTATTGTTGCAATGGCTGGGAAACGCCTAAGCCTGCGACTCGAAGAGGGAACCGAGATTTTTGTCGAAATCGCCAACGCGACTCAGCCAGTTGCTGCATCCGCATGAACTTGGCAGATCTAAAGGTGGGGCAACAAGGCACCATCACCCAGGTCGTCGGAGACGATACGCTTGCCCTACGGTTAATGGAGATGGGGCTTATTGAAGGAGAAGTGGTTCGACTGCTCGGTAAAGCTCCCATGGGAGAACCGTTAGAGTTCGCCTATCGCAGTTCGAGACTTTCACTTCGCAAACTAGAAGCAACTCGAGTTGAAATCGAATTGCTTAAGGATTCAACCTGACTCAGGTTTCTGGCTACCTATGGTTTCGCCCGACCCCACATCATCTACGCCCGGCAATAAATCGCAGCGAGCATCTTTGCGGGTCGCGTTGATCGGAAATCCGAACACTGGTAAAAGCACTATCTTCTCAGCGCTGTGCGGCGTACCGACTCGCATTGGCAACTATCCCGGTGTGACGGTCGAAAAGAAAATCGGCACCTATAAAGATAATCAAGGCGAAGTACAGATCATCGATTTGCCTGGCACTTATAGCTTGGCCGCTCGCACACTCGACGAACAAGTTTCCGTTGATGTGCTGCTCGGACGCCAAGCCGATGTCCCTTCGCTTGATGCGGTCATTGTTGTCGCTGATGCCACAAACCTCGATCGCAACTTATATCTCTTCTCCCAAGTCCGCGACCTCGGCCTTCCAACGATACTCGTTCTCAACATGTGGGACCGTATCGCACAGGAGAGCATCGAGATTGACTTAGAGATGCTGAAGAAGCGGCTCTCTACACCTATCATCACCACAGCCGCAGCTCGCAAAGTCGGCATTGAAACATTGCGGCTGGCCATTCGACAGGTCACCGATTGCGCTAAACCTGAAATCTTTAGCCCGCTACCCGCTGTACTGCATGAACAATCGCAGCAGCTTAAGGATTGGATGGCCTCGAAGGGGGTTCAAGATACGCCTCTTCCTTGGATCGAAAGATTGGTACTGGATTGTGGCAATCAAGGTTTGGAGATTTTTGCTAAGAAACATAATCTCCCCGAATTATCGGCCAAGATCGAAGCCGTACGCGAGACACTGGCATCGCAAAATTGTCGTGTCCCTACAGTCGAAACACGAGTGCGTTATCAGTGGATTCGCGAAACGCTCACCGACGTAGTACGACGTCCATTGCACGAACGACTCACCTGGAGCGATCGCATCGACAAAGTGGTCACGCATCGTTGGTGGGGACTGATTCTTTTCGCCGCCGTGATGTTCGTGGTTTTCCAAGCCATCTATCGCTGGGCTGAACCAGGCATGCTGCTCATCGAATCGGTGCAGGGCTTTGTCGGAGATAGCATCAGCTCGATGCTCCCTCCCGGCATGTTACGCAGCCTGTTGGTTGATGGGATCGTTGCAGGTGTCGGCTCGGTGGTCGTATTCCTACCACAGATATTGCTCCTCTTTCTGTTCATTGGCGTGCTGGAAGATTGCGGCTACATGGCCCGAGCTGCGTTTGTGATGGACAAACTTATGACGCGGCTAGGCTTGAGCGGAAAGTCCTTTGTTCCGTTGATGTCTTCGTTTGCGTGTGCAGTGCCTGGCATTATGGCCACGCGCACTATCGAAAACCGGACCGAACGATTTGTGACCATCCTGGTCGCACCATTGATGAGTTGCTCAGCTCGATTGCCCGTTTATCTTTTGCTCATCGGCACATTCATTCCATCGACAACTTGGCTTGGTGGTTGGATAGGTTTGCAGGGGCTCACGTTATTGTTCATGCAAAGCCTCGGCGCAATGATTGCCGTTCCGATTGCATTCATTCTGCGCAAAACGTTTTTCAAAGGTGAAATGCCGCCGTTTGTTATGGAACTTCCGCCCTATAAATGGCCATCGCTCAACGTTATCTTCCATCGCGTGTGGGAACGTGGCTTAGCCTTCGTGACTCGAGCTGGAACTTTGATTTTCTGCACTTCGGTAATCGTGTGGGCGGCGAGCTATTTTCCCGCCGATCGCACTCAGATTCATGAGCTCGAAGCCAATCGCGAGGGACTGCAAGCTGAGTTAGCGGCGTTACCAGCGCTTGAAGAGACCAGCGACGAGTCCGTACGGTCTCAGATTGCATTGCTCGATTCGCAAATTTCAGCTTTGGCATCTGAAGAGATGGTTTTGGGTGGTGAAGCGATCGAAAAGAGCTTTCTAGGCTACGCTGGCCACGCGATTGAGCCAGTCGTTAAGCCACTCGGCTGGGACTGGAAAATCGGTGTGGGAGTAATCGCATCATTCCCGGCTCGCGAAGTGATCATCGCGACCATGGGAACGATCTACAGTCTCGGCGGGGAAGTCTCGGAAGAAGATGAAGGTTTACGAGACGCTTTGAATCATGCAGCATGGCCCGACGGAAAGCCAGTCTACAACATACCCGTTGCCCTTTCGATCATGGTGTTCTTTGCGTTGTGTGCTCAATGTGCGGCAACCATCATGACCATTCAACGCGAAACGAATTCGTGGAAATGGGCCGCATTTACCTTTGTGTACATGACCACATTGGCTTACATTGGGGCTTGGATTGCGTACGCTATCGCTGGCAATTTTGTCTAAGCAGCGCCGCGCAAGCTCAAGTCTTACAGGTAATTTGATATGGCTGATTTCGCTCAACTTTTGCAAGGCCTAGCAGTGCTGCTGATCGTCAGCGGTGCTTTTGCATTGGTGTTGCAGCGAGTCTTTTTGTTCTTCAAGGGTACATCATCTGGAAGCTGCAGTTCTGGCTGTTCGAGCTGTCCTTCACGTTGTAGCCAGCCTCGTGACGATAACGACCAGGACTCTATCAAAGTCATCCCTCTTTCCGAAATTCGTAAGATGTAGGGTGTGTGAAGCGATTCACATCTTGCGTTAACCTTCCGTCGGTTTTGACACACCATTTTAAATCGATTTGTCGCGCCGATCATCGAATCGCGCAACACACCGTGGAGAAGACTCGTCGACCAATTTACCGGTAACATCCTGCTGCGATAGGACGTCCTGATTCGACGGCAAGTCAACTCCACGGTGTGTTACGCAAGTCCATCTCTTGCCTTATCAACCGCATCGAAAATGGTGAGCAATGTGCGACAGCAAGGTGTAACAAGATGTGACTTGCTGCACACACCCTACTTCCACTCTACTCATTCACTTTCAACAAACTGACGCCCCCGAATTCTTTGCCGGTCTCAATGATGGATAACACTCCTGAAGAGATAAACTCGGCCACTTGAGGTTGAGTGATCTTCGAGCGAAAACCATAATTACCTGGACTACGATAACGTTCGATTTCACC
>Ga0075158_10003640_pt1 | contig 10802 bp, 9 predicted proteins | sample JI91814BDNA_FD_70968 | JGI IMG/M metagenome (GOLD analysis project Ga0075158, IMG submission 70968) | Wastewater effluent complex algal communities from Wisconsin, to seasonally profile nutrient transformation and Carbon sequestration -... | ecosystem: Engineered > WWTP > Effluent > Algae... | reverse complement strand
AAGGCTGTGACACTCTTGATCACTTCCATTGTGCTGCGCTGTGATTCGGCAAGCAACTCCATGTTCTTGCGATAAATTTCCATGGTGGCGTGCATATCAGCACTGGGCATTGTCATCCCAGGCATGTTCATACCGGGCATATTTTTCATGGAATTCTGCATCGTCTTTTGCATAGCATCCATAAACTCGTTTGCAGGATTACTTTTCTTAGCTACCATAACCGTCTCTCCGTTTTAAATGTTTCTTTTATTTCTTAAACTTAGCGGCATTACACTAACAAAACGTTAAAACTTCTTTAAAATGTCTGCGCAAATTCCTGGGGGATTGGTTAAATATTTCAGGAAAGTTTTGATAGACTGATCTAACTCAGCCATGGTTTTAGCCTGGTCTGGCGTCTCGTCCTCAAGCCAGACCTTGATAAGCTTGATATAAAGAACCCCAAAGGCTGAGACTTGAACGTCTCGCCAAGCTGTATTTAACGGAAACCGCGCCGCATCCAACATCCAAATAAGGGAATTAAAACCAAGGGGCAAATTACTGATAAAAAACAATGGGTTCTTAAGGCTCTCACCCCAGATTACTTTGAGGGCTGGTTTGAACTGAGCCGCCCTTTCAAAACGTGCCATCAAAACTTCGAACAAGGCATCTTCCATTTGCATCGTTGAAAAGTCCGAGGTCAGCGTTTCCAGAGTACGTTGGTCGATATAATGAATGAGTTCTTTAAACAGATCATCCTTGCTGGCAAAGCGTTTGTTCACTTGAACCAGAGAAAGAGAGCACCCTTCGGCGATTTTTGAAAATGTTAAGTCCCGCCAACCCGTTTGTGCAATCAGGTCAAAGATGCTTTCTAGAATTGGGTCTTTTGAAGTTTTTGAGGACACATTCTTAGCCTTTCAATTGGTCGGCGCGATCCATGGCAGCTTGCACTGCTTCTTCTATTAGTGTAGCAAAATCATTGTTTTCCAGCAAGACTTTCAATGCAGCTTCTGTCATACCGCCGGGACTCGTGACATTCTGACGTAATTCAGACATGGTCTTAGGAGAAGCATCAAGGTATGCCCCCGTCCCAATCAACGTCTGTCGCGCCAGCAAATCTCCTTGTTCTGGAGTTAAGCCAATCTTTTGGGCGCCTTTCGAAAGCATTTCTCCCAACAGATAAAAATACGCCGGACCGCATCCAGAAATAGCTGTAACACGGTCAATATCTGCATCACTATTAACCCACACGGTTTTGCCCACAGCATTGAAAAGGGATTCCGCCAGCGTCCTTTGATCAGGTGTTACATTTGGGGATGCATAAAGAGCCGAGATCCCGCCGTTCACAGAAGCTGGGGTATTAGGCATCACCCGTATAATAGGATTTTTGGGGAAAAATTTCTGATAAAAGGATAACTCAAGCCCAGCGGCGATTGTTATAATCAGGCTGTCGTGAGGAATTAAAAGAGCATACTCATGTAAGACTTTTTGTAAGACTTGAGGCTTCAGGGCAAAAACAACAACCCCTGAGAGTCGAAATTCAGGAGACAGAAAAGCGTCCCATTCAACTCGGGGATCCTGAAGAAAAGAATCCGCAGAATCTTGTCGTGGCGTGATCACATGATACCGATCAACTGCCTGACTTGAAGCCTTAAGCCACCCCCGCAATAATGCGCCACCCATGGCGCCACATCCCACAAGTGTCAGGGTTTTTTCAGGCAACTTAGGCTTCTCCCACCGTATCAAGCAACGCTACTGATGCTGCTTCTATGGCTTTTTTCTCGCCACTGATCACAAATTGAAAAGCAGGATAAAAGCGTTCAACCTCATCCAATGTCCAATCAATGATCTCTTCAAAGCCTTCAAGGTTCAGGTCTTTGGATAAGCGCAAGTAATGGCTATAGCGGTATCCAATGGCCATTTCTTGGGGCACAATATCAAAATGTCCCAGGACCATACGCTCGTTCAACAATGACAAGAGCTCGTAGAGTTCCTTCATGGTTTTTGGATCAATCTTCAAATCCAAATAACAGATGGTATGCAAGACGAAATCTTCTTCTTGCCAAACAAATTGTAGGCGATAGGAACCCCAGCGTCCTTCAACTTCCGCAATGAGGTCATTGGCACCCGCCCGGTGATAGGGCCAGTCTTGTTCTTGTAAGAAGTCTTCAATCGGTTCAAGGGGATTGGTCTGAACTTCGGTTTCCATATGGGACATGCTTCGCGTAATCATTTCATTTTCTAACACTTGAGTATCCAACTCATACCACGGAATAAGCTGAGTTACTAGATTTCGTTTTGAGTGGGAGCACTCAGATTTCTGTGTTCTTCGTGGTACAACAAGGAGTTCTCAATTCGCCTTTCCCCTGTGCGCCACTTCAAACAGTTATGCCACGTCCCTACGCTGCTTCTGCAGAAATCCTTTGGGCCTTTTCGATGGCTTCTTCGATGGTACCAACCATATAAAAGGCAACCTCGGGGAGGTGATCGTATTTCCCTTCTACAATGCCCTTAAAGCCTTGGATGGTATCCTTCAGATCCACGAAAACCCCGGGGGATCCCGTAAAGATTTCCGCCACATGAAAGGGTTGGGACAAGAAGCGTTGGATCTTGCGCGCCCGAGAAACCGTGAGCTTGTCTTCCTCGGACAATTCATCCATACCCAAAATCGCAATAATATCTTGCAAGGATTTATAGGTCTGGAGCGTTGATTGAACCTTACGAGCGACAGCGTAGTGTTCTTCACCCACCACGTCAGCATTCAGAACGCGAGACGTGGAATCCAGAGGATCCACCGCAGGATAAATACCAAGTTCTGCAATCTGACGGCTTAACACAGTTGTCGCATCCAAATGGCTGAAAGATGTTGCAGGTGCTGGGTCCGTCAAGTCGTCCGCTGGAACATAAATTGCCTGAACAGAGGTAATGGATCCCTTATTGGTTGAGGTAATGCGCTCTTGCAACTCACCCATTTCCGTAGCCAGTGTGGGTTGATAACCCACAGCGGATGGAATACGACCAAGCAAAGCGGATACTTCCGCACCGGCTTGGGTAAAGCGGAAGATGTTGTCGATAAAGAACAGCACGTCTTGACCTTCTTCGTCGCGGAAGTACTCAGCCAGCGTCAACCCTGTGAGGGCCACACGGGCACGGGCTCCGGGAGGTTCATTCATTTGACCGTACACCAGGGCAGCCTTGGACTTATCCCCCTTAAGGTCAATAACGCCAGATTCAATCATTTCATGGTAAAGGTCGTTTCCTTCACGGGTCCGCTCTCCCACACCTGCGAACACAGAGTAGCCACCATGGGCCTTAGCGATGTTATTAATAAGCTCCATAATCAAAACGGTTTTACCAACACCGGCACCACCAAACAGACCAATCTTACCGCCCTTGGCATAGGGCGCGAGCAAGTCCACAACTTTAATACCGGTGATCAAAATTTCAGAATCTGTAGATTGCTCGGAAAATTCAGGAGCCTTGCGGTGGATAGGATACTTGCTTTTCGTAACGATAGGACCACGCTCGTCAATGGGCTCACCCACCACGTTCAAGATACGCCCCAAAGTCTCGGGGCCTACGGGCACACAAATGTTCTCGCCTGTGTCTGTCACGTCTAAGCCACGTTTCAGCCCTTCGGTTGAGTCTAAGGCAATACAACGCACGGTGTTCTGCCCCATGTGTTTTGCAACCTCAAGAATCAAGGTTTTGCCTTGGTTCTGTGTGGTCAAAGCATTATAAATGGCGGGCAGGTGTCCTTCCTCGAAGGTGACATCTATGACCGCACCAATGATCTGAACGATTTTTCCAACTTTTTGTTTAGACATGTAAAGCTATCTCCTATTTTTACAGGGCATCCGCGCCTGAGATAATCTCGATTAATTCTTTTGTAATATGGGCTTGTCGTGTTCGGTTATATGTCAAATTCAGTCGCTTAATCATATCATCCGCATTGCGGGTGGCTGAATCCATGGCTGCCATGCGGGCACTATGTTCGCTGGCAGCACTTTCTAACAGCGCCCGAAAAATTTGTACCTTAATATTCTTAGGCAACAAGCTATTGAGAACAGCCTCTTGGGAGGGTTCATACTCATAGATAGATTCAACTGTCTCACTCTGCGGTTTTTTGGATGTATCAGCCGGTGCGTCAGTGGACACATCTTCTTCAATATGAGAAAAGGGAATCAGCCGATGATTCGTCACTTTTTGGGTCAGGGCCGTCACAAAACGGTTATAGATCAGAGTGCAATGATCAAAGTCTCCCCGCTCAAAACGCTCGATTACATCCATAGCGATGGTATCTGCATCATGAAAACTGGGCTTTGCGGTAACCAATTTATGTGCAATAATTTTATCCCCATAATCAAAACGCAGCTGTTCATAGGCCTTACGTCCCACACAATAAACGGAGAAGTTCTTTTGTTCTGAAGCCAAATCACGCATCACATGACGGGCTTCACGGACGATAGACGAGTTAAAACTCCCGCAAAGACCTCGATTAGACGTTACAACCAAAATCAAATGATGATCATCTTTGCCTGAACCTGCCAACAACTTGGGCACAGATTTCAATTGCTCCTGACGCCACAACAAATCCGCCAGCATTTTCCCCATATACTCAGCATAGGGCCTGGCTGCTTGCGCCTGATCTTGAGCCTTACGTAGCTTTGCCGCAGCAATCATCTTCATGGCCGACGTAATCTTTTTCGTGGCCTGCACACTGTTACGACGAATGCGAATATCTTTTAAATTGGCCATATCAAGCCCATCCCATCATCAAACAAATACTTTTAAGAATTTTTCGATAAACTGACCCAAAGCATTCTCGACTTCTTCCGATAGTTTCTTTTGCTCTGTGATGGCCGTCAAAATATCATGTCGCTCCGTTCTAAGAGCCACCATTAACTCGTGCTCAAAGTGGTTCACAACCTTAGGCTCAAGACCGTCCAAATAACCACGAACGCCAGCAAAAATTGAAACAACCTGTTCTGCGGTAGTCATGGGAGAGAACTGATTTTGTTTCAGCAGCTCTGTCAACCTTTCACCGCGGGCCAAAAGCTTTTGAGAAGCAGTATCCAGGTCAGAAGCAAACTGAGAGAATGCAGCCATTTCACGATACTGTGCAAGCTCAAGCTTTACCTTACCCGAGACTTGTTTCATAGCCTTTACCTGGGCGGCTGACCCCACACGACTGACGGACAAACCAACGTTAATGGCAGGACGGATGCCCTTGTAAAAGAGTTCGCTCTCCAAATAAATTTGACCATCTGTAATAGAAATCACGTTGGTAGGAATATATGCAGACACGTCTCCAGCCTGAGTTTCAATGATAGGCAGCGCTGTCAAAGACCCACCACCTGCCGCATCACTCATTTTGGCTGCACGCTCCAAAAGACGGGAATGCAAATAAAACACATCTCCAGGATAAGCTTCACGTCCAGGAGGACGGCGCAATAGCAAAGACATTTGACGATAAGCTACAGCTTGTTTAGAAAGATCATCATAGATGATGAGGGCATGCATCCCATTGTCACGGAAATACTCTCCCATGGCGCACCCTGTATAGGGCGCCAGGAATTGCAATGGCGCAGGATCGGAGGCTGTGGCCGCAACCACGATGGTATAATCCATAGCACCGTGATCTTGGAGGGTTTTCACGATACGCGCAACGGTCGAGCGCTTTTGTCCAATGGCCACATAGATGCAATACAGTTTTTCAGACTCACTCTTGGCATCTTGATTCACGGACTTTTGGTTCAAGATGGTGTCAATGGCAATGGTGGTTTTCCCTGTTTGACGATCGCCTATGATCAGCTCACGCTGACCGCGTCCAATGGGGACCAAAGCATCAATAGCCTTGATTCCCGTTGACATAGGCTCACAAACAGACTGACGGGCAATAATGCCAGGGGCTTTGAATTCAACTGGGCGGCGCTCTTTCATTTTGGGGAGAGGTCTACCATCTAGAGGATTTCCAAGGGCGTCCACGACGCGGCCCAATAACTCTTTCCCCACGGGAACGTCAACAATATGACCGGTGCGCTTGACTGTATCGCCTTCTTTGATATGATGATCTTCACCAAAAACAACCACACCGACGTTATCCTGCTCCAGGTTGAGGGCCATCCCCTTGAGGTTATTGGCGAACTCAACCAACTCACCAGACATCACGTTTTCCAAACCATAAATGCGGGCGATACCATCACCCACATCGAGTACTTGCCCAACTTCGGCAAATTCAGCCTGGGCATTATAGTTGGCAATTTGATTTTTTAAGATCGACGAAATCTCTGACGCTTTAAGTTCCATGCTCAGGCCTCTTTTAAATTATTGCTCAATTGAGTCAGTTGATGTTTTAACGTCGCATCATACAGGTAGGATCCAACACGAATGCATACGCCGCCAATCACACCGGGATTCAGCTTTTGATTGATAAATATTTTTTTCTTAAATCGTTCCGTTAACATCTGATCAAGGCCACTCACAATTTCATCCGATAGATGATATCCAGATGTAATATCTGCAATAAGACAATTACTTTTTTCAAAGTGCATTTTTAAAACTTCGGTGATGATAAGCTGTAATAAAGGCAAACGGTAATGATCGATTACAACGTACAAAAAAGATTGGGTCAAGGGGTGAAACTTAGCTGCTGTTGAAAGCTCTAACACAATCTTATGTTTCAAATCAGCCGGTAAAAGTACGTTTCCACAAAAACGGGAAAATTCAGCGTGGGTACCCCACTGGGATAATTGCTTAATATCTTTTAAGATTTTTTCCCAAGCATCAGCAGCAATGGCAACATCATAAAATGCTGAAGCATAACGCTTTGCTGCTAAACTCATCTCACCGCCTTATTTTTAACTTATTATTTTAATTGTGTTTTTAACACATCCCCAACAATGTCTCAAGATCTCTTAGATAATTTCACCTAAGGCAATAATGCTGGAGAAACAGTATTTGTGCAATTCTTGCTTTTTTAAAAAAAACAGGCTACAACAAGGCATCTTTTAAGAGCACAACACCATGACCCTTTACGTCGTGAAATTTGGGGGAAGTTCTTTAGCCACCCCAGCCCTGATCCTTCAAGCAGCTGAAAAAATCCAAGAGCTGCAAAAACAAGGCAACCAAATTGTTGTCGTGGTCTCGGCTATGGGTTCGCAAACCAATGACTTTCTTGCTCTGACCAAAAATTTTTCTGAAGACGCCGACAACGCATCAACGGATTGTGTTCTCGCCGCTGGCGAACAAGTAACGTGCGGCCTCATGGCTCTTGCACTCCAATCCTTGAATCTGGGCGCTCAAACCTTTTTGGGATGGCAAGTTCCCATCTTGACATCTCAAGCCGCTGGCCAAGCCCGCATAGAATCTATCGACCCTGCAAATTTGAAAGAATGCCTCGCGCAAAATAAAATCCCTGTGATTGCAGGTTTTCAAGGAATATCAGCAGAAGGAAAGATTACGACGCTAGGACGCGGCGGTTCTGACCTCACAGCTGTGGCTCTGGCTGGAGTTTTACAAGCAGATCAATGTATATTCTTTAAAGACGTGGATGGGCTTCTCTCTGCAGATCCCCGCATTGTCAAAGACGCCCACTTATTGCCAGAAGTCACCTATGATGAGATGCTTGAGCTTTCATCCCTTGGGGCAAAGGTCTTAAATGCTCGGGCTGTTGAAATGGCTCACACCCATGAAGTACCCTTGCATATTCGACCAACCTTTGGTCACGGCCAAGGCACACAAATTATCGGAGACCGCACCATTGCTGAAGGTGAATCAATTACTGGCATCGTGAGCAACGAACAAGAAAGTAAGTTTTGTCTCACCAAGTGCCCGGTTAGTGCCGCTGTTACCGCAGAGATCTTTCAACTTTTGAGCGAGCACCACATTACTGTGGATATGATCATCCAGAATGGATTGCTCGAAGGCCAAGACACGGACGACCTCACCTTTACAATTCCCCGGGATCAAACCCTAAAAGCCCAACAGCTTTTGAAAAAGGCCCAGCATACTCTAGGTTTTGAGGACCTTTTGATCAGTCAGCGCATTGCAAAGATCTCATTAGTAGGTATTGGCATTCGGGGCCATGCTGGGGTGGCCCAGCGGGTTTTTAAAACTTTGGCAGACCATGGCCTTAATGTCCATGGCATCAGCACATCGGAAATTAAACTGAGTATTTTGATTTCTGCAGACTATGCTGCAAAAGCAGTTGACCTATTACATCATGAATTTTTACCACAAAAGGACTTACCAAATGAAAGCACCACAACATCTCCGATATCTTTGGCAGCGGGGTTGTAATTTTCTCGGCGTAGAACACGCTATTCTAGGAGGCGCCATGACGTGGGTCTCTGATTATAACTTAGTCGCTGCAATCTCCAATGCCGGTGGCTTTGGTGTGCTCGCGTGTGGTGCCATGTCCTGTGACCTTTTGTCAGAAGAGATTGAGAAAACTTATGCCAAAACATCCAAGCCCTTTGGTGTGAATCTGATCACGCTACATCCCGATCTCTTGAAGCTCGCCCAAGTTTGCATAGATCATAAGATTCAACATGTTGTTCTCGCAGGCGGCTTGCCTCCGAAAGAAGCCATTGAGCTATTGAAGGCTGGCGGCGTCAAAGTGATTTGCTTTGCCCCTGCCCTTGCCCTTGCCAAAAAACTGATCCGCTCAGGTGTTGACGCCCTCGTCATCGAAGGAAATGAAGCAGGCGGTCATATTGGCCCAGTTTCTACCAGCGTCCTAGCCCAAGAAATTTTGCCCCATATAACAGAGATACCTGTATTTGTGGCAGGAGGTATTGGCCGCGGCGAAGCCATTGTGAACTACCTGGAAATGGGCGCTGCTGGGTGTCAGCTGGGCACACGCTTTGTTTGCGCCCATGAATCCCGCGCACATCCCCAGTTCAAACAAGCTTTTATTCGGGCAGCGGCCCGCAATGCGGTCGTCTCACCGCAACTGGATGCACGATTTCCGGTTATTCCTGTGCGGGCACTTGCCAATAGTGGCACAGAAGAATTCATTCAGTTTCAACGGGATATGATTCAACAAGTTGATTCTGGAAAACTTATGCTTGACCAAGCACAGTTAAACATTGAACACTATTGGGCAGGTGCTCTGCGTCGGGCAGTGATGGATGGCGATGTTGAAAAAGGATCACTCATGGCTGGACAAAGCGTTGGTATGGTCGAAAAAGAAGAATCCATTCAGGACATTATCGACACACTGATTAGTCAAGCGACCGCTTATATAGAGCACAAGTTTAATGCACGTACAGGGAGTGCACATACTGATGAATCAAGGACAAGGGCTCCTTAAAAAAGACGCACAAGACCAAGGGTATATTGCCGTTCAAAACACCCTAATGCCCCATCTACGTGAAGTGATGGCGGTCACTACCTTGCCGCCTCAAAAGCGCCTGATTCAAATCACCAAGCTCATTACTCAAGACCTTAAGGTGGATGTGTGTTCCATTTACCTTTTGCGCGCAGAATCTATTTTAGAGCTTATCGCCACCCACGGGTTGAAAGAAACTGCCATCAACGTCACACGTCTTAATTTAGGCGAAGGTGTCGTCGGTGACGTTGCAAAAAACAATGAACCCGTTATTTCATCTGAAATTGGCACCCACCCCCAATATAAATTCAAGCCAGAAACAGGGGAAGATGATATTCGCGGCGGTGTTATCGCCGTTCCCATTCCTCGCGATAATCGGGTGCTGGGCGTTTTGATTGTTCAAAAAAAGGAAAAATGCCTTTTTGATCAAACTGTCCTAGGCTCTTTACAAACCATCGCGATGTTGGTTGCTGAGATCGTTTCAAACTATGATACTTTCGCCAACGCTAAAATTGACACGGATGTCGCCCAACCCCAGCTGAGTCAATATTTGATGGGCATACCTATTCATCACGGTCTGGCCCATGGGACTATCGTTGTTCATGATCAAAAAATTCCCATCGCCAATTTATACTGTGAAGATCCTGCCCAAGAACTGGTCCGATTTGAAAAGGCCCTCCTGGTCATCCATGAAGAGCTTTCGGACCTCTATGTCCAAACCAGTCAGGATATTACGGGGGAACAAGCTACTGTTCTAGAAGTCTTGCAACTTTTTTCAAAGGACAAGGGCTGGATTAATAAAATTCGCCAATCCATTAACAAGGGATTTTCTGCAGAATCCTCTGCCACAAAAACCCTGAACAATCTTAAGAAAAAACTCAAAGATTCAAAAGATTTGTACATGCGAGATCGCTTGTGGGATTTCCAGGATTTAACAAACCGTCTCCTGAATCAACTCACGGGGAATGCGAGCAAGCAACACCTGACATCATTGAACGGGATTATTTTAGCCGCCCATACCATGGGACCAGCAGAGCTTCTGGAATACCAAAAATATGATGTACGCGCTGTCCTCCTGGAAGAAGGTCTTCAAACAGCCCACGTGTCCATTATTGCTAAAACCATGAATATACCTATGATTGGGCGTATTCCTGATCTTATGACACGGGTGCAACCTGGTGAAGTTGCTCTCGTAGACGGACGCGCAGGGAAAATTACCCTACATCCCAATTCCATTGCTTTATCAGAGTTTCAACACGAGATGAAACTCAAAGAGCAAAAGCTGACTCTTGCCCACAAAGCCCGGGCAAACCCCAGTGTTACTGCCGACGGACAAGCCATTAACTTACAGCTCAATGCGGGGGTTTTAAGTGATTTGGATAATTTCCAAGACCTGAGACTCGAAGGGGTTGGTTTGTACCGAACGGAAATTCCGTTCATGATGGAAAAAGCTTTTCCAGATGTGGCATTTCAAACCAATCTTTATCGGGAA
>Ga0075158_10003639_pt1 | contig 10802 bp, 9 predicted proteins | sample JI91814BDNA_FD_70968 | JGI IMG/M metagenome (GOLD analysis project Ga0075158, IMG submission 70968) | Wastewater effluent complex algal communities from Wisconsin, to seasonally profile nutrient transformation and Carbon sequestration -... | ecosystem: Engineered > WWTP > Effluent > Algae... | reverse complement strand
GCGCGCTCAGGGCGACCGCGCCGAGGCCGAGGTCGGTGACCGCCTGCGGCGCCCCGGACAGGAACAGCGCGCTCGCCTCGTCGGCCGTGAGCCCGTCGAGCCGCGTGCGCCAGCCCTCGACCAGCCGGATGCCCCCGTGCGGGCCCGGCTCGGTCCACAGCGGCACGCCGGTGGCCGCGAGCGCGGCGACGTCGCGGTAGAGCGTGCGCACCGACACCTCGAGCGCCGCGGCGAGCTCGGACGCGGTGGCACGCTGGCGCCGCTGGAGCAGGAGCAGGAGCGCGAGCAGCCGGCTGGAGCGCATCTCGCGGTCAGGATGCCAGAGATCCCTGACAGGTTCTGTCAGGGTCGGCTGCCACGCTCGGCCCATGACCAGGACCCAGTATTACGTGGCGGCCAGCATCGACGGGTACATCGCCGACGCCGACGGTCGCCTGGATTGGCTGTTTCAGTTCAACGACGTCGAGGGCATCGACGCCCACTACAGGGCGTTCCTCGCCGACGTCGGCGCGCTGGCGATGGGCGCCCGGACCTACGAGTTCCTGCGCGCCGAGGGCCAACCGTGGCCGTACACCGATCGCCCGACCTGGGTGTTCACCCACCACCCGCTGCCGGGCTTCGCGGGCGCCGACATCCGCTTCACGGCCGACGACGTCGCCGAGGTCCACGCGGCGATGGTCGAGGCCGCCGCCGGCAAGCACGTCTGGCTGGTCGGCGGCGGCGACCTCGTCGCCCAGTTCACGCGGCGCGGCCTGCTGGGCGAGCTCCTGCTGTGCGTCGTGCCGGTGGTGCTCGGCGGCGGGGCGCCGCTGCTGCCCGCGGCGGTGCCGGGCTTGCTCGAGCTCACCGGGGTCACGCGCTTCCCTCGCGGGCTGATCGCGCTGCGCTACACCCTGCCCGCGGCGCCGCTATGACGCGTCGAAGGCCCGACGCTCACCGCTGCCGTCGAGCAGCGTGGCGACGTCGGCGAGGACCAGCGGCGCGCGCGGGGCCGGGGCGGCCTCCTCGCTCGCGCGGCCGAGGTGGATCCACCCGAACATCTCCTCGTCGGCGGTGAGCCCGAGCACGCCCACCAGCGCGGCGCTCCGCGTGAACGGCACGCTCTTCCAGTTGGCGCCGACGCCCAGCGCGTGGGCGGCGAGCACCACCGCATAACCGGCGCAGGCGGCGGTCGCGTGCTGCTCCCAGCGCTCGATCTTCTCGGACCGCGGCGACGCGATCACGGCGATCAGCGTCGGCGAGCGGAACGCCTTGGCGCGCATCTTGTCGAGCCCCGCCGCCGGCATGCCGGGTCGGTGCTCGGCCGCGGTCCGGGCCAGCGCGTCGCCGAAGGCCGCCCGCCCGTCGCCCTCGACCACCACGAAGCGGAACGGACGCAGCGTGCCGTGGTCCGGCACCGTGCCCGCGGCCCCGAGGATGCGCGCGAGCTCGGCGTGGGTCGGACCCGGCTCCTTCAACACGGGGGCGCTGCGGCGGGCGAGCACGAGGTCGAGCAGGGGTGCGTCGGTCATGCCGTAGCTGTCCCGCTCGCGGCCCGCGGCGTCAAGCCTCAATCCTCGTGAATCGTCCGCGCCGCGCGGCGCGTGCGCCACGGGCAGGACGGCCTCGCGGGCTCCGCGGCTGTTCGAGCGCGCCGGCGCGTACGCCCTGGCGAGCGTCGAACGACCACCTCGTGCTCACGAGCGCGGCCGCGGACGACGGCCCGTCCGGCCGTGTCCGCGGGTTATCGTCCGCGGCATGTCCGGCGCAGCAACCACGGCGGAGGAGCAGGCCAGGCGCCTGCAGGGCGAGTCCAGCTTCACCGGCGAGACGTTCACCGGGGTGACGCTGACCGGCGCCGACCTCGGCCGCAAGGAGTTCACCGACTGCGTGTTCGACCATTGCAAGCTGCAGGAGACCGACTGGCGCGGCAGCCGGCTCGACGAGTGCAAGTTCATGGGCGGCGACCTCACGCGCCTGCGTCCGCGCGGGATGCGGGCCCACGCCGTGACGTTCGTCGGCTGCAAGCTGATGGGCGTCGAGTGGACCGACCTCGGGCAGTTCCCGCAGCTGGCGTTCCGCGAGTGCGTCCTCGACTTCGCCTCGTTCGTCGGGCTGAGCCTGCGCCGCACCGAGTTCCTGGCCTGCAAGATCTCCGAGGCCAACTTCTTCGACGTCGATCTGCGCGAGGCCGACTTCACGGGCAGCGACCTGGGCGGCGCGATCTTCCGCGGCTGCACGTTCGACGCGCGGACCGACCTGTCGGGCGCGCTCGGGCTGTTCCTCGACCCCGCCGTCAACCACGCCCGCGGGGCCGCGATCTCGCTCGAGGCCGCGGCGCTGCTGGCCGTGCACCTCGGCCTGCGCGTGGCCGGCGTCGGCGGACCGGCGCCCGCGCCCGCGAAACCCGCGAAGGCCCGCGGCAAGCGCTGAGCGGCGGATGCCGTCGCGCCCCGATCCCGCCGACGGCCGTGGCATAGTGCGCGCCGGAGGTGATGTATGGCCAACGACCAGAGAGCCGCGATCGCGGCTTCACTCGCGCTGTGGATGGTCTCGCCGGGCTGCGGCGACGACGGGACGGCGATCGTCCCGGGGACCACGGGCACCACGGGCGTGGGCTCGACGACCGGGCCCGACGCGACGACCGGCGCGGCGACGCCGACCACCGGCGACGGCACCGCGACGTCGTCCGCGACCTCGACCTCGACCGGGCCCGCGCCGACGACCGACGACCTCACCGGACCGCCCGATGACACCACGACGACGACCACCACCGCGCCCGACACCACCGACACGTCGACCGGCGGCGCCCCGATGTGCGGCGACGGGATCCTCGACGTCGACGAGGACTGCGACGACGGCCGCGACAACGGGCCCGGCCAGGCCTGCCTCGACGGCTGCGTCGCCAACGTCTGCGGCGACGGCGACCAGGGCCCCGGCGAGGCGTGCGACGACGGCCCGGACAACGGCCCCGGCGGCGCGTGCACCGTCGACTGCACCGCCAACGTGTGCGGCGACGGTGAGGTCGGGCCCGGCGAGGAGTGCGACAACGGGGCCAACAACGGCGACATGAACAGCTGCACCGCCGCGTGCCAGGGCGCCGAGTGCGGCGACGGCCTGGTCGGCCCCGGCGAGGGCTGCGACGACGGCAACGACGTCGACGACGACGAGTGCACCAACGGGTGCGCCCTCGCGTCCTGCGGCGACGGCGTGGTCGCGCCCACCGAGCAGTGTGACGACGGCAACTCGAACGACAGCGACCTGTGCACCTCCACGTGCACCAACGCCGCGTGCGGCGACGGGTTCACCCAGCCCGGCGAGGCGTGCGACGACGCCGTCGACAACAAGGACAACGGCGCGTGCACCCTCGGATGCGCCGCCGCCGTGTGCGGCGACGGCCTCGTGTTCAACGACGGCGGCGATGAGCAGTGCGACAACGGCGTCGACAACGGCCCCGGTCAGGCCTGCAACGCCGCCTGCGCGCTCAACGTGTGCGGCGACGGCGACAAGGGCCCAGACGAGCAGTGCGACGACGGCAACCAGGACGCGGGCGACGGCTGCGCGGCGACCTGCAAGCTCGAGGCGTGCGGCAACGGGCTGCTCGACCCCGGCGAGGCCTGCGACGACGGCCAGAACGGCGACCAGGACGACGGCTGCACCGACGCCTGCAAGGCCCCGGCGTGCGGCGACGGCCTGATCCAGGCCAGCCTCGGCGAGGCGTGCGACCTCGGCAACTTGAACAGCAACGGCGGCGACTGCACGCTCGGCTGCGAGGTCGCCGCGTGCGGCGACGGCCTGCTCCACCAGGGCGTCGAGCAGTGCGACGACGGCGCGAACAACGGCGACACCGCGGCCTGCAAGTCCGACTGCAGCCTGCAGGTCTGCGGCGACGGGTTCGTCGGCCCGGGCGAGGCCTGCGACGACGGCAACCAGAGCAACGACGACGGCTGCACCAACGTGTGCAAGCAGGCGACCTGCGGCGACGGCTTCAAGCAGCCCGGCGAGGAGTGCGACGCCGGCCTGGGCAACAGCAACGCCGGCGCCTGCACGCTCGCCTGCAAGTCCGCCACGTGCGGCGACACGTTCGTCCAGCAGGGCGTCGAGCAGTGCGACGACGGCAACCTCGTCAACACCGACGCGTGCACCGCGACGTGCAAGCAGGCCAAGTGCGGCGACCTGTTCGTCCAGCAGGGCGTCGAGCAGTGCGACGACGGCAACATGGTCAACACCGACGGGTGCACCAACGCCTGCACGACCCCGAAGTGCGGCGACGGCATCCTCCAGGCCCAGGAGGAGTGCGACGACGCCAACAACGTCAACGCCGACGCGTGCTCGCTGCTGTGCCACAAGACGCCGAAGACCGTGCCGCTGGTCGCGGGTCAGACCACCGCGACCTTCGGCGGCGGCGGCGGGGCGCCGTTCAACCTGGCCTGTCCGAACGGACAGGCGCTGATCGGGTTCAACGGCCGCTCGGCCAACCTCGTCGACCAGCTCGCGGGGCTGTGCGGCACCGTCTCGGTCGGCGTGTTCAACGACAACTTCGTGGTCAAGGCGCCGTCCGCCGGCGGCCTCACGCCGGTCGGCGGCGGCGGCGGCGGCCCGTTCAACAGCCTGTGCCCGGCCGACCAGGTGATCGTCGGGTTCTCCGGGCGCTCCGGCGCGTACATCGACGCGATCCGGTTCAGCTGCGTGCCGCTGGTGATCACCGAGGACGGCGCGGGCTTCAAGATCTCCGCCGGCCTGGTCACGAACCTCGGACAGTTCGGCGGCGGGGGCGGCGGCGTGATCCCGCAGACGAACTGTCCCGGCGGACAGATCGCCAACCGCAAGGTCGGGCGCTCGGGCGGATACGTCGATCAGTTCGGCCTCGGCTGCGCGACCTTCGGCCTCGGCTTCTGACGGGCACGCGCCGGTCCGCGCCGTTGGGGCGTGCGGCCGGTCGCACCCGGGCGACCCGCGGATCGGATAAGCTCGCCGGATGGTTCGACGGTGCGGTGGTCTGGTGGCGCGAATCCTGGTCCTGTGTCTCGCCGGTTGCCCCGGCAGCGCCCCCGACGCGGCCGCACCGGCCACGCCCAAATCGGCCACGCCCGCGACGACCACGCCCGCACCGACCGCCGCATCGGCCGGCGCCGCGAGGGCGGCCGCCAGGACCCTCCGGACCGGCGGCGACGCCGACTTCGACGGCGACGGCAAGCTCGACGCCACGACCACGATCGACGGCGAGACCCGCACGACGATCTACTACGGGTCGCCCGGCAAGGCGCGGCTGACCGTGGTCGTCCGCGCCGACCGCGTCGATCTGCAGGGCGACTTCAACGAGGACGGCACCGTCGACTTCAAGCACAGCGGGTCGACCGTCGGCGGCGTCCGCACCCAGACGAGCACGTGGGACACCGACTTCGACGGCGCCGTCGACGAGACCGAGACCCTGACGATCACCGGCGAGCTCGGCCGCGGCCAGCCCGTGACGGTGACCGCCCGCCACGAGCGGCGGGTCTACGACGAGGCGACCGGCGAGATCACCACCCGGGTGTCCGAGCGCAGCGACAACGGGATCTACGCGCACGGCGGCGTCGACCACCTCGCGGGCTTCCCGACCGGCAGCGACCGCCTCGGGCTCGACCTCGCCCACCCCAACATCAACGTGTACGAGCAGTCCGCGGGCAACCCGAACGGCTGCAACGAGGAGCAGCAGCAGCAGCTCCGCGACGCGCTGGCCGGCCTGGACAAGCAGATCGACTGCGTCGCGTCCGCCAACACGACCGCGGCCGCGGCGCTGCGGCACGCCGTCGACTCGCGCAACATCGACCTGGGGTGCGTGCCGTCCAGTTCGAACTACGGCGCGGCCGACCTCGGCCCGCTGCTCGGTGAACCCGACGGCGACCGCACCTACCGCGTGAACATCGCGCCGACGACGTTCGGCACGCCCGGGTTCTCGGAGACGTTCCTCCACGAGCTCATGCACGTGTCCGGCTACGCGCACCTCGACGCGGACGAGGAGGCCAGCAAGACCGACCGCGTCAACAGCTGCGCGAGCCACTGCAGCGGCTGCATCAAGGACAACCGCCCCAGCGAGACGCCCGGCAGGGACTGTGCGCGCTGCAGCGAGCCCGGCAAGAAGGAGGTGTGCGGGATCAAGAAGGGCAAGGTCCGCTCGCGCGCGTGCCACCGCGACCACCTGGCGGCCTGCCTGTCCGGCGCCTACATGACCGCCGTCGACTGCGAGGTGTGCCTGCGGGGCGCCACGCGCCTGTGCGACGATACGCCCGTCGGCGAGGACGGCATGCCGCTGTGCTGCGAGCGCTGCCCGTCCGGGACCAAGGAGAACCTCGAGTGCACCGAGCTGCCCGAGTGGCGGATCAACACCTGCTTCGACAAGCCGCCCGCGTGCCGATGACTCGGCCGCCCGGCGCGATCACTCGCCCGCGCCGGGTTGGGTCTGCGGCGACGGCTCGCCGTGCGCGGGCAGGAGGACGCGAAAGCAGGCGCCGACGCCGTCGTGGGCGACGAGGTCGAGCGTGCCGCCGTGGGCCTCGATGAGCTTGCGGGCGAGGTGGAGGCCGAGCCCCAGCCCCTGCGACCCGTGCCCGCGGGAGAACCTGTGGAACAGCCGCGGCGCCAGCTCGGGCGCGATGCCCGGCCCGAAGTCCCGGACCAGGATCGCCAGCCGCGGCCCGGGCGGCTCGTCGCGGATCGAGACCTGCACCTGGGCCCCGGGCGGCGAGTGCTTGCAGGCGTTGGTGAGCAGGTTCTCGAGCGCCTGTCGCAGCGCGTCGGCGTCGGCGACGACCGTGCGTGCGTCCGGCGCCTCGACGCGGATCGGCGCGTCGGGCGTGCTCATGAGCTCGGCCGTGCCGCGGACCAGCGGCACGACGTCGACCAGCGCCGGCTTCAACACGAACAGCCCGCGATCGAGGCGCTCCACGTCGAGCAGGTCGCGCGACAGCCCGTCGAGTCGGTGAATGCTGGCCGTGAGCCGGCCGAGCTCGCGCACATCCTCGACCCGGCCGGCCTCCGCGGCCCGCTGCTGCAGCCCCTGCAGCCGCAAGGACACCGTCCACAGGTGATTGCGGAGGTCGTGCGAGAACACGACCAGCAGCTCCTCGGCGGCCGCGCGCCGGCCCTCGAGCTCCGCCGCGACCGCGAGCTCCTGGACGAGCTCGGCGCGGTGCGCCGCCACCCCGATCCAGTGGGTGACCGCGCGCAGGAACTCGAGGTCGCTGCGGTCGAACGCGTCGCGGCGGGTGCTGGTCACGTGCATGACGCCGCGGCGCTGCCCGCCGATCGCCAGAGGCACGGCGATGCCGGACTGGATGCCGAGGGCCTCGCGGATCCCGACGATCTCGCCGGTGTCCGCCTGGACGTCGCCGCAATGATAGTCCTCGCCCGTAGTGAACACGCCGACCGAGCGGCCGCCGTTGACGATCGGCAGGCGATCGAGGCCGACGGCGCGCTGACGCATGGCCAGCGGGGTGTCGCTGACGCCGACGGCGACCAGCGTCTGGGAGGCGGGCTCGAGCAGGAACGCGTCGACCTTCTCGGCGCCCAGGACCTCGGCCAGCATGTCGCTCGCGCTGGCCAGCGTGTCGGTCAATGTCGTGGCGCTCGAGGCGAGCAGCCGCTTGAGGCTGGCGAACAGACGACCCTCATTCGCAGCGACGGTCGCATCCGGTGATTCATGGGTGATCTCTGGCGTCACGATCTCTCCGGCGGAACTATGTCTCGACTCCGCCGTCCCCGACGGTGCACCCGCGGAGCAGACAACGCGCAAATATGGCGAACCCGTCGATACGACGTTTAACGGCGCAATGCACGGATGTCCGTGCAATCTCCATCGCGCCGAAAGGACGGCAGCGTCGGCGTTCGACGCTCCTCTGTTCATGGGTGTGACGGGGTTGGTCCTTCGCACGCCGTCACGTCGGATCGCGGCCGCCGCGTGACCGTGTCCGGGCGCCAGGATGGATGGCGCCCGGGGCCAGGCTTCTGGCGCGTCCGGCCACGGCGTGGCGCGGCGCGAGGGTCCAGAGTCTGTCCCACGAGCGCGGCGGTCGTCGCCGGCTCACGAAAGAAGGAAGACGCCATGAACACCCGCACCGTTCTCGCCCTCACCCTCGCGCTCGCTCCGCTCACCGCCTGCGACGCCGCGGACACCGACACCGACAAGGACCTGACCGCCGCGCACATCGAGGCCGTGGAGCGGCGGATCGCCGCCTGCAACGCGCAGGACTGGGACACCTGGGAGTCGCTGCACACCGCGGACGCGGTGCGCACGGCCCCGGAGCTGCCGGAGCCGCTGGTCGGCGCGGCGGCGATGCGCGCGGGGATCGAGGAGCTGGTGGTGACGTTCCCCGACTACGAGCTCACGCTGGTCGAGGCGTTCGGCGCGGAGGACCGGCTGATGGCCCGCATCCACGCCCGCGGCACGATGCTCGGCTCGCTCGACATCAACGGCGTGATCGTGCCGCCGACCGGCCTCGCGTTCGAGCAGGACTGGGTCGGGGTGATCACGTTCGACGGCGACAAGATCAGCATGATCGACGAGTTCCACGACAACTACGAGCTGCTGGTCCAGCTCGGGCTGTCGCAGTGAGGGCGCCGCTCGAGGGCGCCATGCGCATGGCCGCGCCCGCCGACCTGCGCCGCTGCGTGGTACCGTCGGTCCGTGCCCGGGCCCTGCACGATCAGCCTCGCCGTCCCGTACGTCGTGGCGCTGGCTGCCCGCGAGGAGGGTGTCGATCCGACGGCTGCGCTGCGCGCCGGCGGCCTCGAGTTCCAGGCGGCGCCGCGCGCCGAGGACCACGTCGACGTCGACCGCTACTTCGCCGTGTGGCGGCGGATGATGGCGCTGATCCCCGACCCGGCGTTCCCGCTGCGGGCGACCAGCGTGTTCCAGCTCGAGGACCACGAGGTGTTCGGGTTCCTGGCGATGAGCTGCGAGACGCTCGGCCAGGCCTACGAGCGGACCGCGACCTACCGCGCGCTCTACTGCGTCGGCGCGCGCTGGGAGGTGCACAGCGACGAGGCCGCGACGCGCCTGATCTGGTACCCGTGGCCGGGCGACGTCCGCGACGTCGGGTACCGGGCCGCGATGGACTTCGCGGCCGCCGACATGGCCGACGCGATCCGCCGGCTCGCGCGCGCGGGGCCGCGGCCGCTCGAGGTGCGCCTGGCCCACGCGGCGCCCGCACAGACGGCCGGGCTCGCCGCGCACCACGGCGTTTTGCCGCGCTTCGGCTGCCCGCTGTATGAGCTCGTGTATCCGCCGGGCTTGACCGCGCTGCCGATCCACAGCTTCAACTCGCGGCTCCGCGACTACTTCGACGCCGAGTGTCAGAAGCTCGTGAGCAAGCTGGGCGCCGGCGACAGCGTCGCCCAGCAGGTGCGCAAGCGGCTGATCGGCGCGATGGACGGCGGCGAGACGGCGATGGAGGCGATGGCGAAGAACCTCGGCATGAGCACGCGCAGCCTGCAGCGCCGGCTCGCCGACGAGGGCACCTGTTACAACGACGTGCTGTCGGAGATCCGGGCCGAGTTCGCCAAGCGGTACCTCGCCCGCGGGACCCTCTCGGCCAGCGAGGTCGCCTACCTGCTCGGGTTCACCGAGCCGCCCGCGTTCTTCAAGGCGTTCAAGCGGTGGACCGGGATGACGCCCCGCGAGTTCCAGCACGGCGCCGCCGCGGGCTGACGCGCGCCGCGGGCGGAGCGGCGCATCAGAGCATCGACGCGTGACCGGCCGCCAGCTCCTCGCGCGAGAGGAGACGCTCAGGCGCCGAGCACGAGGCCGACCCCGCCGAGCGCCGCGAACACCAGCGCGACCCAGCCGAGCTTGTTGCGGCGGATGGCGATCGCTATCACCCCGCAGAGGACCGCGGGCGCGCTGTAGATCATCATCTCCTCCCAGCCGGCGCTGTGGCCCCGGATGCCGGCCTGCAGGAACGCCATGGTGCCGGTGACGATGGCGAAGGTGGCGAAGATCGTCTGGGCGACGCTGCGGGGTGGTGTCTCGGGCATGCGACCTTGTATCCGAGCGCGCGCGGCCCGTCCATCGCGTTCGCCGGACGATCGTCGATATGCTCGTCGTACGATATTTCCGTATACAACTGCACGTCGTCGCTCAGAAGCTGTACTCGAGCAGATCGTCCCAGCCATCCAGGCTCAGCTGGATCGGCGACGGGCCGAGCACCTGGAACGGCTTCAGGTCGAACGAGCGCGGCTCGGTGATGAGGGAGAGGCAGTCGTCGGCGTGGGCGTCGTGCACGACGTCGACGAGCAGGATGTTGGTGTCGAGCACGACGCCGGCGAAGCAGAGCGTGAAATCGTGGGTCTCGCAGCCGCCGCCGTACGCGACCTCGAGGGCCAGGTCGTCGGTGATGACGGCGGCCTTGGAGATCTCGAACACGTCACCCTCGCCGAGCGCCCCGCACTCCGGGAAGGGGCCGCCGTCGGTGGTCTCGGTCGTCTCGCTCGAGGTGCTGGCCGTCGCGGTCGGGTCGGTGGTCGTGGTGACCGGGGTGTCGGTCGTCTCCGTCGCACCGGTCGTCGTCGTCGCGAGCGGGCCGGACGTCGGGCTGCAGCGGTCGCACTCCCACAGGCCGGCGTCGGAGCAGGTGCAGGTCAGGCAGTCGCCCTCGCCGGACTTCATCTCGCCGGGCGTGCACTCCTGGGCGATGGTGGTGGCGGTGGTCGCGTCGCCGGTGGTCCCGGACGAGCTGGTGGCTGCCGGTGGGTCCTCGGTGTCGCCGGGGTTCTTGGGGCCGCAGGCCAGCGAGACGAGGGCGACGAGGGCCAGAGTCGGGGTGCGAGGTCGAGGGGCCGGGTGC
>Ga0075158_10003638_pt1 | contig 10802 bp, 9 predicted proteins | sample JI91814BDNA_FD_70968 | JGI IMG/M metagenome (GOLD analysis project Ga0075158, IMG submission 70968) | Wastewater effluent complex algal communities from Wisconsin, to seasonally profile nutrient transformation and Carbon sequestration -... | ecosystem: Engineered > WWTP > Effluent > Algae... | reverse complement strand
ACACCCTTGGTGGAGTAGGCCACGCCGCGCAGGTTGGCGGTGACGGCCGGCGTCACCGAGGTGGCGTTCCAGGTGATGCCGTCGTTGGAGTAGCGCAGGGCGCCGTTGTCGCCCACGGCCACCACGGTGGAGCCGTTCGTGGCGATGGCGTTGAGGGTCTGGGTGGTGCCCGTGGCGCTGCCGGGGACGGTGGTCCAGGTGTTGATGTCGGCGCTGTAGGCGGCGGTGCCGTTGCTGCCGACGGCCACGTACTTGGCGATGCTGCTCGCGTACACCACACCCTTCAGGTGGATGCTGCTGTCCACGAGCGTACCGGTCGGGGTGATCCAGCTCAGGGGCTCGGACGAAACATAGTTGCGGCCGGTGGTGGTGTCGGGGGTGCGGAAGATTGCCCCATCATCGCCAACAGCCACGTACGAATAGGTGCTGGCACCGCTGGCGGTGAGGCCATAGGCGACGCTGCGCAGGGTCTTGCCCGCGCCCAGGGTGCCCCCCGTGTACCAGGTCGAGCCAGCCAGGCGAGTGGTGGCCGTCTGCACTGTGGCGCCAGGCCCGCCCTCGCCGCCGTCTTTGCGGGCATTGACGGTGAAGGCGTACTGGGTGGCATCGGTCAGCCCGGTGAGCACGTAGGGCGGTGACACCTTGAGTCGGTAGCTGGCGGTCTTCTCGCCTGGAGAAACGCTGGTACCTGCCTTGAACCACAGCCAGTAATCCACGCCCGCTTCGGCAGTCCAGTTGATGAAGGCCTGGTTTTCACCCGCCACCACGGTGAAGTTGGAAGGTGCCGGAGCGGAAGAACCTCCTCCACCGCAGGCGGTGAGGAGTGCGGTCAGGGTGGCAGCAAGGATCAGGCGGCGTTGGGGCAGGAACATGGAGGCAGGACCATCAATGAATGGGGCGATCCCGGATTCTACAGCAGGGGGGCTGTCCTGCCAGCGCTCCCGTGCATGGCGCGCTGGCAGGGGGCGGCCTCAGACCGAGGCTCATGCCGCAGATCAGACGATGGGTACGCCGCTGAGTTCCTTGAGCAGGATTTCCTGGGCAGAGCGGCGCGTGGTGCGCGGGTTCTTGCGGCGATACTGGTTGTCGTTGCCCAGCTCCCAGGCCTGGCAGTTGTCGCCCAGGTAGGGGCGCAGGCCTTCCTTCATTACACGCCGTTTCACTTTCGGGTCGAGGATGGGGAAACCGATTTCGATGCGCTTGAAGAAGTTGCGCTCCATCCAGTCGGCACTGGACAGATAGAGCTTGTCGGCACCATCGGCCCCGAAGTAGAAAATGCGGTGATGCTCAAGGAAGCGTCCAACGATGGAGCGCACCCGGATGTTCTCCGAGAGGCCGGCGACACCCGGCTTGAGGGCGCACACGCTGCGGGCGATCACGTCGATCTCGACGCCGGCCTGGGAGGCTTCGTAGAGGGCCTCGATGGTCTCCGGTTCGAGCAGGGCATTGACCTTGACGATGATGCGGCCCTTGCGCCCGGCCCGGGCGATCTCGGCCTCATCCTTGATGGCCTGTACCACGTTGGGCTGCAGGGTGAAGGGCGCCTGCCACAGGTGGCGCAGGCGTCCGGCCTGGCCGAGGCCGGTGAGCTGCTTGAAGACTTCGGCCACGTCGGCGCCGATCTCTTCGTTGGCGGTGAGCAGGCCGAAGTCGGTGTAGAAGCGGGTGGTGCGCGGGTGGTAGTTGCCGGTGCCCAGGTGCGCGTAGCGGCGCAGGGTGCCTTCCTCGCGGCGTACCAGCAGGAGCATCTTGGCGTGGGTCTTGTAGCCGAAAACGCCGTACACCACGTGAGCACCGACCTCCTCGAGGCGGGCGGCCCAGCTGATGTTGGCCTCTTCGTCGAAGCGGGCCATCAGTTCGAGCACCACGGTGACTTCCTTGCCCTTCTGGGCGGCCCGCACCAGGTGTTCCATCAGCACCGAGTCAGTGCCGGTGCGATACACGGTCATCTTGACGGCAACCACGTCGGCATCGTCGGCGGCGGCCTTGAGCAACTCGATGACGGGCTCGAAGCTCTGGAAGGGGTGATGCAGCAGGATGTCCTGGCGGCGGATGGCGCGGAAGATGTTGTCCTGCTTTTCCAGGCCGCGGGGCCGGGCGGGCCGGAAGGAGCGGTACTTGAGATCGGGGCGCTCAACCCAGTCGGGTACCTGATTGAGGCGCACCGGGTTGACCATGCCGGGGACCCGATAGACGTCCCCGCGGTCGAGACCAAACTGGGTCATCAGGAAGTCCGCCATGGCCTCGGAGCAGTTGTCGGCGATCTCCAGGCGCACGGCATCGCCATAGTGGCGCTGCTGCAGTTCGCCTTTCAGGGTGGCGCGCAGGTCCTTGACCTCTTCCTCGTCCACGAACATGTCGGAGTTGCGGGTGACCCGGAATTGGTAGCAACCGAGCACGTTCATGCCTTCGAAGAGCTCGCCCACATGAGCGTGCAGCATGGACGACAGGAACACGAAGCCGTAGTCCACGCCAGTGAGGTCCTTGGGCAGGCGGATGACCCGGGGCAGGGCACGCGGGGCCTGCACGATGGCGGCGCCGGAGTTGCGCCCGAAGGCATCGCGGCCTTCCAGCTCGACGGCAAAGTTGAGGCTCTTGTTGAGCACCCGCGGAAAGGGGTGGGCCGGGTCCAGGCCGATGGGGGTGAGGACCGGCATCACTTCGCGGACGAAGTAATCCCGCGCCCACAGGTGCTGGGCATCGGTCCATACCGACCGGCGCAGGAAGACGATTCCTTCGGCGGCCAGCGCCGGCAGGATGGTGTTGTTGAGCAGGTTGTACTGGTCGGTGATGAGGCTATGGACCTCGCGACTGATCCGTGACAGCAACTCGGCAGGGGCCAGCCCGTCGGTGGTCAGGACAAGGCTGCCGAGGCGTTGCTGTTCCTTGACCCCGGCAACGCGTACTTCAAAGAACTCGTCGAGGTTGCTGGAAACGATGCACAGGAAACGGAGCCGCTCCAGCAGTGGTACCGACGTGTCTGCCGCCTGGGCGAGTACCCGGCGCTGGAACTGCAGCAGGGACAGCTCGCGGTTGATGAAGTGATCGGTGCTGAAATGGCGGTCGGAATGAGGGTGCGGCATGCTTCGTCCTTGTGATCGTCCGGATTCGTCCGAAGTATGTGACGGTAGTGTTTCAGGCAGATGACGATGAGGGCGAGGGATTGAATCCGGTAGGCCGACGGGTCGCCGGTGCTAGAATTCCGGGCCTTGGCGCCCTGGGCGCATCTTGTGTGTGATTCATGAACCGTGAGTTGATTGCTGCCATTGATCTTGGCTCCAACAGTTTCCGTCTGCAGGTCGGGCGGATCGTCAATGACCAGATCTATCCCCTCGATGGTATCAAGGAGTCCGTGCGCCTTGCGGCCGGCTTGTCCCCTGATCGCATGCTTGATGCCGCTTCCCAGTTCCGGGGAATCAGCGCCCTGCGCTGCTTCAACGAGCGTCTGCGCGATTATTCGCCGGATGCCGTGCGGGCGGTGGCAACCAACACCCTGCGCGTGGCCAAGAACGCTGCCCACTTTCTGGTACAGGCCGAGGCCGCCCTCGGCTTTCCGATCGAGGTTATTGCCGGTCGGGAGGAGGCGCGTCTGATTTACGTGGGCGTCGCCCACACCCTGCCCAATCCCCATCGGCAGCAGCTGGTGGTGGATATTGGCGGTGGCTCCACCGAATTCGTGATTGGCAAGAGTTTCCAGCCGATTGCCCTGGAATCGCTGTACATGGGCTGCGTGAGCTTCTCCCTGCGGCATTTCCCCGACGGGCGGGTGGACAAGCGCGGCCTGCGTGATGCCGAGCTGGCGGCGATGAAGGAGATCCAGACCATCTCCCACGCCTACCGGGAGATCGGCTGGCAGGAGGCGGTGGGGTCCAGCGGATCGGCCAAGGCCCTCGTGGATATCCTGGAACTCAACGGTCTGTCGGACGGGGGTATCACCCGCAGCGGCCTGGAACGGCTGCGTGCCTTGATGCTCAAGGCCGGCAACGTAAACAGCCTGCAGCTCGAGGGGCTGCGCCCCGACCGCCTGCCCGTGCTGACGGGCGGCTTTGCCATCATGTGGGCGGTGTTCGAAGAGTTTGGCCTGGAGAGTATGACCTTCTCCGAAGGGGCCCTGCGTCTCGGTGTGTTGTACGACCTGCTCGGTCGCTACCACCACCATGATCTGCGGGACGCCACGGTGGCGGCCTTTGTGGCCCGTTATGACGTGGATGGCGCGCATTCCCGCCAGGTGGCCGAGACGGCCCGGGCCTTCCTGCTGCAACTCGATCCGACAGCAGCCGAAGAGGAAAACGTGGACCGGCGCTTCCTGGAGTGGGCTGCCCAGCTCCACGAGATCGGCGTGTCGGTGGCGCACTCCAGCTATCACAAGCACAGCGCCTACATTCTGGGTAACGCCGATATGCCCGGCTTCTCCCGTATGGATCAGGGGCGTCTGGCGCGCATGGTGCTGGCCCACCGGGGCAAGCTGTCGCGGGTCGGTGCCCTTGAGCCGGAGAGCCCGGAATGGCGTTTGATCCTGTGCCTGCGCCTGGCAGCCGTGGTGCACCGGGCGCGGGATGGTCGCGGCGTGCCACCGCTGCGCCTGAAGCGCGAGGGGCGTGGTCATGTGGTGGTGGCCGATGCCGAGTGGCTGCGTAACCTGCCGCTCACGGCGGCGGCGCTGGAGGAGGAGGAGCGCCAGTGGCAGGCCATCGGGCTGCCCCTGAAGGTGCGCGTCGAACGTGCTTCGGCGCGTAGCCCGGCAGCCACCTGAGGCTTGCCGGTGACCCAGTCCACCCGCCCGCTCCCGGCCATCCGGATCGATGCCGGCGGTGATGGAACAGAGGTTGTTCTGTCTGGCGACTGGACCTTGCACCTGCTGTGCCCCTTGCCCCCTGACATCCAGCGGCAGTTTGCCCTGATCCCGTCGGGGGCCGGATGGAGCCTGGCGGCGGTGAGCCGTCTGGATAGTTTCGGGGCGCTGCTGCTGTGGCGGCGCTGGGGGCGGCAGCGTCCGCTGCGGCTTGAGCTGCCCGAGGCCCTCGCGCCGGTGTTGGCGCGGGCAGAGGCGCTACCCGCGGATGCGCTGCCGGTCGAACCCGGGTATCGCTTTCTGGACGGCACCGCCCAGCTTGGGCGAGGCCTGCATGCGGTCGCGCACCATGTGCTTGGCTTCGTTGCCCTGGTGGGGCACATCCTGATCAGCTTTGGAGGCCTGCTGCGCAATCACGACCGCTGGCCGCTGCGCGAGATCTCGGCCAATTTCTACAAGGTTGGGGTGCGGGCCATGCCGGTGACAGCCTTGGTCGGCTTTCTCATTGGCGTGGTGATGTCCTATCTGTCGGCGCTGCAGTTGCGGGCCTTCGGGGCGGATACCTTCATTGTCAACATTCTCGGCCTGGGCATCATCCGTGAGCTTGGCCCTGTGCTCGTCTCGGTGCTGGTGGCGGGCCGCTCGGGCTCGGCCATGACTGCCCAGCTCGGGGTGATGAGGGTGACCGAGGAGATCGATGCCCTGACCGCCATGGGGATCTCCCGCCATGTGCGCCTGGTGCTGCCCAAGGTGGTGGCCCTGACCCTGGCCATGCCGCTGTTGACTCTGTGGGGGTCGGCGGTGGCGATCCTCGGCGGCATGGTGTCAGCCAAGCTGCAACTCGATTTGAGCTTCGACTTTTTCCTGAATGCACTGCCCCGCGCCGTACCGGCGGCCAACCTGGTGATCGGGCTGACCAAAGGGGCCGTGTTCGGTTTGTTGATCGCCCTGGTGGCCTGCTATTTCGGCCTGCGGGTCCGCCCCAATACCGAGAGTCTTTCCGCCAACACCACAGCGTCGGTGGTGGCCTCCATCACCGTCGTGATTCTGGTGGATGCGGTCTTTGCCATCGCCACCCGTTCTGTCGGTCTGCCCTACCGATGAGTTCCTTTCCCGTCGAACTGCAGGGCGTGTCCACCCGCTTCGGCAAGCAGTGGATCCACAAGGGCATCGATCTGGCGGTACCTGCCGGGGAAGTGGTGGCCTTGGTGGGAGGCTCGGGAAGCGGCAAGACCACCCTGCTGCGCCAGATGGTGGGCTTGCTCACGCCGGCAGAGGGGGAGGTGCGGGTCTTCGGTGAGCCGCTGTTTTCCGGTTCTCATCAGGCACAACTGGCCCGGCGGCGGCGTTTCGGTATGCTCTTCCAGCAGGGCGCGCTGTTTTCCGCGTTCACCGTTTTCGACAACATCGCCTTTCCCCTGCGCGAGTTCGGTGTTCGGGACGAGGGCCTGTTGCGGGATCTCGTCCTGCTCAAGATGGCCATGGTCGAGCTCGCGCCGGACGTGGCCCTGCGCATGCCGGCGGAGCTCTCGGGGGGCATGGTCAAGCGGGTCGCGCTGGCACGTGCCCTGGCGCTGGAGCCGGAGCTGCTGTTGCTCGACGAACCTACTGCCGGCCTCGACCCGGACCTGAGCGCCGCCTTCGTGGCCTTGATCCGCTCCCTTCACCAGGCCCTTGGCCTGACCGTGATCCTGGTGACCCACGACCTGGATACCCTGGCTGCCCTGGCCACCCGGGTGGCCGTGCTTGCCGCCGGGCGTATACTGGCCTTTGGCCCCCTCGACGAAATCATGAACGTGCAGGATCCCTTCATCGACCGCTTCTTTCATAGTGCCCGCAGCCAGGCAGCATTGGCCCGGGGCCACGGGGCCGGCTGATGGAGAACCGTGCCCATGCCATCGCCACCGGCCTGTTTGCCATTCTGCTGAGTGCCGCCGTGGTTCTTGCCCTGTGGTGGTTCTCGGATAAGCGCGAGACCACCCGCGATCTGATACTGGTGAGCGCTGGTAGCGTCAATGGCCTCAACCCCCAGGCGACGGTCCGTTATCGCGGCATCGTGGCAGGCAAGGTGGCGCGCATCGCCCTCGATCCGGCCGATCCGCGGCAGGTGCTGGTAACGGTGCGCATCCGTGCCGACCTGCCCGTCACTACGGCAACGCGGGCTCGGATGGCAACCCAGGGCGTGACCGGGCTGGCCTTCATTGCCCTGGATGATCCGGGCACTGCCAGCCAGCCGCTGGCCGGCGAGGAGGGCATGCCGCCGCGGATTCCTCTGGCGCCGAGCCTTGTAGAGGAGTTTTCCGACACCGCCCTGCAGACTCTCCGGCAGCTGCGCGACATGACAGAGCGCCTTGCCACACTGACCCGGCCTGACAACCTCAAGCGGGTGGAGGGCACCCTGGCCAACCTCGAGGCGGCAAGCCGTGGCCTGGACCTGACCTTGCAAGAGGCCCCGCGTACTTTGGCTGCCGTGCGCCAGGCCTTCAGCAAGGACAAACTCGCACGGGTTGACCGGACCCTGGAGAACCTGGAGCGGGCAAGCGCCGAAGCGGCGCCGATGGTGGTCGAGGGACGCAAGCTGCTGGTGCGGCTGCAGACGCTCAGCGAACGCATCGATAGCCTTGCCGGCACGGCCGGGGAGGGCTTGGCCGGCAGCACCCTGCCGCGCTTCAACATGCTGCTCCAGGAGCTGACGTCCACCTCGCGGCAGCTGTCCGAGCTGCTCGACGAGATCGATTCCTCGCCCCAGATGCTCATCCTCGGGCGCGGCCGGCCCCAGCCGGGGCCCGGCGAGGCCGGTTTCCGCGAGCCCGCGCGATGAGCCTTTTTCGACCGGAATCCTGCCCCGCCATGCCGCGCCTCTTCCCATCCCTGATGCTGCTTGCCGCCCTGGGCGGATGCACCGCCCTGCCGCCTTCGACAGCCGGGGTCGCAGTGCATGACTTCGGCCCCCTTGAAGCGGCGACGCTGGCGCCGGTGGGCATTCCGCTACGTAATGTGGAGGTGGTGCCGGCGCCCTGGCTGGCCTCCAATGTCATGGCCTACCGGCTGGCCTATGCCCAGTCCACCCGCCGTCAGGCCTTCAAGGACAACCGCTGGGCGGCCCAGCCGGCACAACTGGTTGAGCTGGTGCTCAAGCGCGCCTTGCGCGCCGGCGATCCGGCGACCCCTGCCGGCGGCTGCCGGCTGCGTGTGGACCTGGATGAATTCACCCAGCGTTTCGATTCACCACAGGCCAGTCGGGGCGTGATCGAGGCCCGGGTTACCTTGCTGGCCCCGCGCACCGAGCAGCCCCTGGCAGTGCGGGCCTTTGCCCTCGATCATGAGGCGCCTACGGCTGATGCGGCGGGGGGCGTTGCCGCCCTGCGTGCTGGCACGCTGCAGCTGAAGAGCGATATCCGTAACTGGCTGCAGGGCCTGGAGGCTGCTGCCCCCGGCCCCGCAGGAAGCCTGCGCACCCGTTGCGGTAGCTGATTTTTCACGACCGGCAGGTACTTGCCGGCATTTCATCAACTGGAGGAGAACACCATGAACGCCGTCCCCGAAACCAATACCGAACCCATGCTGCTGCGCGTCGATGCCGATGGGGTCAGCACCCTGACCCTCAACCGGCCGGGCCAGTTCAATGCCCTGTCCCGGGACATGCTTGAAGCCCTGCTGTCCGAGCTGGAGGCCATTGCCGCCGACAAGTCGGTGCGGGTGGTGGTCCTGGCCGGTGCTGGCAAGGCCTTCTGCGCCGGCCATGATCTCAAGGAGATGCGCGGCAACTACACCAAGGCTTTCCAGCAGGCGCTGTTCCGCCTGTGCGGCAAGGTGATGATGCAGATCGTGAACATGCCCCAGCCGGTGGTTGCGCGCATCCACGGCATCGCCACGGCGGCGGGGTGTCAGCTGGTCTCCATGTGTGACCTCGCGGTGGCCTCCGATGTGGCCCGCTTTGCCGTCTCGGGGATCAATGTCGGCCTGTTCTGTGCCACCCCGAGCGTCGGTCTGTCCCGCAACATGGGGCGCAAGGAGGCGTTCGAGATGCTGGTGACCGGTGATTTCATCGATGCCGCCGAAGCCCGTCGTCGCGGCCTGGTGAACCGCGTGGTGCCCCTGGAGGCCCTGGACGAGGAGGTGGCCCGCCTGACCGCGTCCATCTGCGCCAAGTCCCCGGCGGCCATTGCCATGGGCAAGCAGATGTTCTACAGCCAGCTTGAGATGGGCCTTGATGCGGCCTACCAGCACGCTGCCGAAGTGATGGCCTGCAACATGATGTGTGAGGATGCGGCCGAGGGCATCGACGCCTTCATGTCCAAGCGCAAGCCGGTGTGGACCGGTAAGTAAGGCCCGGGCGGCTCCCCTCGTGCTGATCGACACCCATTGCCACCTGGACGCCGCCGAATTCGACGGGGACAGGGCGGCGGTGCTTGATGAAGCCCGCCGGGCCGGTGTGGGTGCCTTTCTGGTGCCGGCGGTGGGAGCCGCCAATTTCGACGCCGTGGCAGCGTTGAGTGCCGACAACCCGGACTGCCGGCACGCTTTCGGCATTCACCCGATGTACGTACGGCAGGCGCAGGCCACGGATCTGGAAAGCCTGCGCCAGCGGCTGGCTGCAGGCGGTGCGGTGGCGGTGGGTGAGATCGGCCTGGATGGCTTCGTCCCCGACGGCGACATGCCGCTGCAGCTCCACTACTTCGAGGCCCAGCTCAGGCTGGCGCGGGATTTCGATCTGCCGGTGGTGCTGCACATCCGCCGTGCCCAGGATGCGGTGCTCAAGCAACTGCGTCGCTTTCGCCCCCGTGGCGGCATTGCCCACGCCTTCAATGGCAGCCGTCAGCAGGCTGAAGCCTTCATCAGCCTCGGTTTTCACCTCGGCTTTGGCGGGGCGATGACCTACACCGGCTCCACGCGCATCCGGGAATTAGCGGCAAGCCTGCCCATAGAGCACCTCGTGCTGGAAACCGATGCACCAGACATTCCGCCGGCCTGGGGGGCAGGAAAGCGCAACACGCCAGCCAACCTGCGCCGTTTTGCCGAGGTGCTGGCCGCATTGCGGGGCATGGAGGTCGAGGCGCTGATTGCCGCGACGGGGCGCAACGCGCGGTGTGCCATTCCAGGCTTGGCAGAGTTCAGGGCTTAGGGCTCGCCAGGGGCGTGTGGCTGCGGGCAATGAGCTCGCGGATGTCGTCCTTCATGCGTGTGATGTCGCCGTCGAACTTTTCGCAGTTCATCATCGATACGCCGAAAACGTAGGCATAGAGGAGCATGCTGCGGGTCGAGGCTTCGTGCATCGGCACCCCGCAGGCCAGGAACAGCTCTCGGGCGCAGCGCAGCCGCCAGGCGTCCACTTCCTCGACGATGAGCGCGACGGCGGGGTCGCGGCGGGCCCATTCGCGCATGGCCAGCTCGATCAGGATGCCCTTGCGGTTGCGGCTGGTGCTGTAAACATCGATGACGCGGAAGATCTGCGCTTCCTCGCCGCCGGCCTCCGGCCGGGTCTGCTTGATGATGTCGCGGATGCGCCCGTCCTTCCAGGTTTCGAGAATGCCGGAGAGGAGATCCTGGCGGTCCTTGAAATGCCAGTAGAAACTACCCTTGGTCACATGCAGGCGTTTGGCCAGGACTTCGATACGCACGCCTGTCACACCCTCGTCGGCGAGGGTGTCGAGGGCGGCCTGGATCCAGGCTGCACGGTCAAGCTGAAGGCGGGGGGGCTTTTCCATACGGCGTAGTATTGACGGTTCGAAGGCCATACGCTACCGTACGGAAAGTGACAAAGCAAGGTGGCCTGTGAGAAGCTGCCACCTGCTGTACCGAACTGCCTCCCGCGCGTCTTCGCGCCATGGGTCGGGTGGTCGGAAAACAGGTTTGCGGGCAGGTCTCTTCGCGGGACTCGCCTTCGGTCGCAAACCCATAAAACTGGTGGAGAAAATCCAATTTCAAGGAGCGCAGCATTGAAGATTCTGGTTCCCGTTAAACGTGTGGTCGATTACAACGTCAAGGTCCGCGTGAAGAGCGACGGTAC
>Ga0075158_10003634_pt1 | contig 10813 bp, 8 predicted proteins | sample JI91814BDNA_FD_70968 | JGI IMG/M metagenome (GOLD analysis project Ga0075158, IMG submission 70968) | Wastewater effluent complex algal communities from Wisconsin, to seasonally profile nutrient transformation and Carbon sequestration -... | ecosystem: Engineered > WWTP > Effluent > Algae... | reverse complement strand
TGAACGCGTCCCTCGCGAATGGCCCGGACGGCGGCGACACCAACGCGGTCCTCGACCTCGTCGTCTGCCGCCTGCTCGTCCTGTCGCTCGGCGGCTCCCTCGTGCTCGAGCGCCCGCCCGGCGCGTCGATCCGCTGCGTTTTCACCGTCCCCGCCGCCGCCGACGCCGCGCCGCTCCCGGTCGCCCACTCGCCCGAGATCCCGCTCGCGACCGACGCCACCCTGCGGCTGATCGCGTCCAGCACGTCGCGCCAGCTCGCCGCCCTCGCGACGTCTCCGGCGCCGTTGACGGGCGCGCGCGTCGACCGCGGCGCGGTGCTCATCATCGACGACAGCGCGACCACCAGCGCCGTGCTCGCCCACACGCTCCGCGCGGACGGCCACACCGTCGCCGTCGCCGCGACCGCGCGCGACGGCCTGGCGATGGTCTGGGACCGCGACTTCGACGTGGTCCTGCTCGACGTCCAGCTGCCCGACAGCGACGGCATCGGCGTGCTCGGCCAGCTGCGGGCCCGCGGCGCGCTCGACCGCCTCTCGGTGCTGATGGTCTCGTCGCACGACGAGGCCGCCAACGTCGCCACGTGCATCGAGCAGGGCGCGGAGGACTACCTCGTCAAGCCGATCAGCCCGGCCGTGCTGCGCGCCCGCATCGGCGCGTGCCTCGAGAAGAAGCGGCTGCAGGCGCGTTCGAAGCAGCAGCTGGTCCGCCTGGCCGCCGAGAGCCGCCGCGCCAGCGAGCTGCTGCGCACGCTGCTGCCCGAGCCGATCGCCGAGGAGCTGCAGGCGACCGGGACGATCGTGCCGCGTCGCCACGAGCGAGTCGCCGTGTTATTCGTCGATGTCGTCGACTTCACCGCCTACTGCGACCGCCACTCCCCCGAGGAGGTGCTGGTCGGCCTGCAGGAGCTGTTCGGCGAGCTCGAGCTGCTCGCCGAGCAGCACGGCGTCCTCAAGATCAAGACGATCGGCGACGCGCTGATGGTCGCGGCCGGGCTGTTCTCCGCCGACCCGAACCCCGCGCTGCGCTGCGTCGGCCTCGGCGTGGCGATGCTGGACGCGGTCTCCCGCCTGTCGACCGGGTGGACCGTGCGGATCGGCGTGCACGTCGGCCCGGTCGTCGCCGGGGTCGCCGGCCTCCGCCAGCACCGCTTCGACATCTGGGGCGACACCGTGAACATCGCCCAGCGCGTCGAGCACGGCGGTCAGCCCGGCGCCGTGTGTGTCAGCGCCGCGGTGCGCGACGCGATCGCCGGGACCTACGAGGCGCGCAGCCGCGGCGCCGCGCTCGCCAAGGGGAAGGGCGCGCTCGAGATCTTCGAAGTCACGGTGAAGCCGTGATCCTCCGCCTCCGCGGCGACCCGTGGCGGTGGGGGCTGGCGGCGCTGCTCACCGTGATCGCCGCGTTCGTGATCTACGCGGTCGACCTGATGCGCACCGTGGCCTTCGAGCGCGCCGAGGTCGAGGTGCGCGTCGGGTGGATGCGCAGCGCGGAGCTGCTGCACGGCCGCGGCGACGCCGACGGCCTGGCGACGCTGCGCGGCGAGATCGCGGCCCGCCCCGGCGCCGCGCCGCTGGCGGACCTGATCCCGGGGCCCGGTGCGCCGCTCGCCGGGTTCACCGCGGGGGTCCGCCGCGACCTCGCCGGCCTGAGCGCTCGCCTCGGCGAGCGCTGGGAGGCGCTCAACGTCGTCACCCTCGCGGCCCTCGGCTTCGCGGCGCTGTCGCTGATCCTGTTCGCCGCGTCGCGCCGCCGCCAGCGGGCCCTCGTGGCGGCGCAGGCCCGGCTGACCGCGACCAACGACGCGTTGCAGCGGGCCAACGCCGCCGAGCAGGCCGCGGGCGAGCAGAAGGCGCGGTTCCTCGCGTACGTCAGCCACGAGCTGCGCACGCCGCTGCAGGGCATCCTCGGGGTGTCCGCGCAGCTCGCCGAGCCAGGGGACGACGGTCGCGAGCCGGACCTGCGGGTCACGGGCCTGCAGACGGCGGCGCAGGACCTCCTGCGCATGGTCGACGAGCTGCTCGACTTCTCGCGGATCGACAGCGGTCGCCTGTCGATCCGGCTCGAGGCGTTCGACCTGCGCGGCCTGTTCGAGCAGGTCGTCGAGTTCGTCGGCCCGTCCGCGGCGCGCAAGGGCCTCGCGCTGCACCACGAGCTCGCCGCCGATCTGCCGGCCCGCGTCGTCGGCGACACGCTGCGCCTGCGCCAGGTCGTGCTCAACCTGATGGCCAACGCGGTCAAGTTCACCGACCAGGGGTCCGTCGGGCTGCACGTCGGCGTGACGCCCCGCGGCAGCAGCGTGCGCCTGCGCGTCGAGGTCCGCGACACCGGCCCCGGCATCCCCCGCGCGGCGCAGGCCCGGCTGTTCCAGCCGTTCACCCGCGTGTCGGAGCCCGGGGCGGCCCGCCGCGAGGGCACCGGCCTCGGGCTGGTGATCAGCCGCCGCATCGTCGAGATGCTCGGCGGTCGGCTCGACGTCGACAGCAGCCCCGGCGTCGGCTCGACGTTCTGGTTCGAGCTCGACCTCCCGCTCGCGGCGGCGGCCGCGACGTCGACGACCGCCGCGACGGCGGCGACGCCCGCCGAGCGCGTCGCGGACGGGTCCCGCGTGCTCGTCGCCGAGGACGACCCGACCAACCGCATGCTGCTGCAGGCCGTGCTGACGCGGGCGGGCCACCTCGTCGACGTCGTCGAGGACGGCCCGGCCGCGCTCGTCGCGGCGCGCGCCCACCCGTACGCGATCGTGCTGCTGGACGTCGAGCTGCCGGGCCTCGCCGGGCCGGCCGTCGCCCGCGAGCTGCGCAAGACCGACGCCGGGGTCGCGATCGTCGCGCTCACCGGCCACACCGACGTCGCCGTGCACGCCCGCTGCAAGGCCGCCGGCATCGACGTCGTGCTGACCAAGCCGATCGAGCCCGCCGCCCTCCGCGAGGCGCTCGCGCGGATCGTCGTCGATCGGGGCGGCCCGCTCGACATGTCCGCGCTGCAGCCGTACCGGTCCGCGGACGACCGCGAGTTCCTGACGCGCCTCATCGACATCTACCTCGAGGAGGCCGCGCGGGTGGTCGCGGCGCTGACCGGCCCGGACGCGGACCTCGACCCGCCGGCCGTCGCGCGGCTGGCCCACCGCCTCAAGGGGTCGTCGGCCAGCATGGGCGCGCGTCAATTGGCGATCTGCTGTCAGACCCTCCACGACGCCGCGCGTTTGGGTCTGCCGCTCGGGGCCGACGTCGCGGGCGTGCTCGGCGAGCTCGCCCGCGTCGTGGACGCGCTGCGCGGCGAGCAGGCCCGCCTGCCCGTCGCGGGCGCGTGAGCGTCACGCCGCCGCGACGCCGCGCAGCGGCAGCGACACGCGAAACTCGCTGCCGCGGCCCGGCTCGCTCGTCACGGAGATCCTGCCGCCGAGCAGCTCGACCAGCCGGCGGGTGATCGCCAGGCCGAGCCCCGAGCCCTTCGCGCGGCGCTCCGCGGACGCGTCGACCTGGACGAACGGGTCGAAGATCCGGGCCAGCTGCGCGGGCGTCATCCCGGTCCCGGTGTCGCGGACCCACAGGTCGACGACGCCGTCGGCGACGGCGTCGACCCCGAGCGTGACCTCGCCGCGCTCGGTGAACTTGCAGGCGTTGCCGAGCAGGTTGAGCAGCACCTGACGCAGCCGGCGCGGGTCGGTCGCGACCGGCGGCAGCCCGTCGGCGAGCGCCAGGGTCAGCGCGTTGTGCTGGTCGGTCGCGAGCGGGCGCATCGCGTCGGCCACGCGGGTCGCCAGCTCGGCGAGGTCGACGGCGGTGACGTGCAGGTCGATCGCGCCGGCCTCGATCCGCGAGATGTCGAGCAACTCGTTGATCAGCGCCAGGATGTGCTGGCTCGCGTCGTTGATCAGGACCACGTCGGCGACGAGGCGGTCCTGCCCGCGGGCGGTCAGCTCCTCGCGCAGCAGCTCGCCGAACCCGACGATGCTGTTGAGCGGGGTGCGCAGCTCGTGGCTGACGTGCTGCAGGAACTCGGTCTTGCCGCGGTTCGCCGCCTCGGCGGCCTGGCGGGCCTCGTCGAGCGCCGCGTTCATCGACCGCAGCTCGGCCTCGTAGCGCAGGTGCGCGCCCTCGTAGGCCCAGGCGAGCAGGACGGCCATCAGCGTCGCGACCGCGGCGTTCGCCATGAACGTGCGCGACAGCGCGGCCAGCAGCGTCGGATCCGGCGTCGGCAGCGTCGACCCGAGCACCAGCGCCGCGATCGCCAGCACGAGCGCGCAGGCCAGCCCGGGCGCCCGTCCGAGGAAGAACGTGGCCAGCAGCGGGATGATCGGGAACATCTGCAGCGCCGGCACCGGGAACGCCGCGAGCGAGACCACGTAGCCCGGCAGCGTGATCATCAGGAACACCACGAGCACGCCGGCGGGCAGGCGATACGAGCCGGACCGGTACTGCATCACCGGCAACACGGCCAGCATCACCACGGTCAGCAGCAGGACCGCGAGGTTCACGTCGAGCGGGGCCGTCGTCATCCGCACGACGCTGACGGCGAGCGTCAGGACGGCCAGGCCGAGCGATCCGACGGCCAGAGTGGTCGCGCGCAGCCGCGTCTCCTGCGACGCCAGCAGCGCCGCGGGGATCATCCGATCGAACACGCCTGGATCACCGTTCGCCACGCAGCCCGCGACGATCGCAGACCCGCGACCGCGCAAGCAAGCCCGTCGACGCGCCGGGGACCGCCGGGCGCATCGATGGCCGACGTCATGTCATGCGGGGACGCACACGCGGCGAGGCCGGCCGAGGCTCAGCCGGGCGAGGGTGGGGCGGTCAGGCTCGGGTCGTCGAGCAGGCGGGCGAAGTGGCGGTAGAGCAGCTCGAGGTCGCGGTCGAACGCGTTCAGCTGCGACTCGAGCGCGTCGTACATCCGCTCGCGCACGTCGACGAGGTCGCGGTCGTACACGCCGCCCTTGCCGAACAGCAGGGTCCGGGCGAGCGAGCGCCGCGACGCGGGGACCGAGTCCTCGAGGATGCTGCGCCAGTCGGCGAGCAGCTCGTCGCGCGGGCTCGGCTCGCCGGGGACCCGCGGCGTCATGAGCAGGTTGAACACGAACGGCGGATAGAGGTGCTCCGGATCCTCACCGGCGACGATCGGCACGAACAGGTTGCGGTCGTGCGGGAACAGGACCTTGCCGCGCCGCGGCACGAACGCGGCGAGGCCGAGGCCCGCGGTCGCGACCCCGCCGGCGACGCCGAGGACCGCGGGTCCCTTCGAGTCGGTGCCCTGCAGGTCCCACAGCCCGGCGCCCAGCCCCGCGAGCGCGCCGACGGCGATCGAGGCGATCGTCAGCGCGAGCTCCTGCTTGCCCTCGCGGCGGTCCAGCTCGGCGAGCGCGTCCTCCATCTGATCGCCGGTGCAGTCGGCCTCGAACAGCAACGCGGCCAGGGCGATCTCGTGCGACGAGATGCGCATGACGACCTGCAGGCGCAGCGCCAGGCGGGTGACCGACGGGTCGTCCGGCGCCGCGACCTCGGCCTGCAGCAGGGCCGCGAGCACCGACTCGAGGCCGGCGGCCCGGGCGATGCGCCGCACGTCCGACGGCACGGCGGCGAGGTGGGCCGCCAGCGCCGGATCAAGCGCCGGCGCGGCGGGGTTGGTGGCCTCGAAGCCGCGTCGACCCGCGGTGATGCGCAGGCAGTCGGCGGTCTCGAGCGGATCGATGCGGATGGCCGAGCGCGGGGGCCTGGCCGGCAGCGCGGGGCTGAGGACCGGCGTGCACCCGCAGATCGCGACGGCCGCGGCGAGCGTGCAAGCGGCGATCGGAGAGGGCGCGCGGGTCACGATCGCCGCGCAGTGTACCAGCCCGTCACAGGCCATCGACGCGCGGCGACACCCAATCCGCCAGCGCGTCGCGCAGCGCGTCGCGGCGCTCGGGGGTCGCCAGCACGAGGTCGGCGCCGCCGTCGTAGGGCGCGAACACCTCGGCCGTCGTTCGCTGGATCCACAGCGCCCGGCAGCGGTCGTCCGCGACGGCGCCCAGCAGCTCGTCGAACGCGCCCGGGCGCCAGATCACCGGGGCGACCAGGAACACCACGGCGCTCTCGACGTCCTCGTGCTCCGTCATCGCCGGCACGTGCGGCACGCGGGCCCGCAGCCCGCCGTCGTGGTCCGGCGCGACGAGCCAGCAGCGGCTCTCGTCGCCGAGCACCGCCGTCGCGGCGCCGTTCAACCGCGCGAGGATCTGGTCGCGCTCCGCGTCGCTGCTGGCGTACCGCTCGCCGCCGGGCAGCGCGTGGATCCGCAGCCACCGCGATGCATCGCGCAGGCGCAGGCGGTGGCCCAGCGGGGGCGTATCCGCGAAGTGTAGGGTCCAGAAGCTGGCGAACTCCGGGCTGGCCATCGTGCCCGAGCATGGGCACGGGTCGGCGCGGCTGTCCACGATCACGGCCAATTGAAGCCGCAGCAGGCGTTGACCGCCGCGTGCTGCTGCTCGGATTCCGCGCACAGGCCGTCGGCCGGGCACTCCTTGCCGGGCACGCCGTTCTCGGTGCACGTGCAGACGTCGAGGTCGCACACGATCCGCTGCGTGAGGCCGTTGCAGTCGAGCTCGAGCTCGCAGACCGTGCCGTCGCCGCCGATCTCGCCGCCGCAGTCGACCCCCTCGCACGCGATCTCGGCCGCCTCGAGCTGGTCCAGGCAGCTGGTCGGGTCGCCGCTCAGGAACTTCAGCGCCTCCTCGCACGACAGGCCGGCGACGCAGCTCCACTTGGCGGCGGTCGCCGCGGGGCACTCCCGCGTGCCCACGCCCTGTTCGAGGCACGCCTTGATGCAGTCCTGCAGGGGGCCGACCGAGCCGGGCTCGCACGTGTCCCACAGCGTGCACACGTCCGCGCAGACGTCCGGGAGAGCGGGGCCATCGGTGTCGTCGCCGGTGTCGGTCGTGGAGGTGCCGCCGACCGGACCGACGGTCTCGCTGTCGTCGGAGCTCGTGGGGGGCGGGGCCGAGGTCGGCTCGGCCGAAGAGGTGGAGGGATCGACCTCGGTGGTCGGCACGGTCTGGGTCGCCGAGGTCACCTCGGCGCCGTCCGTCGCCGGGCCGGTGGTGCCGGTGGTCCCTGGAGACCCGGTGTCGTCGGCGGTGTCGGCCGGCTTCGGCGTGCAGGCGGCGAGCAGGGCGGCGGTGGCGAGGATCCGGCGGAGTTGCATCGGACCTGCGTAGCACGAGCGACGCGCGTCGCGGACCGGACGCGGTACGGACGTGCGGCGGCGGTCAGGCGACGACCCACGCGATCGTGTGGACCACCTTGATTCGGCGGAGGAGCCGCTGGTCCCTGGTCATCGCGGGGGTCGCCATTCGTCGCCTACGGCGAGGTCACGTTGAAGTCGACGCCGGTGATCGTGAACCGTCCGTACGCCGACTGCGCGCCGTGCTCCTCGTAGCGGGCCTCCGCCTGGCTGGCGACGCGCTGGTCGTGGAACGTGGCGTAGGCGCTCACGGGGGTGTCCCACGGCAGCACCAGCTGCTTGCCGTCGACCTCCTTGCCGCGGTCGAGCGACACGAAGTTCTCGAGGTCACCGTCGGCGTCGAACAGGAGCGTGGCCTCGATCGTGTGGCCGGCGTTGGTGTAGCGCCCGCGCAGCGTGTCCTCGTCGATCTCGGTCCAGGTCACCGGCGCGCCGATCAGCGAGCCGGGCGCGAGCAGGCACATATCGTTGAACAGCGTCACCGTCTCGCTGCGCGTCATGAGCGGGCCGGACTCGTCGACCATCGGGTAGAGGCCGGCGACGCGGACCTGGAACGTCGCCTCGGCCCCGATGTAGCGGTGAAACACGTCGAACGGCAGGCCGCTGCGCGACGCCTGCATGAAGAAGAGGCGCGCCGGCGGGTCGTAGAATTCGTACTGGATCGCGGTCGACGGCATCCACGGCGACGCGGCGTCGCTGCGCATCTGCGCGGTGAAGGTGAGGCGCACGTTGCGGACGCGCGGTCGGCCGAGCACGCCGGAGCGTCGCAGGTAGCGCTGCAGCAGCGGCGGGTACGGGGCGAGGTCGGCCTCGGTCACCACGGGCGGCGGGGCCTTCGCCGCGTCGGCGGCGACCAGCGCGGCCGCGTCGCGGATGAACCGGTTGCGCAGGCTCTGGGGGCGCAGGTCGGCGATCACGACGAGCAGCGGGACCAGCAGGATCACGTTGGCCAGCGTGCCGAACTTCGCGGCCTGCCAGGCCCCGACGATCAGCACCTGCGAGAGCAGCAGCCCCGGGAGCGCCGCGATCCACCACACGCGCGGCGCGACCTGCACGAGCACGGACGCGGTGATCAGCAGCAGCGCCGCGATCAGCCAGGCCACGCCGGCGCGCGCCGAGATGGCCTGCTGCAGCGCGCGCACGTCGGCGAGGCCGAGGCCCTGGACGAAGCCGATCAGGTGGAGGGCGCCGTGGCCGGCGAGCAGCAGCGAGAGGGCGATGCGCATGGTTGGTTGCTCCGGCGGCCCGCAGAGCTGCCGCCCGCATTGTCGACCAGACAAGAGAATTCGGGGGTGCTGATGCTGCGTGAGGCGGGCCCCCGCCGCGACGTCAGGGCAGACGATGGCGTTACAATCACGGACCGGACGATCCCTGCATGACCACACAACCACCGTTCGAGCTGTTCGGATTCTGGCGGACCTCCGCGACCTACAGGGTCCGCGTCGGCCTCAACCTCAAGGGCTTGACGGCCCAGGAGCACAACGTCGACCTCGACGCGGGCGAGCAGCGCGGCCCGGAGTTCCTGCGCATCAACCCGCTCGGCGCCATCCCGGCGCTGCGGGTCCCGGGCCACCCGCCGATCACGCAGTCGCTGGCGATCCTCGAGTTCCTCGAGGAGCTCCGGCCGACGCCGCCGCTGCTGCCGGCCGACCTGCACGGCCGCGCCCGGGTGCGCTCGCTCGCCGGGATGCTGGCGTCCGACACCCACCCGCTGGTCACGCCGCGGGTGAAGAAGTACCTGACCACCTCCGGCGGGTTCGACGACGCGGCCTGGCGCGCGTGGCAGATCCAGTGGTTCGGCACCGGCCTCGCCGCGGTCGAGCAGCGGCTGGCCGGCGAGCCCGGGACCGGGACCTTCTGTCACGGCGACGTCCCGACGATCGCCGACATCTGTCTGGCCAGCGTGGTCGCGGTGCTGCGGGTGTTCAAGATCTCGGTGCCGGGCACGCCCGTCATCGACCGCATCGTCGCCGCGTGCGACGAGCACGACGCGTTCGCCCGGGCCGCTCCGGCGCGTCAGGCCGGCGCGCCCGCGTAGGCGCGGTCAACGATCGAGCGGGAGGATCTCGATGCGCGTCACGCCGATGCGCAGCTGGCGGGTGTTCGCGCGGCGCTCGACGATGCGGGCCGCGTCGGTGATGCCGGCCTCGCCGAACTGACGGCGCAGGCGGAAGATGTCGAGGTGCAGCTGGTTGCGATCGACGCGCATCTGCTCGAGCAGCTCGTGCTGGTGGATCCAGCCCTGGCGGCCGGGCGGCAGCGTTTGGTGGCGCAGGCGGGCGCGGGCCAGCAGGAGCAGCGGGTAGTGGTGGCTGCGGGCCCGCAGGTCGAACACCTGCCGGTCGTGCACGGCGACCAGCTCGACGTACTCCTCGTCGCGGCTGACGCTGAAGCGCAGCAGCAGGCCTTCGATCTGCGGGGTGACCTCGGCGGCGACGTCGGTCGGGACCAGCAGCTCGGGCAGGTGCACGCGCCAGGCGTCGTCGCCGACGTGGACGACCGCGCCGTCGGCGACGACCGTGGTGCCGCCGGCCTGCTCCATCGACCAGGCGTCGCCGTCGCGGAAGATCATCGCCGAGGGGGCGTGCGGGCCCGGGAGCGCGAGGATCCCACCGACCGCCGCGACCGGGCCAAGACCGGCGAGCGGCACGGCGAACGCGGTCGGCTCGCTGGCGTCGACGAGCTCGTGGCTGGCGTCGCGGCCGAAGCCGAGGCGACTGCCGGCGCGCAGCGGGGCGCGCTCGCCGGTCGGCAGGCGGTGGCCGTCGACGTAGACGCCGTTGCGGCTGTGCAGGTCCTTGATCTCCCAGTCGATGCCGGTCCAGCGCAGCACGGCGTGCTCGCCGGACACCTCGGGGCGATCGAGCCAGATCGTGCAGGCCCGCGAGCGGCCGATGAAGTTGCGCCCCTGTAAGAGCCAGTCCGCATCGCCGACGATCTGCCGCAGTCGTCCCATGCGCCGACACTATGCCGAGGTCCGCCAGTCCTCGTCCAGGGCCGCGTTTCGCGGCGGTCGGAGTCGGTCCGCACGCGAGTTACATTGTTCGGCGGCTATCGGCCGACGGACTGGAGGCGCGCGCCGCGAGACATCGTGTGGAACAGGACCGCGGCGAACAGCCCGCTGATCACGATCAGCCACGGGGCGAGGCGATCGGTGAGCGGCGAGAACACGGGCGGCGCGAGGTACCGCAGGGTCCACGTGCGGCCCGGGAGGTCGACCTGGGCGACGCGCGCGAGCGCGGGCGCGAGGTCGGCGGCCAGCGGCCTCGGCAGGCCGGTGTCGGCGATGCCGGCGGTCGAGTAGAGCAGCGCCTCCGGGGCGACGGAGGATCCGTCGTAGACCTCGAACTCGAGCGCCGGGGCGCCGTCGCCGAGCAGGCCGCGCATGAAGTCGTCGGCGAGGAACGCGGCGGTCAACCACCCGGCGAGCGCGCCGTCGCGGCGGACCGCGAGGTAGGCGATGAAGCCAGCCTTGAGGTCGCCCTGGCCGGCCAGGTTGACGCGCGGGCTGAGGACGGCGGCGCCGGTCTGGGCCGCGCGCTCCATCGCGGCGCGGCGGGTCGGCTCCTGCATCATGTCGACGCCGAGGACTCGCTCGTTCTCG
>Ga0075158_10003633_pt1 | contig 10815 bp, 6 predicted proteins | sample JI91814BDNA_FD_70968 | JGI IMG/M metagenome (GOLD analysis project Ga0075158, IMG submission 70968) | Wastewater effluent complex algal communities from Wisconsin, to seasonally profile nutrient transformation and Carbon sequestration -... | ecosystem: Engineered > WWTP > Effluent > Algae... | reverse complement strand
GAGGGTCTGTGGGCGCTCGTCCTTTTCGCCGACGAGCACCCGCTCATACAGCTTGGCGATGCCCAGGTCGAGAATCTTGACGCGCTCCCGCCCCGGCCACTCGGGATGGGCAACGAGCATGATGTTGTCGGGCTTGAGATCGCGGTGGACGACGCCGCGCTCGTGCGCCGCCGCCAGCGCCGCCGCCAGCTGCCACGCCAGCTGGAGCGTCCACTCGATCGGCGTGCCCTGGGGGAAGCGGGCGAAGCGGTCCGCCAGGAGCTCTCCTTCCAGGAACTCCATGACGATATATAAGTTGCCATCGGGCAGCCGGCCGAACTCGTAGATCTCGACGAAGCCGGGGTGGCGGATGCGATTGGCGGCACGCGCCTCGTTGAGGAAACGCAGCGCCATCTGCGGGTCGGCGGCCAGCTCCGGGCGCAGGATCTTGATGGCGGCGCGGCGGCCGATCTGATCGTCGACCGCCTCGTAGACCGAGCCCATGCCGCCGGCGCCGACCTCGCGCAGCAAGCGATAGCGTCCAACCAATTGATCCGGGCTCACACGCTCATTCTACGCTGGCTGTTCGCGCTACCCAAGCTCGCGCAAGAGGAGCTGGTCGAACTCGTCCTTGGACCGAGAGTAAAATGACGGAGTGTGCTCCCCGCACAAGACGACGTGCTTGCCGCCGTCCGCGGCGTAGCGGTGGGCCCGGGCCTGGACGACCATGCCGTCGCGGGCCAGACCCACCGAGACGATATCGAGCCCGGGCAGGGAGCCGGTGGGGAGGGCCTGCGTGTGCGGCTCATACGCCTGGGCGAAGTGGGTGAAGCTGGCGATTATCTCGTCGCAGCTGTCCGCCTCCAGGCACGAGCGCTGGACATTTTTCCGGATCGCGCTGGCGACCACGCGCAGCACGCTGCCGCGGATAAGCCGGGTGAGCTCCCCGGCGGGCCGGTCGTCCCCGCGCAGCTCGCGGATGAGCCGCAGGTTCTTCTGCCAGCGCGGCGCGAAGTCGGCCGGGGTCACCGCCGACAGCAGGGTGACCAGCTTGCTGAAGCGGCGGTAAAGGGCCGCCTCGCCGCGCAGCGCGAACAGGAGCTGTACTGCCGTCGTCCCGCCGAGCGAAATCCCGAGCATGCAGATCGACCGGCCCGGTAGCCGGCGCAGCAGCTGCTGGTACTGCCAGAGCAGGAACGCATGGCTTGTGCGGTAGTTGATGGCGGCGTGCGTGATGAGGCAGCCGTAGCGACGGCTGCTATTCCACAGCAGCTCATCGACCTGCAGCTGGGAGGCCGAGACCCCGAACCCCGGAAAGATGATGAGCAGCTGGCGGTCGTCCGCGGCCGGCGCGGTGCTGCGCTCGGCGATGCGAAACGGCGTCCGGAGCAGACCGGCAAAGCGCGCCGGGATGGGCTCATCGACCAGGAGCTCACGATAGGGAATGCTGCGGCTCAGCTCTACCGACGAGCCGTGGCGAGTCAGACCCCGAGAGTCCGCAGCGACCGACAACATGCGCGGCACCATCGCACAGAACTTTCACTACCGCAAGCGACAGGATGCGGGACCAAATTTCATTCCGCTGGCATGATGCGCCCATGCGCCCACTTCTTCATCTTCATCGCCTGCATTTCCTCCTTGCCGTGGCGCTGCTTATCGGCTGCAGTGCTAGTAACGTAGCCTCGATCGAGGACGGCGGCGCAGGCCAGACCGCAGACGCTGACGCCGACGCCGCGCTCCTGCAAGCACGGCCCTATGAGTACAAGGAGCCCGCGGGCTACGATCCGCAGCGGCCGACGCCGCTTGTCCTGCTGCTGCATGGGTACAAGACCAGCGGCGCCGTGCAGAAAGTGTATTTCGGGCTGGGCACCCTCGCCGATTCTGCCGGCTTCTTGCTTGCCTACCCGGACGGCACGGCGGACTCAAAGGGATTTCTGTTCTGGAACGCCACCGATGCCTGCTGCGACACCGACCACCGCGGCATCGATGACGTGGGTTATCTGCGCGCGGTGCTGCGCGACATGAAGCGCCGCTACAACGTCGATCCTCGGCGGGTCTTTGTGGTCGGCCACTCCAATGGCGGCTTCATGGGCTATCGGCTGGCCTGCGAGCTGTCAGACGAGCTCGCGGGCGTGGTGAGCATGGCGGGCGCCACCTGGGAGGACCCCGGCCGCTGCCACCCGAGCTCCCTGGTCTCGGTCTTGCAAGTACACGGGGATGCCGATGACACCGTACACTATGCCGGCGGAGCGCCCAGTCCGCCCCTGCTCGCGTCCTACCCTTCAGCGCGTGACACAGTGGCCCGCTGGATGCAATATGACGGCTGCGCGGGGCCGCTCGCCGATACGGGGGCGCGCCTCAACCTGGTCAGCAACCTCCCGGATGGTCACACTCGCGTCGAGCGAGCCGCTGGCTGCCCGGGGGCGGCAGTCGAGCTGTGGACCATCCAGGGCGGCGTCCATATACCGCCGCTCTTGCCGACGTTCGCGGCCAGCGTCTACAGCTTCCTCATGGCCCACCCGAGGCCGTAGCCGAGCTACCAGCGATCCGCCGGGCACGAGCGCGCCTGAGCTCTTGGATTTCCGAAAGGCCTGTCCTGCATGATTACCCGGGCTCTGCTGACAGCGTATGAGCAAGTGCGCCGGCACCTCGATACGCCCACTACATACCGCCTGCTCGATCTCTCCCTGCACGGGCTGACGGAGCTCGGCCGGCGGGGCGCGAGCGACCTGGGCCGGAGCCTCCTGCCGGTAGAGGTGCTGCGGAGCATCCCGTACAAGGATTCGGAGCTGCCGGCGCACACCCTGGACATCTTCATCCCGCGACGGCGCCACGAGCCGGAGCCGTCTGGGGGGCGCTTGCCCGCCGTGATCTACCTGCATGGCGGCGCTTTCGTCGCGTTCTCCAAGGACACCCACTGGCTGCTCGGGATGCTGCTGGCGGCTCAGGGCTACCTGGTGTTCAATGTCAACTATCGGCTCGCACCGGCGCATCCGTTCCCGGCAGCGATCGAGGATGTCTGCGCCGCCTTCGGCTGGGTCGTAAGGCACGTGGCGGACTACGGGGGCGACCCGGCGCGGCTGGCGCTGGCCGGCGAGTCCGCCGGAGCGAATCTGGCGACCGGTCTGACTGTATGCGCCTGCTATGAGCGCCCCGAGCCCTATGCGCGCGCGGCCTTTGCGCTGGGCGTGCGGCCGGCGGCGGTGCTGCCGGCCTGCGGCCTCCTGCAGGTCAGCAACTGCGAGCGGCTGCTGGCGCTCGAGCCGTGCCCCGGCTGGGTCGGCGGTCTGGTCGAGATGGTGAGGACGTACTTTCCCGGCCCCGCACCCATCACCGGAGCCGATGAACTGGCCGATCCGCTCGTCCTTTTGGAACGGAGCGACACCCCGCAGCGCGCGCTACCGCCGTTCTTTATTCCAGTGGGTCTGTGCGATCCGCTGCTGGCGGACTCGCAGCGGCTGGCCGCGGCGCTATGGCAAAAGGGGACGCCCCACACAGCTCGCTACTACCCGGGCGAGCGTCACGCTTTCCACGCCATGCTGTGGCGGCGAAGCGCCCGCCTCTGCTGGCGTGAGATGTACGCCTTTTTACGGACGCACGTGTAACCACCCAGTGCCAGAGCTTATCCGAGCTTGCCGGACCTCGCCGCCGCTGCTCCTTCCGGGCCCGCGGCGGAGGTCCGGCTTTCCAGACTAACCAAGGACTCCTCAATGCTCCCTACGGCAGCGACGCTCCCCCCCGGACCGCGCACCCCGGCCCTCTTTCAGACCCTCAGCTGGTTGCTGAATACGACGCAGTTCCTGGAGCGGTGCGCGCAGCGCTACGGTCCGATCTTCACCGTCCGCATCATCGGCTTCGGCACCTCGATCATGATCGCCGACGCGGCGACCGCGCGTCAGATCTTCGCCGCCGGCCCGGAGGTCGTGCAGGTGACCCACTCCAAGCACTTCCTGCCGCTGGTCGGCGCGTCCTCCCTGTTCATGCTCCGGGGGGAGCCGCACCGCCGCCAGCGCCGCCGCCTCCTGTCGGCGCTGCAGCGCGAGCACATTCAAGCGCAGGGGCCGGTCATCGTCGAGCTCACCGAGGCCGCGCTCGAATCCTGGCCGCTCTCTTCGCCGTTTTCCGCTCACTCCGCGCTGCGCGAGCTGAGCCTGCAGATCATCTTGCGGATCGTGTTCGGCCCCGCAAACCCCGAGCGGGTCGCGGCCCTGGCGCGGCTCTTTACTGCGGGGGTGCGCATCGCCGAGACGCCGGCCATGCTGATCCCGCTCCACCTCCAGGGGCGGCTGGGCCGCTGGACGCCGTGGTCGAGGATCGTGAAGCTGATACGGGAAATGGACTGCCTCCTGTACCAGGAGATCGCGGCCCGTCGCGCCCAGGGTGCCCGGGGCGGCTGCGACATCCTCTCTCTGCTGCTGGACCACCCCGGCGATGGCCACGGAGGCCCGCTGACCGATGACGAGCTGCGCGACCAGCTGGTGACGCTGATCGTGGCGGCCCACGACACCACGGCCACCACCCTGACCTGGGCCCTGCACTGGCTGCTGGCGGACCCGGCTCTCCTTTTACGGGTGCAGCGCGAGGTCCAGAGCTCCGGAGCGCCGCTCGACCCGGAGCGCCTGGCGGGGCTCCCGCTGCTCGATGCGACGGTGCGCGAGACGCTGCGTCTGAGTCCGGCCTTTCCCGTCGTGGGTCGCGAGCTCAAGCGGCCCTTGCGCCTGCACGGACACGAGCTGCCGGTGGGGGTCCGGGTGGTGCCGTGCCCCTACCTGGCCCAGCGGGACGGGCAGGCCTTCCCCGAGCCGCTGCGCTTTTACCCGGAGCGGTTCCTTCACGGCCAGGTGCGTGCCGCGCAGTGGTTTCCCTTCGGCGGCGGGTTCGCCCGCTGCGTCGGCATGGAGCTCGCGCTGTACGAGCTGAAGCTGATCCTCGCCGTGCTCGTGGCTGGCGCCTCGCTGGGGCGGGCGCCTGGACCGCGCACGCGGCCGACCCTGCGCTTCTTCTCGCTCGTCCCCGGGGGCGGACTGCCGGTCGTCCTACGTTCCCGTCCCCGTCCGCCGCGCCGCGCCGCTCCCGTCGGCGAACCAGCGCCGGATGAGCTCCACCTGGAACCGCTGACCGCCTTGCGCCGGCTCAATCAGATCGCGCCGGCGGAGCTGGAGGAGGAGCGCGTCTAGCTCGGCGCCGAAGCGCTCTGCCAGGACCTCTTGGGGGACGATTTCCCCGTCGGCCGCGGCGATGAAGAGGAGCAGCTCCCGGCCGCCCGCGCCCACCTGGTTGCGCTCGATGTCGGCGAAGAAGAAGCTGCCGTGGCTGAGCGCCGCCGGCACGGCCGTAGCCACATCCGCCGGGGTAGCCAGGCGGCGCGCCGCCGGCTCCTGCTCGTTCTTCAAGACGACGATCTCTGCGCACAAGAGCTGCACCAGGAACGGGTGGCCGTGGGTGAGCCGCAGGATCTGGTCGGTCGCCGCCGGCTCATAGCGCAGCAGCGCGCCGGGAACCGGCTGCTCGATGAGCTGCCGCGCCTCGGCCTCCCGCAGGTAGCCAACCTGAACGATCTGGACGTTGATAAGGTAACTCGACCAGCGGTTCAGCTCCTCCGCGGAGTGCGAGCTGGCAAGCAGGATCTTCCACCGCGGCCGGTGCTGCCCGAGGTGCCGCAGCATGCCGAGGATCGCGCTGGCACTGAACCGTCCCTCTTCGATCGCGCGGTCAAGCGCCTCAAACTCATCCAGCGCCAACAGGGCGGTGCCGGTGCCCAGGGTCTGCTCGATCTCATCCAGCCACTCATCGAAGCGAGTGAACGGATCCTGCGTCAGCGCCTCTCGCGACAGGGCCGGAAGGCGGAGGTTGCGCTGGCGCTGGGCCGAGTCGATCATCCCGCGGGCCAGATTGTACAAGAAGCCGGCGTGGCCGGTGGCGGCGGTGGCCGGCCCCTGCAGATCGACGAACAGCGGCACGATCGTACTTGGTAAGAGGCGCCCCAGGTTGTTAAGGAGCGAGGTCTTTCCCATGCGCCGCTGACCGTAGAGCAGAAGCGGCGGGCGCCGGCGGTCGAGCAGCAGCTGCTCGATGCGCGCGCTGACATCGGCGCGTCCGACAAACAGCTCCTGCTCCAGGGTGAGCGGCACGCCGATGACGTACGGGTTGTCGATCTCCTGGTGCAGCTCTTCCGCCTCCAAGAGACTCGCCACGCTGCTCTGCACGATGCGCTGCCAGCCGCGCGCGATCGGCATGAACCGTACGGCGTACGGTTCACTGCTACGGCCAAGCTCGGCCAGAAGTCCCTCCAGGCGCTGCTCGACCAGGCTCAGGCCCAGCCGGCGGTTGTGGGTGCTGGTCTGCGCCAGCGCCGCGCCGATGTCCTGGCTGATCCGGCTGAAGCTGCGCAGAAGGGCGCTGACCGGTCCCTCCAGCTCCCCGGCTCCGACCTGGGGGTGGACCTTGCCGATCGCCTCGGCATCGGCGCAGCTCTCCAGTAGCTGGGCGCCGAGCTCGATCCCGACCGCCTGCACGACCCAGCGCTGATTGCCGTGGGTGAGCCGCTCCAGGGCGGCGCGACCCTCCTCGGGATTGCGCTGAAGGACAAGGAGCAGGTGCTCATCCAGTCCGTAAAAGGCAAAGCGCTGCAGCTCATCCCAGAAGACCGCGTGCCAGCGCAGCCAGCTCGGGCGCCGGTCCGCCGCCGCGCGGCTGCGATCGAGCTGGAACAGGATGAGGTTCCAGGCCTCCTCGAACGGGTACAGGAGGAGGGGCCGCCAGAAGACATGGGTGAGACCGAGGACCATCCCGAAGAGCAGAAAGAGCAGGCTCACCACCAGGCTGGGCCCGAAGGCCAGGTACAGGCTCGAGCCGCTGCTCATGACCAGCACCCAGCCCCCGCTCAGCCCCAGCGCCCCGGCGACCGCGCCGGCCCAGGTGCCGCCGACGCGCTTGCCGACCAGGTAGGGAACCGAGAACCAGCCGCTGAACAGCGCGCCGATGATGCAGCCGATGGGCACCACGTCGCGCATGCTGGGCACGACGTAGCGAACCCCTACATAGTTGGCCAGGCCGCAGGAAAGGCCGAACAGCAGGCTGCGCCAGCTGCTCAAGCTCATGGCCCGGGCCACGGCGGCGCCGGTGATGAACCCGGTGACCGTGACCCCGAGCTGAAAGCGCAAGGTCAGGGCCGAGAGCACCGCCGCGGCAAAGAAGAATCCGCCGACGAACAGACCGATGAGCAGGCCCCCCGAGTAGGGTCCTCGACCCGGTGAGCGGGTCGGCGCGACTCCGACCGCGACCCCGCCCTCGGCGACGAACACCACGCCTCCGGCGACCCCGAGCGCCACGATCATCGCGGCGGTGCCGGCGACCCCGCCGCGGAGGTAGTCGGCGACCACCGCCTCGACGCCGCCCGTCACGGTGGAGTGCAGCGGACCCAGCCGCCAGGCCGCCACGCCGAGGGCACAGGTGCCAAGGAGGCCGGCGATCATGCCCGTCGCCATGCCCACCGCGGTGACGGTGCCGCTGCCGTTGATCAGGCCCCCGATGACGCCGAAGGCGACGCAGGATACGACCCGGACGAGGAATGCCTTGGCCGGGGTGTGCAGGAGCCATAGCTCCACGGACAGCGGAACCGTGACCAGGAGCGGGCCCATGCCATGCCCCAGTAAAAGGAGGCGTCGCAGCGCCGGGTTGCGGAGCTGCGCCATGCTCAGCTGGCTGATGCAGAAGTCCGGGCGCAGGCTGGGGTCCACGCGGGCGACATGACTCCGCCAGGCCGCGGGGTGGAAGAACAGCCAGGCGAGGATCTGCAGGGTGGCGAGCACCGCGCTGCGATGCAGGGGCGGAGCGTCTGTGTAGAAGTCCTTGTAGCAGCGAGGCGTGTCGAGGGTGTGCAAGGGTCGCTCGCGAGAAGTTGGGAGAAGGGAAGGGCGGGCAATGGCGGCAGAGGCTCGGGAGCGCGCGGCGAGCTACTTGGTGTTGTTCAGATGCAGCAGCACGGCGCCGCTCTGCTGGCCCACCAGCAGGTCGGCTCTGCCATCGCCGTTCAGATCCGCAGCGGCCAGCGGTCCACCGACGGACAACCCGCGCGCCCAGGGGGAGAATATGCCCGAGGCGAAGCCGTACAGCACGGTCACCCGGGCCGGGCTCCCTCCCGAGATCACCAGATCGGCTTTGCCATCACCGGTCAGATCCGTAAACAGGAGCTCCGCGACATGGCCGACCTGCGCCAGTGTGCTCGGGGCGTTGAAGGTCCCATCGCCCTTGCCGCTGAGCAAGCTGATGTCGCCGCTGTCCGCGTTGCCGGTCAGGATGTCGAGCTTGCCGTCGCCGTTGATGTCGCGCGCCAGGATCGCGCTCGGTCCCTTGCCGGTGGTCAAGCTGCGGGCGGAGTTGAGCACCCCGGGCGAGGCCGCGCTGCCCTGCAGGTAGCTTACGGTGCTGCCGTCAGCATTGGCGGTGACGACATCGGGCCGGCCGTCGACGTTGAAGTCTCCGGCCGCGAGCGCCGCCGGTCCGGCTCCGGTTGCGTAGGACTTGGCCGGGTTGAAGCTGCCGCCGCCGGCGTTGATCAGTACGGAGACGGTGCTCGCCTCGTAGTTTGCGGTGATGACATCGAGGCGGCCATCGCCGTTGAGGTCTACGGTGGTGAGGGCGTTAGCGCCGCTGCCGACATTGAAGACCCGCTGCGGCTGGAAGCTGCCGTCGCCGTTGCCGGGCAGCAGGCTGACCGTCGCGGCATCGTAGTTGCTGATCAGGAGATCGGTCTTGCCGTCTCCGGTGATCTCGGCAAGCGCCACCGCGCTCGGGCCGCGATCGGTGTCGTAGGCGCGCGCCGCACCGCTTGTGCCATCGCCATTGCCGAGCAGTACATACAGCTTGTTGGCGCTGACGCTGACCGCCACCCAGTCGGCCTTGCCATCGCCGTTCAGATCCGCGCTGGCCAGCGCGGTGGGCGCGGAGGGAAGCTGCGCGTCCTCCAGGAAGCCGCCTCCGCTGCGTCCATACAGGACCGCGAGCGTGCTGTCGCTGTAACTGGTGACCAGCAGATCCGTTCTGCCATCGCTGTCGAAGTCGCCGAGCCGCAGCTCGCCGGAGCCGGGCAGCGGGGCCACGGACAGGGCGCGCGCGGTCTGGAAGCTGCCATCGCCGTTGCCGGCAAACAGCGAGACGCCACCGGGCACATAGGGCCCCATGCCCGAGTACACGCGATCCCAGCCGACCAGCAGATCGAGCTTGCCGTCGCCATTCACATCGCCGCGCGCAATCGAGCGAGCACTTGGGTTGCCGGTCAGCGAGCCGGTGCCGCTGAAGCTGCCCGTGCCATTGCCGCTGCGCAGCGCGACATTGCCATCCGCGCCCAGCGCCGCCAGATCGAGCTTGCCATCGCCGTTGAAATCAGCGAGCAGCAGCTTGTTCACCGCGGCGCCGACCGTGCTGGCCACGGGGGCCGCGAAGCTGCCATCGCCTTTGCCGGCCAGCCAGACCACCGTACTTGTGCCCGGCGCCGCAGTCACCAGATCGAGCTTGCCATCGCCGTTGACGTCTCGCAGCTGGCCGCTGCCCAGCGACTGGCTAATCAGGCTGATGACCGGCGCGGCCAGGCGTCCATCGCTGCCGGCGAGGAAGGACTGCACCGTGAACTGGCCCATGGTGTTCTGGCCGGCCACCACCAGATCCGAGCGCCCGTCGTTGTTGACGTCTCCTATGTAGTCTCCGAAAAAGCCGTACAGGCCGCCGATTGCTGTGGCCAGTGGGGAGCCAAAGGTACCGCTGCCCAGGTTCGGATAGACATCGACTTCGCTGGGCCAGAATCCCTGGCTGACGATCAAGTCCGGCTTGCCGTCGCCGTTGAAATCACCGACATCGGCCAGCACGGACATGGCAAGCGGCAGGGTGATGGTCGGCCCCTCGCTGAAGTCGCCGCGGCTGCGGCCAAACAGCGTCCGGACCCGGCTGCTGTCGGTCAAGACCAGATCTTGTTTGCCGTCGCCGTTAAAGTCTGCGACCGCCGCCAGCTGCATGCCGGACAGGCTGATCGCGCTGCGCAGCGCGACCAGAGAGAGGTTGTCATTGAACAAGGTCAGCACGTCGCTGCGCTCGCTCTGCCGGCCATCGGGGTTTACCACCTTGACCGCCACCGGGCCGGTCGCCGTCGGCGCGCTCACCGACGACGCCAAGATCTGCGTGGACGACATGGCATAGGTATACGTAGCTGGCTGCCCGCCGATGAACACCTGTACCCCGGGCTGAAAGCTGGTACCCGTGATGGTCAGGCTGGTGCCGCCCAGGTTGGAGGCCAGCGGAGGACTGACCGCGGTGATGCGCGGGATGCGCGCGGTCTGGATTTCCCGCGTGGTGCCGACCGCGCCGAGCGTCTCTGGCGGCTCGGTACCCGAGTCAAGGGGCGGCTGGCAAGCTGCCGTCCAGCACAGCAGCGCCGACAGGGTTGCTCGCAACAGGCGGGGGAAGTGGTTAAACACAGGAGTCCTCCTAGGTATGTGGAGCAACCGGGCATAACACAACAGGTAGCCTGTTTCCAGCCCGGGTCCATCGCTGCGAGCGGCTTCTGGAAGCTCCAGACTGCATCTGTCGACGGAGCGTATTGTCCTTGGTGCACTGTTGCCCCGTCGAGAAATCGGGCTCTTGGCTTCCATGAGTACATTTCGCCGTCGAGACCAGCGGGAAACCCCAAGCTCACCGATCCCGCCCACGTGGGCTGCTTCGCCCGTGGTGACAGCCGCCAGCGCAGCGATTGGCAGCGCTTGAACGGTGCCGCAACCGTGCTGTACATATTTAGCACACTGCGCTGCATGGGCACGGTCTCCCTAGGGCCCGCCCGAGCCTCAG
>Ga0075158_10003631_pt1 | contig 10816 bp, 8 predicted proteins | sample JI91814BDNA_FD_70968 | JGI IMG/M metagenome (GOLD analysis project Ga0075158, IMG submission 70968) | Wastewater effluent complex algal communities from Wisconsin, to seasonally profile nutrient transformation and Carbon sequestration -... | ecosystem: Engineered > WWTP > Effluent > Algae... | reverse complement strand
ATCGCGCTGGACTCGTATGCGGCGTTCGCGGTGCTGCAGTCGCGGGTGCACGAGGTGTGGGCGCGGTTCTTCGGCTCGTCGATGAAGGCGGACCTGCGGTACACGGCGAAGGACTGCTTCGAGACGTTCCCGTTTCCGGCGGGGTGGCGGACGGATGCGGCGCTCGGGCGCGCGGGCTCGGCTTATTATGCTGCGCGCGCCGAATGGATGGTCGAGCATCGGTGCGGGCTGACGGCCACGTACAATCGATTCCATGATCCGGGGGCCGCCGAGGTGCGGGGGCTGCGGGAGCTGCACGCGGAGGTGGATTGTGCCGTGTTGCTGGCGTACGGGTGGCGGGACCTCGCGGCGCGGGCGGTGGGCGAGTTCTCGGGGGCGCCGGTTCGGCTGCGCTGGTCGCAGGGCGTGCAGGACGAGGTGCTCGCGCGGCTGCTCGAGCTCAATCGTCTGGGCCAGTGACGCGAATCCGAGGTTCTCCCTGTCGGAGGAGAACGCGGGGCGTGGGACGCTGTGGGCGGACGACGGGCGGGCCGGCGGCTGTGGGTCCCGCACGACGGCGGTATCCCCGTGGCACGTGCTCGCCGCCTGTGTGGCCTCGTTCGTCATCGCCGCGAGGTCTGCCCGGAGAAAGTGTCCAGAACGGTTCAGGGCGGCTGCGCGCGAGCCCCGGGGCCCCTCCGCCTGTGTCCCTCGCCGTCGGCCCGCTCGTCGTCCGGGCGGCATCGTCGGCGCCCCGCTGCTCGCCGGACAGGCGCTCTCATGCGCACGATCGACCTGAACAACTTTGGTTCGAGGTACGGGACATCACGGCTGCGCGGCGAGCAGGCGGGCGTGGCGGCGCTCGGCGGTCTCGGCCTCGGGGATGAGGTCGTGGGCGCGGAAGAATTCGGCGAGCTGGCGCTCGCGCTCGGCGACGTCGAAGCCGATCGAGTCGTGGAGCTTGCGCAGGCACACCGGGCACGGGTGCAGCGGGCTGCGGTCGGTCTCCTCGAGGTTGTTGCTGCCGTTCATCACGCAGGCGTAGTAGATGCAGTGTTCGATGGCGAACATGTGGCCGATCTCGTGGACCATCAATTTGAGGCAGCGGCGGAGGATCTGCTTGTCGGTGCCGGGTTCGTGGGGCTCGCCGTAGAACGCGGGGTCGTAGCGGGCGAAGCTGTAGATGCCGACGCGGTCGTGAAAGCGGGCCTCGCCGAACACGAAGTTCCAGCTGGGGCCGGGGTACAGGTCGTCCATCGTCACGCCGATCATGCAGTACACGTCGTCCGGGACGAGGGGGATCATCGCGTCGAGGATGCTCGGTGTCAGGTACTGCTGGCGACCGCCGTGGGTCCGGCTCTTGGCCTTGAGCGCGGCGAGCGTGCTGGTCAGGCGCTGGGTGACGGGCAGCCCGAAGAACCGCGCGGCGAAGTCCATGATCGTCGCCAGCGGGGCGGTCGCGGCCAGCTTGCCCAGCGGCTTGACGGCGATCTTGCGGCGGTTCGCGGTCGGCTTGTGCTGGCGCTCGCGCCGGAACTGGTTGAAGGTCTGGCCGGGTTCATCGTGCGAGGCGAGCCAGTCGCCGGGCAGCGGCACGGGCAGCGGCAGGTCGTCGGGGCCGGCGGAGAACGCCGGCAGCAGGGCCGCGGGCACGCCGGCGAGCGAGCCGCCGGGCGGGACCTGCGGCGCGGCCGCGGCCGTGAAGACGCGGGCGAATGGTGCGACGGCCAGACCTCGAACGAACCATCGCCGTGGGAGATGCATTGGTGGCACTACGCGCGGACCGGGGGCGACGTTCCAATTGTCGACGGGAGTTTCGTCGTCATTCGGGCGCGGTCAGAACGGGGTGAAGCAGTCGTAGTTGTGCTGGCGGGCGATGTGTCCGTCGCGGATCGTGAAGAACACGCCGCAGCGGGCCTCCATGGCGTCGCCGGCCTTGAGCGCGCCGACGGGGATGCGCATGCGGGCGGTCCACCGCAGCTCGACGGCGATCCGGTCGCCCATCACCACGGCGTCGAGGATCTCGTAGCGCTCGTCGGCCACCACCTCGCGGCCGCGGCGGCGGCCGGCCAGCAATTGCTCGAGGCCGCGTTCGGCGCCCTGGACGACCAGGCGGTTGGGGAACTCGCGCTGCTGGACGTCCGGGGTGAAGAAGGCGGCGAGGTTGTCGAGCGGGGCGGACTCCTCGATGGCCGCGAAGTAGGCGCGGATGAGGCGGAGGTGCGGGTGCTCGGGCTCGGCTTCGGCGCTGCTCATGGCCCGACTATAGGGTCTCTGCAACTGTGATGATATGGCGATCGTGTTGGTGGGATCTGGGCAATCTGCGCGGTTGCGGGGCTTGACGGGGTGGTGGGCGGGGGCGGAGCATCGATCGATGCAGGCGCGACGCGGGATCCGGCCGATCCAGGTGGATGGGCACTCGCTCGTGTGGTGGGTGCGGCGGCGGGGGATGCGGGGCTGCGAGTGCTGCGACGAGTGCTGGGTGGTGCTCGGGCACTCGTCGCGGGTCGGGCAGATCGTTCGGGTGTACATCCGCGAGGCTTGGCGCGATGTGGTCACGCCGATCACGCCGGGGCGGGTCGCCGCGCTCGCGCGCAAGGCGATCGCCCGGGGGTGGGTGCCCGGGCAGGGCAGCGGCGAGTTCATGGGGCCGGTCGACGAGCTGCCGCCGGCTCACCCGGGCTCGAGCACGAACGGGTAGACGACCTTCACGACGCCGCCGCCCTCGGGCTTGGGGAAGGTCCACTTCACCATCTGCTTGGCGATGCACTGGCCGACGGCGGCGTCGGACATGGTGGTCTCCTTGACGGTGGCGGTGGTGACCTTGCCCTTGGCGTCGATCACGAACTCGATGGCCACGCGGCCCTTGAGGTTCGGGTTGGCGGACAGGCCCTGGTTGTAGCAGTAGCGGACCTCGTTGATGTGGGCGCGCACGATGCGGCGGATGATGTCCGTGTCGAGCGAGCCCTGCACCTCGGCCTTGGCCTGGCGCACGGTCGGGACGCGGGTGCCGCGGCCGCCGAAGCCGGCGCCGCCGCTGTAGCCGCGGCCGTAGCCGCTGCCGGACCCGCCGCCGCCGCCCTTGCCGATGAGGCCGGTGTTGCCGAGGCCGATGGTGCCGTAGCCGGTGCCGCCGCCGCCGCGACCGGTGCCGACGAGGCCGAGGCCGCCGACGCCGTAGGCCTCGCCGATGGCGGTGTTCTCGACGCCGAACGGGAGCTCGAGCGGGACCTCGACGGTCTTGAGGGTGCCGTCGGGCTGCTTCTCCGTGCGGGTCTCGACGGCGACGAAGCTGGTGTACTCGGTCATGACGCGGTACTTGATCGCGAGGTCGGTGACCTTCTTGATCGTCGCTTCGTCGGCCTGGGCGGACTTGATGTTGGGGTAATTTTGCAATGCGTCGACCTGCTGGCGGGCCCACATCGAGGCCAGGCCGGTGTGCGCGGCGCCGCCGCGGAGGTCGAGTTTAATTGGCATCTCGATCGGGGCGCCGCCGAGGCGGGCCTTGAGGGTCGCCTGTCCGGCCGCGGGCGCGCCGGTGAAGCGGCCGTAGACGACGACGGGCTGGCCGGCGAACAGGTCGGGCAGGGCGTTCGGGACGACGTCGGCGACGGGCAGGTCGCCCCAGTCGATCGTGATGTCGGTCAGCACGGGCCGGCCGATGTAGCCGTAGAAGCGCTCCACGACCGCGTCGGTGGGCTCGGCGGGGCCGACGTAGGTGACGGCGCCGCGGCCCATGCGGCTCATGCCGTCGAGCAGGAAGTGGTTGACCGAGCTGCCGACGCCGAGGCCGAACAGGCGGGCGTCGCCGCGGAGACGGTCGATCTCCTCGAAGATCGAGGCCTCGTTGCCGATGTAACCGTCGGTCAGGAACATGACCATGCGCAGGCGGTTCGGGTCGGGCGGGGCGGCGAGCGCGGCCTTGATGCCCGCCATCATCTCGGTGCCGCCGCCGCTCTGCATCGAGGTCAGGAACTCGAGGCCGCGCTTGCGGTTCTGCTCGGTGTTCTTCAGCGGGGCCTCGGCGAGCTGGCTGGTGTCGCCGGCGAAGCGGAGGATCTGGAAGGTGTCGGCGGGGCCCATGCCGTCGAGGGCCTTCTTCACGGCGGCGACGGAGGTGTCCATCGGCGCGCCGTGCATCGAGCCCGAGGTGTCGAGCGCGAACACCAGCTCGCGCGGGCGGGCGTTCTCCTGCGGGTAGGCCTGCGGCGGCTCGACGGTCAGCGTGAAGTAGCCGCCGTCGCCGCTGCGCTGGGCCATGAGCTGGGCGCGCGGCTCGAGGCCGGCGAGCTGCCACGACAAATTGAAGTCGCGGTTGGGGCGCGCGGCGCCGCGGGCGAGCTCGAGGCGGGTGGTCTGGGCGGCGGTCTCGACGGTGAGCGCGTGGTACTTCGACTTGAGCGCGGTGATCGGGAGGCTCGACTCGATGGCGACCTGGATGTCGACCTTCGAACAGTTGATATAGCCCTTGGGCAGGGTGGGGGCGGTGATGGCGGCGGCGTCGGGGACCTGGGCGGTGTTGCCCTCGACGTCCTTGGCGCCGGGGTTGTAGCGCGGGCCGACGGTGATCGGGAGGACGAGCGAGTAGCGGCCGGCCTCGCGGCGCAGCGGCTGGACGATGTGCATCTCGACCTCGATGGTGCCGCCGGGCGGGATGTTGGCGACGCTCTGCGAGAAGATGTTGGGGCGCTGCTGCTCGAGCAGGGCGGCGCTCTGACCGGCGTCGCGGGCGGCCTCGTAGGTGTCGCGGGCGTCCTTGCGGGTCTTCATGACGCCGCGGATCTCGCGGCCGCCGACGCGGATCCAGTAGTCGTCGACGGCGGCGTCGGCGGGCAGCGGGAAGTTGTAGAGCGCCTCGAGGCGGTCGGGCGTGGGGTTCTGGAACACCTGGATCACCGAGGTCTCGGCCATGGTGCCGACGACGACGGTGTCGTAGCGGGTCTCCTTGAGCGGCAGGCCGAGGTAACCGTCGCCCTTCTTGATCGCCATCTGGCCCTGCGAGGTCGCGGCGTTGGGGTCGATCGGCGCGGCCTCGGCGGGCGCGGCCTGATCGTCGCAGACGGCGGCGTCGCTGGCGGGCAGCTCGGACGGGACGGTGTCGCCCTGGATCGGCTTGCGCGGCGCGCGAGGGGCGGGGTTCTCCGCGTCGAGGTCGGCGGCGAGCTCGTCGACGTCCTCGGGGGCGGTGACCGCGGTGTCGCCCGGATCGCCGATCGAGGTGCAGGCGAGCAGGCAGAACAGGGGGACGGTGATGGTCAGGCGCAGGTTGGGCATCGGCGGCTCGCAGGGCGGGGGACGGGCGACAGACAGCGCCGCGGCGGCGAGGTTCCCGTCGATGCGAGGTTCGTGGGGCGCGTGTTCGCGCGGGGACGGTGGACCTGTCCTGCGGGACAGGTCATGTCGGCAGCGCGATCTTCCTGGCGAGGACCGGCGGGGTCGCGGCGACGAGCGCGGCGAGCAGGGCGGTCTGGCTCGGCGCGAGCGGGGGGCGGCGCTTCTTGAGCACGGGCTTGCTGGTCGCGGCGGTCGCGAGCGGGATCTTGCCGGTGTGGTCGACGGCGGTCGGATCGAGGCCCGCGGCGAGCAGCACGGCGACGATCTCGGCGTCGGCGAGCATGGGGTGCGCCATGCGCTCCGCGGCGAGGTGCAGCAGGGTCTGGCCGTCGCGGGTGAGGACCCTGGTGTCGGCGCCGAGCTCGATGGCGGCCGCGAGCGCGGGCGGTCGGCCTCTGCGGGCGCCTTGCTGCAACGGGGTGCTGTCGGTGGTGTCGGTGCGGGCCTCGAGCTGCGCGCCGTGCCTGGCGAGCGCGCGGACCCCCGCGGGGTCGCCGAGCTGGACGGCCCAGTGCATCGCGGTGCCCCAGTCGCCGGGGCGCAGGTGCTCGAGCGGGGCGCCGTGGGCCATGAGCAGGTCGATGAGGCCGGCGGTGTCCTTGCCGACGCGGGGCGTGACGGACTCGATGAGGGCGGCGTAGTGGAGGGCGGTGCTGCCGTGGCGATCGACGTCGTCGGCGCGGCAGCCCTCGGCGAGCGCGAGGTCGGCGAGCCAGCGTTTGCCGCTGGTGCACGCGAGGGCCAGCAGGGTCGAGCCGTCGCTGTTGCGAGCGGGGGCGCCGGCCTGGTCGCGCGGGAAGCCGCCGCTGGCCAGCAGCATGCGCACGACGGCCTCGTGGCCGCAGTGGGCGGCGTAGAAGATGGGGCGGTTGTCGAAGCCGTAGGGTCCGCGGTCGTTGGGGTCGGCGCCGCGGGCGAGCAGGAGCTCGGTGAGCGCGTCGCGGGCGGACTCGCCATGCAGCGAGGTCGCGGAGCCGAGCGGGGTCACGTTGTATGCACCGGTGCCGCTGGGATCTGCGCCGGCGTCGAGGGCCGCGCGGGCGGCCGCGACGTCGCCGGCGCCGATGGCCTTGATCAATTCGCGGAGGAGTCGCTCGGCCCTGGACGCCACGTCGCGCAGGTTATCACGCAAGTCATTCTCGGCTCGGGCGAACCGTGGATGCGGTACGCTGCCCGGCGTGGATCCGGCAGAGCGAGCGAACATACGGCTGGGCAGCGTCGACATCGAGTGGGACCTGCACCGCGGCGACCTGAGCTTCTTCGGGCTCGACTCGGTGCTGATGTGGACCAACCCGTCGATGTACCGCCTGCTGTGTCCGCTGGTCGACGAGCTGGGGATCGAGCTGTTTCGCCTGCTGGTGGCCCACGGGTCGAGCCTGGGGACCGACACGGACTACGAGCTGATGGTGACGAAGCTCGGGCGGGACTTCGTGTCGGGGTTCTTGGCGTGGGGCGACGCGGTCGCGACGGCGGGGTGGGGGCGCTTCGAGGTGCTGGCGTTCGACCCGGACGCGAGCACGGCGCTGGTCCGGATCCACCACCCGTGGGAGCTGCAGATGCAGCAGGGCAGCGCGCTGCAGTGGGGCTGCCCGTTCATCCAGGGCAAGGTGATCGGGCTGTTCTCGCACGCGTTCGGGTGCTCGTGCTGGGCCGACGAGGCGGTGCACGTCGAGGACCCGACGCGGCCGTTCCTCGACCTGCAGGTGTACCCGTCGCACCGGCGGCTCGAGGAGGAGCTGGGGGTGCTGCGCCGGGCCCGGCTGGTCGCCCGCGAGAGCGAGCTGATGGCCCGCATCGACGAGGCGACCGGGGAGCTGCGCAGCAAGCTCGAGCTGATCGACCGCCAGCGCGAGCTGATCGCGCGGCTGACGTACCCGGTGCTCGAGGTGTGGGACGGCGTGCTCGTGGCGGTGCTGATCGGCGAGCTGCACGACGCGGCGATGGGCGAGCTGACCGAGGCGCTGCTGCTCCGGGTCCAGACGACGCGCGCGCGCGACGTGGTGCTCGACTGCACGGGGGTCAGCTCGCTCGGGCCGATGCAGTGCGACGCGGTCCAGCGGCTGGTCGGGGCGCTGCGGCTGCTCGGGACGCGGCCGACGATCGTGGGGCTGTCGCCGGTGACGGCCGCGGCGCTGGCGGCCGAGCAGGGCGCGCTGCTCGGGGTGCCGACGCTGCGCAGCCTGGCCGACGCGCTGCTGCGCGTGCAGAGCTCACGCGGCCAGCAACGGTGACCACGGGCCGGCGGTCATGAGCCACAGCTGGTGGGTGGCCCGCGTCATCGCGACGTAGAGGGCGCGCCGCGCCGCGGGCTCGGCGGGGTAGGTGTGCGCGTCGGCGTCGGGCACGACGACGACGTCGAACTCGAGGCCTTTAATATGGTGCACGCAGGTGATGTCGACGCCGGGGCGGAAGGTGAAGGCGCCGTCGAGCACGAGCCGGCAGCGCATCGCGGCGCCGAGGGCGGCGTGCAGGCGCCGGGCGAGCTCGGCGTGGCGGCAGACGATGGCGATGCTGATGTTCGGGTCGTCGGTCTGGGCGGATATGAGGGCGTCGGCGAGGGCGGTGACGAGGTGGCAGGTGTGATCGTGGCGGGTCGCGAGGATGGCGTCGCGGTCGATCGGGGCGGGGGAATTCGGGTCGAGCACGTGGCGGGCGGCGGCCTCGACGGCGGGCGGGCAGCGGTAGCTGACGGCGAGCGAGACGGTGACGGGGTCGATCGCTCCGAGCTCGGCGACGACGGCGGGCCAGCCGGTGAAGTGGGTGGTGGCGTCGACCTGCTGGCGCTCGTCGCCGGCGATCGTGACGGTGCCGCCGGGGGCGACGGCGCGGCCGAGCAGCTCGAGCTCGATCGGCGCGAGCTCCTGGGCCTCGTCGAGCAGGACGTGGTGATAGCGGGTGAGCGCGCCGTGGCTGGTGGCGTCGCTGTGGTGGAGGCGATGGTGCAGGGCGAACACGACGGCGAAGTCCTCGCGGTCGATCGTGCCTGCGTCCTGCAGCGGGGTGCCGGCGTCGAGCGGCTGGCCGTCGAGGGTTTTTAATCGATCGGCGTCGATGTGGCGGAGCGCGCGCTCGCTGGTCGGGGTGAACTGGACGCGGGTGTGGGCGAGCACGTCGGGGAGCGTCGAGGAGGGGAGGTCGGCGGTCTTGATGATCTCGTCGAGCAGGGTGCGGTCGCCGAACAGGTGGAGCAGCAGGTCGCGGATCGTCTCGGGGGTGTCGCGGTAGCCGCGTCGCACGTCGCGCATCGCCGGGGTGCCCGCGACAATTTGATGGAGGACGGTGCGCAGGGCGGGGTGGCGCTTGAGGCGGGCGACCGCGGTGGACGTGTCGGCGGAGAGGCGGCGCGGGAGGGCCGGGAAGATGCGCCAGGCCTCGCTGGCGACCCAGTCCTCGAAGGTCTCGACCTTCACGTGGGGGACGCCGAGCTCGCCGAGCATGTATTTGGTGAGGCGCTGCAGGCCGGGGGTCGGGACGATGGCGAGGGCGCGGAACGGTCGGCGGGCGGCGTGGGCCGTGCGGGCGAGGTGGGCGAGGCGGTGCAGGGCCACGGTGGTCTTGCCGAAGCCGGCCTCGCCGAGGACCAGCAGGGAGCGGTCCGGCGGGAGCTCGACTGCCCCGCGCTGGTGCGGGTCGAGCTGCACGTGGGCGGGCGAGAGGGGGCGCGCGCGGGCGGCGGGTGGACGCGGACGGACGCGCGGGCCGGGGTCGTCGTCGGCGTGCCAGGTGTCGCCGTCGCGGTGGAGGACGAACTCGTCGCCGCGGATGCCGACGAGCTCGCCGCCGCGGAAGTGGACGAGGTGGCGGCGGAGCACCCGGCCGGTCAGGGTGCGGCCGTCGTGCTCGAGCTCGTAGTCGTCGCCGACGTGGGACTCGAGGAACACGCGCGCGAGCGGGGCGGTCGACCAGTCGACGAGCATGGCGGAGGGGGTCTCGCGGGTGCGGGTCGCGAGCAGGACGTCGCGCTCGCCCGCGGCGGTGCGCACGCGCAGGCGGGCGAGGTAGGGCGCGGCGGTGTGGGGCAGCCGTGCGGCGATCTCGGCGGCCAGCGCGGCCTCCTCGGCGATGATGCGGCGCTCCTCGGGGGTCGGCGGGCGAGGCATCGGCGGACCATGCCACGCGTGCGCCGATGTGCAGGCGGGCGGGCGGTGACGTTCCTCGCTGCGGGGTGGTGATGATGGGTGGTCATGGCGGCGTGAATGCTGGTAGTGTCGGAGGTGCTGGACGAGGTGGTGGTATTCGTGGGCGTGGGCGGCGTGCGTGGGGCGAGGGGGCGGTGCGCCGGGGATGCGGATGGGGATCGCTGCTGGTTGTCGCGGCCGGGTGGGTGGGGATCTCGCCTGGCGGCTTGATCTGCGGGGCGATGGGTGCGATGGGTGGTGCATGGCCCACTGGGAGCACCGCCGAGAGCCTCGCTGGCAGGAGTTTCAATTCAACCAGCCGTACGCGAAGGGGCTGGCGCGGCTGCGCGACGAGGTGCTGGCCAAGACGGACTTCGATCCGGCCACGCTGTGGCAGTGGGGCACGATGCAGGCGATGGCGCTGGTCGGGGTGCTCGAGGCCGCGGAGGCGAAGTTCGGGGCGGAGGGGCAGCGCATGGTCGCCGACGCGGTCGCCGAGGTGGGGCTCGACGTCGGGCGGCAGATCCTCGCGGGCACCCGATTGCCCGAGGGCATGAGCGAGGCGGAGTTCTTCTCGTTTTATGCGACGGTCATCAACCGCATCGCGTACGCGTCGCTCGAGGACCCGAAGATCGACGAGGCGGGGGTCGCGAGCTTCGATATTTTGTGGTGCCCGCACCAGGACCACTACAAGGCGTTCGACTGCAGGATCCAGCGGTACTTCGTGCGGGGGATCATTCAGGCGGCGCAGGAGCACGCGCTCGGCAAGGGCTGGCAGGTCCGCTTCGACTCGACGATCCCCGCGGGCGCCAAGACGTGCCACTTCACGCTGTGGGACGCGAGCGACGAGCAGCGGCGCGCGTGGGACGGGTACTCGGAGCTGCTCGAGGCGAAGGCGCTCAGCCGGCACCGACGCGCGTGAGCGTCAGCGTTCGAGGATCTCGAACGGCAGCCAGTCGCTGCTGACCTCGCCGGTCCAGTCGCCGTGATCGGCGTCGCCGTGCTTGTAGCGGAACTTCACGCGGTAGCGGCCGGGCGGGACCTTGTTCACGAAGTAATCCGAGCCGTGATAGACGCGCAGGTAGGTGTCGCCGGGGGCGAGCACGACGCGGCTCTGCGGGCCCTCGTCGGGCGGCGGCAGCGGGGGCGGGCCGCCGCCGATGAACTCGCCATCGTGGGTCTCGAAGCGCAGCACGACCGCCGCGTAGGGGAACGGCAAGGTGCACAGCTGCAGCGGCGCGGTAGCGAAGCTGGTCAACACGACGTGCAGGCGGAGGTCGTGGCAGTCGAGCAGGCGCGGCTCGAGGATCGTCGCGGTGACATGAAGGTCGGGGTGGTCGGTCACGGGGTCCTCAATGCGCGGGGGCGGGAGCGGCGGGGGCGGG
>Ga0075158_10003629_pt1 | contig 10820 bp, 8 predicted proteins | sample JI91814BDNA_FD_70968 | JGI IMG/M metagenome (GOLD analysis project Ga0075158, IMG submission 70968) | Wastewater effluent complex algal communities from Wisconsin, to seasonally profile nutrient transformation and Carbon sequestration -... | ecosystem: Engineered > WWTP > Effluent > Algae... | reverse complement strand
CTTCAAAATAATACTCAACCCCTAATATTATCCATCCAATTCTTAAAGTTAATTCACTGAAATCAAATTTCTCAAAGTCATAGTGAGTACTTTTATATAAAATCTTAAAAGTGAATTTTCAAGTAAAGCCTTTAGGTTTCTTTAATTTAAAGTGAATTTTGATATTATATTTAGTAACCTTTTTTAATGCTTTTAATTCAACAAAAGATTTAATTGATTTTTTTCATCGAGATCATTTTTAAAATTTTTTATGTAATTGAAGTATAAATAATCCTAGAAAACTGTAAAGAAGTCCAGTTTTTGTTCCAGTAAAACAGTCTCTTGTAAAAATTAATCTATTTAAATTGCGAATTTATTGTTTAAATCAAATTCCAGGTCCCATACAAATCCTTGGCCATTGATATTTAACTTTTCAAAAATAATCCTCATAATTTATACCCCGTTAAGTTGATAATATGGATCTTAAAAACATATCAAAATTCTATCGAATATTTTAGGAGGTTCTATACTTATTTCCATTAGGATTTCTTGATAAAACATGATAAAATTATTGCAATTGTTAAATTCTTCTTCATTTACGTTATTTTTAATTCTCATTATAATGTCATTGATTTCGGTAGACATCAAAAATCGCTATTCATCTTATTGGCCTTTTACTTTTTCTAAAAGAGGTATAATTATTTATTAGACTAATTATGTTCGAGCTTTAATTTTTTTGTTTAAATTGAATATTTTATTCCATACTTCTATAAATGATAAAATGAATTTGGAATTGATATGTTTCAAACTAGTGAAATTGAATTCATGATAAAATTTCAGAACCTTATCAATTGAGTCATTATTTATCAATTTCTTTTAATCTAATTACGCAAGTATTTGAAAATGAATAATTTTATTGCTCGCCTCCAAAAATTAACTCGATTGATCTTTCAAATTCTAGTAATCCAAACAGAAATTATCAACCAAACTGATTATCTTGTCAAAAATAATATCAAAAGATTAGCCGCCTATATAATTGTATAATTGCAAAATATATTCGTTCATCAACTTTATGATATCCTATAGTTCGAAGAACGAATATATTATAGCATAGAAATCCTTACAATCTTTAAAGGATTGTTCAAAGAAAATTTTGAATAGCAATTTATTCTGTGGTAATTTATTTAAGTCATTGTAAAAGTTGAAAAAGGCGTTAAAAAAGAATTAGAAAAGTTCAGGACAATCATTCGCATCAAATAGGATTTCTCTTATAATAAATTTTTCTTTACATTTTTCTTGAAAATCAAATTCCTGATGCATGGAATCTTTTTCTAAATAGATGTTATTTAAATTTTGATAAATAAATTTAATAAAGGGGAAACCGTAGGAAAGTTTAAAATCATATTCCAACCAATCAAAATTTTGTTAAGGATTTAGTTGATAGTAAGTTTTGTCCATTTCTATTATTTTTTAAAATATCTAATCATAAAAAAACTATGTTTATGTAGATTAACTTTGGATATCTGACATACAACCATTATTGTAAATGAAAAGAACAATTTTCTAAAATATTTTGAAAATAATTGTCTCAAGTGACTGAATGAAGGCTTCATCAAAAGTATTAGTTTTCTAAGAAATGTTGAAATTATTAGTCATTATCATTTTATGCATTTCATATTATGTTTTGAAGTTATTTACTTCACTCGAATAAGAGTTCATAAATTGATCTAGTTTCATCAAATATGTTTTTTAAATTACTTCATTAAGAACTAATTTTTTTTCTTTCTCTTTAAGGTTTTTAAATTATTATGGAATATTAATTCCATCAATTATCTAAGTTAGAATATTTTGGAAAAGAATATCGGTTGATATGGCAGGAAATTATTGTTCTCTGATTTTGTTTATAAGTTATGTAAATGATAAAGTGATATCAGAAATCGGGAAATTATCCTCATTATTATCATTCAAGATTTACCATTTCTCAGTTATGTTAATGGGGTAAATTTGGTCTTTTAAAATATTTCGAGTAGTTTTAATATAAATAACTAGTTTTTTATCCATAATTTTTTTTCCTTTTGTTTTGCTAATAAGAACGAATTCAAACATTTCTATGATCATTTGAATGACGCTTTAATCATAATCCATAACATCAACTTCTTTAACGAACAGGTATTTTTTAGATTCAAAGAATTTTTCTAACTCCACTTAAATTTCTTCTTAATATTGATTTTGAACGCTTGAACCAAATTCAATTTGGTTTGACTATAAAGTTTAAATTTTTTAAGTTGAAAATACTATGTATAAATATTAGTTGATTCCATCATTTAGAATATGTTTGAAGATGTTTTTTTTTAAAGGATGAGTTTCCATCCAAATTTATTCAATTTCTTCAATTTCTTCCTTTTTAAAGTAAGAGTTTTTTAAAATGAAGATAAGGTCTTTTGGACTGCTTCCAATGATTCTTTTTTTAATATGATTCCAAGTTATTTCTTTATCTTTAAATTTTTCATAAAATTGATATATTAAAATTGAGGAAACGTTCTCATCATTGATTGGGAATAAATAATTCTTGTTAAGACAGATTTATAACCCTTTTACTTGTTGGAAATTTTTATAAAATTCCTTAATGTTATTTTCTATTTCTATTATATAATCCTTTTTATTGAATTGAAATTCACTAAATATTTATTTATTGAATCTATTTAACAAGGCAGGTTCTGCAGATTTTGTTTAATCATCACTCATAATTAAATATGCCTTGAATTTAGAGTGAATAAAGCATTAAGAACTTTCATTGGTTTTTATGGAAACACGGGCATATTTATTATTACCATGGGTTTTGAAATTCTAATTGAAAACATCGAAAAAAGCATCATATAAAAAATCCATATCTTAAAGAATAACAGTCACTCCTTGTTCCATAAAGTTAATCAAATTTTGACATTAAGAATATATATAAGATTCTTTTTTTATATCTTCTTTAAATTAACTTCCTCTCATAATTTATGAATCAGGCAAAATTGAACTTAAATAAGATAACATTTCAGGATTTCTACTTCCTATCAAACACATAAAACGGTCATCATTTTATTGATTATAATAGATAAAATCATAGACGGACAATTTGTGCATCTATTTCTTGAGATCAGATTCAATCACCTAACCATATTTATTTTGGATCATATAATGACAAAAGTTTTTCCACAAGTATTCATCACCTTTCTAACCACCTCCAAAATTTTGCTATATGCTGAATTAAACAGCAATTATAGCTTATTATTCATTTAAATTTTTATGATAGTTAGACATAAGTTAACAAAAGGTTTTAATCATGCAATAAAAATCTCTTAACCCATAAAAAAAATTATCCTATTTCATATACTTATCAATTAGCTTTGTGTAACCTACAGCCATACTTTCAACATACTAATTATAAAAATAATTTTCTTCATTTGGAAACATTGAATGATATATTTCAATAGCTGTTTCAATATAATCTTCTTATTGAGGGTCAATTTAAGTAATTACTAGCAATCTGTTCATATTTGAAGAATCTAAGGCGTAATTTGAAGAAGAAACGAAACTAGGCCTATCTAACTATAAATTTAACTCTAATTTTTCATGAAAAGTTTTAATACAATTATCTTCAGACATTGAGGCTTGTCCGATTTCATCAAAAAAATACACAGCAATTTGAAGAGGTTCTTAATTTTTATCCAATTCTTACGAGAAGGTTCGATGTAAATCAACAGCTTATTGATAGGTCTTTTCTATCTCTTCAGTTGTACTATTAAAAGATCCTTGATATGATATTTTTGATAATTGAGGATACTTTCAAATAAATGGATCATTTTAAAGTTCTTTTTGAAAAGAGTCCATTATCAAATTAAAAGATAATGTTTTACTACTTCCTGGTTTTCCACACAAGAGAACAGGAATTTTGGTCATTATACAAGGAAATATACCGAAAATATTTTCTCGTAAAGCTTTATTAATAGAAATTTAAGGTTAAATTTTCATTCGAATAATCAAATCTACTTGTTCTGCAATAATGTAGTCTTAAATAGTTTAATCTTAAAGATCGATGTGTAAACCACGCATCAACTATATTACATGGTATTTTTATTTTTTGTCATAACATCTTAATTGATAACAATGTGAAATAGCCAAAATTGCTGCCTTTAATTCATTTCCAAGATAGTCAAATATATGTAAATTTTTTAAAAATTTTTAAAATTTTTTCTTTATCTATTAGTAGGTTTCTGTTTCTGTTTCACCTTCCTAGAGTATTTTCTTTTTAAACATAGAAATGAAAAAATTATACAATTTATAAAATCTTTCTAAATCTCTCAAATTAATATTGAATTAGGCATACTTTTCTATGAAGAATAAGTGTACACTTTTAAGTACTTTACATAAATTGGCCTTAAGAGTTGGTTCATTTATTTTCATCAACTCCACTTTTTTGTCAATATATTAATTAATATTTTATTTGGACAAAGATCCGAAGTCCCATATGAATTAAATAGCTCTTTCAGGAAATAATTGGACATCATGTTGTAAAAATTGTTTCAAGTATTTTTTATTTTTCTTCAATCCTATCTGATAATCCGATAAGTCTACGTATTGATAAGGATTGCATAAGCCAATAAATATAATGTTTTCATTAAAGACATAATCATTATATTTCTTTGTTATTATTAAATCCACTAAGATTTGAACTTCAACAGTTGTATTGAATTCATCTAAAATAATCCACAATCGTTGTTATTGGTTATTCTCCAAATATTAAATGAGTTCCAAAATGAAATTTTCAATATCTTTTTTGTTTATTCCTGCATGTATTTGGAAAAATATAATATCCTCTTTAAAAATTTCTCTAACCAAGTAATTCATTAATAGGGTTTTTCCCACACCTGTATCCCCCATAATAATCATAGGTATTCGACATTAAACTCTTAAAAAGATGTGAATTTTTTTGATAACATTTTCTACTGTTAAAATGTATGAGTATTATTATCTATTTTATTAATTGTTATGAATACCTCTTGTATTTGATTGATAATTTTTGTGTTCTTGAGTCAATAGTTCATTTTTTGCGAGATGTTCAATTCAATCATCTGACAACTTAGGATTAAGAGATTTCAAAACATTCTACAAAAATTATAACTGAGTGTAATTTTTCATATCATCAATATTAGAATAAGGTGAGGTTATATTTACTTTATTTTTTATAAAGTTGTGTATACTCAAATATATTTTGACACCCTCTGGAATAATATCTCCCAAATCATTGTATACAATCACCTAGGAATCATCATTGAAAAATACAATATAAAACTTTTTATTGTCTTCCCAATTTTATTTTGGACGATTTTACTGATTTTAAAGAAGATCTTTTAGATTTTGGATTGTTAATTCTTTCAAATTTTCGCTTTAAAGTTTAATAGAATTATTAACCAATTCTGAACACGTTTAGATGATTCCCATTACAATTTAGTCTCTCATTTAATCAATTTTTTCTACACTATATTGCTTCATTTATTTTTGAGCTATCAATTTCAAATCACTTAAGGTTTAAATCGAGAAAAATTAGCAATCCTCAAAATGCTTCATCGAATAATTTAAACACTTCATGAACACTATGAGTTTATCAAATGTCAAGTCTGTAAGATTTATAATTAAAGTTTATATAATGGAATCAAAAGTGTAATTTTCTTCTGGCGTGAAATTTTGACTAACTTTATTTGTTGTATTTATCTGTTTTTTTAAATAACATTTAATCAATTCTAAAGTATGAGAAAGACCAGGTACTTAATCTTTTAAAATTTTCAAATCTACATTTTAAACTGAAAAATTCTAAATTTTGATTTATTAAAATAGCTTTAAGGATCTTAAACAATCTCCGTTCATCCAATTGGATTAGTTGCTTACCTCAATGAAAATGGGTTTATTTTTAAAGTGTATTATTTGCGAACCTATTTTAATTTCTCCTAAAATACTAATACAAAATAATAACAAATCCAATGACTCAAAATCCAAAACGTAACCAAGTTCGAAATAAGCGAAATTCTTTGAATTTAAATTTATCTATTAGAGCAATTCTGTTAATATAATATTACCAGTGATGACAGTTTAATTTATTTATTCATTTTGAAAATTTAAACCGAGTTATTTTTTGATAAGGGTAGTTTTCCCTGTTCCAGGATAATCAGAGGTCACATAAAATACATTTCAATTTATCTAAGCATAATTCTAAATATCATTAACAGGTATATTGTTTAAAATAGTACAATCATACTTTCCCTTAATATAGCTTTATAGAGATGTTTTCTCTAAAGAAGAAATTATCCCAAGTTCAATATATTTAGGGGTTCTAGAATCTTTTTGGATATCTAAATAATAATTTAAGAGGGATTTAAATTGATTCATATTTTCGATTGAAAGTTTTTCTGGTTAAACCATTACGAAAACCAAGTCGTAGATAAAACATCTCTATAAAAATGATCTTATTTCATTCTATTGAGTTTAATTCGTACAAATCAATATTTGAAAAGATGATGGGTACATATTTTGAGGAAATTCTGTGTTATGATACTTTTGATAAAATATGTTGATTATTTAATAAACTACATCGGAATTGTTCTGAATGTATATATTGTTAAGAGAAATTTTCTTTTCCTTAATTTGCCTAATGTCCTCGAAGTGGGCTAAAAATGTACCTAGAATTTGTAAATATTGTTCATCTTTTTGATATTGGTCATAAATTTCCTTAAAAATATTTATTTAGATATTTTTGTTTGATAACTTATTTAGTCCCAAAAATTCATCTCTAACAGATTCATAATTAATTTGGGTATTCTTCAACATATAATCTTTAAAATGAAAATACAAATTTTTGAGTGTATTCATCTCAATAAGACTCATAAATTTGAATTGTTTGAGAGATTCAATTTGATTATTCTTCAATTCTTCTATTTTAAACTATATTTATTCTAACAAAAGAATAATTTTTATTTAATTTTCTTCAGTTCATTCTATCATGTTAAATTGTTGTTGATTGTACTCAGTAAATATGGTTGTTAAATAATTCTCTTCTATACCTCCCAAATCTTCGTAGGTTTTCAATTTTTGATTCAGAACCAAAATTTAAGAAGAATATTTAATGAATATTTCAAAGATTTTTTTGTTTTCTTCTTCATCAGGTTACCATTTCTAAAATGTCATTTTTATGTTAGCTTTGTTCATCAAATTTTGTATCATTTAGATACTGTAAGTTTTATTTTGAATGGTTTTCAATTTGATCGAATCCTTATTCTCATTAGCTTTCTTTTTCCTAAGAATCCTAGAGCCCTAAATTATTTCTTTAATGTTTTCTTTGAATTTCAGATCTATGTTTTGAGATTACAAAATAATGAATTGGAATTTACTAATGTTCTAATGAGCTTCAGACAAATTTTGAAATATTTACTTGAATGAAAATTGGGTCATTTTTTATTTTAATTAAGTGTAAAACGACTAAAAATTTTATCCTTTCAACTCATTCAAATAGTTCTAGAAAATGAATGAATTCTCAAATTATCTAATTTCTTCATAAGTAAGATTTTCTTGTTTTCCTTCCAAAATAAAGTCTTTCATTTTTGATATTTATTCATTAGTTAAGAACTACATGTATTCAAACAACTATTTTTTCTATATTAAAATTTGAATTAACATTTCAATGTTTTCAAAATCCTCCTTCTATTTTGATAAATTTTTGAAAATGTAATCATACATATTCAACATTTGTTTACAAGTCTATTAGTTTAAATTGGTAATACAACTTTACAATTTGACTTTAATATCTTCATTTATATTAAAATACTCCTAAGCAAGAATATTCTTGAACATGACTTCTAAATTGATCAGATTACAGAAAAGGTATTCAAAATCATCAATGTTATTATCTGGGAATAATTTTCAGATAATACTAATCTCATCCTTCAAATTTACGTTGTTGAAAATAGTCTAAATATTGACATAATTCTAATTTTCAAACTTCAAAATAAATTCTTTATAATATTCCTAAGTTTTTTGTTCGGCTTTTTAAAACATATCATACAATCCATCAAAGTACATTGTTGGTGATTAAAATTTCACAAACTTATCAAATATCACAGAATTTTCAAACTTACTAATTATATAGGAAGCTAGATCTAATTTATTTTTAATCAAAAACTGAGGAATTTAGATATCATTCAAAGGTTTCTAATTGATCATTTATTTAAGATTATTAAGAGCAACTTCAAAATTATCGTTGTCTACTTTTATGATGTTGAAGTAGTTACTCTTTATTAAATTCATTCCTTGCAATAAATCATTTAAACTATTGATTTATTCTTCTATTTCTTAGATATACTAGTTCAGATTTTCTTCTAAATTGAACATCTTCAACACTTTTGCAAGTTTTTCTTTTTTAACTGGATTATTTTTAAGAATATTGAAGTATTTTTGGAACTGATCTATGGTTAAGATTTGTTGTTTAAATGAATTCCAGAATGTTTCCAAATCTTTTTGAATATATTTAAATGCATTACAATCCAATAAAAATACCTATTAATTTATAATAAGAGAATACATTGGTTCATTTATATCTTCCTATTCCAACTGTTGAGATATTGAACTAAATTAATTCATTAACCATGTATTAATCATACCATCTTCTTCTACTAAGAATTATTAAAAATTTTGATTTTAAATTTGTTAAGCTTGTTCAATAATGAATTTCAATTGAGGAATATTTGCACCTAATTACCCTTTGCTTTTATACTAGAAACTTTTCAGATATTTATTAAACACATCAAAATTTTATGCCAATAAAATGATATTCTCCATTTATTACTTACTTTTTAACAAATAATAATTCAACCTTGTAAATATGTCATTATCATTAAAAATATTATCTTTTGCAAATACTATCAATAGTTTAACAGTAAGATTGAATTCAGGATCATTTAATGTATTCAATCTCTCCATAATCTCTTATTTAATAAATCTCGATGGGAGTAATTTCATTATTTCAAATATTTCTACCAATTGTTTTTATGAGACAGTCGAACATTTCTACAGGCAAATTTTGGTAAAATCTTAATAAATATATTATTCATCACTTGAATTCTAGAAAATTTCAAAGAATTTTTTTATGTTATTAAAATTAAGGTAATTTATTTGGCAATCAATGTATTTTTTATAATAGTGGGATTCTTTTTTATGAAGAACGTTTTCTAATAAATAGAAATGCTTACTATATTATGGATTATTGTTCACAAAATCTTAAAACTAATTTTCATTATAATTTCTGAAACAAATTAAAAATATACCTTATAGATTATAATAATCATATTAGAATTTAGGTAGAATGAGGAAAAATAATTCATCAACCATATTAAATTTAATGAAGAGATCAAAGAACTATTTCATATAATTTTATTGGGTTTTCATTAGTAAAAACATTCGATAAAAATATTCGGATTTAGATGCAGATTTTTTTTAAATGTTTGACATGAAAAAATACTTGTTGAATAATTTAATAGTAAATAACTCTCTCATTTGAAATTTCTTTTTTACTACTAAATCTATCAAAATATCTTAAAAATGATCTCTCATTTATATTGATTGATTTTTGAAGTATTCTGTCAATTTCTTTTTTATAATTACTGCCCCCAATATGTTAGGATAATCATAACATTAAAAAGAATAAATTTGTTTTTTATTTTAAATTAATTCACATATACTTTTTGGAATTGAACTGAGTATAAAAGTCATATATAAATTGTAAATTTCTTGTTGCTGATTTTAAGGAATCATAATTTAATGGTTTCCCGATATTTTTCTTTTGCCATCGCTTATTCTTATCAGAGGGCTATATTTATTATTAATCTGTATTTTTTGAATCTCAAGTCCGTTTACTGTTAATTGATAATCTCCTATTTAAGGCAGATTCCAGTAGTAAATTTCATATGTTCCTATTTTAGAAAGTAATTTAGATACATATTATTCATTAGAATTCTTCAAAACAATTTCAATATTTTTGTCAGTGAAATTCTGGATTTACCAAAATAAACTCTTATATGAAGAAACGTAATCGAATTTATTGAATATGATTTGTTCTTCAGTTATTTAATTTTACTCCTATTCTATAAAAATTTCATTATTATTTTCAAATTTTTAGAAATCATTGTACTCAAATTATTGATTTATTTACCTCTCTTATACTTCTTCTTTTTTTTCTTGAGTCGGTTATTGATATTAAACATTAGGGGTTTCATTAATTGGATGTTCATCTTACTGAGAGCTTTCAGAACTTATAAGATCATCTGAGTTCATTTCTCTATTGCATTCTTTTCAAGATTTATTTTACTGTTAATATTCATCTTAAATTTAATCTTGAGATTGTTATAAATCGACTTTTTTTTAAGATGAGGAAGAGGAATAATCTTCATCAGAATTTATTTTTTTGTGAAAGGAATTTTTATCCGATGATATAATTTTATCACTAGATTTTTTATTTTTACTGCTTTCATTGAAGGATTCCTCTTCAATTTAATCCCATATATCATCATTTTATTATTGATTTTGCATGGCTTGGTATGTCAAGTAATCATGAAGATGAGATTACAAAAATTATGACTATGAAAATTAAGGGGTATTTTTTTTATTATTATCAAAGTTTGTTTAAATAATTTCTGGAACAAAAAAATTATTATTGGATTCTTCTTTAGAATTTTAGATAGGATTATGAATAATAATTCCAGTACTAATTATAGGGTCGATTTGGTGGGTTATTTAATGTTGTTATTTTT
>Ga0075158_10003628_pt1 | contig 10822 bp, 16 predicted proteins | sample JI91814BDNA_FD_70968 | JGI IMG/M metagenome (GOLD analysis project Ga0075158, IMG submission 70968) | Wastewater effluent complex algal communities from Wisconsin, to seasonally profile nutrient transformation and Carbon sequestration -... | ecosystem: Engineered > WWTP > Effluent > Algae... | reverse complement strand
TAGGTGTGCTTTGCGATGGAATCGACAGCGACACCACTCTCGATTTCCGTATACACTGCACCATACACTTCAGACAGATGTTCACACAGGCGCATTTGTTCATCTGTTGCAGCTACGCAGTTTAAGGGCACCAGTAACGCTAGAAGCAACAAATTTTTCATGACATGCGTCCAATCGTTAGATGTAGTTTATCAGTTCTTGCAAATCCAAGCTCTTCACGGATCTCATTTAGTCGTTCGCTGCGAACTGGCAGAGTCCAAAATTTCCAGTGCTGCTCAATGTTTACGTTGTACTCAAAGGTGATTAGCTCACCTTGATGTTTCTTCCAAAGGTGATGCTTCTCTTCACGAACTGCTATACGACCATCTAGCACTGTGATATGCGGGCGCCACGCTGGTAGTTGAACTTCTAGATGGAAGTGCTTCTTCAACCACCATGCGTAGTACTTTGCGATATCACCTTTAAGCTCAAGAACGAGCATAAACTTATCTGCTTTTCGCGTCTTACGTAGATCAGGTCGATGTGGTTCATACACCAGTCGACCTGTTAGTTGAACCCATTGCTCCGGTTTCTTTTTAAGCGTAAGAATAGGACGCATTGTAAATCCTTACAGATTGTAGAGAGTCAGTACTGCGCAGATCACAATGATCAGGTCCACGGTGAACACGTAATTTACTGGATCACCACTACTGATTTTCGCGTGAGCTTCGACGGTTTTAGTCAGTATCATTGCACCAAACCACATCAACACAATAATGGCGATATTTTTAGCTATGATCACGGTAAGCATTGTTCACCTCATCAATATTCAGAAGTTACATTGTAAATCATTTTGACCTCAAAGTAAACTACTTCGTGATACCTCTTTCACAGGCCATAGATCCGTTTTCAGTTTGCAACACTCTGGCTGCAAACTCAACCATCAAAAAGCGTATCGTCTCGTCTCGATCATCTTCATTCTCATAGTGCTGCCAGAGCAGCACTGATCTCCAGGACTCCAATCCGCTCGTATCTGGACTACTCACCATAACAATCCCATGCTCGGCTTTCACAATCATGTGCAGGCTCTTCATCAGATCGACGGCATCATGAGCGTTCTTGTATGGATCCCATTCCCGACAGCCATCTACAGTCCCATCACTGATTAAGAGTTGCTGATTGTCGTGGTCATTGTAGTACTTCAAGCCAATTTTGTCGGCTATGTATCTTAGAGTGTCAAGTTTATTCAGTTTTGGACGTGCCATTTTTGATCACCCTGTATGCAAAGTCCTTGAACATGATGACAACCGCGCCGAGCTTTAAATCGATTTGTTGTTCACCTGGTACGTCATGGCGTCGGATCATCTTTAGAAATTCATTTAGATGATTCTGAGTGGGTTGCTGTCCTGCGAGACTGATAATGCGATAACCGAGATTCTTAATTCGACTGTCACTCATCTGACGCGTCAATTCATAATCCAACCAACCAGCGTTCACAGCCGATCCGGACATTGGCACCGCCAGTCTGGCGACATCACAGTCTGCCATATCATTGCAGACATTTGACGCTTCAGCTGCTAATGCACTCATGTTAATCAGCGCTTCATCAATGTGTGGAAACTTAGAGTGAAGCAGAGGTACGATCTCATGACGCAGAAAATTCCGTGTTACGTCCAAATCATCATTGTCGGGATCATCTACCCAGCATGTGCTCATAGCATCTTCGAAATGCTCCATCCATTCCACTAATTCGTGCTTATGAAAGAGTGTAATGAATGGGCGCCAGACTTTGACGTTGCCCATGAACGAATACGGTTTCATAGGAGTCAACCCGCGAATAGATGTACCTCTGAACAACCTAAACATGATGGTCTCTGTCATGTCATCTTTGTGATGCCCAGTCACTAGGACTCGTCCTGTCTTTTCTGCTAGATCCAGTAGCAGCTCATAACGAATTTTACGAGTAGCCTCTTCAGATCCATTGGTTGCCGCTGCATCACCGGTGAGGATTGCAAGTTCTACATTAAGTGAGGCAGCCAGGTTTTTAGCAGCTTGCTGATGCATCGCACAATTATTCGTAGTCTTCGATTGTCCATGATTTACATGCGCGCAAATGAAGTCCGCATTAGCACGACGCATCATGATAGCCAGAGCTGCGCTATCTGGTCCTCCAGATAGCGCAACCAGATACTTTTCAAGAGGATTAACGGTGATTTTAAGCAATTGGAATCTCCAGAGCGTCCATTGCAGCTCTCACATTTTCAGGTAATTCGAGGTTTGCACCAGAAAGTAGCAAATCTGCAACGGCATTCAGATTGAGTAGTTCTTTCAGAGGAGTTGGTAGTTCTTCGTACTTAGCACCTTCGAGTTTATGAAGTGCGACGGTCTTGCGTACGTAGTCCTTAAATTCTTCAAGGGCGCCGATATACTTATCAACGGTGATCTGTGCTACTGGCTCCTCAATTACTTCAGGTGCTGCAAAGTCCGCTACAGGTTCAATGATTTCATCGATATAACCGCTTTCATTTCGACTGATATCCATGCATTCCCAAATGTGATAGATGCCCATGATAGAATGTAGGATTGGACAAATCGGCAGATTGTGATCAAGGTTTAGCGAGTGCACGAACTTTGTGTCAAAAACGTTTTGTGCTTTTTCTAATGGAGTCTTACCAGGGATACAAATACTCCCAACCATATTCGTGTATGTGAAGTTGCACCAACTACCGTCGACAACTATCTCAATCGGCCCGCTTGCATATCCAATATCAACGATGTAACTTAGCTCACCACCCTTTTTAATTGCTTTAATACTCAGAAGGTCATGCCAGTCATTATGATACATGATTTTGAATGGTTCTGGCATGTGATTTAAAAGCATGTCTGTCACAAACTCCCAGATGTCAAAGTAGACCGGATGAGGTGGTTGCTGCGATGAATCAAGGCAACAATCGATGGCTTCCACGATATATTTCAGCGCTTCTGTAAGGGGTTGCGTCTTATCAATACCGCGCAAGATGAATTCCTTGACATTTTCTGACGTGATGAAGGATCCTGCAGTACGAAATTCCTTGCGCACAATCTCACCAAATACCGATGCACAATCATTGTGGTATTTTAGCTGTGCGCGTTCATATTTTTTGTACCAATCTGCATTCTCATCAGATTCAAAAGGCGGATTAGGTGTACCAGTATTTGCCTTCAGCGCTTTCAATAGAGTGGTTTTGAGATCATCCTCCATCGCCTTGGTTGCTTCAACCTTTCGGTGCAGTTTGGCTGTTGATTGTCCCAGCTTGGTGTAAGGCATCCAACCCTTTTCGCGCTGTTCGCTATTCAGAAAATCTGCATTCTCCGTCTTGAATTTTTCGATGTTCATGATGCTTTCCTTAGGTTGGTTAATTGATGCATTGTAACATACTCAAGAAAGACTGTAAACAAAAAGAGGAAGCCAATGGCTTCCTCTGATTTCACTTCAGCAGTCTTTTTGTTATGCGCGCAAGATGCTTCCATTTGATCTTGAACGATGTGCTATCGATTCCACCAAACATCACTGCATTTGCACGAATTTCAACCCGAGCGGGGGTTGCGTCATGTTTGAGCCTCTGCTTCCGCTCGAATGTAATCAGTGAAATTCCGGTGAACATCGCGGAGAGTCATCAGGGTTTCATGCGGTAACTGCACTAGAAAACCGTTGTAGGTAGCTTTAACGTAACTCTCCTGTCTCGCGCTATACCAGACAGCACCAGACAGGAGAGTAGCGTGAGTACTTAATTCCCTCAGAAGTCTGCATGATGCTATATGATTGAACGCCCTAAGCGTTTCTTGACCGGCCCCAATTTTATTGTTTGCGCGCTTGTTTGCATTTTTGATTGGCGAGAATGTTGCTTTCAATTTCTTCATGAAGTGATCTACGCTGAAGTGATACGCACCGTCTTCGCCGCGGACGTGTGATTTTACAACGATGTGGAATAAGTGTTCTTTTGCATCAGCGCGAGCACCAATACCGCGCCATAGAGTTTGATATGCTTCAAATTGTTCTTTGTTCATTTTCGTTTCTCCTAAAGTTTTGGATGAAGTTTAGCTACTGTGTACTACCAACCTCAAGGAGGATCTTTGTTAGAAAGAAATCTACAACATTTTCTTTCCTTTCACGATGGAATTAGAAATGTACATGTGTGGAGATTCAAACTCCAGACGATACAGTTTCAGAGCCTGCCGCTTTACCGCTAAGCTACACAGGAATTGAAATTAATCATCAGAGGACCAGCTAGAAAATACAAATGCTTTCTTTTCCCAATCAATTACGATATCAGTACCTTCTTCACAGCGAAATCGATTGTTTCTACTGTATGGAATTGTCATGCTTTCATCCATCTTCTTCAACAAATCTGCGCTGGGAATATTCTTGAATCCATGCGCATTGAAAAATTTGGATAACTTCGTAACTCCTTTATTGCGCACTGCCAATGGCACAAATTCCTGCATTGCTCGACGAGCGCTGATAGTCAATCGCGATCTCAGCACTTTGACGCCTATCATCATTGCACGACGATTACAATCTTCCCAATAATGCTGATTGACAATCATCGGGTTACAAGTGCGTAGATATGCATTCATAGCATCATCAGCTTCTCTACGTGCAGTCGAGGTTGACACCATATATTCAGATGTATTCATGATATCGACAGTAGCAGTCATTGCATAACTCCATCAACAGATGAGTCATTGTATCATCTGTTGATGGAGATGTAAACTACTTTTTACCAGTCACACTTGAGAGATGTACCACATTCTGCACAGAAATTTGACTTGACGGGATTCAATTTGCCACAAGTTTTGCATTCTTTCTTTTTGTCTACGGTGAGGGGCTCCTCAACTTTAGCTACTTCTGTTTCACCGAGAATGCGAATAACCATAACGAATTTTTCAGATTGCAGATTCAGTGGAGCCACAGTGGTGAATTGCTGCGTAGATATACTACCAGGCACCGTAATACCCACTTCGCTTTTTACTTTTTGATCAGAGCAACTATAAGATTTGTAAGTTGTGTTAATGATAGAATCGAATGAAACATTATCGTCAAGTGATGGTCCTTTCGTCGCAGGCCATATTCCACCTCGCATACCGGTTGGATAAATATGGAATGGTCGTGGTTGCTCGAACTGAAATTCTACAGTTATTATCCCGTCTGAAATCCCGATACCGCGATGATTTTCAATATTCTGCGTGCGCTTAATGAACTTAAACCGATTACCAATGCTCGCGTTCTTTACGAAGCGCTCAATATCCAGACTGCATCCAGCATCTACGATGAACGAACTACCATCTGCAATGTCTTGACCGTCTATGGTGATCTTGACACTAGCTCGATGAACATTTAGATTTTTTACGAGGATTGAGTATTCAGAACCAAATGGAAGATATACCGTATCACCCAGTTCACGAAGAACTTTTCCATCGGTTTTTAGGGCCACTGCGAGTTTTGATGAGTACATCATTTGTGTCTCCTTAGTTACGGTGTACGCACTAAACACCTAAAGATTAAAGTGCGTTGGAAGATTTATTTATTGGGCGCAGCTAGACGTTTTTATTCATTGTCGTTGAAAATGTTGAGGAGAATGTCATAAGACTCTTTGATGTACCCGTGACCACTGAATCTAGGATAGTCATCAAAGGAATCATCAAAATTTTCCAGCACGAGCTTCCAGTTTCCAGCCTTGTAAAAGTCGTCTACGGTGGCAGGAGAAAAATCCTTTACTTCTCCGTGCTTATTCACCCAGTATTTTTTGAATAGCTTGAAACCACCCGATTTCAGTAAACCCACGGTGTCATCAGAGTGCACGTCACCAAATACCAACTTGTTCATGTGCTCTCTAGTCTTGAAAAAGAGAAGCATTTTGCTAAAAATTTGCTTCCCTCTAAATTTTGGAGCAATGTACACATCATCTACGACATACCCATCATCCCTTTTAGTGACTTTGGAGAAGAATACTAACTCATCACCATTCCACAGATTGTAGAAGTCTCCACTCTTCCTAACATCCATGTCATCCAAATTGGCGATGACATCAGATTTTTTCCATTTCTCTTCGTGATCGGCCGCAAACTTCACTGCTTGCGTTTCAAAGTGGCCGCCACGCAATACCATTTCACTAAAGATTTTCTTTAGAGACATCACATCCCCTCACACTGACTTTGCTTACGCGTCTGTCATGCTTGCAGGAATAATGCAGCTTCAGCTTCTCTACGCCTTGTCAGACCTGTGAGAACCTTACCTCCTGCTCTATTCCATCTTATGAATTGGCCGGCAGCATTGTTGAAATCTGAGGCATTCACCATCTTCAACAGAGTCGAACCTGCGAAGTTTCCAGCGCCAAGGTTGAATACAAATGACACTAAAGCATCAAATTGATTCTGGCGTAATGTGACCTTCACCATCTTGTTAACTGCATCTTCAGCTTCTTTTAGATCCTTTGCTAGAATCTCATATGCTTCGACTTCCGTAATCTTCTCTGGAAATATCTCACCAGCCTTAATCAAATGCCCAATGCCGATAGTCGGATAACCTACAGCATCCTTATACACGTGATCTACGAAGCCTTCGAAATTTCGAATAAGCTGCATTCCCAACATACCAGTTGTCATTGTCATGATAGCTCCTTGCGTTAATGAAGCTATTTATGGAAGCTATTTGATCAGTCGTATGTTTGCAAACGTCGTCAGAGGGAAAATGATCATAACGAAAGTGGCGATAATGTTGATCATAGGCGTAAAAGGTGCTATAAGCGTGATGAACACAAACCACAGGATCGATGAATGTTCTGACACCGAATAACAATACAGCGATGCATGGTTACGGTACCTACGCGGGCAAATGCAGTCATGTGCAATCAGTTCATATACACCGTTTTTGTAGACATTGTAATAACGCGTTTTTGTGGCAAATCCGAACAGACGATTCAATTTCACGAGAAAATGTGATTCGGATAATGGCCCGCCGCGACGCTCTGTGATAACGAATGAGACATACCAGATCGCAAATAGCAGAGGTACCACGATCCAGACGTAGTAGAAGCACATAAGAAATAGTTGCTCAGTCATCGTATTCTCCGTTACTTAGTAGTAAATGGGTTCACGTATTTCAGGCCGCCAGAAGCGAAACCGGTCATGCAGTACGTGAATAACAAACCAAACCCCAGCAAGATTCCCGTTATGAATGCAAACAACACAATGGTTCCAGCGTCTTCGCGATCTAACTCTTCATACTTTTTAAGATGGTGACCAACATACATCCCGTAATTCAAGATATACTGCGCTAAGAAGCACAACACGAATAACAGAGTTAGCATTTCATTTCCTTTTAAGAGGGTTCACGTAGCTTAGTTTCAACTTAACATCTTCATCTAAAAATCCGCATGAGTCAAATGACTCATCTGCTCACAAAGTAAACTCTTTTTTCCAACCCCTATCATTGGCGTCAAAGTCGTCCCTTTCGGCGCGGGATGGTACGTGATCATGATAATATGCGTACGGATAACTCACCAACCTATTCGAATCGATTCCGTCTTCAAGTGTGCTATAAATGATCCTACAGAGCATGTACACTGTCACCAATGTGTTCAGAAAAGGAATGACGATTAGTAAAGTGTTCATGATTAGTGTTGACGGTTTTTCATGACGCAGAGTGCATACACGATCACCGTTAATAGTCAGATCGCCTCCAACATCGTCATACATCCATACGTTTCCAGACAACCTGTCACGAGTCCAGATTTCTTTTGAGCCAAGTTGCACCACTTGCGTGATAAACCAATATGTAAAAGACCCTCGAAGAACTGGGCCCTCCTTACGCTCACGCATTACGAGGTATACTACGCTAAAAGCGCAAATACCACTCAGGACAAAAGATACCGTGTAAATCAGTGTGAGCCACATTGTCGTCATTTGATTTCTCCTGTGGGAAGAGGTTGGAGGTAGTGCCATGCGCTGATAAGTTCTTGACTGACTTCTACGTCACTGCCAGATGCGCAAGGCATGAACACGATCCAACGTTTCAGTGCACCGTATTCGTTTTCTAAAACCGTCAGGTACCCGTTGAACCGTTCACCGTTCTTCAGCAGTATTTCGATATGTTGCGATTCATAGCAATCAAAATCGACTTTGAACACGTCTGGAAGATCTTCGGCAGAACGCCAGCGAAGCAGATTGCATAGTGGTTGAGTATCATTCGCATCTGACTGATTACACATCATAATTCCTTCATGAATTTGAAGGTATATTCTATCATGCGTAATTTCGAAAGTAAACTACAGAATTGCGCAGGAAGCGGGTAAAACCAGGGCGTAACTCTACCATAACTGAAATTAAAATAATGAAGTTAAAAAGAAAAGCGATAAGGGTCTTGAGAGACGAATTAAGGCCTGTCTTTGTAACTTCGATAAATCTCTGTTATGAGTATGTAGAGCTTCAAGAACTAACAAAGCTACGCTACCAAGGGAGATTCAAACATAATTGCGACATCATGTCTTTACCGGCCGAGGAAGCTAATGAGTGTAGCTAAGCCCGAAGACGTCCAGACTTCGAGACAGTGTTCTTGCTAGTAAGCGTCGGAGATGGCAAATCAGAGCCTGTTAATGCGCCTTACTAATGGATTCCGATGACAGTGGCGTCTACCTGCGTTATCCCACTGCGATCAAGATAATTATCGGCCGTCCGTATCCGCAAAACGTGTTGTAATGCAGAGGGTGGACCAAACCCCTGTTATGGCTTTCGCTTAGACCGTTTATCCGATATGTCCATACATATCTGAGCCCCGCCCTGGTATGAGCTATTCGCTCGAGAGGACCATGCTTATTTCCATTACTGGAATACCAGCACCAAGGTATGATCCCAGCTCCCAAAGAAAGACATTCGATATTACGTGAATGTCAATCTCACACTGGGGATCGTAAAACAGCGCTTATACTAAGAAGGGAGTTTCTTTCGACGTAGGTTCCACAACCTAGAGGACGACTAACTTAAAAGGGTTCCGCGAGATGGAGACTTGAATTGCAGTCACCGTGACGATGTGGAGTCACACAGAGGAGCATCAGTCCGAAGAAGTTTGTAAGGGGCCTTAACCCTTACGCGACGGCAAAGAATTCTCTGACAAGAGTATTCTACTGAGTGCCCGAAGTGAGACCTGGTTACTCAATGGAATACCTAAAAACATAATATCATATGTCTAGGTAAAAGTAAACAACTTTATGCAAATATTTCCATAAATAGTTTGACAACAATGAAAGCTCAATGAAATGAAACTTAAAGAACTATTTGAATCGACTGAGAAGTCAGTCGCTGATCTTGGGATTGAGTATAAGGGCGGTAACTTCAACTGCTACAGAAAAGAACTTACGTCTCTCAAGGGTGCGCCTAGTCATGTCGGTGGTGGCTTCGACTGCCATTACAACCGGCTTACATCTCTGCAAGGAGCGCCAAGTCATATAAGTGGTAACTTCTTATGCTATGATAATAAGCTCACATCTCTCGAAGGCGCACCGAGTCATGTGGGTGGATCCTTCTACTGTGACGGCAACGAGCTCACGTCTCTTAAGGGAGCGCCAAGTCGTGTAGGTGGTAGCTTCGACTGCCTTAACAACCGGCTTACGTCTCTTAAAGACGTGCATAAACATATTTCTCAAATCCAAGGCAGTTTTGGATGTAAACAAAACCCAATTGAATCTCATGTGCTAGGGCTTCTGCTCATCAAGGGAATTACCGAAATACAGCTAGATCACAAGCAAGTCGAAGAAATCCTGAATAGACATCTCGGTAAAGGTAGAGCTGGTATGTTAATGGCGCAAGAAGAACTCATCGAAGCAGGACTAGAGGAATTTGCACAGCTATGAAACTGAAAGAACTATTTGAATCGACTGGGAAGTCAGTCGCTGATCTCGGGATTGAGTATAAGGGCGGCGACTTCGACTGCTATAACAACGAGCTTACATCTCTCGAAGGTGCACCCGATCATGTAGGTGGTGACTTCGACTGCGATAACAACGAGCTTACATCTCTCGAAGGTGCACCCGATCATGTAGGTGGTGACTTCGACTGCGATAACAACGAGTTTATATCTCTCGAAGGCGGACCAAGTCGTGTAGATGGTAGTTTTAGCTGTCATCACAACCAGCTCACATCTCTCAAGGGAGCGCCAAGTCATGTTGGCGCCGATTTCAGCTGCTCTAACAACCAGCTCGCATCTCTGCAAGGTGCGCCATGCCGTGTTGTTGGTAACTTCTACTGCACTAGCAACAGGCTTACATCTCTCAAAGATGTACATAGACAGATTACTGAAATCCGAGGTGTATTCGCGTGCAGACAAAACCCGATTAAATCTCATGTACTAGGTTTGCTGCTAATCAAGGGAATTACTGAAATACAGCTAGATCACAAGCAAGTCGGAGAAATTCTGAACAAACATCTCGGTAAAGGCAGAGTGGGTATGTTGATGGCTCAGGAAGAACTCATCGAAGCAGGACTAGAGGAATTTGCGCAACTATGAATGCCACAAAAGAGGCTAATGTTTCCACATTAGCCTCTAAAAGTATAGAAAATCTGAACATTTTTACTTACTTTGTTAGGTCAAAGTAATGAAAACCTTAAAAATGATAGTGAAATTTGATGATTCGGGTTATCATTTAGCGAACACTGCGCTCCATACACCAACAATACACGCGCATTAGTACCCACTCTATCAATTTGACAGCGAACGCAATTCCGATGATACCTGAGATGAACCCAACCGGCGCCCACATCTGATCTACGATCTTTATGCACGACCACAAAAGCCAAGCTAGGTAAAATC
>Ga0075158_10003627_pt1 | contig 10823 bp, 9 predicted proteins | sample JI91814BDNA_FD_70968 | JGI IMG/M metagenome (GOLD analysis project Ga0075158, IMG submission 70968) | Wastewater effluent complex algal communities from Wisconsin, to seasonally profile nutrient transformation and Carbon sequestration -... | ecosystem: Engineered > WWTP > Effluent > Algae... | reverse complement strand
GTAGCTGTTCCGGCATTATTCGTCCCCATAATCGCCGCCACTTCTGCGGGGGAGACGCTGCCACTACCACTCGTGCCATTCGTCCCGAAATACATGATCTGGTTGCCTGTCGTGTTCGCCCCACCAACAGTGATGTTCCCGCCAACACTGGTATCATTGAACCGATAAGCGTAACCAGGCTGAACGAACTCAACCACTACTTGCTGCACACTGGCAGAGTTAGTCCCTGAGAAATTGTAGCTAGTAGTGAAGTCCGCGACTTCATCTTGAGTTGAATCAATTTCAAAATCCAACGTGGCTTGGTTCAGTGCCTCTGTCTCTACATTGTATGTGACAGCACATTTCAACAATCCAACCCATGGCGTGGTGTTGGTGTACCAAACCCCGGCAATAGGCGAAATGAACTCGTTGCTAATCACGCCGCCACCGCCCCCGCCAACGGTAATCCCAGCTTGCGCCAGCGAATACGGGGTAACGTACTTGTAAGCATCCGTTCCGGCCTCAACTTCAGCCACGCTCGCCGGCGGAGGGGGCAGGATTGCGGCGCACGGCAACGCAAACAGCGCGACCATTAAAACGGTTGTTCTAGTTCTCATCGGTAGGTTGCTTTGATGTAATCCACGTTTGCCGCCCGGGCGGTATAGGTGTTTTGGGTGCTGCTGATGGCGATGGTGCATCCGTCGTAAATCACCCCATCCACCATGCGTTTAGGGTACAATCCCGCGCCAAAATGCTTGTCAATGACTCCGCCGGTAACGACGGGGAAGCTCGCAACAATCTTGTCAGTGGCGGGAGTGTCGCCGGCGTGGATCTGCACAAACACGTCTCCCAGTTCCGACACGTCCGACACTTCCAACCGGACCAACTTCTTTGGCCCGGCAGCATCGGCCCATACCTGCAACACTTCGTCGGCGGTGACGTAATCACCAGCCACGGTCGTGCCGCTGTTGTTCCAGGAGCTTTCCCCCGTGACAAAGAAATCAGCGGTATCCGCGCTGATGGTCAGATTGTCCTTGGTGCTGCTGATGACCAGCACGCAGCCGTTGGCGAGGTTGATCGTATCCCCCACGAAATCGAACTCGAACGGCGCGGTTGAGTAAATCGGCCAGGTGCGGACCAAGCCCGCCGCGATGGCTGCCGCTTCGTTGGCATTGTTCGCCGGCACTGCCTTGGCATCGTAGAGTTGCAGATACCGATTGGCGGCCCCGTTGAAGTAGCCGTAAATCTTGGCCAGTTCCGTGCCGCTCGTGTTGACAACGACACTGGCCGCGGCTAAGTCTTGAAATTCGATTCTCATAGTGATCCTTTAGTTACTGATTCCGTTGGTGAATCCAACGGGACGACTGAACATCCCGCCCAACCCACTCCCACCGCCCTTCAGGCTGATGACTTCATAGCCTGATTGCCGGCTGCCTTTCAGCGAGTTGAGTAGAGATTGCGCTTTGGCGAGCTTGGCCTGAGCGTCCGCGGCCTTGTCGCGGGCCAGTTGTTCCGCGGCCATGAACAGCACCACCAACAAATCGTCAATCGGACACACCGAAGCATCAACCGACATGGGGGTGAATACTCCGATCCCGGAAAGCATCAGCGTTTGGGCTTCGCTGGGCAGGGGCCAAACCTCAATCTTCAGCGTGGTATCAACCACCAAATCCCAGCGGAGGATGGGACTATCCTGGCGCGTTTCACTGGCGTAAGCGTTGAATTGCTGTTGGCCGATGCCAAAATGGACCGGATACCGATACTCGTCCGCTTTCTTCACGAACGCCTCTTTATCCACCCGGTCTATGTCAATCGTGCTTTCCGGAAAGGCGTAGTAGCGCGTTCCTTGAGTCAGCGCCACTTCCGCCCGGGTCTTGCCCAGCAACCAAGCATGTTGACTGATCAGCCACTTGATTTGATTGTTGGCGAGTTGGAGATAGCGCGCGTTATCCCCAGTCGCAACAGTTTCGTCCAGTTCAACGCCGGTTTCGGCCTTGAACATTGAACGAATCACCGACCATGCAGTTCCGCGCGCCATGATGAATTATTCCGCTGGGGGTTGGCTGCTTACCTTTTCCCAAAGCGCCTCAATGATTTGAGACTTCTTCTCGCCGCCGGCCAAAACTACTTCATGCTTGGCGGCTTGGTCCTTCAGTTCCGCAACGGTGAACTCGCTGGCTTCGGCCACAAACTTGGCCTTATCAGCATTGACGACCGGGACGTTTTCCCCGGCTTCGGATTTTTCGGCGGCAATGATGCGGTCCACGATGGTGCTGTTGTCGTCCGCGATTTCCACCTTCAGCTTGAGTTTCAACGCCATCGTCACCAGCGCGTGCCGCGGCTTCACGACGAGAATCTTCCGATACGCTTGCTCTTCCGAATCCACCACGCCTGGGGCGCGTAAGGGCGGGAACTTTTGCCCTACGGCGTCCTCGATTTCATCAAACGTCTGCGGGAGTTTCGGCATGATGCCCGGAAACACCGATTCAAACGCGGCCACGTCCGTGCCGTTCTCCAAGCGCAGGCGCGCGTTGGCGTACCGCTTTTTGAGGCGGGCTACTTCCTCGCTGTTGGTGCGCGGGTGCGTTTTGGCGGGAACGGCTTCCTTGGCGGGAGTCGTTACGCCGGTGATGGGGTTAAATGTTGGGTCCTCCGGCGGCTTGCTGGGGGAGTCAACGGTTACCGCCTCGCCTACCACTGCCCAATCATCTCCCAGGGGAGAGCCTTGCGCGTTTTTGTGGTGGATCGTGGCGAGCAACAACACTTCGGCGGGGGTGAGGTTGCGCTTGAAGTCAATGCTGTGAGGATTCCGGCGAATACTACCTTGGGCGATTTCCATAATGTCTATTGGTTTTGTGGTTGGGGATGCTGGTTTGTTTGGATTTACCGAAGCCGGGCCCGGCCAAACCCCCAACAAAAACCTGACCCGGCCCCGGCAAAGAGAAAAGCGCGGTAAAAAGGATGAAGAGGAATTATGAAAATCTTATCGCTCTTACCGCGCCTGTGCGCCCGCTACTGCGGCGGAAACCCGTTGAAGTTCAACGCTCGAACGGCCACGCTTGAACTGGCGTCGGTATCGGCATACGTCACGGATTTACAGACGAGCGCCTTGGCCCCCGCCCAGCGCGCCATTGGCACGTTGGTGTGGATCGTCTGCGTACTCGATGCCGTCAGGTTGCCGGTGCCGAACACAAAATCATACGTGCCGGTTGTGTCCACGTTTACCCCATCCCACGATGGGGCAAAAATGAGCACCATCGCCGTATTTGCCCCAGAGCCGGATTGCGTGGTGATTGAGATATTCGCATCCCCCATTTGAAGGTTGGCTAAAGACCACGTATTGGAGTTTCCGGGAGAATAGGCCGGACTACCATCCGATCGTGACCACAAGCCCACCCTGCCAAGCAACACGGTATTTGTACCGACACTGGCGGTCGTGACGACGCGCGCGCCGGCGCGGTTGGTGTACGTGATGCCTGTCACATTGATGCCACCGACTACCCCGGGAATGGTGTAATTGGTAATGCTCAACGTGTTACTGACCACGAGCGTGCTGACGTTGGGACCGAAGAACGAGCCACCGCCGGGGCGGTCCGAGGTATGCACCCGCTGCGCCGGTGCGGTGATTGCTAAGAACGTGACGAAGGTCGCCACTGCCATGATAAATTTGAAATGTTTCATCTGTTTCCTTTTTGGTTTCGGTTTCGTATTGGTTAAAAGCGGGGGGCGGAGTTACCGCCCCCGGTGGATTCACTCCATTTCCCCCACATAATTGCAGTCCATTTGGCGGCAAGTGATCGCGGCCCGGTCCAGGGTGGACGTCAGCATGACCAACTGATCCGGCGGCTGATTCTGGGGAATGACTTTGCCCCATTCCTCGCGCTGCGGACGCAGGCGGAGCCGGCGCGTATCCCAGGCGTAAATGCGCTTGGATTCGCCGTTCTCATCCAGCATCGGCTCGTGTTCGATTTCGAGATTGCCGATCTTGATGCCCTTCACTTCGACGTTGGTCTTTTTATCGGCCCAACCGGTTTGCGTCAGCACGCCTTTGGCGCGGGCTTCGCGTTCGACCGCATCGCACAGGTCGCGCCCCGCGATACAGGCGTCAGGACGACCGCCATACGTCGGCAGGTCATACTTGAACACGGAGATAAGGCGCTCGGTGAGGGTCTGATTCGCCTTGCTGTAAACCAGCTTGGGAGTGGCCCCGCCTACGCCGGTGTCCGCAATGTGCCGCCACCAGAGGTTTGACCGGGCGATGCCCAGCGTTGTGCCCGTGGTGGGGTCGTCGGTGAGGATGCTCTTCAGGCCCGGATAAACGTCGGCGTCCTGCGTGCCGTCCAGGAGCAACGTCAGGTTGCGCGCGTAATCAATGCTCTCGAAATACTCCGCCCGGCGGGTGTCGAGGAAATCAATCAACACGTTCCGCTCGGCGGTCGTGGTCGTTGCCTTGTTGTTCGTGACGTGGATCCCCGCCGCGTTAAGTTCATCATGGGTGATGGACCAACCCGCATGGGCGTGACCAGTGGGGCAAATCGTCTGCACGCCACCACTGGACGACTTGAACACCAACGTGCCGTCCCCGCGCGTGCCGTGGTAAAAGCCCGACTGGCTTTTCATCTGGTCGCCCAAGACGTATTCCCGGATGTTCGTGTCGGCGGTCGTCAGGTCCGCGCCCGCGGCCCAGCCCGCCGAGCCGTAATCTTCCTTGGTCGCCATGAGAATCCGCAAAAGCGGCTTCTCTGCGACGCGCAAGATTGAGTCCTTGGGGTTTTTGGGGCGCTGATAGCCCTCTAAGATTTCTGCGGTGATCCGTGTTGCTACTGCTACGCTGAATGGCATAAAACTTCCTTTTGCTTATTGGCCCGCCTCCAACGCATCGAACTTTTGCATGATCGCTTCTCGCTCGTTCGTTGGCTCGCGCCGGCTGTTTGTGGATGAGTGTCCACCGGTTATCGGCTTGATGGCGGTTCGCCTCGGCATTACTGACTTCACGGTGCCCATGATCTGCTCGTAGGCTTTCTGCGAACATTCAACGACCTCCGCCGGATTCAGATACCGGCCCAGTTGTTGCGATTTCTCAGCTACGAACTGATCCCCCACCGTCACCATCAGTTTTTTCAACTCCGGCGTGTAATCAGGATTCTTCAAAGGCCCTGCCTTCTCCCAATTCGCAAACGCCGTGTCACATGCCTTGAACAACTTCCCGAGAGATTCCTGCTGGGCCTGCTTGGCAGCCTCCGCCTTTTGGGCTTCCGTCTGCTTCACTACGGCCTCGCCTCTTTGCAGCTTCAACAACTCCGCTTTGCGCTTCGTTACAAACGCCTCGTCCACCATCCCGTCATTGAGTTGCTGTTCCAACTCCTTGGCTTCAGCCACCAATTCCGGCGAACTGAGCACGTCGCCCCGGCGGGTTTCCCAATCGCTGAGTAGTTCGCGCAGGATCTTCCCTGCTGAATCATCCCCGCGTTGCCAACCCTCGATCAGCGCCGCCGTGTTCTCTAACTCCACCCCGGCCCGCTTGATCCGCTCCGTGAACTCCACCGCTGGCTTGGATTTCTCCAACTGCCCTTTCAGCTTGTTCTCCTGGGTCAAAAACTCCCGCGCCACGGCGCGGAACTCTTTTTCACTTCCCCTGGGAACGAGCTTCACCAGCTTTTGCCAGCGTGCATCGGACGCAAAACCTTTGTTGAACTCTGTCTCTTGGAAAGCGTCGGCGGTAGTCGTTCCCTTGGTCGTGCCTGGCTCATCCTTCTTTGGCGCAACCCCGTCGGAAACTTCCCCGTCATCCGCTTCGTCTGTCGTGGTGGATGGCGAATCCTCCGCCGGCGTGGTCCCTTCAGCTTCATCAAATAGCTTGTGGATTTCGGCCCGGTTTTTATCGCCTTCGGTGGGTGAATCCGATTCAGCACCCGTTGCCGTGGATGATTCGGCGGTAGCATCCGTAGAAACTATGTTGTCGTCGGTCGTTTCCGGCCCGGTCACTGGTAGCGGGTCAGTGGTATCGCTGAGTAAAGTGTCCATACAATATTAGGTTTGTCAAAAAGTTTCTGTTACGTCTAAGTTTCCAGCGCCGGCAAAACACGCCGCTTCCCGTTGCGTTGCACGCAAAGTTTGGTTTCGTGTTCGTGTCCACAGACGCGACACGGCGCTTCCTTGCGCAGCTTCTTCCAGTTTTGTTTCTTGAGTTGCATGGTTAAATTGCTTGGGGTCCGGCGCTGGCGGCTGCCTGCGCCTGTTGTTGCGGGGGTAACTGGGGCGGTCTTGGTTGGCCGGCGGGGACGGTGTTGTTTGCCGTTCCGCCTGGGGGCAATGGCCCGGCTTGCCCTGGCATCGGCGCGCCGCCGGGCGGCATCGGTCCGCCGACTTGGGGCGCTTTCAGCAGTTCATCAATGTCAATGTTCGCATCCAGCAACCGCGCGTAGAGCTTCAATACCGGCTCAATGCTTCGGCCTGTGGATTGCAACAATCCCACCAATAGCGGTCCAATCTTCTCCGCCTTGGCAATCTCCAAAGCTGCGTTGGGCTTGCCGGAACTGCCCGCTTCAATCTCGATAAAGATGTCGGTGGCGAATTTTTGCTTGGCAAGGTCCGGGAACACGGCGCCGCGCCCGATCTTCTGCTTAACCAGGTCCGCCGGCATCTCCTGCAAACTCATTTCCCAGTGCATTTGCGCCACGATGCCCAGGAAGTAATCCAAATCCGCCGTGTTGGATTCGTCCACGCTGATGCGGCTGCCCTCGGCAATCGCCTGGCCGGTCGCAGTCTCGCCGGGATTCTGATTGCCCATGTTCGAACTCTGCACCCCTCCGGCCAGCAACATGGATTGGTCGGATTGCCCATTGTCATACAAGGCCGGGTCAATCTGTGACGTCGGACGCGCCTGAAGGTAGTCGGCAATCTTCTCTCCCGGTTGCAAGTCTTGGAGAAACACGCAATCGTGCGACGATCGCGCCGCGGCCAGCTTCGCCCGGTCATTATCCCCAAACTTGGAAGCAACCCCCACACTCCCGGGACGGTTGGCAATCCGATGTTGCCGCAATTCTTCGCCGGCGTTGTTTATGTCCACCTGCATCGGCATCACGCGCCGGACGGTGCTCTTTCCGTAGCAGGTCACATCGTTTACCGGATCATTTACCTCCACTTCCGTTACGTGATATGTCAGCGCCACGGTTTTCCAGAATCGCTTAACCTTGGGCAAATCCACGTAGGGCGGTTTGATGAAGTGCTTTACCCCATCAATCAAAACCAGGCACATGCCGGTTTTCTTGTCCTCGACGTGCCACACACACACCTTTTTGCACTCGCCCCCGGACTCGCGCGGCGTCCTGGCTCTCACATCTTGTGGGCCATTTTCGTCGTAAAGCACTGCCCCCACGTCAAACAGGCTGATGCCATACGCCGCCTCCGCTTCCGCCACGTCCATCAACATCTCGTGCGCAATCCAACCCGCTCCGATGAACTCCTTCAAACACCGGCACGCTGGGTCAATGATTACGCTGGTCGCCGTCAGGAAATCATCTACTGGCCCCTCGTCGTCGAACTCCGGCTTTTCCGCCTGGCTCAATTCCCGGGTCACCGCTTCGAGCAACAATGCCGTTTCCTGTTCCTCCGCCGTGTCCGCCTCGATTTCGCCGGCCTCGATCTTCTCCAACTGACTCTTGAGCGTGGCTAACCGCGCGCGCAATGTGGTCGCTTTCGCGCTCTGCAACGGATCCATGGGCTTTTCGTCCCGCCGATAACTCACCTTGATGTAACCCACGCGCGATGTGTCCACCCGCGTTACCAGTTGCTTCATCTGGACAATGAACTCCGGCGTCTGCGTGTCCCATTGCTGTTGCACCAACAGCGCCGCCGTCCGCGCGACTTTGGCGAACAAGGCTTTCTCCGCCATGCCCTGCTCGTAATCCTTCACAATCCGCTGTGCCATCTCAATTTCTGGTGGGGGTGGCGCCATTGGTTGTTGGCCTAGGGCCATTGCCTGCGCTGCCGCGTCTAAAATCGGCTGGGACGCCTGCAACAAAGCCCGCGCGCCGGCTAGTGATTCCTCGGATTCATCCCAAAACTCGAACGGCATCCGCTCCCGCGTGGTCGCCTGGGTCTTGGGGTTCTTCGCATACCGCGATGCCTGCAACCGATTCAACATTTGTTGAATCCGATCCCCGACAAACTTCTCCGTAAACCATTCCGCGCCGTTTCCTTCCGGCCATTGGTTACCCGCCGCAAATGCCTGTTCCTCGCGGATTTTCTTAAATGTCGGCTGCCAGAACTTGCGCGCATCAAGGATGCGGTTTTGCCACATCTGCACTAATTCCCAGTCCTTGGGCTCTTCCGCCAGAGGATTGGTGCGCTTTCCGGTGATCATCACGCCCGCCGCTTCCTTGATGCGTTGCACCAAGCCCAAAGGTTTTGATTCAAGTGTCTCGCTCATAATCATGCTTTCCACCACGTTGCCGGGGCGTGTTCCGGCGGTTTGTTTTGCCCGTAAGTGTGCCAAGCCAGCGTCCCTTTCTTTGGCACGTTGCGCGCCGCCAACCCCTCCGCTGGGTTCATCTTGTCCAGGCCCATGCCCAGGATTGCCAGTGCGGCCACGAAGTCATCACTCCCGCCGGGGAACTCGATCAGTTGCTTCTCCGCTTCGGCCAGTTGCCCCCACCCCACCGGCAGGTAAATCTTGCCCATGGCAAACATGCCGCGAATTGAAGCCGAGCGTTGTACTAGGTCCTTCGTCTCGGTCAGAGTGTCGTCAATGTAGAAAAATACCTTCTCGTTCATCATCCGCCGGCGGAGAAACGGCAGGATTGAACCGCTGATCGCATCTCGCGCCGCCCACCAGCCCGCCGGCTTGAAGTTTGTGATGGTGCTGAAAATTTCGTCGGCTATCTCGTCGGTCTCCGCCCGTTTCCACCACGTCGAGGGATGAATGTAAACGTCGGCGTCCGGGCTAATCCCCACCTTGAGCAAGCACGTCTTGTCGTTCTTCTGCTTGATGCGATAGGCGTGATCGCTCGCCACATACGGGCGTAACTGTTTCGGTGGATTCTTCGGATCGTAGTAGCGAAACCACTTCTTTTTGAACCAAGCGCCTTCCTCGGGGGTTGGGTTGCATTGGTCCTGCGTCTGGAAGTCCATCCGCTGAATCTCTGAAGCGTGGTTCTTCTTCGCCACGTAGAACGCCGTGGGAAACCGTTCCGGCCAGCCGGATTCACCCAACTCCCGCCCAATCGGGTCAACGGCTTTCCCTTCGCTCAACGCCGGGATGCGGATTCGCACCCACTGCTTGGCCGCGGTCGCATCATAATGCGGGTTCGTCGGGTCAAACATCCGCCCTTGCACATCATCCGCATGGTTGCGCGTCCCGATCATCAGTTTCCACGCATCGGCGCTGTTCAACCGGCTGTAACAGTCGGAAATAACATTGCGATACGCCGTGTCCCGCTCGGTGGCTGATACCGCTTGGTCCGAAGATTTGAAAAGGTCATCCACTACCAACCCATGACCGCCCACCCCGCGCGGGATCTGACCGCGCCCGTAAAAGTGAATGATTGCCCCGCCGACTAGCTGCAAGCGGTTGGCCGATTGTGAGTCATCGCGGAGTTGCGCCAGGGGATCATGCCCAAAGGTCAACCGGTGGCCCGGGCTTCGAATGATGTCCCGGACTTCCCGACCGTGTTCCAATGCCAGTTCCGCCGTGGCCGTGACCACAATCAAATCGTCCCCCGGATGCTTGGCCGCATACCACGGCACAAAATCATGGACCGCCAGGGTGCTTTTGCTCCATCGGGGCGGGGTCTGGATTTCGAGCGCCTTGATCTTGCCCGCCTCCAATTCCTCCAACTTCGTGCAGATTAACTCGTGGTGTTCTTTCCACTGATATTTGCTCTTCCGCACGTTCAACTGGTCGTATGGGTCCGGCGTGTTCAGCCGGGCATACGTCAGCAGGTCGGTGCGCGCCAACTCCCCCATGATCATCCGATCCAAGAGTTTGTCGTCTGACAGCGCAGAGATTAACATGGCAAGCAGGAAGGCAATCATGCGGGATGCCCGTTGTTTTTGATCAGTCCCCGCTTCTCCGCCAGTTTCCGCAGGTCCGCCGCCGGGATCTGCTCCGGCTTCGACATATCCACCTTCACGTCATTGGTGACGTTGACTTGAACCTCGGGATTGTTGCGGAACCGGTCCGGACAGCGATTCTTCAACCAGAAAATGCACGCTGCCGTGTCCGGGGGATAATGTTCGGTGTATTCATGGTCGAAGGCGACGCCCTCGTGCTGCATGATCTTAACCGCCTTGTGAGAATAACCCTTGGCCCGATGAAATAGGCTCTCGGCAATCGTCGCGTCCGCGTCCGCCTTGCCTTTCTTTAGGGACTCCGAAAACTTGGGCTCGTTCAGCTTCCAAAGATTCAAGGTGGACTCTGCCACCCCAAACGCTGCCGCCAAATCCTTGTCCGTCGCGCCCAGCAAACAATGCCGGTAACCAATGTGCGCAAATTCCGCCTTATACGCCGTCGGACGACCGCCGGGATGCTTCCCCTTCTTCGCCTGTGTCTTGTCTTTTGCCTGCGTGTTAGCCACGCCTAACAAATACAGACGCCACTAAAATTGTCACCTCAGCCGGTTGTTACTGTTTTATGACTTTCCCGCGCCCATCCAGCAATCGAAACTTGGTTTTCTTGAGCCAATACCGGGCTTTCTTGGGATTCGACACGTTACAGCGCGTCCGGCTGTCCCACGTCATCGCAAATCCACAGGCGCGCATCTGATACACGAAATGCACCGACACCGAGAGCGCCTGCGCCAGTTCTTTACAGCACATCGGCGTCTCAATCGTCGTGGTAATCG
>Ga0075158_10003622_pt1 | contig 10829 bp, 10 predicted proteins | sample JI91814BDNA_FD_70968 | JGI IMG/M metagenome (GOLD analysis project Ga0075158, IMG submission 70968) | Wastewater effluent complex algal communities from Wisconsin, to seasonally profile nutrient transformation and Carbon sequestration -... | ecosystem: Engineered > WWTP > Effluent > Algae... | reverse complement strand
GGTCCACTTCGACGACCGCGAGCACGCCGCGCGGGCCCTCGCCGCGCGCTGACCCGCGCCTTGCCGCGGCCCCCACGCACCGGCTAATGTGCGCCGCGATGAACCTCCGGCACCTGTCCTTCGCCCTGTTCACCGCCCTCGCCCTGCCCGTCTGTGACTCCCCCGACGACGACGAGCACGGCGACGGCCCGAACGTCGACTGCGCGACCGTCACCACGCCCAAGTTCTCCGAGATGACCGCGTGGTCCAAGTGCACCGCGTGCCACAGCTCGAGCCTCGCCGAGGGCTCCCGCAGCGCCGCCCCCCTCGGCATCGACTTCGACACCTACGCCGCCGCCAAGGCCAACGCCCAGACCGCGATGGACGAGGTGTTCCACGGCGACATGCCCCTGCCCGGCTCGCCCGCCCTGTCCGAGGACGAGAAGAACCAGATCTACAACTGGGCCAGCTGCGAGACCCCCAACTGAAATGGGGTCACCCCGCGACGCTGTCGACGTCAGGTCCGTTTCACGGGCCTGACCGTATTTCTGGATCTCCCGGCACGCCTGTTCACATTTCGCGACCCAGGCATGTGACAGAACGCCCAGGCGCAGACTCCGCGACCCAGCAATTTGGCCGTAGACCGCTTTGCGGGCCCGCAGTGGCCGGCATTCGAGAAAGCCCACCCGGGCAAGAGCGGGTTTGACAAGTGAGCGGAAGCCTACGCATCCTCCCTCCCGACAAATCATCCAGAGGCTGGATCGGCCGCACCCGCGCGTTGCGGGGCGGATGTCATGAGACGAGAGACGATGTCAATGAAGCTTTTTGTCGGCGGTTTGAGCTGGGATACAACGGACGATGGCCTGCGCGAGGCGTTTAGCCGCTTCGGTTCGGTCACCGAGGCGAAGGTCGTGACGGACCGTGAGACCGGGCGTTCGCGCGGCTTCGGGTTCGTGGGTTTCCAGGACGCGAGCGCAGGTGCTTCGGCGCAGCAGGCAATGGACGGGGCGTCTCTCGACGGCCGCACGATCCGCGTCAACGCTGCCGAGGATAAGCCCGGCGGCGGTCGTGGCGGCGGCGGCGGTGGCGGCGGCGGCTACGGCGGCGGCGGCGGCGGCGGCGGCGGTGGCTTCCGCGGCGGCGGCGGCGGCGGCGGCGGTCGTGACCGCGACGGCGGCGGCGGCGGTGGTCGCGGCGGCGGCGGGCGTGGCGGCGGCGGCGGCGGCGGTCGCTACTAGCACCCCTGCCTGGTGGCTCACCTCCGGGTGACGCCAAGAGCTCCAAAGAGCTCCATTCATGGGGCCCTGACTTCGGTCAGGGCCCTTTGTCGTCGGTGCTCCTGGCGTCCATGGCGACGCGATCAGGGCGCCGACGGTCACGGAGATCTCGGGTCGCGGATCGCCGACGGCCCCGACCTCGCGTCGAGGATCTCCCCGACCGCGTCGAGCTTGGACCCGCTGTCAGCCGCTCACTCGATGTACACGACGATCGCCCAGCGACGCGCGCTCGCCCGCCCGAGGAACCGCGCCAGCCTGTCGATGAACTTGTGCTGGCCCGCCAGGAACACCGCGTAGTCCCAGGTCAGCGCCCCGCCGGTCGGCACCGTCAGCGCCTCGGTCGACATGGCGAACCGCTGCGCGTGGACCGCCCGGTACCAGCGCCGGTACACCTCGAGCGGCGGCGGTTCGCGCTCGCGGAGCCCGAGGACGAACGACCGCACCCGCGGCAGCTCGGCGACGCGGTGCCAGCCGGCCCGGCGCTCCGTGACATACGGATAGTTGAACGCGTCGACGAACAGCCCATCGACCGTCACCGGCGCCGCCCCGAACAGCAGCGCGTCGATCTCCGGGTCCGTCCCGACGCTGGCCAGGAACGGCCAGTCCTCGAACTCCTCGGCCACCTCACGGCGCCGCGGGTCGGCGAGCCAGCCCAGCTGGCGGTACGGCTCGTATAGCCCCAGCGAGGCGCGTGCGGCGACGTCGAGGGCCGTGCCGAGCGACGGCAGTTGCCCCGCGTCGAGGTCCCGCAGCACCACCTCCCGCGGCTCGGCCCGCGCCCGCACGATCTCCCGGAGGTACTCTGGCGCCGCGCGCCGCTCGAGCTCCGCCAGCTCGCGGCGCGCCTCCTCTCGCTCCCGGTTCGCCGGCATCGCCGCGCCCGCGATCGTGTCGCGCAGCGCCCGCGCCGCCGCGTGCCCGCCGTCGATCCGCCGCGGCCCGTCCTCGGCGCGCGACGCGATCGCGGCGACCGCCCGGTGCTGCCGGACGATCGCCTCGAGCAGCCCCTCGTCGAACGCGAACAGAAATTCCTGATGCGACATCAGCCCTCGCGGTTGCGCAGGAACGACGCGACCTCGCCGAGCTGCTTCTCGAGGAACCCGCGGATGTCGCCCGCGATCCCCAGCTCGTCCATCGCCTTGACCATGCAGCGCATCCACGCGTCGCGCAGCCCCGCCCCGATCGCCAGGTGCCCGTGGCGCATGCGCAGGCGCGGGTGCCCGTGCCGCTCCATGTACGTCTGCGGCCCGCCGAGCCAGCCGACGAGGAACAGCGCGAACCGGTCGCGCGACTCCTGGCTGATCCGCCCGTGCTCGTCGCGCTTGTGGATCTCCGCGAGCGCCGGCTCGTCGCGCTCCATCACGTCGTAGAAGCGCCCCGCGAGCCGCAGGACCACCGCCTCACCGCCGACGAGCTCGTATGGTGTCGGGTTCACGCCTGCTGGCTACCACAGCTTGACCCGGTCACGCAGCGCCGCCGATCAGCGCCCCCAGCTGGTCGATCCTCACGTTGATGGCGATCGCCCACCCGCGGATCCGCTTTCGGGTCACCTTCCGCAGCCCCGACGAGTCGAGCAGCCCCTCGTATTGCTGCTGCATGCTCACCTCGCGCTGCAACCACGCCAGCCACACATGCTTCGGAGCCCAGCCCGCCAGCGTCGCCTTGACGAACGCCAGCTCCTCCGCCGCCAGCCCGCCGGCGAGCAGCCGCTGCGTCGAGATCATATGCGCCGAGTCGTCGTCCGGGCCCGCCCGGCAGACCAGCACGCGGGCCCCCGGCCGCCACCGCTGCAGCTCCCCGCCCCGCAGGATCGCGTGCATCGTCCGCTGCGACGGCCACGCCTCGCCCTGCTTGCCGACCAGCGGCCGCATCCACGCCTCGACTTCGTCCTGCTCCACGCGCATCTCGTCGCTCCTTCCTGTCACCCGCCGTCGAACGCCGGCAATCGCATGTCCGGCGGCAGCGGCAGGTCGAACACCTCGCGCAGCACCGCCGCCAGCTCCTCCGCGGACCCCAGCGTGCGCCGCACGAACCGGTCGACCCGCTGCACCTCGTGGCTGCAACCGCGCAGCGTGTGGCGCTCGTCCGGCGTGGCCCGCTGGACCAGCAGCGCCGTCACGAACCGCGAGCGCGGGTGCGTCGACGTGTAGTGATTGGCCACCTCGAAGTCGATCGGGTGTTGCGGCTCGCGCGTGAATGTATAGAGGTCCGCCCACCCGTCCGGCCGCCGCGACCGCAGCGTGTACACCCCGTCCTTCTCCTTCAATTCATACTCCCACGAGTGCTGCCGCGCCGTCGCCCCCGCGACGATCGGGATCGGCGCCAGCAATTGGTGGCACCCGAACCCCGCGTCGACGAGGTATTCGGTCCCGTCGACCTCGACCGCCAATGTCATGTGCGTGCGCGGCGGCGGCCCCTCGGTCACCTTGCCGAGCCACACCCGCCCGCACAGCCGCGTCACCCGATGATCAAACCCGAGGTGCTCGAGCGCCGCCGCCAGCAGCGCGTTCTGTTCGAAGCAATAGCCGCCGCGCCGCTGCGCGACCAGCTTGTCCTGCAGCGCCGCCAGATCCAGCGCGATGGCCCGCCCGCGCTGAATGTCCATGTTCTCGAACGGGATCGCCAGCGCGTGCGCCGAATGAATCGCCGTCAGCGCCGCCAGGTCCGCGACCGCTGGCGCCTCCGCGATCCCGATGCGCCGCAGGTACGCCGCGACATCGAACCCCTCGACTACGGCCATGGGCCCGCCTCGCCGTCGGGGCTCGCCAGCACGACCACATAACCATCCAGATCCCGCAGCCACACCTCGCGGTGGTTCGGCCCGTCGTCGCTGTCCGGCGGGTTGCGGTGCGGCGCGCGGACCACCTCGGCCGCCATCTCCGTCGCGCGGGCGACCGCCGCGTCGAATTCGTCGGTCACGAACCACAGCAGCACCCCGTTGCCGTACGACCCGGCCGCTGGATCGCCGATGCGGCCGTGCTCGTGCTCCACCTCGCGGCTGTGCAGCTGCAGCACCAGCTGTCCGCCGACCAGCAGGCGCTCGTAGTCGGGGCCGCCGTGCCCGCTCTCCCCGGCGAGCAGGCGCTGATACCAGCGGCTGCTCGCCTCGACGTCGTGGACCGCGATCAATGGTTGGGGCCGCATCGCCGGAGGATCCCAGCCGCCCGCCCCGAACGCAAGACCACCCGCACCGCCCCGATCATGGCCCGCTGGCGATCGCGACCCGCTCGAGCGCCGTGTTACCGATCTGGACCGCCGCCGACCACACGCCCGCGACCCGCCGGGTGTGGCGAATCGTCTTGGCCCCCGCGTCGAGGTACAGCAGCTCGATGTCCGCCGCACCGATCCCGCGGGCCAGCGCGGGCGGTCCGAAGATGGCGGGGTTCGGGTTCGCCACCGGCGCGGGCGCCTGCCACGTCCCGTCGAACGTCGACACATACAGCTTGCCGTCGTTGCCGCGGAACGCCAGCGCCGCCTTGTCGGCCCCGAGCCCGGTGAGCGCCGGATTCGCCGCCGTCTGGGCCCCCGCGATCACCGTCGGCGCCGACCAGGCCCCATTATTAAACACGCTCCAGCGCAGCTGGCCGCCGTCGTTGAGCGAGTGCACGGCGACCGCCTTGTTCGCGCCGATCGCCGCGATCGCCGGCTGACGGTCGAACGCCTGCGTCTCCGTATCGATGACCTGATTGCCCAACCAGTTCGCGTTGCGCCGTCGGCTCGTCAGCTGGTTGTTCTGCGCCCCGTCATGGAACACGAACAACGCGTCGATGCCGAGCGAACCGACCGCCCCGGGCCCCGGCCCGAAGCTCCCGATCATCTCCGCCGCCGGGACCCAGCCCATGCCGTCGAACGCCGCGAAATAATATTGATAGTTCACGCCCTGGAACAGCACGTGCGCGCCCGTCCCGCTGCGATCCACCGTCGGGGCCGCGCGCGTCGTCGCGTTCGGGACCTGCTGCGGCGCCGACCACAGCCCGGCCTTCCACGTGACATATTGCAATTGCTGGTCCTTCGGGTCGTTGATCTTCGTGTAACGAAACACCCCGATCCCCACGCCGTTGGTGGAGATCGCCAGGTCGACCCCGTCGACCGTCGGCGCCGCGATCTCCGTCGACGTCCACGACCCGCCGTCGAACGCCGCCCCGACCATCTTCGTCGCGTTCCCGCCGAGCAGCAGCGCCACCGGGCACGCCGGGCACGGCCCGCCGCAGTCCACCCCCTTCTCCGCGCCGTTCTTCAGCCCGTCGCTGCAGCTCGGCAGCACACAGTCGTTGCTGCACTCGTCGTCGTCGATCGCGTCGCCGTCGTCGCACGCCTCGCCGTCGTCGACCGTCCCGTCCCCGCACACCCCGCCGGTCGTCGAATCGCCGCTGCTCGACGCCTCGCCCGAGCTCGACGAATCTCCGGCCGTCGTGCCCGTGCTCGTCGACTCCGCCCCCGTCGACGAACTCCCGCCCGAGGACTCCGCGCTGACCGACCCCGTGCTCGTCCCCTCCGTCGTATCCCCCGTCGAACCCGCCGTCGTGCCCGTGTCGCTGGGCGACCCCGTCGACGACCCCGTGACATCCACCGTCGTCACCACCCCGGTCGAGCTCGCCGCCTCCGTCGACGTCGGCGCCTCGCCGGTGCTGGTCGGCGCCGCGCTCGTCGTGCCCGGGAAGCTCATGCCGCCGCTCGTCGAGGCCCCGCCGGTCGTGTCGCCGGCCGACCCGCCGCCGTCGCCGCCGCAGGCCGCCAGCATCGTCAAAAGGAGAAGAGGAGTGCGTCCGCGCATCGGCGGATGATACCCGTTCGCCAGCCGAAGTCGCGCGCCGCGGCGCCCTTGTGCCGGCCGCCGCGCTCCCCTACGATGCTCCGCGAGAGGCTGCCACGTGGGCGGCAACCAATCCACATTTCGCCCAACCGGTAGGGCATTCGAATGACGTTCGAGCCATGCGGGTTCAACCCCCGCAATGTACACGTTACCGTCGGGCGGCCTCTCATTTAAGAATTTCGCTGATTTGGAGATTGCGCCGGATCGCGCCGTCCTGTACGCCGTCTCTCAGGAGACCACACTTTATGAGCGGACTGGTACGTCGTTACACCAAGATCCTGCGGCACGAGCTGCAATGTCGGCCCGTATGGCTGCCGATCCTCACACAGGCGGAGGTCGGAGATTATGGCGTCATCTCCGGCGGGACCTTTCACCGCGTCGGCAACCTCGCCAGCGACTTCGCCGACATCCCGCTCGACATATCCGAGGGCCCGCCGTCCACCCTCAACTTCGTATCGTCGTCCGCGCGCATCGTGCGGGTCGCCGGCGGCGTCGAGGTCCCGGCGTTCGCCGCCGGCGCCGCGGGCGACGGCCGGCTGGAGATCAACTTCTCCGCCGCCGACTCGCTGCTGCTCAAGAGCCGCGAGGTCACCAAGCGTCGGCTCGGCAACATCAACCGGGTCGCCCAGGCCCTGTCGACCACGCACCGCAAGGACTGGCGGTTCCTCGGCCACGTCATCGTCTCGGAGGTGCTCGTCGGCCACGACGTCGTGTTCCTGTCGACCCGCTCCGCCGACACCAAGGTGACCTTCGCCGGCTCGGTGCAGGCGCTGCAGGCCGTCGACGCGCTCGGCGCCCGCGCCGACGTCTCGGTCGCGTGGAACCGTGAGGTCGGCCTCGACATGGTCGGCAAGACCGGCGCGATCGGCCTCAACCTGTTCCGCGTGCGCTGGGCGACCGGCGGCGTCGTCATGCGCAGCGGCAAGCCGAAGACCGGCAAGCCCGGCGAGCCGAAGCCCGCCGACAAGCCGATCATCGAGTGGCAGGACCCAGGCGAGACACTCGAGGACACCCTGTAACCGAGTCCCCGGCACCGCCAGGCACCGGGCGCCCGCCCTCGGCAAAACTCCCATCCGGACGGCGTTCCCGGGCGAAATTCGCGCATTCGCCCGTGATAGCGTCGGACCATGACGCGTGTCTGGTGGGCGTGGACACTGACCTCGGTTTTTACGCTCGGCTGCTCGCAGGACGGCAGCGGCGCATCGACCACCGGCGACACCACCGGCGAGGCCACCAACAACACGCCGACCACCGGCGCCCACGACGAGACCGCCGCGCCGACCGACACCGGCGCGCCGGACACCGGCGAGCCGACCGACCCGCTGCCCGAGCCGTCCGGCAACGTGCTCGACCAGAACCAGCTGTTCACCTGCATGGGCGCGCCCGCGATGCCGCCCGCCGACGTGCGCCTGCTCGACCGCAACGAGTGGACCCGCGACGTCGGCAGCTGGCTCAGCTCCGACCTCAGCAAGAACCCGCTGTACGCCCGCGCCGACCACCGCTACTCGACCTACGGCGACGGCGAGGCGCTCGACCCCAGCGTGCTCGGCCTCTACCTCGACGTCGTCGGCGGCGCCGGCGAGGCGTGGACGATCGGCAAGTACGCGGGCGGCCGCCTGCGCACCGTGTGGGACGACCCCGAGACCCAGTGCTTCGTCGTCGACGCCGCGCCGACCCCCGAGTGCACCGCCTACTTCGTGCGCCGCTACCTCGAGCGCGGCGCGCTGTACCGGCCCGCCAGCGACGACCAGGTCGACGCGCTGCTCGTGTTCGCGACGGACGCCCTCGCCGACGAGCTCGGCCCCGACGACCGGCCCGCGACGATCAAGCGGATCGCCGCCGCCGCGTGGATGACCTCCGACGCGCTGCACCGGCCCGAGCTCGGCGCCGGCGCGCCCGATGAATACGGCCGCCTGCGCCTGTCCAACTGGGAGCTCGCGCAGTCGATCGCCTACGCCCTGTCCGGCGGGCCCGCGGGCGCCCCCAGCGTCAACCGCAGCTACAACGACGGCTTCTCGAAGGGCGACGTCGACGGCGACCTCGGCGGCATCTTCCTCGCCGCGACCGACGGCAGCATCCAGGACCCCGAGGTGATCGCCGCGCTCGTCCGCGAGACCATCGGCGGCGTCGACGAGGCGCGCCAGGACCTCGTGCTCGACCCCGGCGACGGCCGCTACTGGGAGACCCACAGCGAGTACTGGATGGCGCTCGGCGTGCGCAGCTTCTTCCGCGAATGGCTGGACTACGGCGAGCTCGCGGCCAAGCCGCCGAAGGTCGAGGTCACGGCGACGTCGGCGTACTCCGGCTCGGTCGCCGAGCTCAGCTACCAGAACCAGGTCTCGGGCATCTACGGCTACGAGAGCGGCCTCGTGTACCAGCTCGACGACATGATCGCCCGGGTCCTCGAGGCCGACACCGACGTGTTCGCGACCCTGCTGACGACCCGCGACTTCTACACCCCGGCGACCGCCGGCTACCAGGAGGGCGAGAGCTCGGTCTCCAACTCGACCGCCGAGGCCAACCGCGTCTACAACATCACCGAGGTGACCGCGCAGACGCGCGAGGCCCGGTGGAAGCAGCTGCCCGACAAGGAGCGCAGCGGCGTGCTGACCCACCCGGCCTGGCTCGGCGCGCACAGCCTCTCGTTCGAGAACGACCCGAACCTCGTGCACCGCGGCAAGTGGATCCGCGAGAACCTGCTGTGCCAGGACCTGCCCGACCTCCCGCTCAACGTCGACGCCGCGCTGTCCGACGAGTCGAAGACGCAGTCGGCCCGCCAGCGCATCTCGGAGCAGCTCGACGCCGACGCCTACTGCGCCGGCTGCCACCAGCTCATGAACCCGCTCGGCTACCCGTTCGAGATCTACAACCACGCCGGCTTCCTGCGCGTCATGGATCACGGCGGCGACCCCGACGGCTCGAGCGACCTCATCCTCATGCCGTCGCCCGAGCTCGCCGGACCCGTGTCCGACGCGATCGACCTCAGCGCCCGCCTCGCCGCCTCGCCGTGGACCAGGCGCTGCTTCATGCGCCAGACCTTCCGCTACTTCACCGGCCGCGAGGAGACCTACGCCGACGCCTGCACGATGGCCGCGATGGAGGCGGCCTACGACGACAGCGGCGGCTCGTTCACCGAGCTGCTGATCGCCCTGTTCACCAGCGACAGCTTCCAGTTCCGCGTGCCCAACTGACGGAGGCCACCGTGTTCACCCGCCGCAACTTCCTCACCACCTCGGGCCTCCTCACCTCCGCCGCCGTACTCGGCAGCGGCCTGCTCACCAGCCGCAGCCTGCGCGCCGGCCCCGGCGACCCGCGCCGCGTCGTCATCTTCCTCGAGGGCAACGGCACCCGCCCCGCGTGCATGCGCGACCCGCTGACCCTGCAGACGCTCGAGGACCTCGCCGGCCACCCGATCGCCAGCAGCCGCGACTACGGCCACGACGACCCGGTGCTCGTGCCCGCCGCGCCGCTCGAGATGGCGCGCGCGCTCGGCTCGCTCGCCGCCGGTCAGGATCAGATCTCGCTCGTCGACCGCGCCGCCCTCGTGCTCGGCCTGTCGGCGACCTACCTCGGCGGCGGGCACTCGACCGACCACGGGGCGCTCAGCGCCTCGAAGACGTCCGGCGGCCCCGCCTCCGCGACGATCGACACCATCCTGTCCCAGATCCCCGGCGTGCGCGGCACCACCCCCTTCGACGTCGTGCGCCTCGGCGTCGGCGAGTCGACCGCCCCGCTCAACTACGCCAGCTGCGCCTTCGATAAAGGCAAGCCGGCGCCCATCATCATCGACCCCGCGGCCGCGTTCACCTCGCTGTTCGGCTCGGTCGCCGCGGGCCAGGTCGGCGCCGACTACCAGGCCCGCAAGCATTTGCTCGAGTTCGCGATCGAGGACGCCGACCGCACGCTCAAGACCTTCACCGGCTCGACCCGCGGCCGCGCCAAGATCGAGACCTTCAACGACTCGCTGCTGGCGGCCCTCGCCCGCACCGACCAGATCGCCGGCATGAAGGACGCCCTGCTCGCCGTCAAGCCGCCCGACCCCGGCACCATCGACCCCGACCCCTACGCCTCCGTCGACCCGCTGACCCGCCTGACCCTGCAGGTCGACATCGCCACCGGGGCGCTGCTCGCCGGCCTGACCAACGTCGTCGTCGTCTCGATCGGCTCCGGCAGCTACTACTGGTCGAGCCAGTACCCGAGCCTCGCGGCCATGTACCCCGGCGGCCAGCTGATCGGCGGCCACGACCTGCGCCACGGCGAGGGCGACGAGTACTTCGAGGTGCTCCACGAGGTCTCGAGCCGCAGCATCGCCGAGATGGCTCGTTTGGCCCGCACCCTCGCCGGCGTCCCGGAGTCCGGCGGCACCATGCTCGACAACACCATCCTGCTGCACATGTCCGACAACGGCGAGAAGCACCACTCGAACAGCGAGGAGTGGGCCATGCTGCTGCTCGGCGGGCAGAACCTCGGCTTCAAGACCGACGGCCGCAGCGTCACCTACCCCGCCGCCGGCCACCCGAACAACCGCCAGACGTCGAACCTCTTCAACTCGCTCCTCCACGCCGCCGGCCAGCCCACCGACGACTTCGGCCACAGCAGCCCCGACACCCGCGTCGCCGAGGGCCCGCTCGCCGAGCTGTGGGCCTGACCCGCGCGCTCAGCCCGCCCGCCCGCGTTGCCGCGCGGCCCGACTCCACAGCAGCGCCGTGACGATCGTCAGCGCCGGGAAGAACCCGTTGGCGATCGCCAGCGCGTGCCTC
>Ga0075158_10003616_pt1 | contig 10842 bp, 7 predicted proteins | sample JI91814BDNA_FD_70968 | JGI IMG/M metagenome (GOLD analysis project Ga0075158, IMG submission 70968) | Wastewater effluent complex algal communities from Wisconsin, to seasonally profile nutrient transformation and Carbon sequestration -... | ecosystem: Engineered > WWTP > Effluent > Algae... | reverse complement strand
ACCTCGAACGGGGCGCAGGTCGGATCGTGACGGCGCTTGTAGTCGCCGGAGACGACAACGCGCTTGCCCCGAACCTCAATCACCGCCTGCGCGCTGCCCAGCACGTGTCCGGCCGGCACCAACGTCACGTCGACACCGTTGACGGTGTTCCGCTCACGATAGGCAGCGGCCTGGCGGTTGGCGGTAAACTCGGCGCCGTAGCGGCTCGCCATGATGGCCAGCGTTTCGGGCGTCGCCAGCACCGCGCCGTGCCCGGCCCTGGCATGGTCTGCATGCCCATGCGTGATGACAGCCCTTGCGACAGGGCGAACCGGGTCCACATAGAAGTCACCCTTGGGGCAATATAGCCCGGCCGGAGTGGTCCGCAGGATTTGCTCAGCGCGCATGCTGTCTAGATAGTCCTTTGCCTGCCGCATTTTGAGACGATGAGCGCCCCCCTCTTCAACGCCGAAAGTTCCGCCGCGCTCCCGCCCCGCTTCACGGCGTGGTTTTCGGCGCGCGGCTGGGCACCACGGGCGCATCAGTTGGAGATGGTGGATGCCGCGCGGCATGGGGAGCACGTGCTGCTGACCGCCCCGACCGGCGGCGGCAAGACGCTGGCCGGGTTCCTGCCGACCCTCCTGTCGCTGGCGGCGCGGGGCGAGAAGCCGGTTCCGCCCGATCCTGCCTCGCCCGGCCCCGGTCATAACGCACCGCGCATCGAGGCCTGGAAGCCGCACCGCAAGCGGTCGGTCCACACGCTGTATATCTCACCCCTGAAGGCATTGGCGGTCGACATCGCGCGCAACCTCGAAACGCCGGTTGCCGAGATGAAGCTCGATATCCGCATCGAGACGCGGACGGGCGACACCTCCGCCCACAAGCGCCAGCGGCAGAAGGTCGACCCGCCCGATATCCTGCTGACAACGCCGGAACAGCTTGCCCTGCTGCTCGCCAGCCGCGAAGCCACAAATCTATTCCAGGACCTGGACACGATCGTGCTGGACGAGCTGCACGCCCTCGTCGCCAACAAGCGTGGCGATCTGCTGGCGCTCGATCTCGCGCGGCTGTCGCGGCTCGCCCCCCAAGCCCGGCGTGTTGGCCTTTCGGCGACGGTCGCCGATCCCGATCATCTGCGCCGCTATCTGGTGCCGCAGACGACGGAGGAGCCGCGCCTGTCGCGCCTCGTCATCGGCAAGGCTGGGGCGCCGCCGCAGATTTCGGTTCTGGCGTCAGAGGCGCATATCCCCTGGAGCGGGCATTCGGGTCGCCACGCCGTGCCGGAGGTGATGGCGCGCGTGAAGGCGGCGCGCATGGCGATCCTCTTCGTCAACACGCGCAGCCAGGCGGAGATGCTGTTCCAGGAACTCTGGCGCATCAACGACGACAACCTTCCCATCGCGCTGCATCATGGCTCGCTGGATGCAAACCAGCGGCGCAAGGTGGAAGCCGCGATGGCCGCAGGCAAGCTGCGCGCCGTGGTCGCGACCTCGACGCTCGATCTGGGCATCGACTGGGGCGATGTCGACCTCGTCATCCAGATGGGCGCGCCCAAGGGCGTCTCCCGCATGCAGCAGCGTATCGGACGCGCTAATCACCGGCTGGATGAATCGTCCACCGCTTTGCTCGTGCCCTCCAACCGGTTCGAAGTGCTGGAATGCCTCGCGGCGCGCGAGGCCGTCGCCAAGGGCAAACAGGACGGCGAGACACGGCGCGGCGGGGGGCTGGACGTGATGGCGCAGCACATCCTCGGCATGGCCTGCGCCGAGCCGTTCGATGCGGACGAACTCTACGAGGAAATCACCACCGCCGAACCCTATCGCGAGCTGACGCGCGAGACCTTCGACCAGGCGCTCGATTTCGTGGCGACCGGCGGTTACGCGCTGCGGACCTATGATCGGTTCGCCAAGCTGCGCCAGACGCCGGAGGGCCACTGGCGGGTCGCGAGCCCCATGGTCGCGCAGCGCTACCGCCTGAACGCCGGCACGATTGTCGAGGCGCAGATGCTGAATGTGCGCTGGGTGCGTTCGCTGAAAGGCGGCAAGGCGCTGAGCGGCGGGCGCGTCATCGGCAAGATGGAGGAGTGGTTCTTCGAGCAGATGACGCCCGGCGACACGTTCGTCTTCGGCGGACAGATCCTCCGGTTCGAAACCATCGTGGAAACCGACGCCCTGGTGACCAAGGGCACCACCGACGAGCCGATGGTGCCGAGCTGGCAGGGGGGCAAGTTTCCGCTCACCACCTATCTCGCAGAACGGGTGCGCGAGATGATCGCCGATCCGGAATCGGTCGAGAACCTGCCCGATCAGGTAGCGCAATGGCTGGCGCTGCAGGCGTGGCGATCCGTCCTGCCAGAAGCCGACGAAATGCTGATCGAGACCTTCCCGCGCAACGGCAAGTTCTATCTCACCTGCTACCCGTTCGATGGCCGCCTCGCACACCAGACGCTGGGCATGCTGCTGACCCGGCGGCTGGAGCGGCTGAAAATGCGTCCGCTCGGTTTCGTCGCCGGCGAGTATGCGCTGTCTGTCTGGGCGCTCGGCGATCTCTCAGGCGTCGACATGGCGAGGCTCTTCGCGCCCGACCTGCTGGGAGACGATCTGGAGGAATGGCTGAACGAGAGCATCATGCTGAAGCGCCAGTTCCGGAACTGCGCGATCATCGGAGGACTGATCGAAACGCGCTTTCCGGGCAAGGAGAAGACGGGCCGTCAGATCACCTTTTCCTCAGACCTCATCTATGACGTGCTGCATGAGCATCAGCCCGACCACCTGCTGATGAAGGCGGCGCGCGAAGATGCGCTGACCGGCCTGCTGGATCTTAAGCGCCTGTCCGACCTGCTCCACCGCATTCGGGGCAAACTGGTGGTCAAACACCTGGAGCGCGTGTCGCCGCTCGCGGTTCCGGTGCTGCTGGAGATCGGCAAGGAGCCCATCCAGCAGGGTGGCGTGGACGAGGAATTGCTGGCCGAGGCATCGGAAAGTCTGATCGACGAAGCGATGCGGCTTGTCTGACCGCCCCCCGACTCTGATAAAGACGAAGCGTGAACGCGCCCGCTGCCATAGCCCGTGATATCGACCTCGCTGGCGTCCGGCTGACGCCCGATCCGTCGGGCGCACTGTGGTGGGCGGACGAGCGCATGCTCATCGCCGCCGATCTGCATCTGGAAAAGGGTTCCGCCTATGCGGCGCGCGGCCAGATGCTGCCGCCCTACGACACGCACGCGACTCTCACCCGGCTGGAAGGTGCCTGCGCCCGCCTGAAGCCGCGCGAAGTCGTGCTGCTGGGGGACACCTTCCACGACCGCAAGGCCGAGGAGCGCCTTGCTGACGATGCCCGGGCGCGGCTCACCCGCCTCATCGCAGCGGTCGAGACCTGGACGTGGATTCTGGGCAATCACGATCCCGCACCGCCGCAGGGCCTTGGCGGGCGCGTGGCTGAGGAAATCTATGCCGGTCCGCTGGTGCTGCGGCACGAGCCTCAGGCGCGGCCATCGGCCGGCGAGATCGCCGGGCACCTCCACCCCGCCGCCCGCGTCACTGTGCGCGGCCGCTCGATCCGCCGACGCTGCTTCGTCACCGATGGCGAACGCCTGGTGATGCCCGCCTTCGGTGCCTATGCCGGCGGCCTCGATGTCTTCGACCCGGCGCTGCGCGATCTCTTCGCGCCACAGTTCCATGCCTTCATGCTGGGCAAGGCGGCGGTGCACGCCGTCTCCAGCAAGCGGCTGGCCGGCCTCTAGTCCTTTTCGCGGAACACAAACGCCGCGCCGAGGCCCATCAGCACGGCGATCACAATCGCCGCCATGGCATAGAACAGGCTGGACCGCGTCGCGAAATTGTACAGCGTGCGCTCGATGCCCAGCTTGTCGATGACCAAGGTCGCGGAATAGGCGCTGATCTCCTGCCCGTTTCGGAAGAGATAGGCCTCGACCGTGTAGTCGCCCACCGGCACGCCGGCCGGCATAACGATGCGGGTCTGGAACAACGATGCGCCGTTCATCTGCACCCCACCCGGCTCCTCGACGAAAAGCCGTTCCGCCGTCCGCCCACGGATCAGCGCCTTCTGGAATTCGCCCGCGTCGCGGCGCTGTGGGCCCTGCCAGTCCTGGTTGGCGAGGCCGATACCCTTGCGCTTGAGGACTGCAGGTGCCGCGATGGCGTCGAGCGGTGCCGTGCTGGCGAGGAAGTAGAAGCCAGGCACATTGTCGAATGTCGCTGAATCGGTGTTGAGCCACACGCCGGAAACCCGGCCGCGCTTGCGCACGGTCGTCGGGCCTCGGGGGCCTCGCACCACGATGACGATGTCGCGCTCCGACGCGCCGACAAACGCGTCGGGCGTCTCGATGGTCCCGTAGACCACAAACTCTGCGCCGGTGAAATTCGAAGTGATGTGGACAACGTCCTGCGTCAGCCCGACGACCAGCGCTTCGGATGGCGCATCGCCGTCCTGCGCCGCGGCGGGCAGCGCGAAAGCGAGGAGCAGAAGCGCGAAAAGCCGCCTCACTGCGTCTCCTCCACCGGGGCGATAGAATAGAGATCGGCCGGCGGCCGCACCAGCTCCACCGCCAGACGCAGCGCCATCGCGACGATCAGCAGCGAGATCATCAGGCGCAGGACGTCGGAGCGGATGCGCGCGCCGATCCGCGCGCCGTACTGCACCCCCACCACACCGCCGGCCATCAGCAGGACGGCCAGGATGATATCGACCGTCTGGTTCACCCAGGCGTGGAGGAACGTTGTCAGCGCGGTAATGCACAGCACCTGGAACAGCGAGGTCCCGATCACCGCCGAGGCCGGCATGCGCAGGATGTAGATCATGGCAGGAACCATGATGAAGCCGCCGCCGATACCCATGACGCCCGAGAGGAAGCCCGACAGGAAGCCAAGGCCCAGCGGGGGAAGTGCCGAGATATAGAGTTTTGAGACGCGAAACCGCATCTTCAGAGGCAAGCCGTGCACCCAGTAATGTTGGGTCGCCTTGGCCTTGGCGGGCACGGCCTTGCGGGTCTTCAGCAACGTGCGGATCGACTCGCTGAGCATGAGGAGGCCGATCGAGCCGAGCAGCCCGACATAGGCGAGCTTGATTACCAGATCGATCTGCCCACTGGCCTTCAACAGGGACACCAGCCAGACGCCCAGTATGGTGCCGGGTATGCCGCCCGCGACCAGCACCACCCCCATCTTGAAATCGACGGATTTCCGGCCCGCCTGCGCCGCCACGCCCGAAACGGAGGAGGCGACGATCTGGCTCGCCCCGGTCGCAACCGCGACGGCCGGCGAAATGCCGGTGAAGATGAGGAACGGCGTCATCAGGAAGCCACCGCCGACGCCGAACATGCCGGTGACGAAGCCGACGGCACCACCCATCGCCAGGATCAGCCAGATGCTGACCGAGATCTCTGCGATGGGAAGATAGATTTGCATCGGACCGATCAAAACGCCGGGCGTTCATCATGCGCCCGGCGGCTTAGCAAAAGATGAGGCGCGCCGTTCCTAGAACGGCGCGCCCCCAATTCACACCCTATTGGGCCGTCACCGTTTGTTACTTCAGTGACGGTACATCGTTGGCGGCGGCGTTCATGGGCTTGGGCTGGAAGGCGGCGACCGCCTCTTTGGCCTGCTTCACGTCGGCTTCCGGCATCTGGCCTTCCAGGGCCGCGGCGCGGGCGCCGGCGTCGGCATCGCCCTGGGCGGCGGCGGCTGTGTACCACTTATAGGCCTCGACCCGGTTCACTTCGACGCCAAGGCCGCGCTCGTAGAGGATCGCGATGTTGAACTGCGAGTCCTTCAGGCCGAGCTCCGCGGCGGCGAGGAACCACTTGGCCGCCTGCTTGTAGTCGGGCTGGCCGGTCGAGCCGTCGGCCAGAATGACAGCGAGGTTGTACATCGCCTTGCGGTTGCCGGCATTGGCGGCGCGCTCGTACCAGATCGAGGCCTGGCCGAGATCACGCGGCACGCCGAGGCCGCGCTCGTACAGCACGCCCATGCGATACTGGGCGGGCGGCAGGCCGGCCTGAGCGGCGCGCAGCATCCACTTGGCGGCTTCCTTGGGGCTCTTCTTGACGCCTTCGCCTTCGGCATAGCGCAGGCCCAGCTCGAACTGGGCGCGCGGGTCGCCGCCTTCGGCATCGGCCATCAGCTTCGCCAACGGATCGGCAGAGGCTTCGGGCGCCGGGGTCGCCTCGGGGGCGGCCGGCGCTTCCGGCGTCGCACCGGCGGCGGGGTCTTCAGCCGGGGCGGCGCCCTCGGGTGCAGCTTCCGGCGCCGGGGTGCCTTCGGCCGGGGCGACGCCTTCCGGCTGAGCAGCCGGCTCGCCCTGCATCGGCGGAGGCGGCGGCAGCTCTTCAAAAGGGGCTTCGGAGGCCGGCGGCGTCTCGGCAGGCGTCTCGGCGGCAGGCTGGGTTTCGGGCGCCGGGGCGGGCTTCGGCTTCACGACGAAGAAGTAGAGCGCGGCGGCAAGGACGAGAATCCCCAGCAGCAGCGCCCCGACACGGACCCAGTTGGTGCCTTCACGGCCTGTCGCGTCATAGACAGCGTTGTCGCGCCGGCCCTTCTTGCCCTTGCTGGCGATAGCGTCCGCTTCGGCCGCGGCGGCAGCCTGCGCCGCGCGGCGCGCGGCGGCGAGGAAATCGTCCGTCTTGCGGGTCGGCGGATCTTCCGGACGGCCGAGGACCTCGGCAATCGCCGCTTCGACCTCGTCCGGAGGCGAGCCGGCCTGCGGCGCGCGTTCCACCTCGTCGGCGGTCAGCGAGGCGAAGTCGGCTTCGTCGGTGTCTTCGAAGGGCGGGAGTTCGTCCTCTTCGAAATCCATCTCCGCAGCCGGTGCGAAGTCCGGCTCAGGCGCAGGCTCCATCACCGGCGGCGCCGCGGCTGCGATCTCGACGCGGTCGTCAAAGCGTGACGGCGGCAGGTCTTCGGCAACAGGCGGTGCCTGCTCCAGCGCCTCCAGGCGGCGCAGTGCGAATTCGAGCTGACCCTGAAGAGCGGCGAGCGTATCGCGCTGGCGCTTTTCGCTCGCTTCGACGCGCTGGCCGACGCCGCGCAGCGCCTGTTCGACCGTCGAGGCCGCTTCGCCCTGACGGCGCTCGGCATGACCGATCTGCACCGCGAGGGTCTGGAGGCTCTGCTCGATCGATGTGACGCGGTTGGCGGTCTCGCCGTCCGGCCCGGCCGCCGGCACACCCTCACCGCTTTCGAGGCGGCGCACGAGTTCGGCATTGGCATTGGCGGCGCTGTCGGCGAGCGCACGGACGGCAGCCAGTTCCTCGCCCAATGCGTCGAGACGCTGGGTCTGTGCAGCAAGACCGGCGGCCGAGTCGGCGACGCCGACGCGCAGCAGGTCGAAGTCGGGATCGGAAACGAACGAGGCTGGCTCGACCCCACGCGATTCCAGCATTTCCAGCCGGCGGGCGTGGTCGGCGACCGTGACCGCGTGGCCGGTGATGCCATCCTGCAGGCGGGCGGCGAGGCGCTGTTCAGCATCCGCAAGCCGCGCATCGGCGGCGCGCAGCGCATCGTCCAGCGCGCCGAGGCGGCCGTCCTGCTGGCGGGTGCGGGCGTCGAGCGCTTTCAGCGCGTCGTCATGCGTCTTGAAGAGATTGGCGTGGGCGAGCAGCGTGGTTGCCTGCGCGCGGAACTCGTCGTCCTGCGCCTTCGACATGACCGGCTCGGCCGCGCGCTCTTCCCAGCGCTGGACCAGCTTGACCAGCGTGTCCTTCAGATTGCGCGCCGTCTCGGCATTGCGGGCTTCCAGCGCACCGAGGCGATCGGCCATGGCGCGGTACTCGCCGTCCTGGCGGCCGGTGACCTTGGCGAGCGCCGTCTCGGCGTCACGCTGGGCGCTGTTCTGACGGGTGTCGAGCGCGTTCAGGCGATCGAGCAGGCCCTTGATCTCGCCGGCATGCTGGGCGGCGGTATCATCGACCGACTTCTTCAACTCGCGCGCCGCAGAGGTCTGGCGTTCCTCGAAACCGGCAAGACGTTCGGCGATGGCGGCGAGCGAGGCGTTGACCGCCGTCGAGGTTTCGCTGGCGCGCTGGTCGGCCTGGGCCGCCTGCGCTTTGAGCGAGGCGATGGAGGCTTCGAACGAATCGAAAGCGCCGCGGGCGCGGTCCTGTTCGGCAGCGCTGAGCGCCGTGCGGCCTTCAAATGCGGCGAGGCGTTCGGCGATCTGGCCGAGGCCGGTCGCGAGATCGCGCGCGGTCTCGTTGGCGCGAGCTTCGGCGGCGGAGGCCTGATTGCGCAGATGCGCGACCTGGGCTTCCAGGCCCGAAATGATCTCGCGCGAGCGGCCGCTGTCCTGCCCGATCAGGCCGTGACGTTCATCAAGGCCGTTGAGGCGGCCGGACAATGCGGCGAAAGACGAGGTGACGGCGTTGGCCGATTCCAGCGCGCGCTGTTCGGCGCTGGCGAGCTGGCGCTTGATCTCGGCAAAGGTCGCGTCGACCGCCGTCCCTTGCGTCTGCTCCAGCATTGTCAGGCGCGACGTCAGTGCGCCGATGGCCTTCTCCAGATCGCTGTCGGTGGCCGAAGCGCGGTTTGAAGCGCTGTCGATGCGCTCCTTCAGTTCGCCGATGGCCTTCTGGAAAGCAGGAACGATGTCGCTGGCGGCGTCGGCCTTGCGGGCGGCCTCGTCCAGCTTCTGCATCATGCCGCCGACCGAGCGCTCCAGGCTCTCGAAGGCGTGGGTCTGTTCGCGGGTCGAGGCGTCAAAGGCCTCGGCAGCGGCGCGCATGGCGCTGTCGGCGGCGTTCTTCAGCCGGTCGGCGGATTCCAGCCGGTCGGCCACTGCGGCCACCGCCTTGTCGAGCTGTTCGACGGCGGCGTACTGACGGCGTTCCGCCTCCTCGATGCGACGGTGCAGATCGGCGAAGGCGCCGCCCGGCTCGGCATAAGGCGCGCCGTAGGCGCTGCCGCCATCGCGCTGCCGGTTTCCCGGCACCCGCGAATAGCCATATTCCCTGTCGTCACGGCGCAAATACGATCCCGCGCTCATATCGCCGGCTCCCTGATCAGGCGGTGCCCCGAATGGAGGGGGCGCGCCGCCCGTGCGTTCCGCGATGAGGGTCTCCAGCCATTCATTGAGCGGCACGCCGGCCTGTTCGGCTGCGCGGCGCGCAGCCTCCCGAAGCTCTGGCGGAATGCCCGACACGTTCCAGGGAACGCGCGATCTCATGCTTGGCCTTAACCCGGATCCATCCGGTAACGGTGGTTAACTTGTCGCTCGCCTTTGGACGGATTCCCGGGCCGCGCGACGAATCGCTCCCCCGCCAAACCCCCTCTGGCCGTCCCACGTTGGGACGCTTGGCGTTAATGACAGGTTAAAGGTTAACGCCCGGCGTTAACCTTGGTGACCGCTCGCTTAGGAAAGATGAAGAAAAGACACGGAATGCACGCCGTCAGGCGACGCCGGCCGTCCTCAGATGCGGCCGCAGCCGGCCGATGGCCCAAAGCCCGGCCATCCGGAAATCGCTGATCAGCGACCAGATCGGATAGGTAAAGGTCGCTGGGCGGTTGTGTTCGATGAAGAAGTGGCTGACCCAGGCAAAGCCATAGCCGCCGATCGCCGCTCCGATGAAGAACCAGGGCGAGAGGAAGATGCCCGCCACGACGGATGCGATCGCCAGCGCACTCCCGGCATAGTGCATTGCGCGGGTCTCCTTTTTCGCGTGCTCCTGCAAATAGAAGGGCCAGAAATCGCGATAGGTCCGGATCGGGTGCTGGGCGTGGTTGGCGAGAACGTCGGACATGGCATGAATGTGACCTCTCGTCGCAGCGCCATCAAGACCGTTCGGGGGTTTTGATCCCGCCATGAACGACACGCCAGACACCGACCCGCCGCCCGAGCCGACCGAGGCTCCTTCCGAAACACCCAAGGACGATGCGGCTCCTGAGACCGCAAAGAGCGGCTTCTGGTCGCGGATGGGGTCGGCCGCCGCCAAGGCCGTCACCGCAACCAAGGATGCGGCGGTCAAGGTCGGGCATGTGACTGCGGAAGTGGCGCGCGAGACCGTGCATGTCGCCCGCGACGGGGCGACCGAGACGGCCAACATGGCCAAGCACACCGTCAGTCATTTCGACGAGGTCCGCAATCAGACCGGCGCCGCCTTCGCCAAGGTCGGCAAGACCGTGGGCGAGACGACCGCTGGCATCGCCAAGAGCGCGTCCTCCACCATCGCCTCGGCCTCCAGCGACGCCGTGAAGGCGCTGGTCAGGAACATCAACGAGGCGCTTCCCTATATCGAGCGGGCCGGCTACCGCGTCTCGGAGATCGAGCTCGGCCTTTCGGTGCCGCCCAAGGTGCTGCTGCACATGATGCTGGACGACGAGATCAGCGACGATGTGCGGGCCGCGCTGCTGAAGGACTGCGAGGGCAAGTGGTTCACGCGGCAGCTGATCGAGCGGCTGCACAATGTCCGCCAGATCCAGCGGGCGACCAATTTTGTCGGCATGCAGTTCGACGAGATCGAAGTGGAGATCGCCCTGATCCCTTCCGTCATTCTGCACTACCGCAAGGCGCATGGCTCAAAACTGGCCGTCGACTCGCCTCTGGCCGACGCTGCCGAGGCGGCAGAGGCGGCTGCGGAAGCGCCGCCGGACGAGGCCGCAAATGCGCAAGCCGGCGAATTGAACGTCGAAATCGATATGACCCTCAAGGCCCCGAAAAAGCGGAAAAGCAAGAAAGAGGCGCAAAACGACACGGAAGCTTGATGGAAATTGCGTAGAAATTGACGTTGCCGCTTACGTCAAGGACGGGTATAGTTCCTCCCAAGGGTGGCTAAACACCCATGACATCACGACTGTCAGGGAGAGAGCACATGAAGACCAGTTTCTCGATCAGCGAGCTCGCACGCGAATATCA
>Ga0075158_10003615_pt1 | contig 10845 bp, 10 predicted proteins | sample JI91814BDNA_FD_70968 | JGI IMG/M metagenome (GOLD analysis project Ga0075158, IMG submission 70968) | Wastewater effluent complex algal communities from Wisconsin, to seasonally profile nutrient transformation and Carbon sequestration -... | ecosystem: Engineered > WWTP > Effluent > Algae... | reverse complement strand
ATGGCCGACGCCAGCGGCGAATTCATCGTCGCCGGCTCGATCAAACAGGGCGACAACAACGCCCTCGTCCGCCGCTACGACTCCTTCGGCAGCGAGCTGTGGACCGAGGTGTTCGTCGGCGCCGACGGCGGCACCGACACCGCCAGCGGCGTCGCCGTCGACGGCGCCGGCAACATCCTCGTCGTCGGCCGCGAGTTCACCGACGCCCAGGGTTTTAATATTTGGATTCAGCAGTACAGCCCCGGCGGCCAGCCCGGCTGGGGCACCACCGTCGACGGCCCGACCAGCGGCAACGACTGGGCCAACGACGTCGCGATCGACGCTGACGACAACCTCATCGTCGTCGGCCGCGTCGCGACCGACGGCAACTTCTCCGACGCCTGGCTGCGCAAGTACAGCCCCGACGGCGACGAGCTGTGGACGCAGACCTATGCGGGCGCCGCCGGTGAGAGCGACGAGGCCATCGCCGTGGCGATCGCCCCCAGCGGCGACTTCGCGGTCGCCGGCCAGACCTCCGTCACCGACCAGGGCGACGACATCTTCGTCAGCAAGCGCGGCCCCGATGGCGACGAGCTGTGGCTGCGCACCCACGACGGCGAGCAGAGCTCCGACGACCAGGCCGGCGACGTCGCGATCGCCCCCGACGGCAGCGTCGTCGTCATCGGCACCGTCCCCGTCATCCCGATGATCAACAGCGACGTCTGGCTGCGCAAATACAGCCCGTGAGCGCCGCCGCGCGTGGCATTCGCCACAACATTGGATAAACCTTTCGGGCACCCTCCTCGCAAGCCCTGACCCCTCGCCGCGAGGTCCTATGCCCGATCCAACCTTGCCCTCCGAGTACGCCGCCTGGACGTCCCGCCTGCGAGACCTCGAGCGTGAGGTCCTGCTGCTCCGCACCATCGTCGACTGCGTCCCCGTCATGCTCTACCAGTGGGTCCTCACCGCCGCCGGCGAGGCCCGCTTCACGTTCGTCAGCAAGGGCAGCCAGCTCGTCTACGGCCTGTCCCCCGAGCAGATGATGTCCGACATCCGCTACAGCCTCGAGGTCGTGCACCCCGACGACATGCCCGGCTTCCAGCACGCCGTCGGCGTGTCCGCCCAGGAGCTCACCCCGTTCCAGTGGCAGGGCCGCGTCCTCCTCCCGGGCGGCACCAAGTGGCTGCGCGCCCGCTCCTACCCGACGCGCCTCGCGGACGGCGGCACCCGCTGGGAGGGCATCATCCACGACGTCACCGACCAGCACCTCGCCGACGAGGCCCGCCGCGTCAGCGAGCTCGAGCGCGAGCGCCAGGCCGCCCAGCTGCTCGCGCAGAACGAGACGCTGCGCCGCCAGGCCGAGGCCCTGCGCGAGCTGGCGACCCCGATCATCCCGCTCGCCAGCGACGTGATCGCCCTGCCGCTGATCGGCGACATCGACCCCGAGCGCGCCCAGCAGATCCTCGAGGGCCTGCTCACCGGCGTGACCGCCCACCGCGCCCGCGTAGCGATCATCGACATCACCGGCGTGCGCAGCCTCGACACCTTCGGCGCGCAGACCCTGATCGGCGCGGCCCAGGCCCTGCGCCTGCTCGGCGCGACCGCGGTGCTGACCGGCATCCGCCCGACGATCGCCCAGACCCTCGTCGACCTCGGCGTCGACCTCGGCGGCCTGCACACCCGCAGCAGCCTGCAGGACGGCATCGCCTTCGCCGCCAGCCTCACCGCCCCGCGGCGCTGATCGCCCTCAGCGCATCGGCGGCTCGTTCTTGCGGTACGTCCACAGGTACCAGCCCGTGATCGCCACCAGCCCGCCGTGCAGCAGGATGGCGCCGATGATGATCACCGCGGTCGAACCGTGCATGCCGAGGGCCAGGAACATGGCCCCTTCCTACCGCGAAACGCCCCCGCTCACCAGACCGGATCTTCGCGCAGCCCCGCCCGGCCTGTACCATGCAGCCCGCGATGGCCTCGCCACCCCTCTATATCGTCGGCGCCGGCGCCGTCGGCCTCCACCTCGCCGCGCGCCTCTCGGCCATCGCCCCGGTCACCCTCCTCGCCCGCGGCCAGCGAGTCACCGCCCTCGCCCGCGACGGCTTCGAGCTCACCGGCGCTGAACAGGGCCGCTACAACGTCCCCGTCCGCGAGCTCCGCACCCTCATCCCCCCCGACGCCGACATCCTGCTCGCCGTCAAATCCACCCAGCTCGCCTCCACCCTCCCCGAGCTGCGCATGCGCCCCGGCCAGGCCCTCGGCCTGTGCCCCGCCGGCCTCGGCGTCGCCGCCCTGACCCGCGCCGCCCTCCCCCACTCCGGCCTCGTCCGCATCGCCGGCTGGCTCGGCATCGTGCTCGCCAGCCCGCTCGTCGTCCGCGTCAGCGGCCCCGTCACCCTCGAGGTCGCCATCGACAACCCCGGCCTGCAGCCGACCCGTGACCGCCTGCACGACCTCCTCCAGCGCGCCGGTTACACCGTCAAGACCGCGACCGACGGCATCAACGCCTGCGAGTGGCGCACCTCGCTGTGGAACCTGTCCGTCGCCGGTGTGTGCGCCGCCCTCGGCGAACGCAACAGCGCCGTGCTCGACTCACCCCCCCTGCACGCCGTCGCCCGCGCCCTCCTCGACGAGGTGCGTGCCGTCGCCGCCGCCGACGGCGTCACCCTCGACGACGCCGACATCGAGCGCGTGTTCACCGACACCCAGACCTACCGCGACAACCGCAGCCCGATGCTGCACGACGTCCTCCGCGGCGTCGCCACCGAGATGCCCTTCTTGAACGCAGAGGTGGCCCGCCGCGCCGGCGCCCACGGCCTCGCCGCTCTGGTCAACGCCGTCGTCGCCCGCCTGGTCGAGCACTGCGAGCGCCGCCTGCCGACGACCACCGACGCAAAACCGGGCCCGACCTGAGAACCCGAAAAATTTCAGCCCGCGCGCCGCGTCGTCTTGCGGTCGTCGCTCACCAAAATCGGCTGGCCCTCGGGCGCCTCGATCACCACGCGCACCCCGTCGGGCGTCGGCTCGTGACGCACCACCCCGTAGGCCGTGATCACTTCGTCGAGCTCGAACAGACACTCGAGATATTTAATCTTGGACGCCTCCTGCCCCGGCGTCGGCGCGGCGATCATGTGGCGGCGCAGGAACGACTCCTGCGTGCGGTTGGGCGGCACGATGTGGTCCGAGAACGAGGCCTCCTCGAGGTCCGCCGACACCTCCGGCCGCAGCATCCGCACGAGCACCGTCCCGGTCCCGTCATCGAGGCAGAAATCGCACCACTGCTCCTCGTACGTCAGCTGGACCCAGCCCTCGAGCTTCCCGCTCTTTCGCCACTCCTGTGCGACCGCCTGGAAGTACCCGCAACGCTTGCCGGACAGCGGCGACATCAGCAGCGGACCGTTCCCCGGCTTCAACTTGCCGACCACCCGCGCCAGCGACCCCGGCTTGACCGTGGCCACCTGCGACGGCTTGATTTTACGCAGCGCCCGGTTGGTCCGCTCCGACCCGGTGAAGAACACGACCAGCCCGAACACCCCTGCGAGAACCACAAGGATGGACACCCCGAGCAGGACGACCCCAATCCACATCAGACCGGGGCAGGCTATCACAGCTCATCCGGGGCGACTGTGGCCCCGGACCCCCTGTACCCTCACAGCCCGCCTCAGGCCTTCTGGAGCGCCGCCATCGCCGCCGCCAGGCGCGGCAGCGCGGCTTTGATGTCGGCCTCGCTGACCGCGCCGACGCTCAGCCGGAACCAGCCCTCGTCGCCCGGCACCCCGAACGCCTGGAACGGCACGATGCCGATGCCCGCGTCGCCCAGCACGTACTTCCGGACGTCCTCGTTGGTCCGCAGCACCTGCCCGGACGGCGTCGTCTGGCCGAACGGGAAGATCCGCACGGTCAAGTAGATCGCCCCCATCGGCGGGATGCTGTCGACCGGCTGCCCCTCGCCCTTGAGCGCCTGGAACCCGCGATGGAGCAGATCCAGCCGCGCCTCGATCCCGCTGAGGAACCCGCGGTGGTAGTCGCGGATCGCCCTGGGATCGTCGAGCAGCGCCACGGTCGCGACCTGCTCCGGCCGCGGCGCCCACGCCCCGACGTGCCCGATCACCGCCGACATCTGACGAATGACGTCGACCGGCCCGACCGCCCACCCGACCCGCAGCCCCGTCGCCGCGAACGCCTTGCTGATGCCGTCGACGAACACCGTGTAGCGCGCCATCTCCGGGCACAGCCCCGGCGGCGTCACGTGGTGCGTCCCGCCGAAGCACAGCATCCAGTAGATGTGGTCGTACATCAAATACACCGGCCGCTGCCCGCTCGCCTCACGCTTGCGGTTCTCCGCGAGGATCGCCTCACAGATGCTGCGCAGCGCCTCCGCGTCGATCGCCGTACCGGTCGGATTCAGCGGCGAGTTGAGGCACACCAGCCGCGCGCTCGGCAGCTCGCTCAGCAGCGCCTCGCCGGTCGGCAAGAACCGCGACTCCGGCCCGCACACCACCGGCACGCCGCGCGCCCCGGTCATATGCACGTAGTGATTGTTGTTCCAGCTCGGCACCGGATAGATCACCGTGTCGCCCTCGTCGACCAGCGTCCGGTACGTCCCGTAGATCACCGGCCGCGCCCCACCCGCGACCAGGAACGAGTCCAGCGGGTAACGCAGCCCCAGCTCGCGCTCGTAGAACCGCTGCAGCGCCTGGCGCAGCTCGAGCTGTCCGTTGGCCGCCGGGTAGTTGGTCTCGTGCTGCTCGAGCGCCCGCAGCACCGCCTGATGCAGCTTCTCCGGGATCGGGAACTGCTGCGGGTTGAAGTCGCCGACCGTCAGGTTACAGACCTTGTGGCCCTGCGCGACCATCGTGCGAATGTCGGCCGCGATCTTCAGGATCTCGCTGCCGATCAACGCCCCCGCCATCCTGGAGAACCGCTGTTCCGGGGCGTCCCCGGTGGCGGTCGCGTGAGCAGTCAGGTCCTGGTGGGCGGGCAGCGCGGCGTCCATTGCGCCGAACTATGCCACACTCCCCACGGCATGAGCAGCCGTCGACAACCGCACCTCAGCGCCCGACTTCAGGGCTTCGGCACCACGATCTTCACCGAGATGACGCGCCTCGCCATCCAGCACGGCGCGGTCAACCTCGGACAGGGCTTCCCCAACTTCGACGGCCCCGACTTCATCAAGGAGGCCGCGATCGCGGCGATCCGCGCCGGCCACAACCAGTACGCCCGCATGTCGGGGATCCCAGACCTCAACCGGGCGATCGCCGACCACCAGCGCCGCTTCTACGACCTCGCCTACGACCCCGAGACGGAGATCACGGTCTACTCGGGCGCCACCGAGGCGATCTGCGCGACCTTCCAGGCCCTCTGCGACGTCGGCGACGAGGTCGTCCTGTTCGAGCCCTTCTACGACTCCTACCGCGCCAGCGTCACCATGGCCGGCGCAGTCCCGCGGATCGTCACCCTGCGCGCCCCCGACTTCAGCTACCGCCCCGAGGAGCTCGAGGCCGCGATCACCCCGAAGACCCGCGCCATCCTCCTCAACAGCCCGCACAACCCGACCGGCAAGGTGTTCAGCATGGCCGAGCTCGAGCACATCGCCGCGCTGTGCCGCGAACACGACCTCATCGCCATCACCGATGAGGTGTACGAGCATCTAGTTTATGAGGGGACGCACATCCCGCTCGCCGCGCTGCCCGGGATGCGCGAGCGGACCGTGCTCATCTCGTCGTCCGGCAAGACCTTCAGCTTCACGGGCTGGAAGGTCGGACACACGTGCGCCCCGCCGGCAATTTCCGCCGCGCTGCGCTGCGCCCACCAGTTCGTGACCTTCTGCACGGCTACCCCGTTCCAGCACGCCCTGGCCCGCGCCTTCGTCGCCGACGACAGCTTCTTCCGCGACCTCCACAACGACTACCGGGCCCGCCGCGACCGCCTGTGCGACGGCCTCCGCGACATCGGCCTCGGCGTGCTCGTCCCCGCCGGCACCTACTTCGTGATGACCGACATTCGCACCCTCGGCTACCACGACGACGTCGCGTTCTGCCGCATGCTCCCGGAGAAGATCGGCGTCGCCGCGATCCCTCCGTCGTCGTTCTACGTGAACCCCCACGAGGGCCGCCACCTGGTCCGCTGGGCGTTCTGCAAGACCGACGAGGTGCTCGACGAGGCCCTCCGCCGCCTCCAGCAGCTCCGCCCCGCCACCTGACCGAAAGGACAGATCTCACCATGCGCATCGCCGCCATCCAGTCCGACATCGCCTGGGAGCAGCCCGCCGCCAACTTCGAACGCCTGCGCCCGTGGCTGGCCGCCGCCGCGGCCGCCGGGGCCCGCCTGGTCGTGCTCCCGGAGATGTTCGCGTGCGGCTTCTCGATGGCGACGGACCGCATCCGCGAGCCCGAGGGCGGACCGACCGCCAGCTTCCTGATGTCCCAGGCCCGCGCCCACGGCCTGTGGATCTGCGGCTCGCTCCCCGAGGTCCCGCCCGGCGCGGTCAAGCCGTACAACACCCTCGTGCTCGCCGGTCCCGCGGGCCAGGTCCACCGCTACCGCAAGATCCACCCGTTCTCGTTCGCCCGCGAGCACGAGCACTACGCCGCCGGCAGCGACCCCGTCACCGTCGACATCGAGGGCCTGCGCTGCAGCCTGTTCATCTGCTACGACCTGCGGTTCGCCGACGAGTTCTGGGCCCGCGCCATCGACACCGACGCCTACCTCGTGATCGCCAACTGGCCCGAGCGCCGCCGCCACCACTGGACCGCCCTCCTGCAGGCCCGCGCCATCGAGAACCAGGCCTACGTCGTCGGCGTCAACCGCGTCGGCCGCGGCAACGACCTCGACTACACCGGCGACAGCCGCATCCACGACCCCTGGGGCGAGACCCTCGCCGCCGCCGCCGGCAGCGAGACCATGCTGCTCGCCGACCTCCACCCCGAGGTCGTCCGCGACGCCCGCGAAAAATTCCCGGTCCTCAAGGACCGCCGCTGACCCGTCAGCCCGCCGGCTTCGCGCAGCGGAACCCGACCGCGTGCACGTGCGCCGCGGGGTCCTGACCGAACCGCAGCGCCGGCTCCGCGTGCTCGCGCTGCGCACTGTTAAAGGCCCCGCCGCGCATCACCTTGCCCGGCGTCACCTTCGTGCCCTCGGGCGCGCCCGGGTACGGCGTCGAGTCGTCGGCCGTCCATTCGAACACGTTGCCGACCATGTCGAGCAGGCCCGCCTGCGTCTTGCCCGCGGGGAAGCTGCCGACCGGCGCCGTCCCCGAGAACCCGTCGTTCGCCGCGTACAGCTGGCCCGTCGCCGGCAGCTTGGCCGACTCGCGCCACGCCGCGCACTCGCTGCCGCACGCGTTCAGGTGCTTCTCGTCGGGCGCCTCGTCGCCCCACGGGTACACGCGCCCGTCCGACCCGCGCGCCGCGAACTCCCACTCCGCCTCGCGCGGCAGCCGCTTGCCCGCCAGGCTGCAGAACTTGTCGGCCTGCTCCCACGTCACGCAGTTCACCGGGTGCTGCTCGCGCCCCGCCTGGCCCTCGTTGCACAGCGGCGAGTAGGCCGCGCGGGCCTCCGCCCACGCCGTGTCCTTCATCGTGCCCTGCGGCCAGAACGCCTCGCGGTGGGCCCGCTTGCAGCTCCCCGTGTCGGAGCACTTCGCGTACGCCGCGACCGTCACCTCGTGCACGTCGATACAAAAATCGGCGACCTCGACCTGGTGCGCCGGCCGCGAGACCGCGAGCGCCTTGTTGTCGACGTTGTCCGACCCCATGAAGAATTTCCCGCCGGGGATCAGCGCCATCCCCTCGGGGCAGCGGGTCGCCGGCGGCGCCGCCACCACGGTCTCGGCCGGCTTCGCCGCCTCGGTCGGCGCCACCTCGTTCGGCGGCGGCGGCGTCGATCCGCCGGACATCATCACCGCGACCACGACCCCGCCGGCCACGACCGCCGCGACCCCGCCGGCGATCCACCCGGCGCTCGCCTTCTTCGCCGGCTGCCGGATCATCAGCCGCGACTTGCTGACCCCGCCCACCGTCTCGATCGCGTCCTCGTCGGTCGGCTTCGCCGCCGACTCCGCGTTCATCCCGGCCAGCCGCCGCGACCCCGTCGACGTGCCCGCCGCCTCGCGCCGCGACCCGCTGCCGCGGTTCGACCCGCTCGCCGAGGCCTCCTCCAGCGCGCCCGCCGACGGCACCGGGATCGCCGCGCTCGGCTCCCGCACCAGCGACTGCCCCGCCATCCCCGCGCCCATGCGCCCGAGCAGGCTCATCGCCGGCCGCTCGTCGGCCACGTTCATCCCCGGCGGCGCGTCCGAGCTGACCTGCACGAAGTCCCGCACCTCGAGCGCCGCCCCCAGAGCGTTCCAGAACGCCGCCATGTGCTCGTAGCGGTCGCTCACGCTGACCGCCAGCGCCTTCGCGAACACCGCCTCGACCTCGTCGCTGACCGCGATGCCCAGCGTGCGCGGCGTCGGCCGCACCTTCACGTCCTGGCTCGCGCTCGCGACCGAGATGAAGTCCTTCTGCGAGAACACCCGCGGCCCCCCGCGGGTCACCTCGAGCAGCACCAGCGCGAACCCGAAGACGTCCGTCCACGGCCCGGTCGCCCCGTGCACGCGGTCGAACTGCTCCGGCGCCCCGTACTTCGGCGTGAACTGCGTGTGGCCGCCCATGGTCATCGCCACGTTGCTCGGCATCTCCTTGGCGATGCCGAAGTCCAGCACCTTGACGACCGCGCCCGGCCGCAGGTCCTCGCCGAGCACCATGAAGTTGCCCGGCTTGATGTCGCGGTGGGCCACCTTGCACGCGTGCGCGATGGCCAGCGCGCGCGCCACTCCGTCCATCAAGTAGAACGCCTCGAGCATCGGCCGCGACTGCCCGCGCAGCTTGCTCTCCGGCTTGTACAGCAGCCACTCGAGCGAGCGCCCCTCGAGCCACTCGAGCACCAGGTACGGCATCCACGTGCCGTCCTCGGTCGTCAGCTCGAGGATGTCGCGCGCCTGCACCACGTTCATCGAGCGAGTCGACAGCCGCATCAGCAGCCGCGCCTCCTGCGTGAACTTCTCGACCAGCTCGGCCCGCTGGTCCGGCCCCGCCTGGGCCAGCCCGGTGAAGAACTTCAGCGCGACCGGCTGACCCAGCACGTCATGGTTGGCGCGGTACACCAGCCCGTAGCCGCCGCGGTCGATCACCGCCTCGATCGTGTACTTGCCGGCGATCGTCGCCCCGACCAGGTTGTGCGGGTCGCTGAGCTTCGACATACGTTCGCCGGTCGCCAGGATGCCACAGCCCCTCGCGCCCCGACACTGTCCGCAGCACACCCCGGGCGCGCGCGAAACCACCCCGGAGATCGTCGCTACGGCGCCATCAGCAGGACCGTCGGCGCCTCGTCCACCACGTACGTCTGCCCGCAGCCGTCCCCGCCCGCGCGGCTCAGAACATACTTCGGCGCGTACTCCTCATCCGCGACGATCTCCCCGTCGCGCCGGGCCGTCACCGCCAGCTCCTCCGGCCCGGTCGTCAGCCCCGACGCCAGCAGCGACAGCTCGAGCCGAAACTCCCCGCCCGTCACATGGGCCGCCAGCAGCAGCGTCTGCCGGTCCTCCTCGGCCACGTCCTCGTCGCTGGTGAGGGTCTGGCTCGTGTCGCACGCGACGCCGTCCGGGTGCGCCTCGTCGACCGTGCACGACCACGTCAGCGCCCCCAGCTCCGTCGTCACCGTGAACATGTACTCCCCCGCCCCGAGCCGCCCCTCCTTCGTCGCCGCATCTTTAATGATTACCGACAGCCCGCCCTCGTTCAGATCGAACCCGCACGGCTGACTGCACCCGCCCGCGAGCATCGCCGACACAACGACCCCGAGTCGAATCATCACGCTCATACCAGCACCTCGGGCCGCCGCTCGGACCCGCGTCGTTGACCGTCGAGCCGCACCAGCGCCTCGTCCTCCTCCGCCGCGCCCGCGCCGACCCCACCCACCAGTCGATCATCAATCAAATGCGACGGCTTCACGTTGCCCGCCGCCGCGAGCAGGTTCTGCCGGACCTGCGGGTTGACCAGCTCGAGCTGCGCGAGCAGCCGGCGGATCTCGACCCGCTTCAAGTTCTCCTGCGACCCGCACAGGTCGCACGGCACGATCGGGAACTTCTGCTCCTCGGCGAACGCCGCCAGGTCGCGCTCGGCGGCCAGGATCAGCGGCCTGATGATCGTGTTGCGCCCGTCGTCCGACCGCAGCACCGGCGCCATCGCCTTGATCTGCCCCGCGTACAGCTGGTTGAGCAGCAGCGTCTCAATTAAATCGTCGCGGTGATGTCCCAGCGCGATCTTCGTCGCCCCGAGCGCGACCGCCGTGTCGTACAGGATCCCCCGCCGCAGCCGCGAGCACAGCGAGCAGTACGCCTTGCCCTCGGGGATCTCCCGTTTGACTACGGAGTACGTGTCGCGCTGCACGAGCTTGTATTCGAAGCCCTCGCGCTCGAGGTGCCCGCGCAGCACCTCGACCGGGAACCCCGGGTGCCCCTGATCGAGGTTGACCGCGACGATCGAGAACTCGAACGGCACGACCTTGCGATAGGCCCGCAGCAGGTGCAGCAGCCCCCACGAGTCCTTGCCGCCGGATATCGCGACCATCACACGATCGCCGGCCGCGATCATGCCGAACCGGAGGTTGGCCCGGGAGATCGCACGGAGGAGCCCCTGTTGCAGCCGCGACACGGCCCCCGTGTACCACGGGCCGCCGCGTCAGCCCAGAGCCGAGCGCACGAGCCCGACGATCTTCGGCGCCAACGCCACCAGCTGCTGCAACGCGATGTCGCGGCGCGAGCGATACACGAAGCCGATCAGCCGGTCGTCCTGCCGCCACACCACGAGGAACGCCTGCTCGCTCACG